>Ga0134125_10009946_pt1 | contig 10692 bp, 8 predicted proteins | sample KB31751_FD_96464 | JGI IMG/M metagenome (GOLD analysis project Ga0134125, IMG submission 96464) | Terrestrial soil microbial communities with excess Nitrogen fertilizer from Kellogg Biological Station, Michigan, USA - KB3-175-1 | ecosystem: Environmental > Terrestrial > Soil > Unclassified ...
AGTGCTGATCGCCGACGGCGAGGCGACGGAGGTACGTGCCGGTCGGCTCGTTCGCGGTCCGCTGGCGACACGCGCCTGATCGTCACGCGTCGGTCGTCACCCCGAGAGTCGCGGGGTTGATCGGGGTGTCCATCGCATGCACCGCGGGGAGGACCTGTTCCGCAAAGAGCCGCAAGCTCTTCTCGGCCTTCTCGGGCGGCATGCCCCCGTAGAAGAAGTGGACGATGAGCTTCTCGAGGCTGATCCCCCACTGCACCCTCCGGATGCACTCGATCACCTGCTCCGGCGTGCCGATGGGTTGCGTCGACCGGTGTGAATCGACGATCCCGTCACCGACTGCGACGTCGGCTGATTGCATCTTCAGGTAGTGCTCCATGCCCTTGACGCCCTCGAAGCCGGGATTGTTCCACTCGAAGTAGTGGTGCTGCACGGCTCGCATCTGGTTGGCGTAGAACTGCCATCCCTCCTCGGCTTCCTCTTCGGTCTCCGCGCAATACATCCACAGCAGCGTGGTCGGCTGGTCAGGGGGAAGACCGAGCTCGGCGCGGATGCCGTTGAACCGCGAGATCTTCGCGGCCATCTGCCCCAGGTTGTCGTCCGCGACGAACATCTGACCGAGGCCGTGCTCGGCGGCAAGGCGAGAGGACGTCGCGCTCGAACCTGCGACCTTGATGTTGATCGTCAGCTCACCCTTGTGCCGAGCTTGGGGACGGATGGTGGTCGGTGGAACGCGGAAGACTTCGCCGTCGTAGGAGAAGCGTTCGGAACCGTCGGCGGCCCGCAGGATGTCGACGATCTCGTAGAAGTAGTCATGGGAACGGTCCTGCGGTACGCCCAACGACGCGTACTCGTGGGGGGCGACGCCCCGACCGAGTCCGAGATGGATCCGCCGTCCCTTCAACAGGATGTCGAGCATCGACAGCTCGCTCGCGAGCCGCACCGGGTTCCACCACGGCACCACCACCACGGCGGTCCCCACGTCGACGCGGGACGTGCGCCCCGCCCAGTACGCCAGGTACTGCAGTGGGTTCGGCTGCATCGAGTACGCCGAGCCGTAGTGCTCGGTCGCCCAGATCGAGTCGAAGCCCAACGGCTCCACCAGCTCCCCGAGCGCCAACGTGGCATCGAATTGCGCCGCGTCCGGCACGGTCGGCGGCCGGCCGTAGTCCTCGGCCAGCAGCCGCTCCCAGTCGCCCTGGTTGTAGCCCGTCACCATCACGCCGCAGTGCATCTCGGTTGCTCCTGACCACATGGTGCGGATTCGCCTACGGACGAGACCCTACCCACGGCGCCCCGGCTTGGTCCCGGCTCATGGTTCTGCCGCTTCGGTGATGATCCGGTCGATGCCGTCGAACACGTATTCCATGGCTCCGTCGTAGGACATCGATGCCGCACGGGTGCGGGCGGCGTCGACAGCGTCGGGTCCGAGGTCGTCGACCGCCTGGGCGAGTCGCTCGTGCGGAGCGAGGCCGTCGAACACTGCGTACGGCACGATGGCGCCGGCGATGGCAGTGAGCTCGAGCGCGAGGACTGGGTCGATGCGGGCGATCGCATCGGCCACCGCCGGGAGTTGCAGCGAGATGTGGAAGATCTCACCGGACCAGTGGAGCTGCTCGAGGAGCTCGCGCCAGAGAAGAAGTCCCGTCGCGACCTCTCCGCGCTCGAGGCGAAGGGTGGCCGCGGAGGCCCCGCACAACCTGGACCACGCCTTCCGGTGGGTCTGGTCGAGGCGGACGCACTCTTCCGCCGCGGCCAGCGCCCGGTCCGGGTCGGTGCGGAGGATCGCCCCCGAGAGGACCGCAAGCGGGTAGAGCAGCGCCGAGGTGCCGGGGCTGTGGCGGGCAACTGCGACGGCTTCTTCGACGTGGGCCGCGGCCGCCACGGGATCGGTACCCAGGCCCAGTTCGGCGACGTAGAGGAGGCCGAGCATGAAGGACCAGCATCCGCGGTCGTCGGCTCGTCGTGCCGCGTCGACCGCTGCGTTGCCGATCGAGACCGCGGACGCGAAGTCGGCTCGAAAGAAGGCTTCGGCTTGGCGCAGTTGGAGCAGCGACGCCGACTCGGAGTCGGGCGGGCCGGCCGGTGGCAGCTGTCGATCGGATCCGAAATCACCGACGTAGGCGGCTCGTAGGCCGGCGTAGTACAGCGCGTCCACGTAACCACGACTTTGGCTGGCCCCCCGACGGCCGAGCGCCTCGTCGGCGATACGACCGAGTTCGTCCAGGAGCACGAACGGCATGAGACCACTGTCGACCCATCCGGCGTCGGCGAAGAAGCCGAGGACTTCGGGGAGGTGGTCGGTGTCGAGGAGCCAGTGCAGGCCGGCAGCCAGGTTCGGCGTGTCGACACGGAGTTGCTCGAGCGCTTCGAAGTCGCGGGGCGTCTCGAGCATGGCGAAGAGCTCGCGTCCCGCGGCGAGGTAGCGCGATGCGTGCGCGTCACGTGCCCGCGTCCCGTCGCCCTCCGCCTCGAGTCGCCGGGCGCCGTACTGGCGAATGGTCTCGAGCAGACGGTACCGGCTCCGGTCCGCCATCTCCGTGCGTTCCACCAACGACTTCGCGATCAGTGAGCCCAGTCGGTCGACCGCATCGAGCTCGTCAAGCCCGGTGGGCGCCGCGACCGCCGTCACTGCTGCGAGATCGAAGTCGCCGACGAACACGGACAGCCACTGCAGGAGCGTCTGCTCGTCATGCTCGAGGAGCGCGTACGACCAGTCGATGGCGGCATCGAGCGTCTGATGCCGTTCGGGGGTCTCGCCACGGTGGCTCTTCAGCAACCGGAACCGTTGGTCGAGTCGGGCGAGTATCTCCGAGGGCGACATCATCGCGGTGCGCGCGGCGGCGAGCTCGATCGCGAGGGCGTTGCCATCGAGGTGCGCGCAGAGCTCGGCGATCGCGGCTGCGTTCTCCTCGGTGACCGCGAAGGTCCCGCGCGCGTCGCGTGCTCGTGCCGTGAACAGTGCCCCCGCCTCGGATGCCTCGACCTCGAACGGTGACGCGTCGGCGGGCAACTCCAGTGCTGGCAGCGGGTAGGTCCGCTCGCCGTCAATTCCGAGCGCCTCGCGGCTGGTCGCCAGCACGGAGAGCTGCGGCGCTGCCTCGCCCATGGCCCGCGCGAAGCCGGCCGCGGCGCGCAAGAGGTGCTCACAGTTGTCGAGCACGAGCAGGAGCTGCTTGTGCCGGAAGAACCCGGCCAGACCGTCGGCCAGCGAGACGCCTTGGGACGGCGCATATCCCAACGCGGCGGCGACGGCTTCGGGGACGGCGTCGGGATCACGCACCCCGGCCAGCTCGCACCACCACACCCCGTCGGCGAACGCCGGGAGCAACTGCAAGCCGACCCGCAACGCCAAGCGGGTCTTGCCCACGCCACCCATCCCGACGATCGACACCGCCCGGGCCTCGGCCAGCGCCTTGACGACGGCGGTGACGTCGTCGACCCGGCCCACGAACTCGCTCAGCTCATGGGGCAGGTTCGAGCGATAGGCATCCAGCGAAGCGAGCGGCGGGAACTGTGACTCCAGGTCCGGCGCGAGCACCTGGAACACCCGCACCGAAGCTTCGACGTCACGCAACCGGTGCGTCCCCAGGTCCGCCAGCTCGACGTCGTCGCCCACCAGCTCGGCCACCGCCCCGCTGCAGACGATCTGCCCACCGTGCCCGATGCCCATCAACCGGGCGGCCTGGTTGACGACCGGGCCGTAGTAGTCGCCGTCGCGCTGCTCGGCCGAGCCGGTGTGCACCCCCATCCGCACTCGCAGCGACCCGGTGTCACCCCACGGCTCCGCCCCCAACCCGCGCTGGGCCGAGAGCGCGGCGTCGATGGCGTCGCCCGCGTTCGCGAACACGGCGTGGACGCCGTCGCCCGTGGTCTTGACGATCCGTCCGTGGTGCGACACGACCGCCTCGCGCACGATCGCGTCGTGTCGGGCCAACGCGCCGGCCATGGCATCAGGATGTTCCTGCCACAGACGTGTCGAGCCCTCGAGGTCGGTGAATAGAAACGTGACCGTGCCACGCGGGAGGTCCTCGACCGCCGCGCCGACGCGCGCTGGGCGTACCCAATCGAGGCTGGGATGCTGCCGCAGGATGTCGTCATTGAGCTCTTGGAGCACCGGCGACGGCACGACTCCCACCTCGTCGCCGAGCAAGCGACGGTAGGCGTCGAACGCGCGGAGCGCCTCGACCGGCCGACCCGCACGCGCCAGCGCCAACATCAACACCGCGCGGAGCCGCTCGCGGAACGGTTCCGCGGCGATCTGAGGTTCGAGCGCCGCGATGACCTCCCCCGGCCGTCCCAGCTCCACCAGCGCGCGCGCGTGCTCCTCGACGGCGCACAGTCGCAATTCGCCGAGCCGCGCCACCTCCGCGGTCGCGAACTCCTCATCGGCGAACTCCTCGTAGGGACGCCCGCGCCACAACGCCAACGCCTCCTCGAACCTCGCCGCCGCAGCTTCGGGCCGATCCACCAACCCCAGCCCGGTCCTCACCAGCTCCTCGAACTGCAGGCTGTCCAGTTCGCCTGCATCGACTCGGAGCCGATAGCCCGGCGCCACCGTCTCGACCCGGTCCCCTCCCAATCCGCCGCGTAGCCGGGACACCAGCGTCTGGAGTGTGTGTGATGCGCTTGCGGGCGGCACGTCGCCCCAGAGCGCTTCGATCAACCCGTCGGACGAGACCACCGTGTTCGCGTGCATCGCCAGCACCGCCAGCACCCGACGCTGTTGCGGGCTGCCCACCTGCACCCGGGTACCTCCGCGCACCACCGCGATGGGTCCGAGCACCGACAGCGACATCCCGGAACGACCGGCCACCAGACCCCCAACCGCCGGACCCAGCCCCCGGCATCGCTGCGAGGGAGCTGCGACCGACCAGCGACGGCGCTGCGAGGCCCCTCCGCCACGCTGCGGTTGCGGACCAATCCTCGCACAACCACCGAAGGAGGAGCCATGAGCACCACCGTCGCCACCCAGCCGTCCATCCATCACCCCCGCCGTCGGACGCTGCTCTCCGTCGCAGTCGTGGCGGCACTCGCCGTCGGAGGAGGCGCCGCCGCTGGGCGCCTGACCTCATCCGACGGGTTCAGCGGTCAGGTCAAGCCGGCGGCCACGCGGGCGACGAACGTCGACGTCCGGGCCCTCTGGGACCAGCTCTCCACCCTCCCGGTGAGCGAGCGCGACAACATCGCCGCCGGGCTCGACCCCGCCGTGCGTGCCCAGCTCAGGGCCACCGCCGAGACCATCGCCGTCGCCGGGGCGAGCCGCTGAGCCCGGGCGCCCGGGAACCGACGCCGCGTCAGACCTCCCGGAGATCTGGCGCGGCGTCTCTGACCGGCTTCATCAAGACTGGACATGCGCTCCTGAATGCGTCAGAACGGTCACTATGGGGGACCGCCACCCTGACGCACCCGATCATCCGTCTTCTGGTACCAGCCGAGCGACTGCGGAGGGTGACGACATGCGAACTCGATCGAACGACTCAGCCAGCGGCACGAGGACGCGCGTGGTCGCGCTGTTCGCTGCGATCGCAGCCACGGTCTGCGTGCTCGCGACTCCCGCGGTAGGTCAGGTGACCAAGGCGCAACCGAAGGCGACCGAGGTCGGCGTCACTCCCAGCGAGATCCACATCGCGTTGATCGCCGACGTGGACAATCCGCTCGTCCCCGGCCTCTTCGCCGGCTCCCGCGACGCGGCTTTCGCCTTCGCCAAGTACATCAACGGGAGCTGTGCCGCCAAGAACAAGTGTCTGGCCGGTCGCAAGCTCGTGGTCGACTTCTACGACCCGCACCTCAACGTGAGCGAGACACGCAAGGACGAGATCCTGGCTTGTGCCAATGATCTCGCCATGGTCGGGACCAGCGCGGTTGTCTTGGAGAGCGTCGAGGACATGCGCAACTGTAAGGACCAGGCCGGGGCGACGACGGGCATCCCCGACATTCCGTTCCTCGCTGGTCCGCTCGTCCAGCAGTGCTCCGACGAGTCGTTTCCGATGATCCCGATCGGGATCCGCTGCGCCACCAAAGACCAGCACCCCCAGACCTATGACTCCAACGTCGCCCGGGGCGTCTACTTCCTCAAGAAGTACGGCGCGCTCCATGGGATCTACCTGTTCAGCAGCGATTCGAAGGACGGGTATGACGACGAGTTCGTCGGCGACGGCGGCCTGCGGGACATCGGCGGCGTCGGACGAGGGATCCGCTCGGACGGCGACTTCGCCGTCTCCGCCGGCGCGATCCAGAGCGCGTTCACCCCGTTCGTGCAGGCGATGAAGACCAAGGGCTCGAACTACGCCCAGTGTGCGCAGCCCGAGGTCTGCACCGTGGAACTGCGCAAGGAGGCCGTCCTACAAAGTGCCACCGAACAGGTGAAGGTCTGGGACTGCTCGAATTGCTACGACAAGAAGTTCCTGCAGGCCGGCGGCGCCGATGTCGAACACGAGTACGTCGAGGCAGCCTCTCTCCCCTTCTACGACGCGCGGGAACAGAAGGCCAACCCGATGCTCGCCACCTTCGTGCGCTACACCGGCCAGGACAAGATCGACGGCGCTGGCATCTTCGCCTGGGCCGCCGCGGTGGCCTTCCGCGATGCGGTGAACGCCGATGTGAAGGCCCACGGCGTCAACGGCCTCACCCGCGCCAACCTCCTCGCCGCGTTGAACGGCATTCACAACTTCGACGCCGGCGGCATGATCGCGCCCCACGACTTCGCCGGTCGGAAGATTTCCGACTGTGAGGTGCTCATGCAGGTCAGGAACGGACGCTTCGTCCGCGTCCAACCCACCAAGCCGGGCACCTTCGACTGCAACCCCAAGTACGTCATCACCCGCAAGCTCGACCTCACGGTCGGCGGCCCAGGACCCCAATGAGCAGCCGACGGTGCTGACCCTGTCTTGCGGGAGCGGAACCCGGTCGAGGAAGCTGCGCGACCACGCATCCACGAGGAGCCGTTGACGTGCCTGACACCGTCTTCCTGCCGGACCGCATCGAGGTGACCCGGCCGATTGCGGCCCCGCCATCCGCGATCTTCGACGTCGTGCGCAGCCCGGCCGGCCACGTCGCCATCGATGGGTCCGGGATGTTGCAGGACTACACCGGCGAGCCCGCGGAGAGGGTCGGTGACACGTTCGTCATCCACATGGACCGCGAGTCACTCAACGACTTCCCGCTCGGCAAGTACGACGTGACGGTCCACATCGTCACGTTCGACCGCGACCGGGAGATCGCTTGGGACCTCGGGCCCGACGTCCCGGTCGCCCACTTCTATGGGTACCGCCTCGAACCGGGCGACGATGGTGTCACGAACGTCACCGCCTACTACGACTGGTCGAAGGTCGGCGACGACATGAAGGACCGCTTTCCAGTGGTGCCGGAGTCAGCGTTGCGCGCGACGCTCGGGATCCTGGAGCGAACGGTCCGCCAGGGACGCTGACGCGCTGAGCCCCGCCGAGGGGGCGGCGACGCGGGGCGGTGAGGCGGGTCTAGTGTGCCGCCCGGTCGATCGGCTGTGCGGCCGTCCGCGCACGGCCCACGTTGGGGGGACTCGGAAATGACACGTCGCGGCAGGCTCCGGTTGCGCGCGCTGGCGGCAATTCTCGTCGTGGGGGTGGCCACGGTCGGACTGGTGGCGACGGGCGCAGGTGCGCAAACGGAGAGCACGCCCGGGGTGACCAGCAAGGCGGTCACGCTGGGCTTCATCTCGTCGCACACGGGTGTCGCGGCGGCGATCCAGGCGAACGCCGAGAAGGCATGTCAGGCGAGGGTCGATGCCCAGAACGCGCAGGGCGGCGTCAATGGGCGCAAGATCGACTTGGAGACCGCGGACGACGCGTCGTCGGGTGCGAACCTGACCGCGGCGCAGGACCTGGTGCAGAACCGCAAGGCGTTCGCGGTGATCGACAGCTCGGCGTTCGCGTTCCTCGCGTGGCGATTCTTGAAGGACCAGGGCGTGCCGATGATCGGCGGCGGATTCGATGGCTCCTACTACTACAACAAGGGCAACGAGAGCATCATCTCCGCGCTCGGGGGCGGCACCCCGGTGCCGGGGTTGACCTACGACACCGCCACCAAGGTGATGAAGCAGATGGGCGCCAAGAAGGTGGGGGCGGTCGGGTACGGCGCGTCGCCGTCGTCGAGCGAGTCGGCGAGGGCCACCGAGACCTACGGTGCTCAGGCGCAAGGGCTCAAGGGTGTGTACCTGAACAACACGCTCGACTTCGGCAGCACCGACATCGGACCGGTCGTCCTCGGGGTCAAGAACTCGGGTGCCGACGGCCTCTACCTGCCCCTCGACGCCAACACCAACTTCGCCATCGTGCAGGGCCTGCAGCAGAACGGCGTGAAGATGAAGTCCAACGTTCTCGCCACCGGCTACAGCCAAGCGCTCCTCGACCAACCCATTGCCCAGACCATCACCAAGAACGACGTGATGTTCACCGGGTATCGGCCGGTCGAGCTCGGCGGGCCCGCGGTCAAGAAGTTCCAGGCGAACCTCAAGAAGTACGCGAGCATCACGGGCGTGCCCGACTACGGCACCTACACCGCCTACATCATCTGCGATCTGGCCATTCAGGGCCTCCAGGCGGCGGGCAAGACCCCGACTCGTCAGAGCTTCGTCGACGGGGTGAGGAGCCTCGGCCAATACGACGCCGCCGGGCTGACCTGCGCGCCGATCGACGTGAGCACCGCCAGCTTCGGCAAGGTCGGCAAGACGAGTTGCACCTGGTTCGTCGCCGTCGAGAACGGCAAGTTCAAGGTCCTGAACGGCGGCAAACCGGTGACCGGCAAGCTGGTGGGCGACCCGGCACTCGTCGCGCAGTACGAGAACAACACTGGTGGCGTCACCACGACAGCACCGCCGGCGACCCCGGCACCGTGATCCCGGCGACGGTTCCGGTCTCTGAACCACGCCGATGAGATTCGAACCCGGTCGGTCGGCGCCGCGGCCCGGACCCCGACGGGGCCTCCCGGCACACCACCAGGGGCGCGCGGGCTCTCACAAGATGTGGCCGGTGGGGCACGATAGGCAGGATGTCACTGCCCACCCGAAGGACCCGGGGATGAACGACCCCGACCTCACCGATTGGCGCGGTCAACGCACCACCCGCATCGAGCACCTCGAACGAATCCTCGAGGCGCTCGATGACGTCGTGACTCGCCTCGAGGCGCTCGACGACGTCGTCGCTCGGCTCGAGGCGCTCGAGCACACCGTCGCCAACCGTGCCGCGCTGGACCTGATCACCGAGCTCGCCAAGGAGCGATAGCGGCCGCGCGATCGTGCTGGCCGCCAGGAGAGCGAGGGAGGCCGCGATGACCGAACGACATGATCGTGACGAGCTCGTGGAGCTCATGAGCCGCTACGCCAACGTGCCCGACACCCAGAACTGGGACGACCTGCCGAGGTCGGTGTTCTGCGACGAGTTCACCTGCGACTTCAGCTCACTCGGCGCACCGGTCGGGACGTTCAGCCGTGACGCCTGGTGTCAGCGAACGAAGCAGGTGTTCGCCGGTTGGACGGCGACCCACCATGCGATCACCAACCATCGAATCGCCATCGACGGGGATCGTGCGACCATCCGGGCCCACGTCCGCGCCGAGCACTGGGCTCCCCCGGAGGTCGCGGGCGGCGGACCGAACTGCTGGCTGGTCGTGGGCTTCTACGACGACGTCGCGGTGCGAACTCCCGAGGGCTGGCGGCTGAGCTCCGTCATGCTGACCCTCATCCACCAGGAGAACGAGGCGCTGCTCGCGGCCTCGATGGCGGCGGTGAAGGACTGACATCGCCGCGATCGCGCTGGTCGATCGACGTCGGTCGTCACCGGCACGTTTCCCGGCTCAGCCGTCGAAGACCACGCCCGCGTCGATCCGCTGTGCGGTGCTCATGTCCATGATGGTGTCGATCTGCTCGGCGACCACTTCGGGCGTGAGCGCGTCGCTGGTGATGCCTTCGTTCTCCATGATCGCGATGCGCATCACCTGTCCACCGCCCGACACGAGGATCTCGCCGTTGAGCCTGCACGACTCGTGCGCGAGGTAGACGGCGGGCGGGGACACCAGCTCGGGCTTGAAGTGCGCGGTCGAGGCGCCGAAGGACTCTTCGGGCGCGTCGTACACGTGGGCGAGGATGTCGGGGGTCGCCATGCGGGTGTCGGCACGAGGGGCCACCGCGTTCACGTGGATTCCGTGACGCGACCCGTCGATGGCCAGCGTGCGGGTGTAGCTGAGCACCGCGCCCTTGGCGGATCCGTAGCTCGTGTTCTTGGGCACTGTGCCGATCGCGGCCTCGGACGTCGTGTTGACCACCCGGCCGTAGCCAGCCTCGACCAGATGGGGCCACGCCGCCTTCGTCACGTACACCGTGCCGAGGAAGTGCACCTCGATCATCTTGCGGTAGTTGGCCGGCGTGAGGTTCTCGATCGTGTCGAGGGGCGCGGCGATGCCGGCGTTGTTGACCAGCACGTCGAGCCGGCCGTACGCGTCCAGCGCGGCCTGAACGATCGAGGCGGCCGCCTTCTCGTCGGACACGTCGGCGGAGACCGCCACGGCCTCGCCCCCCGCGGCTTCGATCTCCTTGACCACCTGCTCGAGAGGCTCCGCCCGCCGCCCGCTGATGGTCACGTCGGCGCCTTCGGCCGCCAATGCGAGGGCGATCCCTCTGCCGATCCCCTGACCCCCACCGGTGACCAGAGCAACCCGACC
>Ga0134125_10009948_pt1 | contig 10691 bp, 8 predicted proteins | sample KB31751_FD_96464 | JGI IMG/M metagenome (GOLD analysis project Ga0134125, IMG submission 96464) | Terrestrial soil microbial communities with excess Nitrogen fertilizer from Kellogg Biological Station, Michigan, USA - KB3-175-1 | ecosystem: Environmental > Terrestrial > Soil > Unclassified ...
CGAGCGGTCGCGCATGGCGCGCAGCACCGCGAAACCGTCCATGCCCGGCATCTCGAGATCGAGCACCAGACAATCGACCGGCTCCGTCGCCAGCGTCTCCAGCGCCTCGGCGCCCGACGATGCGGTGAGCAGGTCGTAGCCGCCTAACCGTCGCAGGTCGTACGCGTACTGGTCGGCCAGCGGCGCGTTGTCATCGCACAACAGGATCGTGGTCATGTGGGTTGCGAAGGCCCGGGAGCGTGGGACGACGTTCCGTTAGGCGGCAAAGCGACCAAAACGGATGTGCCGGCGCCCGGTTCGGTGTCGACGCGCAGCGTGCCACCCAGATCCGCCACGAGCCGGCGCACGATGGACAGGCCGAGCCCCGTTCCGCTCTCCTTGGTGGTGAAGAAATCATCGAAGGCGCGACGCAGCTGCTCCCGCGTCATGCCGCTGCCGGTATCCGTCACCGTGATCTCGACGCCGCCCGTTGATGCGCGCGCCGTCTTGATCGTAACCGTGCCCCCGCGCCCGTCGAGCGCGTCGCACGCATTCGTGACGAGATTCTCGAGAATGCGCCGCAACACCAGCGCGTCCGCCCGCACCGGAGGGAGCGCGTCGGCGAGGTCGAGCACCAGCGCCGCCGACCGCGGCGACACCGCGCTGCCGGCCACCGCGCGCGCAACCGCGTTGGCGTCACACGGCGCCACATCCATTCGCGGCGACAGCCGCGCATAGTTCCGCGCCAAGGTGTCCAGGTAGTCGACGCTCGCGTCGAGCGTGGCGCGTCGCTCGCCGAACACCGCCGCCAGTTGGCCGGGGTCGTCGCGTTGGACCTGTGCCAGATGGCGCAGCACGTGGCGGATCGGCGCGAGCCCGTTCTTCACATCGTGGTTGACCTGCCGCGCCAGGTCGCCCACGGCGGCACGTCGCTCGGCATCGCGCTCACGCGCCGCGCTGGCACGCAGGCGGCGCGTCATCGCGCCTAACAAGCGCGACAGCGCGCCGATCTCGTCGTCGCGGTCGCCGGAAAAATCGACATCCAACCGGTTGAGGTCGACGCGCGAGGTCTGCTCGGCGAGCTCGCGCAGGGGCCGGCTCACGCGCGCCGCGAGCCACGCCGACACCGCCAGCGCGATGGATGCCGTGACGACGATCGCCGCGAGAAACCACGTGTCGACGCTCGTGCGGAGCGCATCCAGTGCGGCCGTCGACCGCGACAGCGTGAGCGAGGCGCCCTGCACACGACGGGCGACGGATCCTGCCGCGCCGATGTACGGCACGTCGAGCCGCGACACGAGCACCGAGTACGCGCCCGGCCCAACGGACCCGGCGCGAACGCTGTCGCCGCCGGGAAGCGCGAGCGCCACGGAGAAATCGCCGCCGGGTGCAAGCCGTGCCAGGAAAGCCGAGTCGACCACTTGGCCGCCGACCAACGTGAAGGCCCGGCCGCCGAGCCGCACCGAGTCCACGCGCGCAAGCACGAGCACCGGGCCATCGGGCGTGCGCGCACGGACGAGCGCCGCCGCGCGAACCGACGCGAGCAGCGCCGGCAAGTCGGGCTCGAGGCGGTCGTATTCATTGCGGAAGTGTCCGGAGCTCACAATGCGCCCGGCGGAATCCTGGATCTGCAGCATCGAGAGTCCCGTTAGGCGCATGTCGCGGCCGGCGAGATCGAGAAGGTATGACCGCTGTGCCGCATCGCCCTGCGTGACCGCGAGACGGAAACGATTGTCATCGCCCAACGCGCCGGCGAGCGACGCCAGGCGATCGGCGATGGCGGCGCTGCGCTGCGAAAGATCGGCGGCCGCGACCGTTGCCAGCGCCGACGCGCGCCGGTCGTCCTGCGCCGTGAGACGACGGTCCACCTCGCGGCGCACGCCGGCCGCGATCACGATCAACGGTGCCACGGCGACGACGCCCAAGGCGATCATGAGGCGCGAGCGAAACGTCATGGCCCGCCGCGCGACGAGTCGGTGGCCGCACGCAGCAACGCCTCGAGCGGGCGCCCCGTTAGGCTGCGGCGTGCGATCAAGCGCGCGCGCGTTTGGATGAGCGGCACCATATCCATTGGGGAACGCGCGGCCGTCGCCGCCTCCGCGCGGCAGGCTCGAATGGGCGGCCCCGCCACCGCTAGTACCGCGGCCGCGGCCTGGCCCGCATCGAGCACGCGCTCCACGTCGCCCGGGTCCACGCTCGCGGCGCGCAGCGAGTCGCCGCGCGCCGCGAGCGATGGCGCCAATGCGGCCAGCGGCATCCCGGGTTCCGCGCCTAACGCAACGAACCTGGCCGCGATCGCGCGCGACACGTCGTCGCCCCGCGCAAACACGATGCGGGGCGGCCGCCTGACGGCGACCGGCGACCCGGCGTTCGACGGCCCAGCACCCGCGCACATGCCGGAATCACCCGGCGACAGTGCGGATGCGGCGCGCGCCTCGACGCGCACGGCGCCCGTCGCGAGCTCGGCGCGTAGTGTGTCGACTCGCGGCGACACGTCCATCGCGGTCTCGCCCAATGCACGCGTCGGCACGAGCAACACGTACGTGCGGTCCCATGCCAGCGGCATCGATGCGAGATCGGAGCGCGTCGCCGCATACGACACCGCGTCGGGATCGCTCGTGAGCAGCACGTCCACGCCGGCGTCGATCGCATCGCGCGCGTCGCGCGCTCGCACTCGATGCACGACGAGCGAAGGCCCGCTCCCAGATTCCGATGTGACGAGCCGCACCGTGTCTCCGGCGCGCGCCCAAATCCGATAGCCGCCTCGCGCGCTCAACCACGCCGCGATCGAGTCCGGCGCATCAGTCACCGCAACGTCGAGCGACTCCGGCATCGGCGCCGCAGCCGGAGCTGTCGTCGCGGGTGTCGCGACGCGCGCGTGCGCACACGATGCCAGCGCGGTCGCGATGACGGTGCCGGCACACAGTGCGCGTATCACAAACAGGCCGTGGTGACGGGCGGTGATCGGAGGGTCTCTCTCCTAATTGTAGGATAGGACGACGCCGAAGTTCCCTTCCCTTGGAGCCGATCCATCGGCCGACGGCCGCCGCGCGCTAACGGGCCGCGAACGCCGTCCTCGAGATCCGCGTGCCCACCTGATCGCCCAATCCGATCGCGCCGATGCCGATCAACAGATGCAACACCTGAATCACCCAATGCGCGGACCCCGGCATGAGCTTCATCTGCACGGCGCCGAACGCCAGCATCACCAGCGTCCACACGACGACCAGGGTCACCATTCCCGCCCCCACGCCCGAGCGTGCGGCGAGAAATGCGAGGGCCCAGAGCGAAATCGCGAGGATGAGACCGACCACCATGTGCACCGGAATCAAGCTCAGTGCGTGTCCGGTCCAGAAGATGATGCCGAGGATGATGAGAATGAGTCCCGACAACCGAACGAGGATGCGGAACGTTGTCACTGCGGTCGACATATGGAGTCTCTCGGGTTGCGCGTCGCGTCGTTGCCTGCCCCGGAAACTATCACCGGTCAACGCAGTTGCGCGACGCACCAGCGATCCCATCCTGGCCGGCGTCCGGTGCGTCCGGGAGACGCGCGACGACTACGGGCCCGTCGACGCGCGCGGCACGACGACCAACCCGAGCGGGACCTTCCGCACGCCGCGCCACTCGTGCGTGTGTCCGCCGTCGTCGCGCACCAGCAACTGACTCGAGATGCCGCCGTCGAGCGCCACGGCTTTGCGGCAGCCGAGTGCGCCCATGAGCGCCGCCATCTCGGGCGTCGTGAGACCGAACGGCACGAAATCCATCGCGCCGTCGAGCGCATCGAAGCGCGTGAGCACAATGAGTAGGCGGCCGTCGCGCAGCTCGCCTAACGCAAGGCGCGCGTCGCGGTGGCCGAGGTCGATCGCGCCGGGGCCCGATACCGGGGCTTGCAGCGGCGTGGGCACGTCGCCGTCTCCGGTGAGCAGGGTCGGGTACGACTGAAACGCCGCGTCGACGCCCGGCGGCCGTGCCGCCAGACTGTCGCCCGGAATCCACCGCACGGCGCCGGAGCTGTCGAACACGACGGCCGTCGACAGCGGTCCGTGTCCCGGCGACAGGAACTGCTGTCCGTCCAACACGACCCATCCCCACGGCATCGACTGTGAGAACTGCCCCGCATTGAACGCCACGCGTGCATCGGCAGGCGCGCGCCTAACGCTCCAGTCCGCGGCCAGGCCCGCTCCGCGGAATGCCGTGTCGAGCCGGAAGCGAACCTGCCGCGGATCGATGCGCACGACCATCACGCGAATGCGCCATGCCTCGCCGCGGCCGGCGAGACGCATGGATCCCCAGTCGATGCCGCGCGCCACGGGCTGCCACGCGATCGCGCGGGCCATCTCGGGCAACGGCGCGGTCCAGCGCACCGGCGCGCGCTCCGAGCGCCACCACGTGTGAAACGCACCGTCGCGGTCCACGGCGAGCGCACCGGCCGGGAGACCGGAGGCCGCGCTCGTCGGCGCGGCCGGCGCCGAGAGCGCCGTACACAACACGGCGGCCGCGGCACCGGCCACGCGCCGGACAATCATGATGTCACGTTCGCCTTGTAGATCGCGTCGAGCAGCTGGTGCAGCTCGGCGGCCTTCGCGCCTAACGCATCGACTTCTTTCTGGCTGTAGCCGGAGACACCCCGGCTCTGGTTGGCGAGGAACGTCAGGATGCGCTCGTGCGCGGTGGCGTACTGCGGAACCGTTAGGCCGCTGGTCCGCGCGCCCGTCGCCGTGGCACTGTCCTGCGTGGCCCGGATCGAGTCGCTCACCGCGTTCTCGAACTTGATCAGCGCATCGCGCTGCGTGCGCCACGCCGGCTCCGCCGGCGCCTTGCCGCACTTGGCGTCGGCCGCCGCCGTGTCGTCCTTGGCGTATGGGTACACCGACTGCGCCAGCTGCGCCTGCATCTTCCGCACGGCCGCGGTGTCGCCGCGTGCGTTCGCAGCCGCCATGGCCTGCGCGGCCTGCATGTAGCGCTGCTGGAACGCCGGGTCGCTCATGGCCTTCGCCTGCATTGCTTTCTGATGCGTGGCCTGCGACGCATCGATCGTCTGGCTCCGGCATTCCCCGATTTGCGACGAGCTCTTCTCGTAGGCCTCTTCGTCTTTCTCGTGCGCCTGATTGATCGTGGTGCGCTGGTTCTGCGAGGCCTCGCGGCGTTTCGCCATCGCCTGGACGCCGTTCTGACCCGAGCCCACCAAAATGTTCCGCTCGGCCGTTAGGCCGGCGATGATCTTGTCGACTTGTTCGGGGCCGAGCTCGATGGTCGTCGCATCGAACGTGGGCGCCGGGCCGGTTGTTTTGGTCGACGTCGGCGACGCCTTACCCACCGCCTTCTTCACGAGCTTCCCGAATTGTGCGTGCGCCGTGGCGGGCATCCACGCCGCGAGCGCTACCGCCGCGGCGAACGCGATCGTTCGACGGCCGATGGCTCGACGTATCCCCAGGTGTGCTGTCGGTGCAGACATGGTGCTCCTCCAAATAGGATGTCCAGCAGTCCGGTCGGTGCGCCAAGCTAGGCAGTCCAGGTCGTTTCGGCATCAACGATGTCAACATGTTGCCCGCCGACACTTTGGAGTTGCGCGATGTACAACGGGGGCGGCGCATCGCGCGCCGCCCCCGTTGCCCAACAGATGTGTCGAGACCGCGGTTACACCGGGAACAACATTTCCCGGTACTTCGGCAGCGGCCAGTGATCGTCGGGCACGATCAGCTCGAGCGCGTCGCAGCTGGCGCGCAACTCGGCCATGCCGTCGGCGCCGTCGGCGGTGAGGAGCTTGGCCTGCGTGAGCGGATCCTCGTGGAGTCGGTCCGCCTGCTCGATCACCTTGGCCAGCGCCGTGCGGCGCTTCTGGATCTGCTGCGCCAGCGTGCCGACCTCCTTCGCCGTCTCGAGCTCCGGAATCACCGTTAGGCCGAGCTGCTTCGCCTTGGCCGCGGTGTCGATGAGCGTGCCGTGGTAGGCATACGCCGCCGGCAGCACCATCGTGTCCACCATCTGCTGGACCGTGTGCAGCTCGATCAGCATGTCCTTGGTGTAGCGCTCCATGTGCACGTGGAACCGCGACTCGAGCTCTTCGCGCGTCAGGATGCCCAACCGGTCGAACAGCGCCCGCGCCGGCTTGGTGATGAGCTCCTCCAGCGCTTCCGGCGTCCGGCGCAAGTTAGGCAAACGCCGGCGGGCGGCTTCCTTCACCCAGTCGGCGGAGTAGTTGTTGCCCTCGAAGCGGACATCCGCCGTTTCCTTGAACGCCTTGCGCACCACCTTGAGCACCGCGTCATCCACCGACTTCGTGGTCTCGAGCGCCGCCTTGAGCTGCTCGGTCAGCTCGCCGATCGCTTCGGCGACCGTCGCGTTGAGGACCATGACGGGGAACGCGATCGTCTGCGAGCCGCCCACCGCGCGGAACTCGAACTTGGCGCCCGTGAACGCAAACGGCGACGTGCGGTTGCGGTCCGTGTTGTCCTTCTGAATCTCGGGCAGCTTCGCCACGCCCAACTTGATCATCGCCTGCTCGGCGTTGGCCGGCGAGGTCTTGGCGTTGGCGATGTCGTCGATGACGCGCGTGAGCATCGCGCCCATGAACACCGAGATGATCGCCGGCGGCGCTTCGTTCGCGCCTAACCGGTGTTCGTTGCCCGATGTCGCCACCCCGGCCCGCAGCACCGCCGCGTGCTTGTGCACGCCCTTGAGCACCGCGGCGAGGAAGATGAGGAACCGCAGGTTCTGGTGCGGCGTCTTGCCCGGCTTGAGCAGGTTCACGCCATCGAGCTCGTTGTCCGACGCGATCGCCATCGACCAGTTGCAGTGCTTGCCGGACCCGTTGATGCCGGCGAACGGCTTCTCGTGCAGCACGGCCTGAAGGCCGTGGCGCAACGCGACTTTCCGCAGCGTCGCCATCACCAGCTGATTGTGGTCGACCGCGACGTCCGTCTCCTCGAACATCGGCGCCATCTCGAATTGGCTCGGCGCCACTTCGTTGTGCCGCGTGATGATCGGCACGCCCAACTTGTACAGTTCGTGCTCGACTTCGGCGATGCACGCCTGGATGCGCTCCGGAATGCCGCCGAAGTAGTGATCCTCGAGCTGCTGGCCGCGCGGCGGCGCTGCGCCTAACAGCGTCCGGCCGGCCATCACGAGGTCGGGGCGCAGCGCGAAATGCGCCCGGTCGATGAGGAAGTACTCCTGCTCGGGTCCGAGCGTGGTGTACACACGGTACACGCCGCGGTCGCCCATCAGCTCGAGCAGGGCCATCGCCTTCTGGGACAGTACGTCGGAGCTGCGGAGCAGCGGCGTCATCTCGTCGAGCGCTTCACCGTTGTAGCCGATGAACACCGACGGAATGCACAGCGTGCGCGTGTTCCCCGATTCCACGATGAAGATCGGGCTCGCCGGGTTCCAGGCGGTGTAGCCGCGTGCTTCCCACGTAGCGCGCAGGCCGCCCGACGGGAAGCTCGACGCATCCGGCTCGCTCTGGATGAGCTGCTCGCCGGTGAAGGACTCCATCGGCTGGCGGTCGTCATCGAACGACAGGAAGGCGTCGTGCTTCTCTGCCGTTAGGCCGGTTTGGGGCTGGAACCAGTGCGTGAAGTGCGTCACGCCGCGCGAGATCGCCCATTCCTTGATGACCTGGGCGACGGTGGGCGCGATGTCCTGGTCGAGCTTCTTCCCGTGGCGGATGGACGACAGCAGCTTGGCGTACACGTCGCGCGGCAGCTTGGCGCGCATCTGCCTAACGCCAAACGTGTTGACGCCGAAGTATTCGGAGGTTGGGCCGTGCGACGCCGCGTTGCCGTTGGTGCGGGCATCGGGCGCGTGGCGGTCCGTGATATCCTTGAGGACCGCCTTGCGAGTGGTGGCGATGGGCATGGGTAACCGGGTTGGCAGGTGGCGATTGACCGTTCCGAGCGCCATTTCCACGATGTGCTCAGTGTATCGTGAAGTTTGCGCTACCTGCACAAATTACTCATCAACCTTGCCGATTTCCAGCCCTGCCGCCGCCATCAGGCAGGTATTTTGTACCACTTTTGCACATTCTTCAAACCGTGCGCGCGTCCAGATCGGCCGGATTCATACGACCCAACAAGCCGCCGGCCAGTGACTTGGCCCGATCCACGGTCCCCACAGGCCAAGCCGAGTGCTTTCAAACTTGACGCCGTGAACAGCCGGCCGGGAGACATGATTCTCTCCCCGGCCGGCCCACCGGGCACTCATTACATCTTCACCAGCTCCACCCGACGGTTCTCCTGGCGACCTTCCGCCGTCGTGTTCGGCGCGATCGGCTTCGTCGCCCCGTAGCCCTTCGTCGCCAACCGCGCCGCGTCGACGTGCGACATCGTCACCAGATACTGCTTCACCGCCGCCGCGCGCCGCTCCGACAACGACTGGTTGCTCGTCGCGTCACCCACGTTGTCGGTATGTCCTTCGATCGTGAGCTTGAGCTCAGAGTGCGCCGTGAGCATGTCGCTGATGCTCTTGAGCGTCGGCGTGCTCTCGGCGCGGATGTGGTCCGAGCCGACATCGAACAGGATGCCGTGCGTCGCCACCCGACCGTTCGCCGCCAGCGCGTCATAGAGCGGCTTGCCCCCTTCGGCCACGCGAATGTTGCTGATGTACGCCGGCTGTTCCTGGCTGCCCGTGACGGTGATCCACACGCCCCTGCTCCGGCCTAACGTTGCCTTGGGCACGTTCGCCACGCGGATGCCGTTGACGTACGCCTTCACGTACAGATTGTCCGCCATCACCGCAACGTGCGTCACCTTCCGCACCGCGTTATCGGGAATCGACGCCGCGGAATTGACCGGACCCTTCACGCCGCCGCCCGTCGGATAGAACTCGATGTGCGACAGATTTCCCGGCTCGCTGTCCGGATCCACGAACTGCATCTCGCCGCTCCAACCGGAGCCGCAGTCGAAGTCCATCTCGTAGGTGAAACGCTGCGGCAGCACCTCGGGCAGCGGAACCATCACCGATCCCGACGTCGTCGCCCGCAAGAACCGCGCACCGTTCCATTCGGCGACTTCGAAATTGCCGTTCTTGAGCTCGAGCCGCTTCGGGAAATCGCCGATGTTGTCGGTGGTGAAATCCTCGGCGTAGATCACGCGGTCGCCGGGCACGAAATCGTAGTTGACTAACACTGTGTTAGTCACCGGCGCCGCGGCGCCGCCGGTGCCCGACGATCCCGCGCTGTCGAGCGCCGGTTGGGCGGCGGCCGACGCCTGCGCGAGCGCGGCGCTGATCGCCGCCGCGGAGTCGGCGCTCGACACCGGCTTCCCGCTGGCGTCCGTCACCTTGATCGGCTGGCCGTTGGCCTTGGCCTTCGTGATGCACGCCTTGTCGGTCACCACGCACGCCACCGCGTGCACGGCCTTGCTCACCGCGCTGTCCATCGCCTGGTTGGCTTTGTCGTTGGCCGCCTGCTTTGCCTTGCTCCCTAACTTGCTGAAAATGCTCTGGCTCGCCACCGGTGCACTGGCGCCGACGAACGCCGCGCAGGCCATTGCGAGTACTGCCGTGATGTGACGCATGGGTCTCGACTCCACAGAGGGTTCCGCCCAACCAACGCCTCGTGCTGCATCGGGGTGTGCCCGGCGTCGACGAAGATACAACTCCCCGTTGGAACATTCACGCGTCGCACGGCCGTCACCGATGTCCCCCTCGACGCCCGCTCGACCGCCCTTCCTCCTTCCACTGCTCAGCCCGCTCGGCGCGAATAACCGAAATAACGGGGAGACCATCATTTCGACGCTGCAAACGAGAAAATCACCGCCAACCAGACGTTTCACACTCGAATGGTCGAGCGACGGCAGCCGTCGCGCCGCTTCGCCCCCTCGTGGGGCACAAACCTAGTCCCCAGCCTCACGCGGACTTCAACAACCTCAACACCTTGAGAGACGAAACCTTTCGACTCAGCACGCTCGGCCGGCTCGCGCTGATTGCCTCCGACGGGTCGGAGGACGCATCGCTCTCCACGCGGCGTCGAAAGTTGGCGCTCCTCACGGTGTTGGCGACGGCCGGACGCCCAATCTCACGCGCCGTGCTCGCCGAAATGTTCTGGGGCGATCAAGATGAGGAACGCGCGCGCCACTCGCTGAGCGATGCCTTGTCGCACCTCAGACACGTGTTGGGCCGCGACGCGATCACCGCCCGTCAGACCGATGTCTGGATCTCACCGGAGTGCCGCCTCACGGTCGACGCCCAGGACGTCACCGCCGCGGCGGCCGCGCGCGACGCCGCGCGCGTGGTGTCGCTCTACGGCGGACCATTCATGGACGGGATGTGCGTGCCGCATTCGTGCACGTTCGAGCAGTGGACGGCCCGCGAGCGCGATCGCCTCGAACGGCTGTTCCTCGCCGCGTGCGAGAGCCGGTGCTTTGCGTTAGCACGCGGCCGGGAGTGGGACGATTGCGCCACGCTCGCCGCGCGTTGGCTCGGCATCGCGCCGCTGTCGGTCGACGCCGCGCTCTATCGGCTCAACGCGCTCAAGGCGCCACTGACACGCGACGCCTACGCACGCGCGCTGGTGGCGTACGACCGGCTCGTACGCCGGCTCAAAGATGAATACGAGCTCGCACCCGACCCGCGCGTGTCGGCGCTCGCCGCCGATATCGCGACGGCGCTGCGCACGACGCCGGTGCCGGCCGTGGCCGAAGCACCGTCCCCCATGGTGGTCGCCGTGCCCGAACCGGCGCAAGTCGAGCCGGCCGCTGCCGCCACGCGAG
>Ga0134125_10009949_pt1 | contig 10690 bp, 10 predicted proteins | sample KB31751_FD_96464 | JGI IMG/M metagenome (GOLD analysis project Ga0134125, IMG submission 96464) | Terrestrial soil microbial communities with excess Nitrogen fertilizer from Kellogg Biological Station, Michigan, USA - KB3-175-1 | ecosystem: Environmental > Terrestrial > Soil > Unclassified ...
GGGCGGCACCTCCACCGCGCAGATGCGCGCGGCGATGCAGAAAGCGATGCAGGACGACGCGGCCGTGTTCCGCACCGGCGAGACGCTGGAAAAAGGCCGCAAGCGCATCGACGAGATCTATCGCAGCATCGGCGATATCGGCGTCAGCGACCGCTCGATGATCTGGAATTCCGATCTGGTCGAGACGCTGGAATACGAGAACCTCATCCAGCAGGCTGTCGTGACCATCGAGGGTGCTGTGAACCGCCAGGAATCGCGCGGCGCCCATGCCCGCGAGGACTATCCGAACCGCGACGACAAGAACTGGATGAAGCACACACTGGCGTGGCTGGATAGCAAAGGCTGGGCGAAGCTCGATTACCGCCCCGTTCACAGCTACACGCTCACCAACGAGGTCGAATACATCCCGCCAAAGGCGCGCGTGTACTAGAACCTCGGACGTCCTGACGTATCCAGGCGCATCTCCTGCTTCGACAAGGGACACCGCGCAACTTCCTCACCCTGAGCTTGTCGAAGGGCAAGAGCGGCGAGTGCTTGGATGCGTTCTTCCCAAGCCCAAACTGACTATTTCAGCGCCCTGATCGCCCCCGATATCTCCGTGCCCTTGGCCTGCTTGAACGCCACGCAGCGGTCGATGCGATCCTCGTTCTCCTTCAGTGTGCGCGGCGTGCCGGTGAGCTGGCTCGTCTTCGGGCCCAGGAACGCGGCTAGATCGGCTTTCGCGTTGCCGTCGCAGGCATATTGCAGGATGCCCGGCGTGTCACCCATGCCATAGGACGAGAGCCGCTTGAGCAGGTTGCTGTAGTTCGCTTTGAACCACGCCCATGCCACATCGCGGCCCTTTGGTTCGGCCTGCATGTAACGGAAGACATAGCGCACATCGCCGATGCGGATGGCGGGCGTCAGTGCCATGTCGAGCAGCTTCCTCAGGGTCGCATCGTCATTCGCGCCGGCCACCGCATAGATCGCGGACTGGATGAAATACTCATCGTTCGACGCGCGTATGGCGTCCATGACACTGTCGGCGAACGGTCCGCCTTCCGCCATCACGCCGGCCCGCATCGCTTCGATCCGCAGTTCGGGCGCGATGCCGCCCAAATCCTTGCCGCCAGACGACAGATAGGTATGTCCGGCTTTGGTCAGTTGTGCCGTCAGCGCCGGGTCATGCCCCTCCTCCAGCAGCAATTGAACGAGATATTGCCGCGCCAGTGCATTCGCCGGTGCCTCGCCGGGTTTCGCGGCAAGGCCCAGCGGCGTGAGCCGCGCACCGAAATTGTTGCGCACGAAGGCCTGCGTCTTTGCGACGTCGGTGGGCGCGATGATGCCTGTGATGCGCAGATCGTGCAGGCTGTGGTCTGCCGCCTCGATCAGATCCCACTGGGCCACGGGCGCCAATGCGTGCAGCAGCGCGAAATAATCCGCCGCCGAGCCGTACCCGCCGCGCATCGCCGCATCGGCGTTGCGGAAGAGCGTGTATTGATCCGCAGCGTCCAGTGTTGTTGCCGCCGCGACGAGCTTGACACAATCGGCGGGCGCCTCGGCGAAGCGGTAATAGCCGGCACCTTCCATGTTGGGGAAAATCAGCACCGGGCATTTGTCGCCCAGCGTGACCTGGGTCGTCGGCGGCGTCACGATCTGGCAGCTGCGTGCGCCATCGGCGGAAAGGCACATCGGCACCTGCCAGCTATGCGAGACGGGCGTGATGCCGACGCTGGTGTAAGGCGTTTGCGTCACGCCGACGCCCGGCGTTCCCGGCGCGCAGGCCAGTTCCGTCTTCAACAACGGAATGCCCGGCTGGTCGATGAAGCTGTTGAACGCATCGACGATCTCGGGGTGGTTCGTCGCGGCCGCGATGGTGCCGATGAAGTCCTGCGCGCTCGCATTCTTGAACGCGAATTTCTGCAGATAGGCGTGGATGCCCTTCTGCCAGTCTGCTTCGCCGACATAGCTTTCGAACATTCTCAGCACCGCGGCGCCCTTCGAATAGGTAATGTCGTCGAAGGCGTTGTCGATGTCGTCGGGATTGTTGACCGGGTTGTGGATCTGGCGCGCGCTCGGCAATTCGTCGAGCAGCATCACATCCTGCGTCGAGGCTAGACGCGCGCGGCCGAATTCCTGGTCCGGCTTCACCTGGTCGGAAATCTTGCTCGACATCCATGTCGCAAAGGATTCGTTCAACCAGATGTCATCCCACCATTTGGGCGTGACGAGATCACCGAACCATTGATGCGCCAGCTCATGGGCCTGTACCGAAAGGCTGGAGCGCTTCTGCTCCAGCGGCGCGTTGTCATCCATCAGCAGAAGCTGCTCGCGGAACGTCACCGCGCCGGCATTCTCCATCGCGCCCGCCGAAAAGTCCGGCACCGCCAGCACGTCGAGCTTCTGGTAGGGATAGCTCACGCCGTAATAGGCCTCGAGATGTTCCACGATCGAGGGCGTCAGCGACAGCGCATATTTCAGTTTCGGCCCCATGCCCTTCGCGGTCACGCCGCGCAGATGCACAGGATGGTCGCGATACTGGTTCGCCGGAATGTCGCCGCCGTCCACGATGTCGAGCGGACCGATGGCCAGCGCCACCAGATAGGTCGGCAGCGGCTTGGTCTGCTGGAAAGTCCATTTCATCATGCCGTTCCCGACACTGCTGTCGGTGACGACCGGCGTGTTGGCGATCACCTTGTCGTCCACTGGCGCGATCACGGTAACGTCGAACGGTGTCTTGTAGCCGGGCTCGTCGAAGCTGGGGAACATGCGCCGCGCGTCGATATTCTCAAACTGTGTGAAGGCGTAAGAGTCGCCTGCCTTGGTGACGACCTTGTAGAGGCCCGCCAGTGAGGGATTGAACGGCGCGTCATAATCGAAAACGAGCTTGGCCTTCCCCGCCGGAATCTTCTCGCCGAAATTCAGATAGGCCACGCCCGAGGGATCGACCTGGGCATAGGCGATCAGCACCTTCTTGCCGGAGGGCAGCAGCGCGAAGGCCCTTTTTACATTCAACTCATTGCCGTCGATGAACAGCGTCTTGCGCGCGGTGTTGAACGTCACATCGATTTCGGTGTGACCTGTAAAGCGATCCTTCTTCGGATCGACCGTCACGGTGATCGCGTAATGCGACGGTGTTGCCGTGCGCGGCAGCGGTCCCAGGGGCACCTGCTCGTCGGGTTTGGTGATCGGCTTGGGTGCTTCGGCGGCGGCCGATTGCGCATCCTTTTTCTGATCGTTCTTGCCGCAAGCGGAAAGCAGCGTCAGCGCCGAAAACAGCGCGACCGTAAGAATGTGCCGGGACATGGAATATCTGGGGCAGGAGTTACGGCCCCCAGCTTAGTCGATCTGCTCGATTCGCCAACCGTGCCGTGCAGTTTTCTCGCGCCGCCCGTCCGGTGGCGCGGGTGCCTTGGAGGAGTCATAATTCGTTCAGATCGCGTTCAGCCCCTAATCGCGATCCTGCACCCCACGTTTGCAGGGCTTTTCATCGAGCCAAACCGAGGAGACAAATATGCTGACAAAAGCAGGAACATTGTTCGCCGTGACCGCGCTCGCGCTCATGACCAGCGCGGGAGCCGCATCGGCGCGGGACCATTATTACTACGGCTCCGAATGTCATGAGCAAAACAAGACCGCGGGAACCGTGCTTGGTGCGATCGCCGGCGGCATCATCGGCAATCAGTTCGGCAGCGGCGGCGGCAAGGCCGCGGCAACGATCGGCGGCGTGGTGCTGGGTGGCGCGATCGGCAACAGCATCGGCAGCGACATCGACTGCCGTGACCGTCCGCACGCCTTCCGCGCGTATAACGACAGTTTCCGAGGTCCCGTCGGGCATCGGTATGACTGGAGCGGCGGGCGCGGCCGTGGGCGCGGCTATATCACCACCACGCGCGAATATCATCGCCGTGGCATGCTCTGCCGCGATTTCCAGGAAACCACCTATCGCCGCGGCCGGGCATTCACCCGCGAAGGCACGGCTTGCCGCTACAATGACGGCTGGCACTTGATGTAAGCGGGCGCAACATCCGCTTGGGCGAACCCCGGAGCATCGCTCCGGGGTTTGTCATTTCTACTTGCCCTTCCATTGCGGCGGACGCTTCTGCGCGAAGGCCATCGGGCCTTCCACGAAATCCTCGCTTTTGAACATCGCGGCGACAGCCGGATATTTGATCTGCGCCTTCAAGGCCGCTTCCACCGACGGCTCCGTCAATCCGCGATAGACCGCCTGTTTCGAAGCGCGCACGGACATCGGCGACAATTCCAGAATTTGCGCCGCCCATTTCTTTGCAGATGCCATCAGATCGGCCGGTGCAACAACATCGTTCACGAAGCCGAGCACCTGCCCTTCCTTCGCGCTGACGCGCCGTCCCGTGAGGATCATGCCGAGCGCGCGCTTGTCGCCGATGGTGCGCGGTAGGCGATGCAGGCCGCCCGCAAGCGCCGCGAGCCCTACACGCGGTTCGGGCAGCGCGAACGTCGCCGTTTCCGCCGCTACGACGATGTCGCAGGCCAGCGCAATCTCGAATCCGCCGCCCATTGCCAATCCGTTCACCGCCGCGATCAGCGGCTTGTCCAGATCGAAGCGCGAGCACAATCCGGCGAAGCCGCTCGGCGGCATCGACATCTTGCCGCCGCCTGCCTGGTATTTGAGATCGTTGCCGGCGCTGAACGCTTTCTCGCCCGCGCCCGTCACGATCGCGACCCATTGCTCTGGATCGTTCGCGAAATCATTGAAGATGGAATCGAGTTCGAAATGCTGCGGCGGATGCAGGGCGTTCATCACCTCCGGCCGGTTGAGGGTGACGATGGTCAGCGGCCCTTCCCGCTCCACTTTACAGAATTTGTAATCGGTCATGGCCCGCTTTCCCAATGTTTCCGGGCGGATTTGGACATCCCACGCCCGCCCCGGCAAGGCTTGGGTAACCATTTCTCTCTAGTTTCAGCAGGGCCTGCACTTGGAATATCGGATGTCGGACTACTGGATCGTCAGCGTCAGCGACCGGGCCTACGGCCCGTACACGACGGAGCAGATGGAAGGCTTCGCGGCGGAAGGCCGCCTTGCCGCTTCGTCATTGATCGCACGCGCGGGCGAAACGACGTTCCGTTCCGCAGGGGAAGAGGCGCAGTTCTCGGCGTTGTTCCAGCCGTCCAAAATGACGCCCATCACACGCGCGGAAGTGTTGCAGCCGGACGAACCGGCTGGGGCGCAGAAATTTGGCCGCAGCGATGCGGACGGCAAATCCGGCGAGCGCGCGCGCTTTGTCATCATCACCGATATGAAGTCCCGTTCCATCCAGGGCGTCGAAGAAGAAATCCACAAAATGGGATCCGCTTATCCGCTGCTGCCGCAAGTGTGGCTGCTGATGAGCGAATTGTCTGTCAACTCGATCCGTAACCTGTTGACGCCGCAACTCGGCAAGCTCGACATGCTGTTCGTTCTCGATGCGACGCATGACAAGGCGGCATGGTTCAATTTCGGCCCCGAAGCCGACACGCGCATCCGCAAACTCTGGATCAAAGAGCAGCCGCTCTCGCGCCAAAGTGCTTAACCGGGGCGCCTAGCCGATCTGTTTGAGGTCGCCGCGAAAGCGCTGATAGTTCTTCACATAGATATCCGACGAAATCTTCAGCATCGCCAGCTGCGGTTCGGGCAGTTGTTTCACCACGCGTGCCGGCGCACCCAGGATCATCGAGCCGTCCGCGAACTCCTTGCCTTCGGCGATCAGGGAATTGGCGCCGACGAGGCAGTTGTTTCCGATCTTTGAGCGGTTGAGCAACGTCGAGCCCATGCCGATCAGCGAATTGTCGCCGACTGTTGTCGAATGAAGAATGACCTTGTGCCCCACGGTGACGTTGCTGCCGATGGTTGTCGGCTGGCCGGGATCGGTGTGCACGACGGAGTTGTCCTGCACATTGGAATTCTCGCCGATCGTGATCCAGTCATTGTCCGCACGGATGACAGCGCCGAACCACACGCTCGCGCCCTTCAGCAGACGGACACGCCCGATCAGCACCGCGTTGGGCGCGACCCAATAATCGCCCTCGGCGGGCAGTTCCGGTTTCCAGTCACCCAGCGCGTAAATCGGCATCGTCGATCCATGGTTTGCGTCTGAAACCATTGTGGCAGCGCCGCGCTGACAAGAAAAGTTCAACAACAAAAACAGACGGCTTCCCAAAATTTGGCTACGCTTTGAACAAGCCCGCTGAGTCGCGTGGGCTTTAAGGGGGCAGAGCTTGGTGCGGATGTGCACTTTGCCAGTACCGACCGCCAAACGGCCAATATCCGCCGCCCTGAAACTCACACGCTCAAGACAGCCAGCCGTTTCGTCACGAAACGGCGATCTTCCCCATCATCGCAATCTGTCATTGTCCAGGGAGTATCCATGGCAAAGCGTTCCGCGCGTCGCAAGTACCGCGACGGTGCTTATGAATCCGACAATGTGCATGCGCTCTTTCCGTCCAGCAGCTGGAGTCCGCTGGACCGCGACCGTGAAGGCCGCGACCGAAAGTATGTAAAAAACATACGGGCGATGAGCCCGTTGCAGCAAAAGCTGATGGACGCCATCGAAGAGCGTTCCGTCGTGCTGGCGCTGGGGCCGGCGGGAACCGGCAAAACCTACATCGCCATATCCAAAGCCGTCGAAGCCCTCGAGCAGAACAAGGTGAGCCGCATCGTGCTTTCCCGTCCTGCGGTCGAGGCCGGCGAAAGCCTCGGCTTCCTGCCCGGTGACATGCAGGAGAAGCTCGCACCCTATCTGCGCCCCCTCTATGACGCTTTGAACGAGCGTCTTGGCGGCAAGCGGACCAAGGCGCTGATCGCCGAAGGCATCATCGAGATTGCGCCCGTGGCCTATATGCGCGGACGCACGCTCAACGATTGTTTCGTGGTGATCGACGAGGCGCAGAACTGCACCTATGGGCAGCTCAAGATGCTGCTGACCCGCTTGGGCTGGCGCTCGACCATGGTGCTGACGGGCGATCCGGACCAGACCGACCTGCTTCCCGGCATCTCCGGTTTCGGCGATATCGCGACGCGGCTGGAACGTGTTCCGGAAATCTCGATCACACGGCTGGGCGACGCGGACATCGTGCGCCATCCGCTCGTTGGGAGCATGCTGACGGTGCTTTAGATCGCCAATGCGATGCTGAGGCCGAACAGGCCGATGATGAAGCTCCAATAGGCGCTCAAGGCGGCCGCGAGCCAGAACGCGACCGCAGAGCAAGCCTTCTTGCGCCAGGACCGGGCGGCGTTGTCGAACAACACGCTCGGTCCGGCCACGACCATGACGATGTAATAGGCGGCCTTCGTGCCGCCGGTTTCGGGTTTGGGCGCGACCAGACGATAGGTATTCGCCACGATCCCGGAGATCGCAAAACCACCTGTCATCGCAAAAAGGAAAAGCTGAAGATTGTACACTCGACCCCACCGCGCCCCGCGCCTCGGGTGGTCAAGTGCAGCGTCCATGCCCGCCCCAGACGGGGTTTCGGCGGAAATCTGTGTCATTTCGGATCGAAACAGCCCAGCCGTCGGGAACGGGGCGCCGATGCGTCCGATTTCCGGCCAGCGCGGCGGCAGCGCAACGCCGCTGCGAAATTAACCGAGGCGGCTTCCTCTCGACAGAGAATCGCTGGATTGCGTGATAGACAATCAACGGAAGAAGAAAGACTCGCGAGTACCGCGACACCAATGAGCCGGGCGGGCGAAACAGACGACGATGTGAAACAACGATCGGGGTGGCTGATTCCGATCGCGGTGTTTGTCGTGACCGCGGGGCTGTCCGCCCTGTTTCTTCTCTACTACCTGGTTCCGGCGCCCACCTCCTTCATCGAGGAACATGTTGCGCCCACCTTGCGGACCGACCGGGTCGCGCTGACCATCGACGGCACGAAATTCTCGGTTCCGGCGAACTACATTATGTTCGCCCGGGCACGGCAGGGCGGCACCCTCAAGGAAGCGCAGCTTTTCACCACCTTCCCGGATTTTGAGGGCTATTCGGAACGGACTGCCTCGTCATATTCCGGCAATGCCGCCGACTCGCCGGTGATCTTCATTCTGCTGCGCGAGGAGCAGTTCAAGATCAGCGAAGCCGAGCGCCTTCAGCGCATTTACTTGACCTATGTGGCCGATCCGGCTGGCCAGCCCGGGCCATTCGGCCTCACGCAATATGTTTTCCGCGACGATTCCGGCTATCACGGCGAGGATCTCTTTGTCGGGCAGATGAAGGGCAAGCCTGTCGTTCTGCGCTGCGTCCGGTTCAGCCCGCAGGTGCCAAGCCCCAGTTGCCTGCGCGATGCGCGCATCCGCAGCGGCGTCACCCTCACCTACCGTTTCAAGCGCGCCAATCTCGGCCACTGGCAGGAGATCGCCGAAGGCGTCGACAAGCTGGTGGCGTCGTTCCGGGTGAAGTAGTCAGCGGATTTTGTAGGCGTCCAGCGAAACATGGCGCGGAAACAGATCGTGGAGTGCCGTCGTCAACGCCGGGAAGACGATCAGCGCGCCAATGCCACCCGCAGGAATAAGAACGCCGGCTGCCGGAACACCAAGCGCGCAGGCGGCGATCGCTGCGGCGAAACAGAAGAACGTCAAGCTGACCGCAAGGCGCTCGAGGCTGCGCAACGTGGCCACGGCCACGCTGTCGCCGGCCCGCGCGAAAATGGCCGACTGGGCGGCCAACGCCAATGCCGGGATAGAGGAAATCGCAAGCGACAACAGCAGATCGCTTTGCGCGGCGTTCACCTGCCCGCAAAGCCAATAGGCAATACAGGTCAGAACCAGCACCGTCAGGAGAAACGCCATCACGCGGCGGACGTCTCGAATTGCGGCATAAGCGATGACGGCAGCGACAACGCCCGTCACCGGCAGAACGACGGTCGCCGCAAACGGCCACGCCGCGCCGGAATTCGCGCCCCCGAAGAAGCCGAGCACGGCGAAGATCACCGCGATGCCTGCGACACTCCAACTCCAGCGTAGCTGAACCACAAAAGAGAGCCGGTCCAGCCAATGCTCGCGCTGCTCTCTGAAGCGATTGGCTCGCGCGATAAATTCTTCCCCGAACGGCAAAAGTCGCGTCAGCACGGGCGGCAGGATGAGCCCTGACATGCCGCACAGCAGCACCGAAAACGGAAGCGCCAGATCTGCCGGGTCGCGCGCGATCAGCGCAAGGACAGCGGTCACGCAAATGACGAGCGCAAGCGGTCCAATTAGAACGGCGAAAATCGCTCTCATGGATCGCTCAACGGCCTCCGAGGCCGAAGCGCCATTGCAAACGCGCCGCGCAATGTCGGAAACAGAAACAAGCGAAAGCACAAATCCGCAAAGATAGACGACTGGCCGCCCCGGCACGGAAAACGCCAATGCAGCGACGTAACCCGGCATAGGCGAGAAGGCACCGATGAGAGCCGGGCCGAGGTGACGAAACTGCGCGCAGGCGGACGCGACCAACATCAGGAGCGCAACGGCGGCTCCGATCTCAAACGGTGGCAGCGCCCCCTGCACACTCCGCCCTGTTACGTGCGCGACGTGGGCGGTTCGGGCAAATCCATTTCCAGGATCGCCATATTGAAAGCGTAAGACGTCTCGCCGTCTTCTTCGTCCTTGAAGATCACGCCGATGAACTCGCCATTGATGTGAACTTCGACGGAATCATCCTGCTTGGGCCGTTCGACCACGGTGATGGTGTCCAGACGGAAGAGATTGCGCAGATATTTCTCGATGCGCCAAAGTTCGCTGCGGGTCAAAGCGGAGGTCTCCTTGAAGAACTTTGGAGTCGCATGACGCCGGTTTTCGGTCAAGCACGGCCTTGACCGGCCAGCCGGGCCTGCCGCCAATACCGCAATGACGGCCGGATTCACCGCACCGCAAGGCTACTACGCCGCCAGTTCCGAGACGCCCCCGCCGCGTGCGGTGTTGCGCGGCGATATTCCGGCGGACATCTGCGTAATCGGCGGCGGTTTCACAGGCCTGACCGCCGCGCTTCATCTGGCGCAGACAGGCGCCCGCGTGGTTTTGCTGGAGGCCGAAACCGTGGGCTTCGCGGCCTCAGGCCGAAACGGGGGGCAAATTCACACCGGGCATCGCATGAGCCAGCCGGCGCTGGAAGACTGGCTGGGACCGGTCCATGCGCATGACCTCTGGGACCTCTGCGAAGAATCCAAGTTGCTCGTTCGCGCCCAGGCCTCAGCCCTGGCACCGGAGGCGCAGGTGAAGGACGGCCTGATCATCGCCGCGCACAATCGCCACGCCTTTCGAGAATTGGCGGAAGAAGCGGAATATCTCGACAAGCACTACGGCTATTCCGGATCACGCATCATGGGCGCGGATGAAACGCGCAAGATGATCGGCGCGGAATATATCGGCGGCAAGCTCGACAAGGGCGGGGGCCATCTTCATCCGCTGCGTTACGCGCGCGGTCTTGCGCGGGGGGCGGAAGCCGCAGGCGCAACGATCTTCGAACATTCGCGCGCCCGAAACATCGAGGCCACGGAAAATAAGAACATCGTCTCTTGCGAAACCGGCCGGGTTATCGCCGATTTCGTTCTGCTGGCGACGGATGCTTTCTCCGCCGATCTGGCGCCGCAACTGGCGCCCTATATCGCGCATGTCGAAAGCTTCGTCTCCGCGACGGCGCCGCTGCCACCGGAACTCAACGCGCGAATCCTGCCCACCGATGCGGCTGTGGCCGACACGCGGCATGTGCTGGACTACTAC
>Ga0134125_10009950_pt1 | contig 10690 bp, 10 predicted proteins | sample KB31751_FD_96464 | JGI IMG/M metagenome (GOLD analysis project Ga0134125, IMG submission 96464) | Terrestrial soil microbial communities with excess Nitrogen fertilizer from Kellogg Biological Station, Michigan, USA - KB3-175-1 | ecosystem: Environmental > Terrestrial > Soil > Unclassified ...
CCTTTCATGGCATCTTGTTACGCTTCGACAACGTAAGTTATGCCTGAAAGAACGGCCTTTTGCCACTCTTTTTTCAATCAACCACAGTTACCTCAACTGATCCTCGTGAGAAATGCGGGTTAGGACTTCTTCGACGCTTCGATAGTCGCGAGGATATCGGCGCTGTGGTTCTGGATGTCCTTGACCTCCCACATCTTCACAACCTTGCCTTCAGGAGAGATGAGGAACGTGTCGCGCATTGCAATGCTCATCGGGGCAGCGCCATCTTTTCCAGGGAAGGTCCTGACGGGCACGCCGTAGGCGTCGACAACCTTGTGGTCGGGGTCAGCCAGCAGCTTGAAGGAGAAGCCGTCCTTCGTGCACCAGGTCTTGTGGCTTTCCACCGTATCGAGACTCACACCCAGCACGACAGCATGAAGCGCTTCGTACTTCGGCAGATCGCGTTGGAAGTTGTGCGCTTCGAGCGAGCAGCCGCTGGTCTGGTCTTTCGGGTAGAAGTACAGCACGACCCACTTGCCCTTGTAGTCGGTAAGCGAGACGGGGGTATTCTCCTGCGAAGGCAGGGTGAAGTTCGGCGCCGCTGCGCCGGCCGAAAGGGTGTCGGCCGCAAACGCCATCGGGGCCACAAGCAACGAGCCGCAGATCGCGGCGGCAAACATCTTTGAACGCAACATGAGAAATCTCCTGAGGGCGGGCCCGCTCGATTGACGCGCACGCCGATAGACGGAATTTTACGCCTTCGTTGTCACAACTTTGTCATTTAGAGTACGGCTCGGCGACAACCGTGATTCCCGCCTCGTCAGCCGCGGCGATCATCGCCTCACGGTCGAACAACAGCGTACGGTCTGCCTCAACGCAGAGGCACGTCGCTCCAGCCGCGCGCATGGTCTCGATCGTCGGCAAACCCACCACCGGCACGTCGAAACGCATGTCCTGATTCGGCTTTGCGACCTTGACCACAGTCAGGCGCCGCTCCAGCGTACTCGCAGCATCTTCCAGCGTGCGGAAGAGCGCACCGGCGCGCGCGATAGTCGCGTCGGTACCTTCCATCGCCTCCACCGCGACGCAAGCGCCCGCGGCAATCACGACGGTCTGCCCCAGATCGAACGCCGCAAGTCCACGCGCGACGGTCGATCCGTAGGCGATGTCGCCACGCTCTGTCTCGTCGGGGGAACGCTTCGTCAGCACACCTTCCGCCGCAAGCATCGGCTCGAGGAACTGCGTCGACGAAATCAGCTCAATGCCCTCGTCGCCCAGCACTTTCGCCACCGCTCCCAGCAGCATGTCGGTGTTGCGGGTACGCAGATTGAGCAGCAGCTTCGCCAGCCGCCAGTCCGGCCGGATGCTGGAAAAGATCTGCTTGTGTTTCACCTGCCCAGCCATCACGGCACGAGTGACACCCTCGCGCTGGAAGGTCTCAATCAGCTTCGACAACTCGCCCAGCGACATCCAGTGCACGCGTACGTGCTCCGGCTCACGGGCGGCATGGTCATTCATTTCGGGCGAGGTTTCTTCTTTGATAGCTGCGACGACTACGTCGAGTCCGTGCGCCCGCGCGGCATCGAGGAGCAGGAACGGGAAGCGCCCGTTGCCGGCGATAAGACCTAGCTTTGCGCCAACAGCAATCATGCCGCTCTCAAACGGACGTCCACATCGCATCCAAGCGCACCAGCCATATTCACCAATGCATCAATTGAGAATTTGTGAAACTTCCCCCGCAACAAGTCATTGATGCGCGGCTGTGAAACGTGACATTGCTTTGCAGCCTCGGCCTGGGTCCACCCCTTCTTTTCAATAATGCCGCGGATCTCTCGCATCAAAGACGCGCGCACGCTTAGACTGGCAGACTCTTCAGGAGAAAACCCGAGAGATTCCCATATAGAGTTGAACTCCTCGTATGGAGGACCCTCACTTATGACGTTCGCTCTGCCACTAACTTTTCGTATCGGCTGCGGGCTAACGCGATGTCTCTTTGGTTTGTCTGCTGCGTCTTTTTTTGAAATGCGTGCAGCACGTACACGGCTTCCGCGAACCTCGCTATGTAAATCACTCGATACGTTCCTGACTCCGCCCATATTCGTAGCTCCTCTACACCCTTGCCAATGGAAGGCATCGGTTTGAAATCGCTGGCCGGGATCCCCTGCTGCACATTCGCGAGTTCATAGCCTGCATCGTGGCGGGCTTCAGCGGGAAAAGTCATCAGTGACTTCTTCGAATCCCCCTTCCACACAAGCGGCTTCATTGATTATATCCGTTCTAATATAAACCGCTACTTGATCACGCCCCGCTCACTCGCCGCCACAAAATCCGCAAGATAACGTACGTGCTCTCCTCCGCCGCCCTGTTGCAGCATGTCGTGAATGACTTCGAGCGCCTGGGTCGTGTTGCGCTTGCCGGAGGTCAGGACGCGCATCGCCGTCCCGAGCTCGCGCAGTTGCTCAGAGGTGAAGCCGCGACGCTGCAGACCGACCTTGTTGAGGCCGTAGGCATGGTTGTTGCGCTCGATGGAGGTGAGCGAGTAGGGCAGCACATCCTGGGTGATCGTCGTTCCACCGCCGATGTAGCTGTATTTACCAATGCGGCAGAACTGGTGCACAGGACACAGCGCGCCAACCACGGCGAAGTCCTCAACGATCACATGCCCGGCAAGCGTTGCAGAGTTCGCCAGGATGCAGCCGTTGCCGATCGACGAGTCGTGCCCGATGTGGGTGTAGGCCATGATCAGGCAATCCGAGCCGACCGCCGTCAGCCCGCCTCCACCGACTGTTCCGCGCGAGATGGTGACGTATTCGCGGATGGAGTTGTTGTCGCCGACCTCAAGGCGCGTGGGCTCGCCTGCATACTTCAGATCCTGCGGCGCGATGCCAAGGCAGGCGAAGGAGAAAACACGGTTGCCGCGACCCAGGGTCGTGTGGCCGTCGAGCACCACATGCGAAACAAGTTCGCAGTCTTCGCCCAACACGACGTTTGGGCCAATCGTGCAGAACGGCCCGATACGGCAGCTCGCCGGAACGACCGCGCCTTCGGCCACAATCGACGTGGGATGGATGCTCATTCGGCTGTGGCCTCAGCGGGCTTCGGCTGGCGCACGCGCGGCACAAGCTGGCAGGTAATGACGGCATCGGCGACGATTTTGCCATCGACCGTGCACTCGCCGCGCATCTTCACCGCGCGCGACCGCCAGTTGACCACGGTAACCTCGATGCGAAGCTGATCGCCCGGCAATACCGGCCGTCGAAAGCGGGCCTCTTCGATGCCGGTAAAAACCATCAGCTTGCCGGCGCGTTCTTCCTCAGAGAACTCCGTAAGCAGCAGCGCGCCTCCGGCCTGCGCCATCGCCTCGATGGTCAACACTCCGGGCATGATCGGATAGTCGGGAAAATGGCCGGTAAAGTGGGGTTCGTTGACCGTGACGTTCTTAAGGGCAACGATGCGCACCTTGCGCTCCATGTCGATTACGCGGTCGATCAGGAGGAACGGATAACGGTGGGGAAGGATCGCCATGATCTCGACGATGTCGAGAGTGGTCTTCTGGGGCGCTGCGGCGGTCGTGCTTTCGGTAGTGGTCGACTCTGGGTTCTCGCTCATAACAGCGCCCAGAATACCACCGCGTCATGGGGTTTCACTCTCCGCTTATGGCTTCGACTATCTCTTGGGCGGCTTGCCGCTTAGCGGCACCTCGGGATCGAACAGCTTGGGGTCCAGCGTCTGGTTGTAGCGAATGTCGGCAATAAACCTCTGCCCTACCATGTCGCCGTTCTTATAGCGCGTCACTGTGAACGGCGTCATCACACCATCGCGCAATTGGTAGTTGTCGTATTCCTCGCGGTCGACGTTGAAGTCTTTGAACACAGGATCGCGATAACGAAACTCGCGGCTCACCGGCAGATGTGTGTCCATGTCGATCTCCAGGGTCACCGTATCGTTCGCCGCGGTCGAAATGGAAACGCGTTCCGCCAGACGCCTCGCTACACTCACCGTGCCCTCATAAAAGACCCCGGTACCCGGTTGCTTCAGCCAGCCCATCACCGCATCGAGGGAATGATCGCGCTGCCGCAGTTGTTCCGTCACGATGTCCTTAGGCAGCTCGTGATTGCCTTTGTACGTAATCTCGTAGGAAGTCTTGCTCGTCATCAGCTCCACAATATCGCGATGGTCTTTGCCGACGGGAACTCCCAGCAGCTCGCCGATATTGCTGCCCATGTGCGTAATGACGACAAAGCGCGTCGCAAACGGCTCCGTCTGGTGCATCTCTTCAAACTTCAACGCCACATCGTTGGGTGCGCCTTTGTAAAAGATGCCGAAATTTCCGGTCGACTTCCAGTTGCGACGGTTGCGCCATGCGTCTCCGCCCAGCGCAGCGACCATCTGGTCCAGCACCTGACGTCCATGGACATCGGCATCCGCGCTGACATTCGGCTGTGCGCTTGGTATCGCGGAAGCCTGCGCCCAGACGCTCACAGCCGCACCCGGCAGTACCGCCAGTACCATCGCCGTCATCACCGTGCTTCGCCAGACTCTCATCAACATCTCCATCTACCTTTGCGAAACTTGGCCAACTTCGCGCCCGCTGCGTCAAAGGTCTTTCTTATTTCAGCCAACCAGCACCGCTCCGCCATTCACGTTGAATACTTCACCGGAGATGAATCCCGCCCAGCGTGTGCAGAGGAAAACGATCGGACCGGCAATCTCGTCAGGCTCAGCCGGACGGCCAAGCGGAATCAACCCCAACGCTTTCTTGGACGTGTCTGGATTCGAAAGTGTTCCAGCGGACATCTCGGTGCGCACCCAGCCCGGGGCCACACAGTTGCATAAGATGCCTTGCGGAGCGAGCTCGCTGGAAAGACTCTTGGTGAGCGAGAGCAGCGCTCCCTTGCTGGCGGCGTAGTCGGCGTGGAAGGCTTCGCCGCGTTGAGCGGCCGTGCTGGCCACCAAAACGATGTGGCCGCGGGCTCCATCGGCCACCTGCGCAAGCATTTGGGCGGTCCCGGCCTGGACAAGCCCGAAGACGCTGTCGAGGTTGATGCCGAGCGTTCCGCGCCACTGCGCTACGGTCATGGTTGACATCGGCTGGTCATGCGGAGGCCAGACGCCGTGATTGACGATCAGGCAGTCGATGCGCCCGAAGACCGCGATTGCAGCGGCGATCAGCGCCTGGCCGTCTTCAGCGGTCGCGAGGTCCTGTTGCAGGGCGCGGCAGACGTCTTCGCCGCCACATTCGGCGACGAGTTCGGCTGCGCGTTGCGCTTCGGTGCGGTAGCTGAAGACGACTCGCGCTCCAGCCTGACGGAAGAGGCGGACCGTTGCGGCTCCAATGCCGCGCGAACCACCGGTGACGAGGGCGACTTTGCCCGCTAACGAGAATCCAACTCCAACATCAGAAGCCATGCATAAAGCTTAGCGTTTCGCGGACTTCTTCGCTGCGGTTTTGACCGCCTTGCTGGACGCCGGCTTAGCCGCTGGTTTGGAAGCGGCCTTCTTTGCTGGTTTTGCGGCAGGTTTTTTCGCAGCCTTCTTCGCGGCAGGCTTCGCCTTCTTTGCCGCGGCTGCGGGCGCCGCTGGAGGAGTGGCAAGCGGCGAAGCAGCAGCGGCGCCGGCAAGGCGAGCGAGTTTGGCCGCGTGGTTTTCCATCAGCTTCTCAATCTGCTGGATGAGCAGGCGCGTCTGCATGGGCTTCACCAGCATTTTGTCGGCGCCCATGTCCTGCCAATCATCGTCGGAGAGCGGAAAGGCCGTGAGCAGCGCCACCGCCGGATGATAGGCAGCGTTGCGGGCCGCCTGGATCACCTCGCGACCGGCAGCGTCGGACTCCATGCGCATGTCGGTGATGATCATCTGGTACTCACGGAGCTTGATTTTGGATTTGCCTTCGCGCGCGGAGGCGGCGGTGTCCACGTCGTAGCCGCTGATCTCCAGCACAGCCTTCATGGTAAGCAGAACGGTAACTTCATCATCGACGAGCAGAATGCGGCGCTTAGCCAAGGTAGTCTCCTGTGGGTACGTGCGAGTGTCCGTGTCATATTCGCAGGTAGGTTGGTCGCGATGCAAATCGCGGAGCTGGTCGTAAGGACAGAAGAGTGCCAATTTTGTGACCGCGTGGCTGACGCCGCCACGTACGTGGGACTAAACTTTTGGCACTCCGATTTCGTAAGGACACACATGCGCCGCATTTTTGCTGTCACCCTTCTGTTCGTTCTCGCCCTGTTTGCTGCCCCGCTGGTTGAAGCGCAGGCGCCACACCTGCTCCGCGCGCCATCGCTCTCGGACTCGCAGATTGCCTTTCGATACGCCGATGACATCTGGCTGGTAGGCCGCGATGGTGGAGTGGCGCGGCGGTTGACTTCGACTTCCAACATTACCGACGGCCCGTTCTTTTCGCCGGACGGGCGCACGCTCGCCTACTCCGCACGAGTGGCCGGGAACACAGACATCTACACGATCTCCATGAATGGCGGTGTGCCCAGGCGCATCACCTACCGGGCGGGCGGAAACTCTGCTGCCGGCTGGACTCCCGATGGACGCGACATCTTGTTGCAGAGCAATCAGAATGCGGTGCGGTCGTACACCCAGTTATACAAAGTCCATGCGGACGGCAGCGGGTTGCCGGAGCGGCTGCCGTTGCCATCGGCGGTCGACGGATCGTTCTCCGCGGATGGAACACATCTCGCGTACAACCCGTTTTTCCAATGGGAGGCGGACTCATGGAAACGGTATCGCGGCGGGCAGACGCAGCCGGTTTGGGTGATCGACATGAAGACCCTCGACCGCCTAAAGGTGCCACGAGACAACTCGAACGACACGCATCCGCGATGGGTGGGTGACGCGGTTTACTTTCTGTCCGACCGCAATGGACCGACCTCACTGTTTCGCTACGACGTAAAGACCAAAGCGGTGAAGCAGCTTGTCGAGAACCACGGACTCGACTTCAAAACCCTGGACGGGCGCGGCGGGACGCTGGTGTATGAGCAGTTCGGCACGATCCATTTGTTTGACATCGCGAGCGGCGCGGAGCATGAGGTAAAGATCACGCTCGATGGGGATTTGCCGGCGCTGCAGCCGCATATCGCGAAGATCGGCGGAGACGAGATTCACAATGCGGGGATTTCGCCGACCGGTGTACGCGCAGTGTTCGAAGCGCATGGAGACATCTTCACCGTACCCGCGGAAAAGGGCGACGTACGCAATTTGACCAACAGCTCCAGTTCGGCGGAGCGCGAGCCGGCATGGTCTCCAGACGGCAAGCGCGTAGCGTACTTCAGCGATGCCAGCGGGGAGTACAAGCTGTATCTGCGCGACAAGGATGGCCTGACCGCACCGAAGGTGATCGACCTCGGCGAGGACGCAACGTACTACTACTCGCCGAAGTGGTCGCCGGATTCCAAGCGGATCCTGTTCAGCGATAAGCGGCTGAACCTCTGGTATGTGAACGTCGATGGCGGCAAGCCGATCAAGGTAGATGCCGACCTGCGCGAGGGCTTTGGACCGTCAGGGTTCAGCGCGAGCTTTTCGCCGGACAGTAACTGGATTTTGTATGCCCGCTCGCTACCAAGCCTGGAGAATGCCGCATTCCTTTACTCGCTGACCACCAGCAAAAGCACGCAGATTACCGACGGTATGAGCAACGTGACGAACCCCGTATTCGATGCCAGTGGAAAGTACATTTTCTTTACCGCGAGCACCGATATCGGCCCGGCGATCGATGGCTTCGGATTAGGGAGCCTGAATCGCACGACGACTGCGAGCGTGTATATCGCCGTACTGTCGAAGGACGAGAAGTCTCCAATACCGCCCGAGAGCGATGACGAGAAAGAGAAGGCAGATACAGATAAAAAGCCTGCTCCTGCCGACGATGCGAAGACCGAAGAGAAGAAGGACGCAGCAAAGGAATCGGACGAGAAGAAAGACAAGGACAAGGCAAAGGCCGACAAGCCTGCCGCGGTAACGAAGATCGACCTCGATGGCATTCAGCAGCGAATTCTGGCTCTGCCGATTCCGGCGCGGAATTATGTAGCGCTGGAGCCGGGCAAAGCTGGAGTGATCCTGCTGGGCGAGGGCGCGGCGGCGGCTAACCCCACCAATGGCGGTGGCGTTCTGCGCTCGGTATGGCGGTTTACGTTGGAGACGCGCAAGGTTGAAGATGTGCTGCATAACGCAGGCGGCATCACCACATCGTTCAACGGCGAAACCGTCCTCTACAGAAAAGGCGCCGGCTGGTTTATCGCGAAGGTCGCCGACCTGAAGCCGGAATCGGCGGATGGGAATCCGGGCAAGGGATTGAACCTCGGCGGAATGCAGGCGAAGGTCGATCCGCGCGCGGAGTGGAAGCAGATGTTCGCGGAGACGTGGCGGATTGAGCGCGAGTTCTTCTACGACCCGGGTCTGCATGGCCTGAACCTGAAGAAGATTGAAGCCCGCTACGCCCCGTACCTCGACGGCCTGAGTTCGCGGAGCGACCTCACCTACCTGCAGGACGAGATGCTGGGCGAGATTACCGTTGGCCACATGTTCATCAACGGACCGCGCGGCGGCAACGATGGGCCGCATGGCGGGCTGCTGGGCGCGGACTATGCCATCGACCACGACCGCTACAAGTTCGCCCACATCGTGAATGGCGGCAACTGGAGCCCAGGACTGTCTTCTCCGCTGACGCAGCCGGGAGTAAACGTCCACGAAGGAGAATATCTGCTGGCGGTGAACGGAGCTCCTCTGCACGCAACGGACAATATCTATGCAGCATTTGAGGGTCTGGCCGGCAAACAGACCAACCTGACCGTCGGGCCAAGCGCCGACGGCAAGGGCTCGCGCGACGTACTGGTCGTACCGGTCGGCAGTGAGACGGGCATGCGCTCGCAGGAGTGGATTGAAGACAACATCCGGAAAACGGATGAGTTGTCGAACGGGCAGGTCGCGTATGTGTACCTGCCCGACACCGGCGGTGGTGGATTCACCAGCTTCAACCGCTACTTTTTTGCCCAGGTAGAGAAGAAGGCGGTCGTCATCGACGAACGCTATAACCAGGGCGGCGACATTGCCGACTACGTGATCGATGTGCTGAAGCGGACGCCAATGCTGAACTACGAGTCGCGGCAGGGGCTGAAGACGATCGAGCCTACCGGCGCGATCTTTGGGCCGAAGGCGATGCTGATCAACCAGAACGCGGGCTCAGGCGGCGATGCCATGCCGTGGCTGTTCCGGCAGGCCAAACTCGGCCCGCTGGTGGGCACGAGGACCTGGGGAGGACTGGTCGGGATCGGCGGCTATCCGACGCTGCTCGACGGCGGCACGGTGACCGCTCCGCGGACCGCACTGTATGGGCTGCATGGAGAGTTCGAGATTGAAAACATCGGCGTGGCGCCGGATGTTGAAGTCGAAGATGATCCTAAGGCTGTGGCTGCCGGGCATGATCCGCAGTTGGAGAAAGCTGTCGCGATTGTGTTGGAGCAGTTGAAGAAGAACCCGCCGGCAGAGTTTGTGGTGCCGCCCTATCCGAACTATCACAAGAACGATGGACTGGGTGGCAAGTAGACGAACTGTGACAAGGCTCAGCTAGTATGGGGCGATGCGTTCCTGCTCAGGCGCATCGAAGAGGGTAATGGCATCGCCCCGAAAAACTTCTAAAGAGCGTGGAAAGCACGGCAACTGGGTGCTGGCGGCATCGATCCTCGGATCGAGCATGGCCTTCATCGACGGCACAGCTGTCAACGTCGCTCTGCCGGCGCTGCAGAGCGCGTTGCACGCGACGGTCAGCAATGTGCAGTGGGTGATCGAGTCGTATGCGCTGCTGCTGGCCTCGCTGTTGCTGGTGGGCGGATCGCTGGGCGACCGCCTTGGCCGTCGAATCGTCTTTCTGGTGGGGGTAATCCTCTTCGCGGCCGCTTCGGCATGGTGCGGATTCGCCGGATCGATCGAGATGCTGATTGTGGCCCGCGGAGTGCAGGGCGTGGGCGCGGCGCTGCTGCTTCCAGGAAGCCTCTCGCTGATTACGACGTCGTTTGCGGAGAAGGAACGTGGACATGCCATTGGCATCTGGTCCGGCTTTACGACTCTTACGGCCGCGATCGGGCCGGTCTTCGGCGGCTGGCTGGTCGAACATGAATCCTGGCGGTGGGTCTTCTTTTTGAACCTGCCCATTGCGGCCGCAGTGATCGTGATTACCGCATGCAGCGTGCCCGAAAGCCGCAACGAAAGAGCCAGTTCGCAGCTCGACTGGAAGGGTGCAGTGCTGGCGACGATGGGGCTGGGTGCGATCACCTTCGCGCTGATCGAAGCGCCCAAGGGTGCGGGGCGCGCGGTGATTGCCGGTGTGTTTGGGACGCTGGCGTTGGCGGCTTTCCTGTGGATCGAAGCGCACTCGAAGGCTCCGATGGTACGGCTGAGTTTATTCAAGTCGCGGAACTTTACCGGGGCGAACTTGCTGACGTTGTTCCTCTACTCGGCGCTGGGCGGAATACTGTTTTTCTTTCCGCTGGACCTGATCCAGGTGCAGCACTACACGGCGACGCAGGCAGGCGCGGCGCTGCTGCCGCTGATCGCGCTGATGTTCGTGTTGTCGCGGTGGTCGGGCGGTCTGGTCGCGCGGTACGGTGCGAAATGGCCGCTGACGATTGGGCCGCTTGTCGCCGGCGCGGGCATGGCGCTGTATACGTTTCCGGGTATCGGCGGACGTTATTGGACAACATTTTTCCCGGCC
>Ga0134125_10009951_pt1 | contig 10690 bp, 10 predicted proteins | sample KB31751_FD_96464 | JGI IMG/M metagenome (GOLD analysis project Ga0134125, IMG submission 96464) | Terrestrial soil microbial communities with excess Nitrogen fertilizer from Kellogg Biological Station, Michigan, USA - KB3-175-1 | ecosystem: Environmental > Terrestrial > Soil > Unclassified ...
CACGTCGAGCTCGATCATCTTCTCGTACAGCGGAAACCACGATTTGTCGGTCATCGGCGGCGAATTGAAATAGCCGCCCGACGGGTCGGGATTGAGGTTGCAGCCGACAAAGCCCATGCGCACGCAGCGCTCCAGCTCGGCGGCGGAGTTCTTCGGATCGACGCCGGGCGATTGCGGCAATTGGCACACGCCGATGAAGTTCTGCGGATACAGCGAGACCACACGCGCGATCAGGTCGTTGCAGATCTGCGACCATTCGACCGACACGCTCTCGTCGCCGATGTGATGGCCCATGCCCGAGGCGCGGGGCGAGAAGATGGTGAGGTCGGTGCCGCGGTCGCGCTGCAGCTTGAGCTGGTTCGCCTCGATCGACTCGCGAATCTCGTCGTCCGACATTTTCAGCGCGGCGCGCGAGGGCATCGCGGTCTTGTCCTTGGCATTGGCCGCGGCGGTCTGTTCCTTGCGGAAGCGGTGCAGGTCCTTCGGTTCGGTGGTGTAGTGGCCGTGGCAATCGATAATCATGGCGCTCTTCGCTGTGGTTTTGGGTTCGGCCGGATGCTACGAGGCTGCGCACGATTGTCAAACCGGGGCGATAATCTGGTAGGGTGGAAATAATCGAATTGGGAGACCAGGGAATGGCTGAATTACCGCGGCTCAACGGCGTTATTCGCTCGCTCGAAGCGGGCCAGCATGCGCTGACGTGCTTTGCACCGGCTCATGTCGACTCCGCCGTCGCCATGAGCCAATCGAAATTCGATGGCTGCGTGTTCGAGATGGAACACAATCCGTGGGACAGCGGTCGGCTGCGGGATTGCCTGCAATACATGCTCAACCGCGCGCAGATCGTCAAGGCCGCATCGGTGGTGCCAGGCGTCACGCCGATGGTCCGCATTCCGGTGAACGGCGTCGAGATGGCGCAATGGCAGGCCAAGCAGGCCCTCGATATCGGCTGCTACGGTGTGGTGTTTCCGCATATTTCGACGGTCGAGGAAGCCGCCAATGCGGTCGGCGCATGCCGCTATCCGCGGCTCAAGAGTGCGGCGCACCACAATCCGCCCGGTATCCGCGGTGACGGGCCGACCACGGCTGCGCGCTACTGGGGCCTGAGCCAGCAGGACTATTACCAGAAGGCCGACGTGTGGCCGCTCAATCCGCAGGGCGAAATCTTCTGTGTCCTGCAGATCGAGGATACCCGCGGCGTCGAGAATCTCGACGACATGCTCAAGAACGTGCCTGGCATCGGCTGCATCCTGATCGGCGAGGGCGACTTGTCGCAGGAGCTCGGCTATCCGCGGCAATACGAGCACAAGACCGTGCTGGAATGGATGAAGCGCATCGTCGACACCTGCAAGAAACACAATGTCGTGGTCGGTCATCCGCACGTCGAGCAGGGCAATGTGGAGCGCATCGTCAAGGAAGGCTACCGCTTCCTGATGTGCGCGCCGGTGCAGAGTTACGGGCACCTGACAGCGGCGCAGAAGGCGACCGGGAGGTCGTAGCGCCCCTCCCGGGTGCCCCGGTTGCTCCATGGGTGGCCACAAGGGCCGCCCTATGTTGCGCCCAAGCCGCCCTTCTGTTCGATGAATCCTGCTATCTCGTCGACGCCCTTGCCGATGCGCAGGTTGGTGAAGACGAATGGCCGTTCGCCGCGCATGCGTTTTGACTCTCGCTCCATGTTCTCCAGTGACGCGCCCACATGGGGCGCGAGATCGACCTTATTGATCACGAGCAGATCCGAGCGGGTAATGCCCGGCCCACCCTTGGTCGGGATTTTTTCGCCGGCGGCGACGTCGATGACGTAAATCGTAAGATCGGCGAGCTCCGGCGAAAACGTCGCTGCCAGATTGTCGCCGCCGGATTCGATCAGCACCAGATCGAGACCTGGAAATCGTTTGTTCATGTCGGCGACTGCAGCGAGGTTGGCCGAGGCATCCTCGCGGATCGCGGTGTGGGGACAGCCGCCGGTCTCTACGCCGGTGATGCGCGCCGGCTCGAGCGCACCCGAGCGCACCAGATATTCGGCATCCCACTTCGTGTAGATGTCGTTGGTGATGGCGGCGATCTGGTAACGGTCGCGCAGCGTCTTGCACAGCGCGTCCATCAGCGCAGTCTTGCCGGAGCCGACCGGGCCGCCGATACCGACGCGTAACGGGCCATGACTCGTGGACATGCGGTGACTCCTATCCGGCAGGTAAGTTTAGATCGGCTGTGGCTCACCGGCAAAGCGGCGTTGTGTTTGCGCGGGCCGGACGCCATGCTGTGGCGGGGCTATACCGATGATCGAGCCGGTCGACCTGTTCGCAATCGTGTTGGCGCTCGCCGTCCTCATCGGGAGCGTCAACCACCTGTGGATCAAGCTGCCGCCCGCCATCGGCATGCTGGTCGGATCGCTCGTTGTGTCCTCGCTTGTGGTCGTAAGCGACCACGCTTTTCATCTGCACGTCATGCGATGGTTTCGTGGCACGCTGACCGCGGCCGATCTGCCGCATTTTTTTCTCGACGGGGTGCTCGCGCTTTTGCTCTACGCCGGCAGCCTGCATGTCGATGTAGCGCAGCTGCGCCGTCGCGGCTGGGTGATCCTGTTGTTGGCGACGGCCAGCGTCATCATCTCGACGCTGATTCTCGGCGGCGGGATGTGGCTGCTGTTCGGCGCCATCGGGCTTGCCGTCCCGCTGGCGTGGTGCTTCGTGCTCGGCGCAATCCTGGCGCCGACCGACGCCGTGGTGATCGAAAACCTGCTGCGGCAAGTGAGTCTGCCGCAGGGCTTACGCGCTGCGATCGTCGGCGAAAGCCTGTTCAATGACGGCGCCGGCGTGGTGCTGTTTCTGTTGGCGCTCGGCGTCATTCAGGGTGGCAGCGTTACGCTGGGACATGGCGTGGTGTTCACTGCGCTGCTGCGTGAGATCGCCGGCGGCGGCTGCTCGGCTTTGCCGCCGGCTGGCTTGCGGCGCTTTTGATACGCCGCGTGCATGACGACGAGGGACTGCAGCTCCTCATTTCGATGGCCCTCGTGCTCGGCTGCTATCGCCTTGCCACTGAATTTGCGCTGTCGGGGCCGATTGCGGTGGTGACCGCCGGGCTGTGCATGGCGTCGCCGTCACCGCGCTTCGGCATGGCGCCGGATTCCCGCACCGTCGTGATCCGCTTCTGGTCGCTGCTCGACCAGTTCTTGAACACGATGCTGTTCCTATTGATCGGTCTGCAAATCCTTGCACTGGTCGTCGCGCCGATGCAGCTCGTCCCGATCCTGTTCGCCATTCCGCTCGCGGTGCTCTCGCGCCTGGTGAGCGTCGCGGTCCCGCTCGCCCTCAGCCGCGAAAAGTGGCGCGAAAAGGCGCGCGACGCGGCCGTCCTCACCTGGGCCGGTTTGCGTGGCGGTGTTTCGATCGCGCTGGCGCTGACGCTGCCCGACGGTGCGTGGCGCACGGAGCTCTTGGTGATGACCTACGCGGTGGTGGTATTCACGGTCATCGTGCAGGGCCTGACGATCTCGCGGTTCTTGCGGGCTACGTATACGGCCGACAAACCTCGTGCGGGAGACAGCGTAGCGAACAAGCGCGCCTGATTGTCCGCGCCGCTTAAGAGCGGAACAACCGCGTGTACTGTGTTTCGTGCCGCATGCCGGCGATGTCGGCCCGGACGGCACAGGAGCCAATTTCGTTAAGCGGAGTAGCCAGCGCGCGCACCGCGCAGGCACCGATATCGCCTTCGAGCGCTGCAAGCACACGCTGGCCGTCGGTCTGACCGAGCGGGACGAGCCGCACGCCCGCGGAGATCCAATTGGCGGCAACGGCATGCAGGAAGGCGTGTAGCGCCGGCTCGCAGGCGATGTCGTGGCCCGCGCAGGTGACGGCGACGGCAACCGGCAGAGCGACGGCCCCCCGCCAAACGGTGTCGAGCTGCGCCAGCGCCGGGCAGGGCCACGACGCACGTGTGGCTTCCAGAAAGGCGCGGCCCTGCGCGGTAGTTTCGAGGAGACGCTCCTTCGATGTCACCAGCGCGGCGGCGAGTTCTGCGGCCGCACGCAGCGCCGCGTCGTCATTCGCCGCGACGGCGCGATGCGCATGAACGAAGATCACGGCATCGCAGAAGCCGCCACCCGCGCCGATCATGCCGGCGAGCCACTGGCGCAGCGTCGCCGCATCCTTGATGTCGCCGGCCTCGACGGCCCATTCGATGCCGCTCGAATACGAAAATGCACCGACTGGATACGCTGGCGACAACCACGCCATCAGGCGAAACAGCGCCGGGATGTCGACTCGACCTTCGCTCCGCTCACTACTCATGGCCGTCGCCATGATCGTGATGCGCATACGCGCCGGCCTCCGGCACAAACGGCGCCTCGATCGGCGTTACGCGCGCGCCGAGCCCGACCAGCATGGCCTCGATGACGTGGTCGCGGCGAATGCGAATCGCATTGCCGGTGATTTGCACCGCGACGTGGCGATTGCCGATGTGCCAGGCGAGTCGCGCTAGCTGTTCGTCGTTCGCGGCGCGGATTTCCATAAGCGGCTCGGGACGGCCCGCAACCCGCACAATACCGCCGTCGTCGAGCAACAGCCCGTCGCCGTCCCGCAAAGCGACCGCCTGCGGCAGGTCCAGCAGAAACTGCGTGCCGCGTTCGCCCGTCAGCACAATGCGTCGGCGATGCCGCTCATGCGCGTCGAGCGCGATGCTATCGATCGCGCTCGCCTCGTTCCACGCGCCGGCCGGCCGGACCTCGCAGGCGCGCCGCATCGGCGCTTAATAATTCGCAGCGCGCTTCGGCTCCCGCCCCTCCACCGGCTTGCCCGTCGGCAGGTCGAACATGCCGCTCGGCAGCGTGTCGAGGAAGGTGAGCACCTCCGAGGTTTTCACCACGTCGGCGTATTTGGCATTCATATCGCACAGGTTGATGGCGTGGCTCGCCTGCGAGCGGTCAAAGCAGCCTTCCTCGGCCAGCGCGATGCGATAATTGAGCGAAAAAGCATCGAGCACGGTGGCGCGCACACAGCCCGACGTGGTGGTGCCGGTGACGATCAGGCTGTCGCAGCCGAGCAGCGTGAGATAGCTCGCCATGTTGGTGCCGAAAAAGCCAGACGGCTTTTGCTTGAGCACCACGATGTCCTGTGGCGATGGCGCGATCGGCGTCACGATCTCGTTGCCGTCAAGGTTGGTGACGATGGTCTCGCGGTCCTCTTCGTTGCGCGAATTCTTCCAGGCCCACGAGCCGGTGTCCCAGTTGTCCTCACGCCGTACGCCGGTCGTGTACATGACCGGCACGCCCTTCTCGTGGCACTTGTCGATCATTGAGCGGATATAGGGTAGCGCCGTCCAGGCGTCCTCGCCGCAGGAATTGCGCCAGCGCTTGATCGATTCGATGATCGGCTCGGGGCGATCGCCGCAGAACGCCCAGTTCACGTCGATGATCAAGAGCGCCGGTCGTTTGCCGAAGCCGCCACGCGCGCCGTAGCCGGAGGTGTCGAACACCGCCTTGTCGCGTTCGGTGAGGAACTTGTTCCAGATGGGTTCCGACATGGTGCTTAAGTCCTTTGCTGTCTGTTTTTACTGTACTGTCATTCCGGGGCCGAGCGGAGCGAGGAGCCCGGAATCCATAATCACCAGCTGCGGGAGTATGGATTCCGGACTTGCTGCTTCGCAGCAATCCGGAATGACCCTCAAAGGCTGGCCTTGAACTTGTCGACGTAGCTCATGTCGATGATCTCGTCGTATTTCACGTCGGTCTTGAGAATGCCGGCGCTCATGACCACAGACTTGGCCGTATCCCATGAGGCGCGGCTGATGGTGCCGTCCTTGCTCCACATCGCGTCGGTGAAGGAGCGGTTGAGCGTGGCCTTGAGGTCGTCGATCGCCATGGTGGGGAACTGCTTCTTGGCAAGCTCCGCCGCCTCGTCGTGATTTTGATCGACGAACTTCAGCGATTTCATCATGCCGTGAACAAAGCCTTCCACCAGCGCGGGGGTTTTCTTGATTGAGTCGAGACGCAGGTTGAAGGTCGAATAGGCGTAAGGCCCCAGCATCTTGGGAATGTTGATGAACGGCTCGCCCCAGGACTTGGAGCGCACGCCCTGGGTGATGAACGGCTCGGTCGAGCAGCCGATCTGCGCCTGCTTGTTGCGGACGATCGGCAGGATGGCCGAGTTGGCGGTCTCGATCAGCGTCACATCCTTGGTGGCGTCGAGATTCCACTTCTTCAGCAGATAGCGTGTGATCGAGTTCGGCGTGCCGCCGTAGCCGCTGGTGGCGACCGTCTTGCCTTTGAAATAGCTCGCCCAATCGCTGTTGGTCGGCTCGTGTCCCGTGCCGGCGCAATAGTAGACATTGCCGCGGTCGACGCAGTTGACCACGGCGCGTAGTTCGGCGCCTTTCACTTTGGCGAACGCGCAATGCTCCGGACCGCCGATGAAGGCGAAAGCCTGCCCGGATAGCACTGCGTTGGCATGGCCGGCGCCGGTTTCGATGGTGACGATCTTGACCGTCACGTCCTCAAACAGGTTCTTCGCCATGCCGATGTAGAGCGGCAGATAGCCGGTGCCGTGCACCGGTTCGGCAATCAGGACTTCCTTGGCCTCCGCACGGGCGATGTGGGGACGGGCAAGCAGCGCCGCTCCGGCCGCCGCGGTCGAGGCCAGCAAATTTCGTCTGCTTAGTGTCGGTATGTTCATGACGACCTCACCTCTTCATCGCGCATGACGATGCCATCGCGACCCCTGTTTTATGGCGGCTATTGTTTGATGCCTTTCCGCAGAACGTACTCGAGCCAGGAAACCGCACCATACATCACGACGGCGAGCGTTGAGAGCACCAGTGCGACGACCCAGACCAGCGCGATATCATAGGTGCTCCCCGCGTACAGAATGGCACGGCCGAGGCCGTGTTGCGCGGCAATGAACTCGCCGACGATGGCACCGGTCAGCGCCAGCCCGATATTGACGCGCAGGACCGAGATCACCCACGGCAGGCAAAACGGCACCACGAGCTTGCGGAACACCTGCATGCGGCTGGCGCCGAGCGAGTAAAACAGCCGCTCCTGATCCGGGTCGAGCGCTTTGACGCCCGCATAGGTCGTCAGCGCCGAGACGATGATGGTCAGCGCCGTGGCGATCGCGACCTTGGAGGCGAGGCCGATTCCGAACACCAGAATGACCAGTGGCGCCAGGGCGAGTTTCGGCAGCGAATGAAAACAGATCATGTAGGGCTGCACGACCGCCGCATAATTGCGCGACCACCAGAACGACAGCCCCAGCAATGAACCTGATGCCGTGCCGAGCAAAAACCCGTAGATGGTCGACTGGAAGGTGAAGCCGATATCGGTCCATGCGTCGCCGGCGGCGAAGAATTTGATCAGGGTCGCATAGACGTCACTCGGCTTCGACCAGAAGAAGCCATCGATCCAGCCGTAAACCGCGGCCGCCTGCCAGAGCGCGATGCCGCCCGCCAGGATGCCGATCTGTATGGCGATGACGAGCCAGAACGGCCAGTCGCGCTGGCTCGGCAGGCGGCGGTACGTCCTAGCCTTATGCGCCGGCCTCGCCGGCGCGAGATCGAGCGCCGCCCCGGTACGGGATGTGTCCTGAGCCGTCATGCCGGTTGCGCCATGTTAAGCGGCCTCGTCGAGTGCGGCTTTATGGGCGTCGTTCAGGAGCTGCATGCAGCGCTCCTTGATGCCGATGAACTCGGGCGTGAGCGTGATGCTGCGTTGGCGGGGCCGCGCGATCTGCACCGGAATGGTTTCAACCAGGCGGCCCGGACGCGTCGCCATGACATAGACTTCATCGGACAAAAAGATCGCCTCCTCGACGTCGTGGGTGACGAACACCACCGTCTTGCCGAAGTCGCCCCACAGCTGCAGCAGCCATTCCTGCATGTGCGACTTGGTCTGCGCGTCGAGTGCGCCGAACGGCTCGTCGAGCAGCATCACGTCGGTGTCGAACAACAGCGTGCGCAACAGCGCGGCGCGCTGGCGCATGCCGCCGGACAGGGCATTCGGATAGGCGTATTCGAAGCCGGCGAGTCCGTAACGGCGTAACAGCGGCAGGGCGCGGCCGCGCGCTTCGCGCAGCGGCAGGCCCTGGATTTCCATGCCGAGGATGACGTTGTCGAGCACCTTGCGCCACGGCAACAGCATATCCCTCTGCAGCATGTAGCCAACGCGGCCGATGGTGCCTGTCGCATCTGCGCCGTCGAGCATGACGCGGCCGCCGGTCGGTTGCAGGAGACCCGCAACGATATTGAAGATCGTGCTCTTGCCGCAGCCCGAGGGCCCGATCAGGCTGACGAAGCGGCCTTCGGCAATTGACAGCGTCACCGGCGCCAGCGCCTGAAACGGGCCGCTTGGCGTGTTGAACGTCATGCTGACGTTATCGAGATGGACTTTTGTCACTGACGCCATGGCGGCGATCATATCGCAAGAATAATGCCAACTATAGCCCGGATGAGCCAAGCGACATCCGGAATGAAGCTTTGCCGGCAACTCGGTTCCTGGATTTTGCTTCGCTCATCCCGCCTGCGATTGAAGCAGAGCCGCTTCGAATGCGCTTGAAATGGCTTGCTTGCTCTTGCCGGCGCGGACAGCGTCGCCGATGACCGTGACCTTTTGTCCCGGCCGGCCCAGCGGCGTAAAGGCGTCGCCGCTGCCGCGCCGCGCGCGGTAGTAAAACCAGTTGCGCAACCTGTCGGACGTGAACAGCCGTGCGACGCCGGGCAGGCGCGAGACGCCGCCGTCGAGCGCCCGGGTGACGAGCGGCCCGAGGCCGAAGCGGTAGGCGGCGCCGGACGCAACGACGATGCGGTCGAATTCGGCCAATTGCTGCGGCGAAGCGCTCACGTCTGTCGCGAACCGGAATGTGACTTTTTTCAGTTCGCAAGCGGCTACCATATCGGCGATGTAACGCCGGAAGCTCGCGTCGTTCGCCGTCACTTCCTGAAACAGCGGCGCTTTGCCGGCGTAGCGGAACGACCCGCCCGCAACTGTATCCCTCTCGAACACCGTCACGGTGTTGTCATCGGCGACGAGCGACGCGTAGGTCAGGCCCGCCGGACCGGCGCCAATCACCGCGATGCGCTCGCCGTGCGGCGGTCTCGCGCCGGCGAACACGGTCTCGCGGCCGGCTGCGCCATTGACCACGCAGCCGATGCGCGCGCCGCCGCGCATTTCGTTGATGCAGGTATTGCAGGCGAGGCAGCGGCGCACCGGCTCGCCGCGCTCGACCTTCGTGGCCCATTGCGGATCGGCGACCAGCGTACGGCCAAGCGCGATGAAATCGGCCTTGCCGCCCGAGATGGCGTTTTCCGCGAGCTTTGGATCGCCGAGCCGGCCGACGGCGATCACCGGCACATTGACCTGTTTTTTCACTTCGGCGGCATAATCGAGAAACGGCCCGTCCGGCATGCTCATCGGCGGCAGCACGACTTGTGCCGATGGCAACGAGCGATAGTGTCCGGCGGTAATATGCAGCGCGTCCGCGCCGCCAAGCGCGGCCCAGACTGCGATCTGGCGGCCTTCCTCGAAGGTGAGACCGCCGGGAAAAAAGTCTTCGACCGAGAGCCGGTAGATGACGCCCACATCCGGCAGCACCGCCTTCACGGCGCGCAAAATCTCCAGGCCGAAGCGGGCGCGGTTTTCGAGAGAGCCGCCATACTCGTCGGTGCGGCGATTTTCGAACGGCGCATGAAATTGCGAGATCAGATAACCGTGCGCGGCGTGGATTTCCACGCAATCGAAGCCGGCCGCCTTGGCCCGCAGGCCGGCTGCGACGTGCGCCGCGATCGTCTCGGCGATGCGCGCCTTGGTCATCGCCTCCGGCACGATGGTTTCGAAGGTGGTCTCATAAACCGGGTGCGGGATCGCCGACGGCGCGATCGGCGTCTCGCCGCAGATATCGGCGCGGGTGTGGCCGCCGCCATGGCCGAGCTGGATCGACGCCTTGGCGCCGCCGCGATGAATTTCACCGACGAGGCGCGTGAGACCGGGCAGGAATCGATCGTCGTAGATGCCGATTTCGTGGCGGCGATGCCGGCCGCATTTTTCCGGCGATGCCATCTCGACAGTGATCAGACCGGTGCCGCCGCGCACCCGCGCCATGTAGTAGGCGATGCTGTCGTCGGTGACGAAACCTTCCGCGTCCGACGTCCGCGTCGTCATCGGCGGCATGACGATACGGTTCTTGATTTCGACCGGTCCAATGCGCGCGGGGGTGAAGAGCATGCTCATGGGCGTGTCATTTCGGGGCTTTTCGTCATTCCGGGGCCGAGCGGAGCGAGGAGCCCGGAATCCATACCCACCGCCGCAGAAGTTCGTTCGCTCACCTGCCAGATCCTCTCTCTTCGTGATTATGGATTCCGGGCTCGCACTGCGCGCGCCCCGGAATGACGCAATCACAACACCGGAATTTCGCCGCCGTCGATGTCGATGGTCGTGCCGTGCAGCCAGGAGGCCCGCGACGACACGATGAAGGTAACGAGGTCGGCCACGTCCTCAACCTTGCCATACCGGATGATGCCCGTCTCGCGGCAGAATTCTTCGCGGATTTTTTCTTCCGGCAATCCTGTGCGTTCGATTTCGGTGCGGATGCGCCGCCATTGCCGCTCGGTTTCGACCAGGCTCGGATGGATGCAGTTGACCCGCACGCCGTCGGCCTTGCCGCGATCGGCCATACACTTGGTGAAGGCCGCGACTGCGGCGTTGACC
>Ga0134125_10009952_pt1 | contig 10689 bp, 21 predicted proteins | sample KB31751_FD_96464 | JGI IMG/M metagenome (GOLD analysis project Ga0134125, IMG submission 96464) | Terrestrial soil microbial communities with excess Nitrogen fertilizer from Kellogg Biological Station, Michigan, USA - KB3-175-1 | ecosystem: Environmental > Terrestrial > Soil > Unclassified ...
AAAAATAAAAAAGACCATTTTTAGAGGAGGAGAGATTTTTTTTACTCCTCTCTTCTATTTTACTACTGAATAAGAGAGTAGGATTATCATTTGTCTCTGTTCGCTATATAGCGTATAACAAGGCAAAGGCATCATTGACATATTAGAAATTTAAGACCATGCACCAAACTAAATTAACTATCACTGAAAAGAAATTACTTAAATGTTTAGATCGCCCAAGAATTAGAATCAGAATTCCGCGGCTAGTCCATAACCAGAGCAAGCGACCAACCATAAAAAACTGACCTAATTTTTATGAACCTCTAAATATTAGCCAAATTCTAGAAAAAGGCTACAACTGAGGAATTAGGTGCGGCAAAAAAGTAGGAAATTATTATTTTGTAGTGATAGATTTAGATGACATTTGAGCCAAAGAAAGAATAAAAGTTAATCGCTATATTCAAACGGCTCAGGGAATTCACTATTACCTTTTAGTTAAAGAACTTCCGAATAACTCAATTCTAACTAACCAAGACAGTAAAAGAATTGGTGAACTCCATAGTTTAGGTAAACAAGTTGTCGGTGTTGGCAGTCTTCATCAATCCGAAATTAGATACAGTTTGAGGGGGAAAAATAATAGTCCTTGATTTATTAAATTGGAAAGTCTGAAAGAATTAGAAAAATTTTTAGCAGAAAGGAGTATTCTTCTAAAAAATTCTTTCCGCAAAATGTGCTATTAAGTGGAAAGGAAAGATAAAATTAGTTTATACTTTACTCTTAACCTTTCTTAAATTAGTAAAGAATAATCTAATTGGTGTAAAATTTATTAAGCATGGAGAAAAATCTAACCATTTTACCTACTAATCAACTTTTAGCCCAGGTTTGGGACTATATTATTAGCCGACCCAGTAAAAGAGGAGAACATAAAAAAGAAATCATGGAATGTCTATTCTTGCTCTGCTGAAAGGCAGGATTAAGAATATCTGAAGCCCTTCACTTTGATTTAAGTTTAGAACATGGAGAGAACCAGTTTAAAAACTTGTATCTTTTACGGGGCAAAGGAAAAAAAGAAAGATGAGTTTATGTGGGAGAAGAAATAATAAGAGAACTAAAAAAAAGAAACTGACAACCCAACCAAACTAATCGCTTTACTTTTAGCAAATTTTTAGAGCAGGTGAAAAAAGAAATGAATATTAGTGAGAAAGTAGAATTAGCACCCCATACTTTAAGAAGATGTTTTGCCACTCACCAGGCTATTTCGGGAATGCCTTTGCCCGTGTTGCAGAAAGTATTAGGACACTCTAAAATCAGCACCGACAGCCTTATACATCAAAGATTCTGATTTAAGTAATTTGGTAAAATTTAGACCTGTATAAAACAATATGAAATCCTTAACTGAATTACTTACTCAAAAAAAATTAACTCTGGCTAGTTGTGAAAGTCTAACCGGTGGCTTATTTGCCGCTGTTTTTACAGAAACGGCTGGGATTGGTCGAATATTTAAGGGTAGTTTAGTAGTTTACAGCAATAAAGTCAAAATTAAATTAGCCAAAGTCTTCCCTTCTACGCTCGAAAAATATGGAGCCATTAGTGCTGAATGTGCTAAAGAAATGGCTCAGAATACTCAGCAATTATTAGGAACTGATTTAGCCATTAGTTTTACCGGTAATGCTGGACCTACAGCCCAAGAAAATAAGCCAGTCGGTTTGGTATATATTGGTTTAGCGATTAAAGGCAACTTAATTAGCAAAGAATATCAGTTTTCTGGTTCTCGGGAAGAGGTTAGAAGAAAAACAGTAGAAGCCGGAATCAACCTAATTAAGGATAATCTTTAACAAAACAAACAATATATGCCAAAAGCAACTATCACTGGTAAAACTCAACTAACTGAAAGAATCTCCAAAAAAACTAAATATCCCCAAAATCAAGTCTCTAAAATAATAGATGAATTTCTAGAAGAAACTAAGAAATCTCTCCTCAAAGGTGAAGAAGTTAGATTACAAGGCTATTTTACTCTCAAAACTGCTATGACTTCTCCTCGCATGGCTATGAACTTACAAACTAAGAAAAAAATGAAAGTTCCCGCCAAAAGAGTGCCAAAATGTAAGTTTAGTGGAAGTTTAAAAGAAGAGATTGCTAAGAAGAAATAAATTCTTATAAGAAGTTTAAAAAGTAAAAATAAATTATAGATGACAGTTAAGAAAAAAATAGTTAATTATCCAGTTAACTATTATTCTTGTCAGGTAGTTATTAATGGTCGTTGATTTGTAGAGTTAGAAATTAGTCAATATTACAAAAATAAAAGAGGCCGTTCCACAGTTAATGATAAAATAATTCAAGAACTAGTAAGACAACTATACGGAAAAGAAAAAGAAAGAAATGAAAATGGCTACTATGACCATGAACCTTTATATATTGGTTATCGGGCTTATAATTTAGTGTGAGATTATGATGAATCGCCTTTTAGTTCTACTTTATTTATAGTTAACTGTTATCGCGAAAAAAAATATGACCTTAAAAAATATGACAAGTAAAAATAACAATTCAAAAAAAATTAGAACGGGTTGACATCCTATTGATGTAGCCGCTTTGGAAAGAATGCAAAAGCCTGACTATCATCAAAAAAGTAGGGGCTTAATGCCAGACGCTACTCCTACTGATAAGGCTAAATACGAGATACAACAAAATATTTTGCGCTATAAGAGAGAAAACAATATTTCTAACCAAGACTTAAAGAAAACATTAGAGATTAAAGAAAAAAGAAAACTAGAATGCCTTTTGTTTGCTCATATTGATACTTTTAGTTTGGATGAATTGGGAGAGTATGCTAGTAAATTATTAGGCTCTTTTGAATTAAAAATTGTTCGTCCGGGAGAAGAAGTTCATGTAATATCTCAGCCAAAAACTAATGGTCGGGCTAGAAAACATGCTTAATTTATGTCTTGTAACAATTGTCAAAAAATAATTTCTCAACTTAAAGAAGATCCAAGAGAAGAAAAAGAAATAATTAAGGATTTAGTAAACTGTAAGGAGTGTTCTGAAAAAATTATTGCTCGATGTCATACTTGCCATTGACCAATTTACAAAACAGATTTAATTTATGAGAGTTCTCTTGATGGTTCTTTGGGGGATGGTTTCTGAATTTGACTTGCTTTTAGTGTTTTAAGAATCAGTAATCCCGAGAAAAAGATACAATGCGAATGATGCCGCCAACAATGGAGAAAAGAAATGAAAAAAGTCAAAGAATGGTGAACAGGGAAAAAATGAGCAATTAATATTTGTGGGATTTTATTAGTGATTTTCTTGCTTACTTTATTTTTTTTCTTCATTCTAGGCGTGAATCTAGGAACAAAACTTAACACCTTAATCCTTATTCTTTCTTTAATACCTTTATTGGTGATAAGTTGTTCACTTATTTCCTCAACCCCCAACGCCTACAAATACAAATTTAGAAAACGAAAACCAGAAGAAAAATTAAAAACCACTAAGAAAAAACCAAAAACTTAAATAATTTTCCTCTCTTCCAGCAAAATTTTTCTAATTTCTTCCAAAATTCTAGCCAAAAAATCTATTAAATTTTTTTTGATATGCTTGTTTATATGTCATTTGGAATAATAAGAAAATATCTCTATTAACTTTTAAATAACTCCCTAAAATCAAAAATATAGCCCTGATAAAAAGCCCGGTATCGGAATCAGCCCAATTTAGGAAAAAATATTGAAGGCTCTCCTAACCAAGTTAGCAACCTTCCAGCTCTCCCAGATTTCTGGCAACTGCCATAAATATTTACTTCTGAACTTTTTGCCCTGGATAGGAAATAAATATTAAAGTAAAATAAGAAAAAATATGAATCCAATAACTGAAAGCAAATATACTTACTTAGCCATTGGTATCATTGCGGGCTTAGTCTTAACTTATGGTTATGAAAAGTGAAGTACTAAATAATTATGGCAAAAGTAGTAAAACAAACTAAGCAAAATTTATCAACTGCCTATGACTTGGTAATTGCGGATTTATTCTCCCTTCTCAAAAAAGCCAAAGATGGAGCCAAAATTAAATTAGGTGAATTAGGAACTCTCCATAAAAAGCACCGCATAATGTACAGTGCCTTAAATGGCAAAGCCTATGCTTATTATCAAGTAAGTTTCAAAGCCTCTCCTGAATTAAAAAAAGCCTTAGATAAATAACTATGGATAAGAAAATATTATTACTAGTTGCCGCAGCCGTTTGTGTCGGTATCTATTTCTATGGCTCACGAGTAGATAAAGAAAATAAATTTCTGAAACTATTACCGGTGATTGGCGGAGGTGCTTATGCCCTCAATTTTGTCATTAATTTAGCCACTAACTAATTCCCTTATGAATAACTTCCAAAATCAGAACTATAATCAGCAAGAAAACCAGAATAACCAACAAGCAGTTAATTCTCATCCGCAAAATCAGCCTAATAGTCAACCTCAGACCTCCCCGCTAATGCAAATTGTCGGAGTTGTTTTGCCTTCGCTAATTGAACATTTTACCGGACAAAAGATGACCACTGGCGGTTCAGGTCCAGAGATGCAATTAGTTTTCTCTCAGATCCTCAGCATCCAACAGCAAATCTTAACTAATCAACAATCTCTTAACCAAAGACTAATTGCCTTAGAAAGCAACGCCACCCAGCAATTCACCAATTTAGTTCAACAAGTCCAAAGTATTAAGTCCATTCGTTTAACCCATCAAAAAGAAACTAAAGCGATTGATTTAGGTTTACAACAAGAGCAAAGCAAAGAATACTAATTATGTCCCTATTCAACATTAATGCTGATATGGCACCCTTAATTAAGGAAATGCAAGAATTTAAGACCAGCCAGCAAAAACAGCAAGCCCAAATTATTGCCCTGTTAGAGGAACAAAACACCTTATTAAAACAACTATTACCAAAATAATATGGCCAAAGAAATCACTGAAAATGAAACTAAAAAAAGCCGAAGAGTAGAAACGATTGACACCGCTCAATTAGAGTATACCGCTACTACTATGTTCACTTATGGCACAATTTGTGTTGCTGTATTTGGCATTTATGCCGCTACCATCTATCTCTTTGTAAAACAATTAAAAAAAGACTAAAAACAATATGACAAGACCCAATGAAAATCAAGAAAATCAAAACACTTTAATGTCCTGAACCACTGGTAAAGTAGCTATGTTCGCCATTGGTTTAGCCGTCGGAATATTCCTTTACAAAACCGGAGTAATCCAAAAAGTAACTGGCAAACTATTCAGTAAAAAAGAGAGCGAGTAAAATTGCTCTCTAACTGCCTTTTTATCAGCCATTATGAATCAGAACAACCTCAAAGATTTAGTAATCAGCACCTTTCAAGAAATCTTGGCCGAAGACCCTAACTTCTTTTTTACAGATAAATTAAGCATTTTAACTTGAAAAAGCAAGAAAATAGAAGGAGCCTTAATTACCAAAATTGGTAATCGGAGATACCTGGGACTTTTAAGAAAAGACAGCCAAGGACAAGACTATTGAAAATATAAGCCTTTAAATAAACATTCTGAGTCCGAACAAGCAGATTCAAAAAGTTCCGCCCAATTAGCAGATAATATTGCCAAGTTTCATCAACGACAAGAACAAACAAGAGAATATGGTAAATCAAACTCTGAGCAATCAGTTAACTCCCCATCTAGTTAACACTATCCAAAATTTAAGCACTAGTTTACAAGCCCTTCAGCCTTCCGATAACCAGACCACCCAGTTAATTACTTATGCCTTAGTAGCCACCGCCATCACCGGAATACTAGTTTATCACTACATTAAGAACCAAGAAAATTTATAGATTATGGGAATAAAAGACTATTTACCAAACTTCAAGAGTGCTCTTAATAACTTTTACGATGAACGTTTAAAAGACCTAATTGAAAACAAAAGCACTGAATACAAGAAGTTATTGCAAGAAAACTTTGCTTATGGTCAGAACACCCAAAAAGCCTTAATTGCCATTGCGCTGGGAATATTTATTTTATTGGCTATTGCCTATTTCTGAAAAGATGAGTAAAACAAACAAAAAAACTAACTAAAAATATGAAGAATTCAAAATATATCGCGATCGGAATACTAGTGGGCTATTTAGGACTTTATGTCTATGAATTGTCCCAATCTAAAAAGAAAACTTTTGGTTTTAACCGCCAAAATGAAGAAAATAACGAATATTAATTATGTCGAAAACTAAATGATTAATCTGGTTCTCCATTTGTCTAGTAACTGGCTTTTATATCCGTCATTGGATAAATACTGGAGCCGGGCAATTTCGGAGATTCCAAGAATATTTTTAAAAATATGTCAACTGTTCCCTTTTTACTTTGCTCGGCTTTGGCTGTCTTTTGTGGCATCCTAGTTCAGCAAACTATTGAGACTTTCATTAATACCTCCTTGACCTTGTTGCCTTTTAATATTCGCACCGTATCCTAGTTTTTTGCCTCGTAGAGAAACAATTTTTAAAGTAAATATGAAAAGCAAAAAGAAAACTAAATTAAAAAATCAAATTATTGTGGTACCCACCACTTCCAAATCTGCTCGCAAAACTGCCCCTAAAACTAAAAAAAGCAAAATATCCTCCATTGACTATTATAACTGCCTCTTAACCCAAGCCCAAAATAATTGACTTGATCCAGCCTCCGGAACTAAGAAAAAGATTACGCAATGCTGTAAGGATTGTCGATTAAATGCTCCGGCTCTGAACGAAGTTAGAAATCAAGAAATCAAAAAGTTAATCATCTCTTATCAGCAAGTAGGAGATAGTTTAGCCAAGTTGTTGAGACCTCTTGATAAATAATGACTGACTGCTGTGAATTAGCTTTGCGGAATGGTGAATTAGCCTTACGCATTGCTTATGGAGCCTTTGGCACGATTGCTTTACTATTATTAATGTTCTTTGGTTATAACCTGAAATTAAAAAAAGGACAAATCAACTTAGACAAACGGACCGAAAAGTTAGAAAAAAAGAACGGGCATGAATTAGACCTAATTACTCAGTTAAAGACTAAGGATGATGAAAAACAAAAACAGATAGAGGAATTGAGGAAGGAAGTTGAAAGACTAAAAAGTAAAAATGACTAAATGCCTATTCTGCCAAAAAAGAAAACCGATGTTTGGTTCTAATGTTTGTTGATGATGTTCTTTAACTGAATTACCCTGGTATTAAATTTATGACTAAAAAAAATAAAGATTTTGTGAAAGAACTCCAAGAAAAAGTGAAAGCCGGAGTTAAACCTTCCCAAATTAAAAAATCCAAGTCCTTAGAAAGTTTATCAACTAAGTCTCCTGAGAATCCTGAAACCACAAAGATTAAAGAACTAAAAGCCCAAATCACGGCTCTATTAGAACAAATATCTCGAATTAAACAAGAAGCCAACCAGCAAATCCAGTTTGAAAGTCAAAAAGCCCAAAATTATTTAGAACAGATTACTAAATTAACGGCTGAAATAGATAGTAAAGAACAAGTGATTAAAGAATTAACTACTGAAAAGAACAAGCTAGCGGATCAGAATAGTGAATTACGGATCAATAACTTAAAGCAAGACAATTACTTTACCAAGTACCAGTCAGAAAGCAAACTAACTCAGCAACTCAAACTCCAATTGGCTAAATGTCAAAAAGACCTCACTATTTCTCAACAAGACTTAAAGAAATCCCAAAGAATTATTGAATTAAGAACTATTAAACCAGACGATCATGAAGAAAAAACCTTCTTTAATCACTGAACCTGAATTAGATTTGGTTTATTAACTCTCCTCACTTACTTACTCTTAAATAACTTACAAAAACAAGAAAACTATCATGGTAAACTTAGGAATTAAAGACGCGGTCAAAGACTGAATGGCCGAAAAATACGAAAACTGAATTAAACAACCGGTGGAAAAACGCACTGAGGAACTCGAAGCTTTTATTTCTCAGCAAGTAGACAAAGCCTCCCATATCGCCAGCACCCACAGCCAAAAAGCCAAACAAACTGCTTATAAACCAGTTGGTTATTACCAAAATCAACCAACTTTTTATCGGGGCCTATTCTGAACTGCGGTCTTAGTATTAATTGTGTTGTGAATAATCAGCGGAAGTTAAAAATTATGCAAAACAAAGATTTAATAATAATTGCTTCAATCGTGGTAATTATTTACCTCTATTATCAGCAACAACAAGAATATAACCAATCACCACATATTATCGAAAGTCCGAATACTCAACAATTACGATCTGAACTAAATCATTACCAATCTCTCTACCAAAAACGAGTAGAAAAAGATTTAGATTCTGAAACCTTAAATTCCGAATGAGAAACCCGTTATAATCAGTTAGAAAGTTTAAACAATCAAACTAATCGAGAAAAAAATGAACTAGTTAAATATCAAGCCTTATTAGAGAAAAAAATTGACGACTTAGAAAACCAATTACTTAATTTAGCCAAGCAAAAAATCAAGGGCAAAAAAGAGGCTCAAAGATTATTAAACGAATTAGAAACTCAGCGAAAGCAAGACAAAGAAAACTGACAGCAAGAAAAACAAAAATTAGTCGCCAAAACCTCTACTTTAACTACCTCCACCCAAACTAATCTCACTAAATTAGGGATGACTGGCTTAACTTTACACTGAGAACAATATAACGAATGAGCCAAAGAATTAGGAATAGATACTAAAAACAAATTCGGAGGTTGAAGTTTAGAAGAAGTCCAAGCCAAATATAAAGAAAAGTTAGCCCAAGAGTTTGCCACCAAAACTCAACCCCTCATTACGGACTTAAAAACTCAAATCACTCAAAAAGATGAAGAAATAAAAAATGTTCAAGAATCTAATGCCCAATTAAATAATTCCAAAAGCATTTTAGTGAATAGATTAGGCAAAAAAGAAGAAGAATTAGTTAAATTTAGAGAACAAGTTAATCAGTTAGAACAACAGCAACAAGAAAAATTAAGAAAAATAAATGTTCTGTTTGATGAGAATGCTAATAATTATGAAACAATTGATTTTGAAGGATTATATTCTTTATTAGAAAAAACCCGCAATAACCAACAATTCACTCAACAAGTTTTAAACCAAATTGATAATTATTTAGAGAATAATTTTTAGACTTATGACTAACTACAATTTAGCAGAATTTAAAACCTGACTCAATAAAAAACCAGAAAACAAAGAAAATTTGCAACATTGAGAAGAATTCTTTACTCTCTTATATTGAGACTTACAAATTAATCGAGAAAACATGGATAATTATCAATCTTTTCTCCAAAAAATAAAGGCTAGTGGGGAAGAAAATATAAGAAGATATCTAAAAGTGATGGACAAATATAAGCAAGAGAGAGAGAGAGAGAGAGAGAGAGAGAGAGACGAACAGCAAAATAATATGGTAAACGCCCAAGAATGATTGAATAAAGAATACAAAAATAATAGGGAAATAACCAACACAATTTATAATGAAGGAGTCCTATTTTTGGAGGGCAATTTAATTATTAGCGACTTCCCCAACGTAGAAGAGATTGAGTTATCTAAATATAGTGATGATGCTAATAATATTCCTTGTTTAGAAATTAAAAATTGTCCCAAACTAGAAAAAGTTTATTTAAGAAACTGCAATATTAGTGAATTAGTAATTGAAAACTGCCCTAATATTACGATTCTTGATTTAGGAAGCAACCAACTGACAGAACTCAACACCAACCACCTCAATGATTTAAAGTTTTTAGGGATAGGTGGAAATCCTGATTTAAAAGAAATTGATATTAGCCATAATCTGAAATTAAGAAATTTAAGTTGTGATACAGGCGTTCAACCAATTCACACCTTAATTCAAAAAATCCAAACCAAAGAAAGAGAATTATCCTCAGTTAAAGAAAAAGAAAACCAAACCAAAATCACCAATTTAGAACAAGAACTCCAATCCTTAAAAGATTTAAAAATTAAGTTAGAAATTCAGACTCAGCAAAGAGAAAATGAACTAACCACGGAATTGAACCAGTTAAAACAACAAAAAGAAAACTTAGAAACCGAAATTAAGGAATTACACAATAAAGACTTCCAAAAAAGTAAAGACTTAGAAAACCAACAAGAAGAGATTAAACAATTAAAGTCTAAAATCACTCTCTTAGAACAACAAAAGACTACTTACCAAGAGAAATTTAATAACTCTCTCCAATTTATTAAGGATGTCAGAAAAGAATTAGCCGAAGGGGAAGAATGAAGACCTACTCAATAATTAACCGTCTTGGAGTTTTTTACCCTTTTTACTCCTTAAAGAAATAAAGAAAGTAAAAAATAAATTATAGATGACAGAACTAAAACTAATAGGAATAACTTCTGAAAATAGAAGGGTTTATCAAATTCCTAGGTTGTTTATTCGTGGAAGAAAAATTGAAACGCTGATTATTGACCCTCATTTTGAGAAAAGGCATCCTTACATGAATGATGAAAAAATTTATTACTTAGTAAAAAAATATTTGCCCTATAATGAACCAAAATCGGCTAAAAAAGAAGGATTATGAGAATATTTAGTCTGAGAACCATTGGTTTATGAAAATGAAAAGAAAATTCATCGTTTAATTGCCTGTTTTCATGAAATAAAAACTGATTTCTTAGGTATAGTTCACTGTTTTCGCATCAAAAAAAGTAAATATGAAAAGAAAAATTAACAATTATCCGTTTCCTTCCGAAGCAGAGTTAAAAAAAGTTAGAAAAG
>Ga0134125_10009954_pt1 | contig 10688 bp, 11 predicted proteins | sample KB31751_FD_96464 | JGI IMG/M metagenome (GOLD analysis project Ga0134125, IMG submission 96464) | Terrestrial soil microbial communities with excess Nitrogen fertilizer from Kellogg Biological Station, Michigan, USA - KB3-175-1 | ecosystem: Environmental > Terrestrial > Soil > Unclassified ...
GCGCTTTTTATTCCGATTGTCGCCCACGCTGAAGTCGTGGCAGTGAGGGGATTTGGCAATGTCGAACTCTCAACATTCGATTGTTCGGCAATTTCAGAAAGCAAGCTTCTCCATCGCGTCTGCTACGATGAGGACCATCGTTATCTGCTCACCCAGATCGGCGACGAATATTACGAGTCCTGCAACGTCAGCGCAAAGGCCGTCGACGGTCTGATAGATTCAGACCACGTCGTTGCCTACTATAATCAGCACATCAGGCCTCGTCACAAATGCACGTCGGAGATACGAGCCAGAACCGGAGTTGCGGTACTGAGCGGTCCGCCGCATTAAGCGCCTGTACGCCACTCCGCCAACCCGCCCCTTGATGGTATGTCCGCTCGGGGGCCAAAAGCGGTGGAAGTCCCGCTGGACGCTTAGGGCAGCTTCGGGTCACGACCTGACATGCACACCGAGGCGGCGGAAGGTCCGCTGTTTGCCCGACCGCTGCCATTCCATAATCGCAATTATGCGAACTGGTAGTGTTGCGCCCTAGACAAACAACAGGCGCCGCCCCGATTCACCTTCGATCATCAGCTCGGTCAACGCCCAAACCAGCGCGTCGACGCGATCCGGCGAGTAGCCCATCTCTTTGCGGTCGAAATCGACCGTGAAGGCACACATCTGGTCTTCGAGGCGCGGAAACGGCCCCACGTGATGAACCCTGCCCTGCTCATAGAGGGCACTGACCGGTTCGGCGCGCGTGACTTTGCCGCGTGACGCCCAGACCGCGTTGAAGGGGACGGATGGATCGACCATGGGCAAGGTATTCTCAACCATCTCACCGCCGTTGTTGGTCTCGGCGATGATGCGGTCGCCCATCCGTTCGCGCAGCAGCCGGATGGCCGTCTTCGCCCAATCGTTCGGCGCCATCACTCCGGACACGTCGTCGAGGATGTAGGCATGGCCGTCATCACCCAGCCCGGCGCAGACGATGCCGCATTCGTTGGAGTCCTCTTCGCTCGAAGCGTTCGGATCGATCGCGACCACAATGCGGTTGAGCGGAGGAAGTTGGAATTCCCGGACCCTAAGGGCTTCAATCTGGCTACGCTTCCAGAGCGCGCCTTCGATATCTTCCAGGAGCTCCGCCTCGAGCTCTTGCCGGCCAAGGCGTGTGCCGCCGTACTTGCGCTGGACGGTGGCCAGGAACTTGTCGGCGAGATTGCTGCGGTTATCGAAGGTCGAGCCCCTGGTCAGGACGGTACCCGGATCGGCGATGATCTGCTTCAAGAGCTGGATGGGCCGTGGCGTCGTCGTAATGCAGACCTGCGGGTTCTTGCCGGTGCGCAGGCCGAACTGCAGCTGGTCCCAGGCTTCTTGTGCGTATTGCCACTTGGCGAGCTCGTCGCACCAGGCAGCATCATGCTGCGGCCCGCGCAGCTGATCCGGCTCGGTGCCGTTGTAGATGGAGGCCACCGCCCCATTGGGCCATGTCAGGCGGCGCTTGGAGGGTTCATAAGTCGGCCGAAAGGCTTTGGGGTGGATCTGCAAGAGCCCCGACCCTGCCTTGGGGTCCGAAGCGGCCTTACCATCACCGACCATGACGTCGCGGGCATCTGCCGCCGTTTCGGCAACGAGGGCGATATGCCGCCAGCGCCCGCGAGCCAGTGGCGTCGATCCGCACATATTGGCGCGGACCCATTCGGCACCAGTGCGTGTCTTGCCGAAGCCGCGGCCGGCCAGGATGAGCCAGTTCGACCATTCGCCCGCCGGGGCAAACTGATGTGGTCGCCCCCAGAACTCCCAGGCGAAATCGAGGTAGTCACGCATATCAGGCGTGCTGTAGCGGGTGCAGAATGCCGCCTGCTGCTCGGGGGACCATTCAGTCGCGATGATTTCTGCTTTGGATTTTTGTTTGGTCATGGCGTTTCGAAGGATGTGCGCCCCGACGATGGCGTCGGGGCGCTGGGTCACGTGGAAGGACGTGTGCGGCGGCTAGTGCTTCGTCTCGGGTGGCCCGCTGTCCGGCGGACCGCCCTCACTCTCGCCGTCGCTGGTTTCTTGGGGCTTTTCGGGGGGCGCCGAGGATGACTTCGACTTTGTCGCGATCTCCTTAAAGAGCGCCTCGAGCTCCGCCTTGCGCTCATCGGCTGTCGAGCTGGTGGGTGTCTCTTCAGGACCACCCGCGGCACGGCGGGCATAATGCGCCATGAGCAGGTTTGCCGACTGGTGGTGGCCTTTGAGAGCCTTGTTGACCGTCTGTATCGCCAACGCCTTCAGCTTCTTGATTTTGCGAACTGTCCCATTGTCGTTCACAGCAAGCGACTCGCTCAGTGCCTCATCGAGCGCCCTTTCGATGTCCGAAAGGCCGAGCTTCTTCTTTGGCCGGCCTTTCTTGTTGCCGGATTGCCCCTTCTTCCAGCGCGAATGAATCGGCGGCTTCTTGTAGCCGACCTCGTAGTCGTCACCGTTGTCACTGCCCGGTTCGTTCCCGTTCTTGCCATCGCAGTTCTTCTTAGACATGGGCCACCTCCGCCTCGTGATCGGCAAAGGTGCGGCCGGTGGCGAAGTTGATGGCCTGCTCGCCGGTATATTTCTGCCAGCGTCGAATCGCTGCATCCACGTAAAGAGGATCAATCTCGATACCGCGGCCGAGGCGACCGGTGCGTTGGCAGGCCATCAGTGTCGAGCCGCTGCCCATGAATGGATCGAGCACGACGGCACCGCGGTTCGAGCAGTCGAGGATGGCGTCGGCCAACATCTTGACCGGCTTCACCGTCGGATGAATCTCGAGGAGATTACCCTCCTCCCCGCCGCGACCGAAGTTATTAACTCCAGCATATGGCCAGATATTGGACCTGTGGCGACCGAATTTGCCGAGCAAAATATTATTGATGTGCGGTGCATTGCCGTTCTTGAAGATGAAGGCGAACTCGTGCTGGCTGCGATATAGGCTGCCCATGCCCGCGTTATGTTTTTGCCATACGCAGATGTTGAGCAGCTCGGAAAAGCTTGCGTCGCCCGCCTTCAACAGTTCGCGGGTGTGGCGCCAATCCATGAAGAGCACCGCGACACATCCCGGCTTGCTATTCTTGACGAGGAGCTGACAGACCGTTGTTAAGAAGCCGGTGAACTCCGCCTCGGACATCTCGCCCGACGCCATCGCGAACTCGCGATGTTGGATAGCGCCGTTGCCGGACACGTGCCCACGGATCGGGACGTTATATGGCGGGTCGGTAATTACATACTCCGCCAGTGTGCCGTCCATGAGCTTTTGATAGTCGCAGGGCTCAAGCGCGCTGCCGCACAGCAGGCGATGATTGCCGAGCCACCAGAGATCACCGGCCTTGCTGATGGCGACCGCGGCAGTCTCGGGCGTCTCGTCGGCCGGGTCCTCGTCGGACGAAGCCGGCTCGCCGAGCGACTCGATCATGAAGTCGATCTCCGGCAATTCGAAGCCGGTGATATCGAGGCCACAGTCGAGCTCGAGGAGCGAAAGCTCCTGAAAGGCCTCCCCTAGGAGACGCTGATCGAACTCTGAAACCTCACAGAGGCGATTGTCTGCGATGCGGAGCGCCTTGACCTGTGCCGGTGTCAGGTGATCCACGCGCACGACCGGGACTGTCGTCATCCCTAGCTGGCGGGCAGCAAGCAGCCGGCCGTGGCCAGCGATGACGTTGCCGTCGCCATCCACCAGGATGATGCCAACGAACCCGAACTCGCGGATGCTGTTCGCGATCTGACGGACTTGCTTGGGGCTGTGCTTGCGCGGGTTCTTCGGGTCGGGCTTGAGGTCGCCGATCGGCCGGTAGACGACCGACAGTGGCGCCGACGAAACCATGTTCTGATGATGGGCGTCGGTACTTTGCAGGCGTAGTTCATCCATGAGATTTCTCCGATTTAATGGATGGGGGGTGGGTGAACGCGGATGCTCTCGACGTCCTGCTCGGGCATCGATGCGGTGTCGTTATCGATGGGGATGCGAGGCGCGCAGCAGAACGGCGTGCTGGGCCGCGGGTCTGCTTACGGCAGCGATCGTCTACCGAGGTCGGTGGGTCGGCTTTGGATAGGCGAGAACAACAAGCGGCAGTCGTCGAAGCCATGCAATCGAGCACGGCAGCGGCGTGACGCTCTCAGCGCCAATACCTTCAAAACAGGCTGATATCGTGAGCGGGTGTCCCTCGGCTCGACGCGGCCGGCGCTACCGAGCTTCGCACAACAAAAAAGCCGCCGGCCCGAAGGCTCGGCAGCTCGCAAATGTCCCAATTAGCGATTTTGTACTCTCTTGCCCGACGGGCTGTCAACCCGTTCGTACGCGAGTGAGAAAAGAAGCATCTCATTCGTCACGTCTTCCCGCTTCTGCCCACTGCATTTAACCTCCGATCCTAAGATGATCCAGATCGCACAGAATGAGCCATAAGATTGCTCACCGCCCACTCGACTTCGCAGTCATTCGGAGCGTCATTGGTCGGGAAAGGACGCACCATATGACGATCAAATTGCTTCCTACGACCTGCCCTCCGCGCCCAGAACCCGAACGGCTACTTGGTTCCTCGCTCCCTCCCACGTCGGGACGGCGCCCGGGCAAGACTTTGCACGTCGTGGTGCAGCTTGCGCTCAAAATCGAACTGCCGACCGACGATACTGACAGCTCCAGGTCGTCAGGCACGATCGTGATCGGGCTCACTCCGGGCTAGCGCCGGCTCGCAATCCAGAACAACACGGCAATCCGCGCGGCGCTCAGTCGAGCTTTGCAGTCTAACCCTGCGCACCAATAGCCAAGAAGCGCTCACGGCGATGCGTGTGCCCCGGATAGGACCTAACAACAATCGCCCCCGACAATCACGACCTGGCCGCGCTATCATCGGTCTGATTTCGCTTATTTTTCTTTGTGTAGGTCTCGTCTGGACGAGCTACGATCCTGACAATGGATCTGGGGCGCACATCCAGCCGAGCGCGGCCAACCTGCTCAGTCTTCAGCCCGAGTCTGCGAGCCACCCGGCGTCGGACGAAAAGACACTTGCCGCAAACAAGTTGGCAGAAATGACGGCGTTGTTTCGGCACAGCGAGGGTTGCCCCGAGGTTCCGCAAGAATGGTCGCTCGCATTGATTTTGCTCCAAGCGCTCAACCCGCTACCCGACGAACAAATTGAAGCTAAAGAACGCGAGATGCTTGCTCTCCGATCTGAGATAGGTGACCAAAAATGGTGCCTCCTCTATGCGACTGAGATGAAGGAGGCCTACCTCGTCGTGCAATATATTCAGAACCGCTGAGCAGCAGCTATTTGGGGGCTTCCTGCCGCATAAGCACCATTATGGAATATTTGGAGCGCTTTCAGCAGTGCGCAAGCCCGGCGAACCCATAGGGGGGGCCGTTATGACCTGTCCGGCCGTCTCGGAAGAATCAACAAAATCGAGTGTTTTTCTTCGCATTTGGCCCCGTTTGTTCGTATCGGGTCACGGGTTTCTGTGGTCAGAGCGGCCTTTCAGAAGTTTCTCGGGGAAATGTTTGAAGGCGGCCTGCATATTGGGCGCGCGTCACCACGACACTCAAACCACATTGCTACCTGTCTCCATGTCGGGATCCGCAAGCCAATCCGTGGATCAAGAAGGACTGATTTGCGGTGCGGGCCCTAAAATTCCCAACCCTCCGCTTCCATAAACTCTTCAAGGGTCATGCACGGCACTTCGAAATGCCGACAGATATTCGGAATCTTGGCGGCATTTTGCTTGAATTGCTCCATCGTTACGACGGTGCCGCCTTCTGCGACGGCACGAGCGATAATGAAGGGGTCTGCATTCCGTCCGCCCTTGAGCAGCTTTTGCTGTTCGATGTTCTGGCGGAAATGCGCAACACCATAAATCCGCGCGACGAACGCACCCTCGACAGCATTGGGCGTCGAGAAGAGCGCTTCGTTGGCTTCCGCCCACGCACGCGCCTCAGGGCTGGGGCCGTCAAGTAGTTCGCGGTGCGCCTCGCGCGTGGAGACGAGTTGGCCGCCTCCCACGAGCGCGTCGAAGTTCTTCCAGAGCGTAGGAAAACGCCGCGGATAGTAATTTTTGAACAGTGTGGAGAGCGGCGAAGTATCGAAGACGTACATCAGGCGGTACTCCGCGCGAAGTAATCCTCGATGCCAGCGAGATTCTTGGGTTTAGTGTCGAGATAATCGGCGAGCTGACGCTCATCGATGCGGTTTTGCCGGTACTGACCGAGCGCAAGGGCTACATAGTCTCGCCCGAGGTAGGCAAGCTTCGTCCAATAATAATCGCCGCCGCCACCGCCGCTTCCGCGTTGCGCGGCCCACCGGGCCGCCGCTTCATCGTAGGCGCCCTCGCTAATAAGCCCGCGATCGAGAAACCGCCTGAATACAACTTCGCGGCTTACATGAAACGCTGCAGCAATGCGCTCTGCCGTGGCCTCGTTCGCGAGCTGCCCGCGAATGGCGGCGGCGAATGCCTGCTGCGGCAAAAGAAATTCTGCAGCAAACCGGTTGCAAAGAATTTCGATGCGCTGTGCGTCATTGGCAAGGTGCGGGATATACGCATCATGAATGGTATCAATGCCGCTCGTGTGAAAGAGCAGATGCGCTAGCTCATGAAACAGCGTGAATATCTGGCGGGTCTTTGTCGAGCTGTTGTTCGCGTAAATGACGGGGAAGACTTCATCGTAAAGGCAGAATCCCGAAAACTCTTCGACCCGGAATGCATCCTTAAAGACGAATATGCCCGCCGCGAACAAGGCATCCCGCCACGCCTTTAGCGCCGTGTCATCATCGGCCCACGTCTGCTGAACTTCCAGACTGACGCCAAGGTACCCGCGGACAGTGCGCACCACCTCGTTAAGGTCAGCGGTCGGGGGAAAGGCCAAGTCACGCGTAATTAAACGAGCAGCGGGATTCCGGCCTCCCGTCAATTCCATGAGATTGAGCTGGAGCGCCTTTGCTTTTCGCAGAAGCAGGCGAACTCGACTGGGTATCTGCTCGAATTCAGCGTCTGGCAGGGTTCGGAACGTCTCGCCGATATTGGGAACGGCTGGGGGCTCCGGAAAGAAAAAAACGGCAACCGGTACTTTGAGAGAGTCAGCAAGCCTCTCAAGCTGCGGATACGTCGGCGACGAAACGCCCTCTTCCCACTCGCGAATTCTTTTAAAGTCTTGGCTCGCGTCTTCGAGGGAAAGGCCCGCGCGCGTTCGGGCCCAAGTTATGAGGGCCGGTGTTACGGGTAACTGCTCGAAGGGCATCCTCACTCCACGATTGGAACCGAGACCTACGACCCTCAGTTTATGAGCCTGACGAATTCGTCTTACAAGGGTTCGCCATGTTGATGCCGAGCCCATATTGGCAGAACTGATAGCAACCTAGCATTTCTTCATCGGTTTGCATGATTCAGCAGTATCACCGGCCAGTGGCGAGCCACCATCCCTGTTCGAATCTCTTGGAAAAGAGCAACATTGTTATCCAGAAAGCATTTGCGTTCTTGGGCTAACAGAGGGGTACTGAGACCGCTTCACGGGGCTAAGCGGTCCCGAGATCCTGCCCCGCCGGCCTGAGCGCTGAGGTGGGGCTTTGGTGGTGCGGCGCGTGGACGCCGCCATCAGCGGAGGATCTCATGGCGAAAACGACCAAGAAGCGGACCACAGGCAAGGCGCCCAAGGCACGGGCTCATCAGACCCGCAAGAAGGCCAGATCTGGGCTGCGGGCATCCAATCGGACTGTGTCGCGCTCCGACACCAAGCAATCGCGCGCCATCGCGATGCTTCGATTGACGAAGGGCGCTTCCATCGCTGCCCTGATGGACGTCACCGGCTGGCAGCAGCACTCTGTGCGAGGTTTTCTGGCCGGGGTGGTCCGGAAGCGTTTAGGTCTCGAACTTGCATCGAGCAAGGTCGACGGCGCTCGAATTTATCGCATCGTCGGTTCGGGCAGCAGCCGATCCGGGTCCGCCTCGGCATCTGAGTCGTAATTCAAATGCCGAAGGTTATTGGTGCCATGCGCCAATCGGCGATGGGGGGAGATCATATCAGTGCCGGGGTCGCGCAGTTTCGTGACCTCGGCCTCGAAGGTCTCCGGGCACGCTGGCGAGCAGCATTTCGGCGGGAGGCACCGGCGCATCTTCCGCGGCACCTCCTGGTCGCGATGCTCGCCTACCAGCTTCAGGCGGAGACGTTGGGCGATCTCGATGCCGAGACCGAGCGATTCTTAGCCCGCATGGATCGCGCGTCATCCCCCGATGCGGCCATCCCGATCACTCAGGCATTCGAACAGCGGCAGCGCAAACTCGCTCCTGGTACCTTGCTGACCCGTGAATGGAACGGGCAGCACTATCGGGTCATGGTGCTGGAGGAAGGGTTTGCATTGGAGGGGCGGACGTATCGGAGCCTGTCCGAGATCGCCAAAGCCATCACCGGCACCCGGTGGAACGGGCCTCGCTTCTTCGGTCTCCGAGATAAGAAGCAGGCGGAGGCCGCAAAATGACAGCAGCCCCCAAAGCCCTCCGCTGTGCCATCTACACGCGGGTTTCCACTGACTCTGGCCTCGATCAGGAGTTCAACTCGCTCGACGCGCAGCACGATGCAGCATCTGCCTACATCCGCAGCCAGGCGCACGCGCACTGGACACTGGTCCGGACCCGATATGATGACGGCGGCTTCTCCGGCGGATCCACAGACCGCCCTGCCCTCCAACGCCTGCTGGACGATGTCAGGGCCGGCAAGGTCCAGATCATCGTCGTCTACAAGGTCGACCGGCTCACCCGCTCACTCGCCGACTTTGCCAAGCTGGTCGAGCTGTTCAATGCCCATGGCGTTTCGTTCGTGTCGGTTACGCAGCAGTTCAATACGACTACATCCATGGGCCGGCTCACGCTAAACGTGCTGCTGTCATTCGCGCAGTTCGAGCGGGAGGTCACCGCCGAGCGCATCCGCGACAAGATCGCCGCCTCAAAGCGCAAGGGACTTTGGGTGGGTGGCATGGTGCCGCTCGGCTATGAACTGAAGGAAGGCAAGCTCCTCATTGTCGAGCACGAGGCGGACCTCGTCCGGAGCATCTTCCAGCGCTACCTGGCGCTAGGCAGCGTCAATCGTCTGGTCATCGAGCTGCGGGAGCGGAACGTAACATCAAAGGTCCGGAAGCTGGTGAACGGCACCATCCGCGGTGGCGTGCCGTTCACCCAAGGGCCCCTCTTTTACATGCTGCGCAACCGCTTTTATCTTGGAGAGGTCGCCTACAAGGGTGAGATCCATCCTGGGCCGCAGCCGCCTTTGATGGATCGCGGCCTATTCGATGCTGTGCAGCACCGCCTGACCGAGCAGCGCTCGCATAACGTGACGACCCGAAATAAGAGCGGCGCTCTGCTCCGCGGGATTCTTTTTGACGAAGCGGGTCACCGGATGGTTCCGACTCACGCGACAAAACAAGGTGTTCGCTATCGATATTATGCCTCGGAGCCGTATCGACGCGGCCACGCCAAAGCGCCGGCTGGCCTGACAGTGCGCGTGCCGGCAGCCGAGATCGAAGCGGCCGTCATGACAGTGCTCGAGAACTGCCCGTCCGATGCGAGCAGCTCGTTGGATAAGATCGCTCGCATCGAAATCCGAAAAGATGCACTCGCCGTTTGGCTAAGGCCGGCAGCATCCGATCAAAGCGACACGGATACTCCTAGCGAGCAGCCCGCTCCGACCCTGATCCCCTGGACCAAACCGCCCAGCAAGCGCCTCAAAGGAATTTTGGTACCGCAGGCTGCAGACCGGCGACAGGTCCGACCGATCAAGCAGGAGCGCCGTGCATCAATCATCCAGTCGATCTCTCGGGGTCGGACCTGGCTTAATGAGATTGTCTCGGGCAACGCTACCGTAGAGAGCATCGCCGCCCGACAGAAATGCAGCGTCCGTCACGTCAACATGACGGTGTCGATGGCGTTCATCGCTCCGGGACTGGTCAAGGCGGCGATCGAGGGACGGCTGCCCCGTGGAATCGGCGTCGCTAACCTCCGGGAGCCGCCTGCGGAGTGGTCACTCCAGTATCAGCGACTCGGCCTGACACCTTGAGCGAATCCGATCGCTTTCTCGCCTCGCTGATCACCCACGCCGAAACTCGCGCCAGGCAATACGCGCACCGACCATCGCTTCGTGCGCTGCTCCCGTGTGAGTCATGTACGAGCGAATCTCAGCCCAAGACTCGATGTCGGGAAAGTTGTTCGCGGCGGCGTGGTCTCTGAAAGATGCCACGGCCGGATCGGTGCTGCGCAGCTTGCCAACAAAATGTTGGAACGAGTTTGGGCCGCCGCTGACCTTCGGCTTCGCTCTCGCCTTTACCCGAGCACGTGTCTTCTTGACCGGCACGCAGTTCACCCCAAGGCGTTTCGATGCTCCTCAATTATGCACTAACCGCCTTCCGATGATCTGCACCCACAAGCTGAAAATTGGCTGAGCGCATTTTTCCGACGCCAGGAACGGGAATTTTGCGGCCGGAGACAGGGTGCCCAAACCAGTCGGTTTCTCCGTCGGGAACACCAGAGACTCTACGGGCGAATAAAAAAGCCCGCCATTGGCGGGCACACGTCGCACATCTCTGTAGCTCGAGAGAAATCCAGACTGGATGGTGGGCGCGACAGGGATCGAACCTGTGACCCCCTCCATGTCAAGGAGGTGCTCTTCCGCTGAGCTACGCGCCCTTTAGGGGGGTGGTCTTATCGGCTCGCCCCCGGCAAGGCAA
>Ga0134125_10009955_pt1 | contig 10686 bp, 10 predicted proteins | sample KB31751_FD_96464 | JGI IMG/M metagenome (GOLD analysis project Ga0134125, IMG submission 96464) | Terrestrial soil microbial communities with excess Nitrogen fertilizer from Kellogg Biological Station, Michigan, USA - KB3-175-1 | ecosystem: Environmental > Terrestrial > Soil > Unclassified ...
TGCATTCCGCACATCGACGTCTTCATGGACGACGGTTACACCAAGGAAGAGTGGAAGATGGTGGTCGAGACCAAGAAGATCCTCGACCCCAAGATCAAGCTCACCGCGACCTGCGTGCGCGTGCCGGTGTTCGTCGGCCACTCGGAAGCCGTAAACATCGAGTTCGAGAACCCGATCTCGGCCGACGAGGCGCGCGAGATCCTGCGCGCGGCGCCGGGCTGCCTCGTCATCGACAAGCGCGAGCCGGGCGGCTACGTGACCCCCTACGAGTGCGTCGGTGAGGACGCGACCTACATCAGCCGCATCCGCGAGGACGCGACCATCGACAACGGCCTGCAGCTGTGGGTCGTGTCTGACAATTTGCGCAAGGGCGCGGCGCTCAATGCGATCCAGATCGCGGAAGTGCTGATCAACCGCAAGCTCATCAGCGCGAAGAAGAAGGCGGCGTAATTAGTTGTCGTCCCCGCGAAAGCGGGGACGCATACGCCGCAGTCCGTCGACGTGCTGCGGAGTTTGGGTCCCGTGCCTCCTTCGCTGACGCTCAGTCGCCCGGGACGACAACGCGCTAAAACCTCGGCCCGGCGAACGCCTTGGCGTGCGCATCCGCCGCCACGCGGACGAACTTTTTCTGCGCCGGGTCATAGACCGACAGATCGCCGGTAGCGACGCCGAAATAAGCCGCGTGCAAGTGCATCTCGCCGGCTTCGACGCGGCGGCGGACGTAGGGAAACGTCATCAAATTGTCGAGCGTCTTGACCGCGGAGGTCTGCTCCAGCGCGGTGACGTAGTCCTGGAACGGCCGGCCGCCGCGCGGCCCGACCGCCTTCGCCGCCGGTTCGATGATCGACATCCAGTTGCCGATGAAGTCGCCGGGCGACAGTGGCTCGGCCTCTTCCGCGTAGGCGCGGATGCCACCGCATTGCGCATGCGCGAGCACGACGATGTCCTTCACCTTCAGCGCCTGCACCGCGAATTCGAGCGCGGCCGACATCGAGCGCTGCGCGGAGTCCGGCGTGTAAGGCGGCACGAGATTGGCGATGTTGCGCGAGACGAAGATTTCGCCCGGCCCGGCGTCGAAGATGAGCTCGGGCGAGCAGCGCGAGTCGCAGCAGCCGATCACCATGATCTCCGGCGCCTGGCCCTGCTCGGAGAGCTGGCGGTAGCGGCTCTGTTCGTGCGGCAGGCGCTCGGTCAGGAAGGCACCGTAGCCGTCGATCAGGCGCTTGGGGAAATCGGACATCGCTCTCCTCGCTCTATCACTATCGTCCCGGGCGAGCGCAAGCGAGGCCCGGAACCCATACGCCTCGGCAGACACGTGACGCTGCGGAGTCTGGGTCCCCGCTTGCACAAGTCGGCTACAGCCGACTTGTGTACTAAACTAGCCGACATCGGGTAAACCCGATGTCCGCGGGGACGACAGCTTCAATCTCACGCCCAGATCGCCATTGGCAACCCGTAAGCGTCGCGCGGCGGCGGGTCGGGGAACGGCCGCGCTTGGCCGGCGTAGAGGCGTCGTGCAATCGCCGCGCAGGCGAGCGCGTCGAGGAGGTCGTCCGGCCCGGCACCCTTCGGCGCCTTCGCCGCGACAACCTCCGCCGGAAAGGCTTCGGCAATGAGCAACCCGCGCCGCAGCGCCAGCCCCGGCTCGTGGCAGCGGCTCTTGACCTTCTTCGGCAGATCGAGCGCGACCTCGCCGTTGAGCCGCCAGAAGGCGAGTTCCGGATGCACCTCGAATACGCGCGCGCCCAGCGCCGCGTCGGCGCGCAGGACCGCGTCGACCTCGCGGATCTTGGGCGCAATATTGAACAGCTGCTTCGACACCTTACGCCGCGGGTCCGACGTCGCGAGCGCGGCGGTACAGGAGGCGGCATAGTTCACGGCGTAGATCGCCGCGCGCGACGGCACCGAGAACACCGAGGACTGTCGCGCTCCGAGCAGCGGCCGCACGACACTCTCCGCCGCGCGGCCGCCGATGCCGGTCCGCTCCGGCAGGCCGATCGGCATGTCGACGGCGACGATGCCCCTCGCCTCCGCCAGCACGTCGGCAAACCGCGGCTTGACCACAATGCGCACCTCGCCTCCCGCCGGCCGCGTGAAGGCGGCGATCCATCCGGCCGGGCAGCCGTCGACGCCGGCGAGCCATACGTCTTTTGCGATTGCGGTCATCGGCCGTGACAGTGGCATGCGTGACGCTGCAACGGTAGGCTTACCCGCTGGCTACTGGGGAGCTTCCGCAATGACCGTCCGTCCGCGCCGCAGCGTGCTGTACATGCCGGGCTCGAACGCCCGCGCGCTGGAGAAGGCGAAGACGCTCGCCGTCGACGGAATCGTCCTCGACCTCGAGGACTCGGTCGCGCCCGACGCCAAGGAAGCCGCGCGCAAGCAGGTGTGCGACGCGGTCCGCGCCGGCGGCTTCGGCCGTCGCGAGGTGATGATCCGCGTCAACGGCGTCGACACGCCGTGGCACGCCGAGGACCTGGCCGCCGCCGCGCACGCCGCGCCCGACGCCATCGTCGTGCCGAAAGTGTCGGACCCCGGCACGCTCGAACTGATAGGCCGCCGCCTGCTCGACATGGGCACGCCGCATCGCACGCGCGTCTGGGCGATGATCGAGACGCCGCTCGCCATCTTCAACATCCTCGCCATCGCCGCCGAAGCGCGCGATTCCGAATCGCGCCTCGCGGGCTTCATCATGGGCACCAACGACCTCGCCAAGGACACGCGCGCGCGCCTCGTCGACGGCCGCGCGCCGATGCTGCCGTGGCTGACCATGTGCGTCGCCGCCGCGCGCATCCACGGCATCGACATCCTCGACGGCGTCTACAACGAGATCGGCAACGCGCAGGGTTTCGCCGCGGAGTGCAGGCAGGGCGTCGAGCTCGGCTTCGACGGCAAGACGCTCATCCATCCGACGCAGATCGAGCCATGCAACGCGGCATTTTCGCCGTCACCGGACGAGGTCGCCTGGGCGCGCAAGATGATCGCGGCGTTCGACCTGCCGGAGAACAAGACGAAGGGCGTGGTGTCGATCGATGGCCGCATGGTCGAACGCCTGCACGCCGACATGGCCCGCCGCACGGTGGCGATCGCCGAGGCGATCTCGCTTCCTTCTACCTCCCCGTGAAAGGGGAGGCCGGATCGCGCTTGCGATCCGGGTGGGGGTCTTGCGGCATGGATGCACGGATCGAGCCCGCGCATGACACCGGAGAGTCAGAGCGCCTCACCCTTCAACAGCTTCGGCACCTCGCCGGTGAACCCCGCGGCCTCGCGGATGAACATGCGCTTCAATGGCGGCATGCGCTCGACCAGCCCGAGGCCGATGTCGCGCGCCAGCCGCAAGACGTCGGAGCGGTTGGAGAACAGGCGGTTGAGGCTGTCGGTGGCCACGCCCATCATCGCCGTGTCGAAGCGGCGCCAGCGCTGGTAGCGCGCGAGGACGTCCGCGCCGCCGATGTCGAGCCCGAGCCGCGCCGCGTCGGCGACCGCCTCGGCCAGAGCCGCGACGTCGCGCAGGCCCATGTTGAGGCCTTGCCCTGCAATCGGATGGATGACATGTGCGGCGTCGCCGATCAGCGCAATGCGCTCGGCGACGAACGCGCGCGCGGTCCACAAGCCCAGCGGAAAGGCGCGGCGCGCGCCAACGACCGCGATGTCGCCGAGATGCAGGCCGAAGCGTTTCTCCAATTCGGCGTGGAAGTCGGCGTCGCTCATCGCAACATAACGGTCGGCGTCGGCCGTGCGCTCGGTCCACACAATCGAGGCGCGGTTGCCGGTGAGCGGCAGGATCGCGAACGGCCCCGGCGGCAGGAAATGCTCCTCGGCGCGGCCGTTGTGCGGCCGCTCGTGCGCGACGGTGCAGACGATAGCCGACTGGCCGTAGTTCCAGCCATGCGTGGCGATGCCGGCCTGCTCGCGGATCTGCGAGCGCGCGCCGTCGGCGCCGGTGAGCAGCCGCGCCGTCACGACGTCGCCATCGGCGAACGTCACGTCGATGGCGTTCGTCCGATTGTCGAAGCGCGTCACCGGCGTCGCGCGCAAATCGATGCCGAGCGTCTTCGCCTTGGCGACCAGTGCGTCGGTCAGCACGCGGTTCTCGATCATGTGCGCGAAGGCTTCGCCCGGCTGCACCTCGCCCTCGAAGGTCAGGAAGGTCGGGCGCACCGCGTCGTCGACCTTGGAATCGGTGACGAGCATGTCGAGCATCGGCTGCGCGTCCTGCTCGACCGCCTGCCACACGCCGATCGTCTCGAACAGCCGCCGCGCCGCCGCCGCAATCGCCGACGCGCGCGGGTCGCGCGACTGGTCGTGCTTGAGCGCCGGATCGGCGACGACGACCTTGAACTCCGGCCCCAGCGCCTCGGCGAGCGCAATCGCCAGCGCCAGTCCGGCAAAGCCGGCGCCGCCGATCACGAGGTCCGCAGTTTTTGTTGTCATGGCCATCGTCTAGCACAGGAGCACGGCACGGCGCTCATGCTCCCCCCTGAAAGGGGGAGGGTCGGGGTGGGGGTCCGCTCACAGAATGACCCCCCACCCGGATCGCTAACGCGATCCGACCTCCCCTTTCAGGGGAGGTAAAGAGAGGCGCCGTCCGCGCCTTGACTCACCACACCGCGCCCCGCTCCATGCGTCATCATTCCGCCGGACCCCACTCATGGCCTCCGCCGTCAAAGACCTGCTCGACCTCCTCGACCTCGAGACGCTGGAGCCGAACCTGTTCCGCGGCCAGTCGCCGCAGACCGGCTGGCAGCGCGTTTATGGCGGGCAGGTGATCGGCCAGGCGCTGGTCGCCGCGGTGCGCACGGTCGACGCCGCCCGCTCGCCGCATTCGATGCACGCGTATTTCATCCTGCCCGGCGATCCGAAGGTGCCGCTGATCTACGACGTCGACCGCATCCGCGACGGCAAGAGCTTCACCACGCGCCGCGTCACCGCGCGCCAGCACGGCCATCCGATCTTCTCGATGCTGGTGTCGTTCCACGAGCACGAGGACGGTCTCGACCATCAGGCCGAGATGCCGGACGTCACGCCGCCGGAAGAGTCGCCCGACGAAGCCGAGATGCGCAGCAAGCTCCTGCCGATGATGCCCGAGCCGGTGCGCCGCTATTACCAGCGCGAGCGGCCGATCGAGATGCGCCCGGTCGAGTTCGACCGCTACACCGGCAAGAAATACCCCGACGGCCGCTTCAATCTCTGGTTCCGCACCACCGGCCGCCTGCCCGACGATCTCGCCATCCACCAATGCGTGCTCGCCTACGCCTCCGACCTGACGTTGCTCGACGCGACCTTGATGCGGCACGGCCGCACGCTGTTCGAGAGCGAGTTCATGGCGGCGAGCCTCGATCACGCGCTGTGGCTGCACCGGCCGTTCCGCGCCGACGAATGGCTGCTCTACGCGCAGGATTCACCGAACCTGCACGGCTCGCGCGGGCTGGCGCGCGGACTTATATTCACCCGCGACGGCACGCTCGTCGCATCGGTCGCCCAGGAGGGCCTGGTGCGGATGAAGCGGCAGCCTTAAGCGCAGGGATCGATGAAGCGGGTCGTCGCCGGCCTTACAGTTCTGCTCGCCGCCGCGACGGCCGCCCTCGCCGCGTCCGACAAGCAGCCGCCGCCGGCCGACGCCTTTGCCGGCGCGCCGCCGCAATTCACCCAATTCACCGCGGCGGAGCTCGAGCGCGGCTTCATGGCGCTGGCCTTCGGCTCCGACCTGCGCATCGGCGCGCGGCCGCGCGGCATCCGCCGCTTTGACCATCCGATCCGCGCCGTTGTGATCCCCGGCGGCAGCATCGATCGCTCAGCGCGCATGCGCGACGTCATCGCAGAATACGCGCGCACGGTGTCCGGCCTGCATCTGTCGCTGGCGCCAGGCGGCGACGCCGACGTCGAGGTGAGGCTGATCGACGAAAAGGATTTCAGCGGCGCGATGTTTTCCGCCTTCGGGCCGCGCGTCGCCAAGGACTTCATCGCCCGCACCGATCCGCAATGCATGACGAGCGTAAAATCGAACGCCGCGGGCGACATCGTGCGCTCGGTATCGTTCATCATCGTCGACAAGGGCGAGGACGTGTTCCTCGACTGCGCCTATCACGAATTACTGCACGCCTTCGGCCTGTCGAACCACGACCAGCGCAACGTGTGGACGACGCTCAACCAGAACCGCATGGTCGGATATCTGACAGTGTACGACCGCGACCTGCTGAGCATCCTCTACGACCGGCATATCCGGCCTGGCATGGCGCCGGCCGCCGCCCGGCGTGTCCTGCCGAGAGCGATCCGCGATCTCGGTCTCGCCGCCCAATAGGCCAGCGGCACTGACCGAAATTGCCTGTAAAATCGGCAATTGCACGAAATATGAGCGGGATATCGGCTTAATTTTTCAGGCTGCTGCCGTTAGTTTACGCCGCCTGCCGGGGGTTTAATCATGAAGCTGATCATCGCCGTCATCAAACCGTTCAAGCTCGACGAGGTGCGGGACGCGCTGACCCGCATCGGTGTCCATGGCATGACCGTGTCCGAAGTGAAGGGCTACGGCCGCCAGAAGGGGCACATGGAGATCTACCGCGGCGCCGAATACGCCATCAATTTCCTGCCGAAAGTGCGCATCGAGGTCGTGGTGTCGAGCGATCTTGCCGATCAGGCCGTCGAGGCCATCGGCGCCGCCGCCAAGACCGGGCAGATCGGCGACGGCAAGATCTTCGTCGCGCCGGTCGAGCAGGCCGTGCGCATTCGGACCGGCGAAACCGACGTCGACGCGCTCTAGCGGCTTTTCCGTTCATCCTCGCGCAAGCGGGGATCCACAACAGGACATCCGCTGGCGCGCGCAGGCGCGGGGCGGGAACAGACCACCAAATCCGGGTCGGGGGATCTTCAAATGTCTCAGAGGCTCTATCGCCTCGCGATGGGCGCAGTCGTCATCGCATCAGCATTCGCCACGTCACCCGCCTTCGCGGAAACGCCGATGAAGATCGACGCCGCCGACACCGCGTGGATGATCGGCGCCACCGGCCTCGTGCTGATGATGACGATCCCGGGCCTGGCGCTGTTCTACTCCGGCATGGTGCGCAAGAAGAACGTGCTCGCCACCATGGCGCAGTCGCTGGCCGCGACCTTCGCCGTGTCGCTGCTGTGGGCGGTGCTCGCCTATTCGCTCACCTTCACCGGCGACGGCGCGGTGATCGGCTCGCTGCAGCGCATCTTTCTCAACGGCATGGGGATCAACTCGATCTCGGCGCTGGCGCCGACCATCCCCGAGAGCCTGTTCATGATCTACCAGATGACCTTCGCGGTCATCACAGTGGCGCTGGTCGCCGGCTCGGTGGCCGACCGCCTGCGCTTTTCGGCCTTCATGCTGTTCTGCGTGCTGTGGCTGTTCATCGTTTATGTCCCGATCGCGCACTGGATCTGGGGCGGCGGCTTCCTGCAGGCCTACGGAACCATCGACTTCGCCGGCGGCCTCGTCGTGCACTTGAACGCCGGTGTCGCCGGCCTCGTTGCCGCGCTGGTCGTCGGCAAGCGCCGCGGCTACGGCCACGACAACCTCGCGCCGTTCGACCTGTCGCTGGCGGTCATCGGCACCGGCCTGCTGTGGGTCGGCTGGTTCGGCTTCAACGGCGGCTCGGCGCTCGCCGCCGGCTCGCGCGCGGCGATGGCGATCGTCGCGACGCATCTCGCGGCCTCGGCCGGCGCAGCCACCTGGATGGCGATCGAATGGTGGACGCGCGGCAAGCCGTCGGTGCTCGGCATGATCTCCGGCGCGGTCGCCGGCCTCGGCACCATCACGCCGGCCTCGGGTTTCGTCACACCGATGGAAGGGCTGCTGATCGGCCTGATCGCCGGCGGCGTCTGCTTCTGGTCGTGCACCTGGCTGAAATTGACACTCGGCTACGACGACTCGCTCGACGTGTTCGGCGTGCACGGCATCGGCGGCCTGACCGGCACCTTCCTCGCCGGCGTGTTCGCGGTCGGCGCCATCTCGGCGACGCCGGAGATGCCGAAGGGCATCCAGGGCCTGATCGAGGGCAACGTGCACCTCGTCTGGGCGCAGCTCTACGGCATCGTCGTCATCGCGCTGTGGTCCGGCATCGCCACCTTCGTCATCCTCAAACTCATCGGCGCGGTCGTGCCGCTGCGCGTGCGTAGCGAAGACGAAGTCGCCGGCCTCGACGTCAGCCAGCACGGCGAAGCCCTGCAATAACCGACGCGACCCGATCCACGCCGGCCCGGCGCCGGCGTGGATTTTTCCTGTTCCTTTGCACTGGTCAATTTGGAGGCAGGCCTTTCCGGGCCTGCTGTTTTTTTAGCCGCTGCCTCGCGCGGCATCCCTGCCCCTCACCGGCCAGGCCGGATTTCATGAATGAATTCAGCCACCTAGCGTCCGTGGGCGCAGTTGGCACGGCGTTTGATTCCATGCCTCCGGCCATGCCCGCGAAGCGCGCTTTGCGGCCGGCTCAGTGTCCCGCCCGCACTGCGTACGAAATCAAAACGGGCTCAAGCGGGGATCGACTCCATGAAGATCGTCATGGCCATCATCAAACCCTTCAAGCTCGACGAGGTCCGCGACGCCCTGACCTCTCTCGGCGTGCAGGGACTGACTGTCACCGAGGTCAAGGGCTACGGGCGCCAGAAGGGCCACACGGAAATCTACCGTGGCGCCGAATACGCGGTGAGCTTCCTGCCGAAGATCAAGGTCGAGGTCGCGGTCGCCACCGACCAGGCCGACAAGGTGGTCGCGGCCATCTCGAGCGCCGCCAAGACCGGCCAGATCGGCGACGGCAAGATTTTCGTCTTCGGCCTCGACCACGCCGTGCGCATCCGCACCGGCGAAACCGACGCCGCGGCGCTCTGACCCCGCACGGCAACATTTCCGACAGGAGTAACGGACCATGACGTTGATGAAATTGTCCCGTGCGAAGTTCGGAGCGCTCGCGCTCGGACTTCTGCTCGGCCTCATCCTGAGCCTCGGCTCTTACACGGCGTCCTACGCGCAGACGCCCGGCGCCGCGCCGGCCGCACCCGCGGCGGCCGCCGCACCGGCAGCGCCCACACCGGCGCCCGCCTGCGCCAACGACGCCGACCCGAAGAAGGCCGTGCTCACCAAGTGCACGCCGAATTCCGGCGACACCGCCTGGATGATGACCTCGGTCGCACTCGTGCTGATGATGACCATCCCCGGCCTCGGCCTGTTCTACGGCGGCATGGTGCGCAAGAAGAACGTCGGCGACACGATCATGACGAGCTTTGCCGTGACGTGTCTCATCACCATCCTGTTCGCGGTCTGCACCTACAGCATGTCGTTTACCGGCGGCTCGCCCTATGTCGGCGGGCTCAGTCGCGCCTTCCTGCAAGGCATCGTGAGCGACATCGCCACCGGCGCCGGCAATCCGAACCCGCTCGCCGCGACGATCCCCGAAACCGTCTACATGTGCTTCCAGATGACCTTCGCGATCATCACGCCGGCGCTGATCGCAGGCGCCTTCGCGGAGCGCATGAAGTTCTCGGCCATGCTGTGGTTCATGGGCCTGTGGGCGATCGTGGTCTACGCGCCGGTCGCGCACTGGGTCTGGGGACCTGACGGCTTCCTCTCGTCGGGCAACGCCGACGCCGCGATCAAGGTGCTCGACTTCGCGGGCGGCACCGTCGTGCATATCAACGCCGGCGTCGCCGGCCTGATGTGCGCGATCATGCTTGGCCGCCGCAAGGAAGCGGGCCCGCCGCACAACATGGTGCTGACCTTCATCGGCGCCGCGCTCTTGTGGGTCGGCTGGTTCGGCTTCAACGCCGGCTCGGCGGTCACCGCCAATCTGCAGGCGGGCATGGCGATGACGGTGACGCAGATCGCCACCGCGGTCGCCGGCTTCACCTGGATGCTGGTCGAGTGGGCGCATCGCGGCAAGCCGACAGTGATCGGCATCTGCTCCGGCGCGGTCGCCGGCCTCGTCGCCATCACGCCGGCGTCCGGCTTCGTCGGCCCGGTCGGCTCGATGTGCATCGGCGTTGCCGCCGGCGCCGTCTGCTACTGGGGCGTCACGGGGCTCAAGCGCCTGCACGGCATCGACGACGCGCTCGACTGCTTCGGCGTGCACGCGCTCGGCGGCATGGCCGGCGCGATCCTGACCGGCGTGTTCGCGGTTTCCGAATACGGCGGCACCGCCGGGCTGATCGAAGGCAACGCGATGCAGGTCATCAACCAGATCGAGGGCGTGCTGATCGTGCTCGTCTACGACGCGGTGGTCTCGCTGATCCTGCTCAAGATCATCGACGCGGTGATCGGCCTGCGCGTCGCCGAGGAGGTCGAGCGCGAAGGCCTCGATCTCGCCCTGCACGGCGAGGTCGTGCAGTAGCTCCTACGGTTGGGGCGGACACCCGGCACTGTCCCTTCCGTCGAGGCCCCGGTTCGCAAGGACCGGGGCCTCACCTATTTAAGGCATTGTATTAGCTATTATATTTGACCTCGTCGTTTGATTGCGGCCAGTACGTCTCTATTGCAATAGAAAGATTTATAGTATATATTTTCTATGGAAAGGACGACGCCATGACGCCGATTGCGATGCCGAAACCGGCCGAGGTCGAGGCCGTCGTGTTGACCAAGGCCACCGTCCGCGCGGCGCAACGGCTCGGCCTGAAGAATCGTGTGCTCGCCGCGGTGATCGGCGTGTCCGAGGCCACGATCTCTCGCATGAGCAAGAA
>Ga0134125_10009958_pt1 | contig 10684 bp, 10 predicted proteins | sample KB31751_FD_96464 | JGI IMG/M metagenome (GOLD analysis project Ga0134125, IMG submission 96464) | Terrestrial soil microbial communities with excess Nitrogen fertilizer from Kellogg Biological Station, Michigan, USA - KB3-175-1 | ecosystem: Environmental > Terrestrial > Soil > Unclassified ...
GCGCGAGAGCTTGACCTGCATGTGCTTCGGGCCCGTGGCGTCCGCCGTGACGAACGGCAGGTTGATGTCGGTTTCCATCGCCGACGACAGCTCGATCTTCGCCTTCTCCGCGGCTTCCTTCAGTCGCTGAAGCGCCATGCGGTCTTTGCCGAGATCGATGCCCTCGGACTTCTTGAACTCGCTGACGAGCCACTCGATGACCCGATCGTCGAGATCGTCGCCGCCGAGATGCGTGTCGCCGTTGGTCGCCTTCACTTCGACCACGCCCTCGCCGACTTCGAGGACGGAGATGTCGAACGTGCCGCCGCCGAAGTCGTACACCGCGATGGTCTCGTTCTTCTTCTTGTCGAGGCCGTACGCGAGCGCCGCCGCCGTCGGCTCGTTGATGATGCGCAGGACGTTGAGACCGGCAATCCTGCCGGCGTCCTTCGTGGCCTGACGCTGCGAGTCGTTGAAGTACGCCGGCACGGTGATGACCGCGTCGGTCACCTTGTCGCCGATGTACGCCTCAGCCGCCTGCTTGAGCTTCTGCAGCACGACGGCGGAAATTTCCGGCGGCGAGTGCTTCTTGCCGCGCGACTCGACCCACGCGTCGCCGTTGTCCGCACGCACGACCGCGTACGGCACACGCGAACGCTCGCTCGACACCTCGTCGAACTTGCGACCCATGAACCGCTTGATCGAGAAGACCGTGTTTTCAGGATTCGTGACGGCCTGCCGCTTCGCGACCTGCCCCACCAGCCGTTCGTCGTCCTTCGCGAACGCCACGACCGACGGCGTGATGCGCGAGCCTTCCTGATTGACGATGACGGCGGGCTGCCCGCCTTCCATGACCGCGACGACGGAGTTAGTGGTGCCGAGGTCGATACCGATGACCTTGTTAGCCATATGAGCTGTTGTCCCCCGTTCCGTAGAACTGAGAGAAGTATAGGTCGCTAATTAGTCTCTGTCAAGCATATTATCTTATGTAGTAACACTCATATCTAACCCATTGAAAACGCGATACACTCGACTCCTGCCATGCGGATCCTCTTTATCGGGGACATCGTCGGCCGCCCCGGCCGCCAGCTCATCAAGACCGGCCTTGCGGCGATCGTCAGCCACCACGCCGTCGACTTCGTGATCGCGAATGCCGAGAACGCCGCCGCGGGCGCGGGAATCACCCGCGAGATCGGCGACGACCTCCTCGACCTGGGCGTCGAGGTCATGACGACAGGCAATCACGTGTGGGACAAACGCGAGGCGCTCGATTACATCGGCACCGAGCCGAGGCTGTTGCGGCCGGCCAACTACCCTGCCGGCGCCCCGGGCAACGGCAGCTACGTCGCGCGCACACAGGGCGGCCAGACCGTCGGCGTGATCAACGTGATGGGCCGCGTCTTCATGCCGACGCTGGACGATCCGTTCGCCGTCGTGGTGCGCGAACTCGACGCGATGCGCCAGCGCGCGCGCATCGTCTTCGTCGACTTCCACGCCGAGGCGACGTCGGAAAAGCTGGCGATGGGCTGGTATCTGGACGGCAAAGTCACCGCCGTCGTCGGCACGCATACGCATGTCCAGACGGCCGATGAACGCATCCTTCCGAAGGGAACGGCGTACCTGACGGACGCCGGCATGACCGGGCCGCACGACTCCATCATCGGGACGCAGGTCGAGGCGTCGCTGAACCGCTTTTTGACCGGGCTGCCGTCGCGGTTCGAGGTCGCATCGGGCAACCCGCGCCTGAACGGCGTCATCATCGACGCCGACGAAAAAACGGGACTCGCGACGGACATCGAGCGTCTGAGTTACAGTCAGGACGAGCTGACGGAGCTCGCCGCCCATGAGCGACCTGTTCGATCTTCCGTTTGAGGAAGATTCCGATGATGTCGAGCCGGAATCGAAGCCTGCGCCGCAGGATCCGCTTCCGATTCGCCGTGTCTTCACCGTCACCGAACTGACGGTTCGCGTCCGCGATCTTCTCGAGGAGCGATTCTTCGAGGTCTGGGTCGAGGGCGAACTCTCCGGCGTCAGGATCTGGAACACCGGACATCTCTACTTTACGCTGAAAGACTCCTCGTCGCTGCTCAAAGGGCTGATGTTCCGTTCGGCCCTGCGCTACCTCAAGTTCAAACCGGTCGACGGCCTTCGTGTCGTGGCGCGCGGCAAGGTCTCCGTCTACGAGCCGAAGGGCGAGTATCAGATCGTCTGCGAGCATCTCGAGCCGCAGGGACTCGGCGCGCTCCAGCTCGCGTTCGAGCAGCTGAAGAAGCGGCTGCAGGCGGAGGGCCTCTTCGATGCGTCGAAGAAGCGCCCGCTGCCGGCGCTGCCGCGCAAGATCGGCGTCGTCACGTCGCTCGACGGCGCCGCGATTCGCGACATCCTGAAAGTCCTGCGCCGGCGGTACCGCAACGTGCACGTCGTGATCCGGCCGACCAAGGTCCAGGGCGAAGGCGCGGCGGCGGAGATCGCGCACGGACTGCGGCAGATCGTGAAAGTGCCGAAGGTCGACGTCGTGATCGTCGGCCGGGGCGGCGGCTCGCTCGAAGATCTCTGGGCCTTCAACGAAGAGCCCGTGGCGCGGGCGATTTCGATCTCCCCCATTCCCGTCATCTCGGCGGTCGGACATGAAAGCGACGTGACGATCGCGGACCTCGTCGCCGACGTCCGCGCGCCGACGCCGTCCGCCGCGGCAGAACTCGTCGTCTCGCGGAAAGACGACTTCGCGGGCCGCATCGATCGGCTGCACGAACGCCTCGTGTCGTGCGCGCGCTCGCGGGTGCAGCGGCTCAGCCGTCGCGTCCACGAGCTCAGCGGACGGCGGGCGCTGGCGGGATACACGACGCGGCTCGCGATGACCCAGCGACGGACCGACGAGATGACGCGCGCGATGAGCGACGCGCTGCGCGCCGCGATGACGTCGCGGATCCGCCGCCTGCAGGGCGTCGAACGGCGGCTCGACGCGTTCGAGCTCGGGCGCCGCCTCGCCCGCAACCGCACCGCGCTGGTCGGCGTCGACGGGAAGCTGCGGCAGCGGATCCTGACGCGCCTGCACGATGCCGGGGCCCGCGTCGGACAGCTCGCGGGGCGGCTCGACACGCTGAGCCCGCTGAAAGTGCTGGCGCGCGGCTACGCCGTCTGCTGGAATGAGGATCGAACACGCGTCATCCGCGATGCGTCGGACGTGGCGCCCGGCGACACCGTGCACGTGAACTTGAGCCGCGGCGCGATTGCCGCTAAGGTGTCTCGAACAGAATGAGCAAGCCCGCCGACGGAACCACGGTCAAGGACTTCGAAGCCGCGATCGCCGAGCTCGAGTCGATCGTCAGGAAGCTCGAGGAAGGCGGCGACCTGTCGCTCGAGGATTCCCTGAAGCTCTACGAACGCGGCGTCACGCTGTCGAAGTTCTGCCACGCACGGCTCGAGGACGCCGAGCGGCGCATCGAGCTGCTGAACGAACGCGGCGAGCTGCGGCCCGCGCCGGCCGCCCTCGCCGGCGACGAGCCGGACCGCTGACTCTCGACTCTTTTCTCACCCGTGCCCGGGCGCGCGTCGACGAAGCGCTCGAGACATATCTCCCGTCGCCGCCCGACTGCCCGTTGCTCGTCAGCGAAGCCATGCGCTACAGCCTCTTTGCGGGCGGCAAACGGCTGCGTCCCGTGCTGACGCTCGCGGCGGCGGACACCATCGCGCGCGCCGCAGGCGAACAGACGGACGCGGCCATGCAGCTCGCGCTGCCCGCCGCCTGCGCGATCGAGCTGATTCACACGTACTCGCTCATTCACGACGACCTGCCGGCGATGGACAACGACACGCTGCGCCGCGGGCGGCCGACGCTGCACGTGGTGTACGGGGACGGCATCGCGATTCTTGCCGGCGACGGCCTGCAGGCGGAGGCCTTCGCGCTGCTCGCGCGCGAACCCGTGACGGCCGACGCCGCCATCACGCAGCGCAAGCTGCTCGCCGTCGAACTGATCGCGCACGCCGCCGGCAGCGTCGGGATGGTCGGCGGCCAGGCGATCGATCTCCAGGCCGCGGGACAGGCGCCCGGGCACCCGATCCGCCTCGACGCCGACGGCCTGCAGAAAATGCACGCCCGGAAGACGGGCGCGATCATCCGCGCGTCGGCGGTCAGCGGCGCCGTCATGGCCGGCGCCGATGAACGCGCGGTCACGGCGATCGACCGCTTCGCCGCCGACATCGGCCTCGCGTTCCAGATCGTCGACGACATCCTCGACGTGGAAGGCAGCGCTGAACAGCTCGGCAAGACCGCCGGCAAGGACGCCGCCGGCACAAAGCCGACGTACCCGGCCTTGTTCGGCCTGGAGAAATCCCGCACGCTCGCGAACGATTGCTTCGCGCGCGCGCGAGAGACGCTGCGCGCGGCACACCTCGATGAGGGATGGCTCGTGCCGATCGCGGAATGGGTCGTCAGCCGACGCTCGTGAAAACGCGGCTCGACCTGGCGCTTGTCGAGCGCGGCCTGGCGGCGTCGCGAGAACGGGCGCGCGCGCTGATCATGGCCGGCCAGGTGCGCGTCGACGGCCAGGTCGTTTCCAAGGCGAGCGCGAACGTCACCGAAGCCTCGACGATCGCGCTCGAGGTGCCCGACCATCCGTACGTCGGCCGGGGCGGCGTGAAGCTCGCGCACGCGCTCGACGACTTCCGCGTCGATCCCGCGGGCAAGCGATGCCTGGACGTCGGCGCGTCGACCGGCGGCTTCACCGACGTCCTGCTGCAGCGCGGCGCGGAACGCGTCGTCGCGCTTGACGTCGGACACGGTCAACTCGATTGGAAACTGCGGACCGATCCGCGCGTCGACGTCCACGAAGGCGTCAATGCGCGCGCGTTGACGGCGGCGGACGTCCCGCACGCCGTCGATCTCGTCGTCATCGACGTGTCGTTCATCTCGCTCGGCCACATCTTTCCCGCGCTGCCGCCCTTCATGAACGACGGCGCGGAGATCGTCGCGCTCGTGAAGCCGCAGTTCGAAGCGGGACGTGAGGACGTCGGCAAGCATGGGCTGGTGACCGACCCGGCGGTCCACGACGCCGTCATCGCGCGTGTGACCGCGCAGGCCGATGCGGCCGGATTTGCACGTCTCGGCATGGCCCCGTCGTCGATCACCGGGGCGACGGGCAATCAGGAATTCTTCCTGCATCTCAAAAAGCGATAATTAACCACGTGATCACACGGGTCGGAGTTGTCGCGAAGTCGCGCCTGCAGGCCGCGACGCCGTCGCTCATCGATGTGGAGCAATGGCTCGCCTCGCATCGGATCGACGCGGTCTTCGAAACGGCGACGGCGGCGCTGATGCCGCCGAATCCGCAGCGACGCGCCAAGGACAAGCAGGCGCTCGTCAGCGACGTCGGCCTGGTGCTCGTCCTCGGCGGCGACGGCACGCTGCTCGGCATGGCCGACGCGATCGGCCGCGCCGGCGTCAACGTCCCGATCCTCGGCGTCAACTTCGGCAGCCTGGGATTTCTGACGGAAGTCACGCTGCCCGAGCTCTACCCCGCGCTCGAAGCCGCGCTCGCCGGACACGCGCATATCGAGGAACGCCTGACGCTCGCGGCCACGATCACGGGCTCGACGCCCGCGTCCGACATCGCCGTCAACGACGTCGTCATCAATAAGGGCGCGCGCTCACGACTCATCGATCTCTCGATCTGGCTCGGCGAGGGCCACGTGACGAACATCCGCGCCGACGGCCTCATCATCGCGACACCGACGGGATCGACGGCCTACAACCTCGCGGCCGGTGGACCCATCGTCCAGCCGAGCGTCGATGCGCTCGTGCTGACGCCGATCGCGCCGCATACTCTGACCAACCGGCCGATCGTGATCCCCTCTTCGTCGACGGTGCGCGTGAAGCCCGCGCTCGAGGAACGCGACGAAGTGTTCGTCACCTTCGACGGCCAGGCCGGCTGCAAGCTCAGCGCCGGCGACGAAATCAGCATCTGCCGCGCGAAGCAGCCGATGCGCCTGGTCCGCCCCGCGACGAGGAGCTATTTCGAGGTGCTCCGCGAGAAGTTGAACTGGGGGAAACGGTAGACGGGATGGGCTGGATGGGTGGAACCGGCAGGACGGGGGGTCAGGTGCGCAGTCGACGTCCTGGTCATCGACCGCGTCGAGCGGCCGACTGAGAACCGATTTTTCCCGCCCGTCCCGCCCTGAAGTAGTCGATCTGGTATTTCTGAACGTTCTTCGTATGTTCGGCCAGGTTCTTCGCGAACACATGACTGCCGTCGTTCCTGCTCACGAAATACAGGTAGTCGGAATCCGCCGGATGGACGACGGCTTCGAGCGACGCACGTCCCGGTGACGCGATCGGCCCGGGCGGCAGGCCGGGATATCGGTACGTGTTGTACGGCGAATCGATGCTCAGGTCGTCTCGGTGAATGTTGCCGTCCCAGCGTCCCGCGAGCTCGAGTGCGTAGATCACCGTCGGGTCGCACTGCAGCGGCATGCCGATGCGCAGTCTGTTCTCGTACACCGACGCGACGAGCGGCCGCTCCATCGGGTTGCCTGTTTCCTTTTCGACGATCGACGCCAGCGTGACGAGCTGCTGTTCGTTCAGCCCGCGGTCCATCGCCGCGGCCCGGATCTCCGGCGTCAGCGCGTGCTCGAAGGCGTCGCTCATGATCTTCACGAGCTTCGGCGCGTCGGTGTGGCGCGAGAGCGCATACGTGTCGGGGAACAGATGTCCTTCGTGCGGCCGTCCGGCATCGACGAACGTCTGCGCCAATCCGAAGCCTTTCGCTTCGAAGATCTTCGACATCTCGAAGACGTTCAGGCCCTCGGGAAACGTGATCGGGATCACGTAGACGTCGCCGCGGCGCAGCTTGTCGATCACCTCGAGCGGCGACATCGGATCGGTGAAGCGGTACTCGCCGGCCTTGAGTTTCAGGTTCCTCCCCGCCATCCACATCGCCGCGCGGAACGTGACGTGATCGCGAACGACGCCGCCGCCGACCAGCCGATCGCCAATCGCGCGCGCGCCGAGACCGCTCGGGACCTCGACGAACTGCTCGGGCGCCGGGTAACCGCGAAACGGCTGTCGGATGCCGGTGTACACCCACGCGCCGATGCCGCCGACGAGGAGGCCCAGAAGGAGAATGACGGCGAGAAGTGTTTTCACAGGCGGCGCGTATCCAGATAGTCCTGAAGGATGACGGCGGCGGCCGCCGCATCGAGTTTCTTCTTCCGCTCGCGCCAGTCTTTCACACGCGACGCGATCCGGCTCTCCGCCTCGACGCTCGACAGGCGCTCGTCGGCCGTCACGATCTCGATCGACGTCTTCTGCTTCAGCGCGGCGATGAACTCGCCGACGCGCGACGTCTGCTCGTTCGGCGATCCGTCGAGCCGCACCGGCAGTCCGACGACGATCGTCGACAGGCCGTCGTCCTCGCGCGCGAGACGCTCGGCTTCCGCGGCGACGCGGGCGACGCCGTCGCCGGCGTTGCCGACATCAATCCTCATCAGCGGACGCGCGAGCGTGCGCGTGACGTCGCTGATCGCGACGCCGATGCGCCGCGCGCCCACGTCGAGACCCATCGCACGCACGATGTTATAATCGCATCCTTCCCCGCACACTTTACTTGTGAAACGCGCGCTTCTTGTCGCTCTCTCGATCTGTGTGGCGGCATGCGCCGGCGAGCGCTCGCCACAATACCACCAGAAGCTCGTCGTGATCGGCATCGACGGCCTCGATCCGGATCTCGTCAGCCAGTTCATGGATGCGGGCAAGCTCCCCAACATGCGGAGGCTGTCGAAAGAAGGCGCGCTTCAGCGTCTCGAGACGACGCCGTCGGCGGACATGTCCGCGTGGGCGTCGTTCGCGACCGGAACGAACCCCGGCAAACACGGCGTCTTCGGCAACGAGCCGCATCCGCAGCGGCGCGGCAGCGCGTTCTGGACGCTTGCCGGCCAGGCCGGCGTGCGAAGTTCGGTGCTTGCGGTGCCGATGACGTTCCCGCCGGAGAACGTGCCGAACGGCGAGATGCTGTCGGGCTGGCCGACTCCCGACTTCCGCGACACGCCCGGCGTGTACACGTTCTTCAGCACGGACACGCCTATTAAAGATGATGGCCGTCCGGTCGGCGGCGGCGTGCGCCATCGCCTGAACTTCAACGACGGCGTCGTGCACACGAGGCTCGCCGGTCCGCAGGACGCCACCGCTCCGCTGTCCATCTTCTGGAATCGCGAAGGCAAGTCGGCCACGCTCGACGTCGACGGCACGTCGATCCGGCTCGAGGAAGGCGAATGGAGCAAATGGGTGCCGATCGACTTCAACCGGTCGTGGTTCGCGCCCAACCGCGGGATGATCGAGTTCTGCCTCGTCCGCGCCGGCTCGAGCTTCGCGCTCTACGCGTCGCCGATTCACTGGAAGCCGGATCATCCTCCGGCCCCGCTGTCCTCGCCGGCCTCGCTGTCGTCGGATCTCTACGAGCGCGTCGGCCCGTTTCGCACGCTCGGCTGGGCCGAGGCGACGGCCGCGCTCGGCGACGGCGTGATCGACGAAAAGGCGTTCATGGACGACGTCTCCCGCGCGTTCGACGATCGCGCGCAGATCATCCTGCAGCGTCTGGACACCCGCAGGTGGGATCTTCTCGTCGGCGAGGTCGATTCGCTCGATCGCGTGCAGCACGTGATGTGGCGGCTGACCGATCCCGCGCATCCGGCGTACGATCGCGCGGCGGCCGCGAAGTTCGGCGATGTCATCGAGCAGCTCTATAGACGGTGCGACGATCTGCTCGGCGAGATCGTCAAGCATGCCGGCGCCGACGCGACGATCGTCATGCTGTCGGTGTACGGCGAGCACGGCGTCGCGCAGACGTTCGACCTCAATCGCTGGCTGTCGGCCGAAAACCTTCCGGGCTCGGCGACGGCGGCCGCCAACGGCGCGATCACGCTCGACGCGCCGGCGAGGACGGCCGAAGATCACCTCATCGCGCGCCTGACGGCGCTCCTCGATCCGGCGACGAAGGCGCCGATCATCAGCGCCGTGTACAAACGCGGCGCGGTCTACACGGGGCCCGCGGCGGCCGCTGCGCCGGATCTGCAGGTCGGCTTCGTGCCCGGCTACGGCATCGCGCCGGCGCCGACCGTCTTCGCGCCGAACAGGCGCAAGTGGTCCGCCGATCACGCGGGATTCGACTACCGCAGCGTGCCCGGCACGCTCCTGTCCAGCCGCCCCACGACCACGGACAGCCCGCGCGTCATCGACATCGCGCCGACGGTGTTGAGATATTTCGGCGTGCCGATACCTAATGAGATAGATGGAACTCCGCTTTTTTAGCCACACACGCGCCGCCGCGTTCCTCCTTTTCTCCGTGGTGGCGAGTTTCGTGTCGGCCGCACAGCCCGCCGATCGTTCCCGCACCGAGGCGCAGTCGCGCCGTGTGACGGACCGGGTGCAGGCGCTGCAGCGCGAGGCGGACAAGCTGACGAACGACGAACGCACGCTGCTCGGCGACCTTCGTAAGCTGGAACTCGATCGCGAGATCAAAGCCGAAGAGCTGCGCCGGCTCGCCGAAGAGGGTCTGAAGGTCGCCGCGGATCTGTCCGCGAACGAAACGCGCACGAAGACGCTCGAAGAACAGGAAGCGTCGACGCGGCCGGAGCTGCGATCGCGCCTCGTCGACATCTACAAGCTCGGCCAGGGCCGCTATCTGCGACTGCTGCTCTCGACGTCCGACGTCCGCCAGGTCGGCCAGGCGTCGCGGACGCTGGCCGCGCTGGCGAAGATCGATCACGATCGCGTCGTCTCCCGGCAGCGCACCCTCGACGAGCTGAAGGTGTCGCGGAAATCCCTGGAAGAACGGCGGCGGCAGCTGACCGTCCTGCGCACGAACGCCGAGCGCGCCGAGGCCGCACTCGGGCAGGCCGCCGCAGCGCGCAACAACCTTATCAAAGACATCGACGGACGGCGCGATCTCAACGCGCAGCTCGTCGCCGAACTCCAGGCGGCCCAGCAGAAGCTCCAGACGACGCTGCGCGATCTCGCGAACGGCACCGCAGCCGACGCACCTGCGCTGCCGATTCGTCCGTTCCGCGGCGATCTCGACTGGCCCGTTGCGGCCACCGCCAACCGCCGCTCGCCGCGCAACGGCACGTCGCCGGCGTCCACCGGCATCGACATCACCGCGCCCGAAGGCGCGCCCGTGTCGGCCGTCCACGAGGGCACGGTCGCCTTTGCCGGGCCGTTCGGCGGGTTCGGCAACCTTGTCATCGTCGAGCACGGCGGCCAGAACTTCAGCCTTTACGGCAATCTTCTCGAGATCGCGGTGGCCAGGGGCGACCGTATCGATCGCGGCCAGAATCTCGGCACGGTCGGGCTCGCGCCGGCCGGCTCGTCCGAGCTGCATTTCGAGCTGCGCATCGACGGCCAATCCGTCGATCCTTTACAATGGCTGAAGAAACGGCCATGAGTTCACGCACTCGAGCTTTCGTTCTGTCGATTACTGCGCCCGTCATCATCTTCGCGCTCGTCGGCGGTGTCCTTGGGCGCGCGATGGGCCGCGAAGAAACCTACCAGCACCTCAAGATTTTCGACGACGTGGTGAGCCTGATCACGAGCAACTACGTCGAGCCGGCCAACCTCGACAAGGTGATGAAGGGCGCGATGAACGGCCTCGTCGACTCGCTCGACGCCGACAGCGCGTTCCTCACGCCCGAGCAGGTCAAGCAGTTCGAATCGAAC
>Ga0134125_10009960_pt1 | contig 10683 bp, 7 predicted proteins | sample KB31751_FD_96464 | JGI IMG/M metagenome (GOLD analysis project Ga0134125, IMG submission 96464) | Terrestrial soil microbial communities with excess Nitrogen fertilizer from Kellogg Biological Station, Michigan, USA - KB3-175-1 | ecosystem: Environmental > Terrestrial > Soil > Unclassified ...
AAGCACAACACCAATGTTGTAGTGGACAACATCAATCTGGTGGACTTGAACACCCGCGCCGCGTCAGAAGCCCAGGCCAAGAAAGGCCATGATCTGTTCATGTTCCTCTCTCCGCCGGCCGCTTATGAAAATCAGGTCATCGACATGACCCACGTTTATCAGGAAGTGGAGAAGAAGCACGGCAAGAAGATTGATTTGGCGCACAAATCCACTTTCAATCCCAAGACGAAAAAGTATTACGCATTCTCCGATTCCTACGCTCCTGATCCGGGTAATTGGCGCAAGGACCTGTGGTCGCAAGTCGGGTTCCCGAACGGCCCAGACACATATGACGACCTTCGCAAAGGTGCAAAGGCGATTAAAGATAAACTCGGCAATCCCTGCGGCCTGGGACTTTCACAAGAACTCGATACCAGCATGGCGATGCGCGCTCTGCTGTGGTCGTTTGGCGGCGCAGAACAGGACGAAGCCGGCAATGTAACCATCAATTCCAAGAACACGATTGAAGCGCTGAAGTTTATGAAGGCGCTCTATGAAGAGTCTGAGACGCCCGAAGTCTTTACCTGGACTCCGCCTTCTAACAATCAGGCCATGCTCGCGGGCAAGGTCTCTTTTGTAGCTAATGCCATCTCCATTACGCGTCAGGCGGAAAGGGAACATCAGCCCATCGACAAGAACATCATGATCAGCCGCGCACTAAAAGGGCCGGTACGCAGAATCGCGGCTGAGCACGTGATGGATTGCTACGTGATCTGGGAGTTCGCGGAGAACAAGGAAGGCGCGCAACAATTCCTGATCGACTACATTGACGCGTTTCACGATGGCTTTGTGGCCGGCCAGTTCTATAACTTCCCCTGCTTCCCGAGCACCGTGCCGAACCTGCAAAAGGAAATTTCCAACGATCCGCGGGCGACGCCCAATGATAAGTACAAAGTCTTGGGTGATGTGCTGGATTGGGCAACGAACGTTGGCTATCCCGGCTATTGCTCCGCTGCCATCGACCAGGCATTCAAGAGCTGGACAATCCCGACCATGTTTGCCACAGTGGCGCAGGGAAAAGCCTCTCCTGAAGATGCAGCCAAGACGGCAGAAGCCGAGTACAAGCGCATCTTTGAACGTTTCAAATAAGCAGGCAATTCGTCGCTGCTCGCGATGAATGTCTGCCTACAAAGCCAGCGTCCCGGCACGCCGGGACGCTGATATTTCTAGTGGGCCAGTTTTTCAAATTGCCCCACTAACCTGAGGGATTGATGGCCGTCGTTGAAACCAGAAAGTTGACCAAGGTATTCAAAGAAGGAGAGCTGGGAGCGGTAAACGAAGTAGATCTGGAAACGCGCGAAGGCGAGTTTCTGGTTTTCCTGGGACCTTCTGGTTCCGGGAAAACTACGCTGCTGCGCATGATCGCCGGCCTGGAGTCTCCTACGGCCGGAGACATCCTAATCGGCGGCAAAGTGGTGAATGATCTCACGCCGCGTGAGCGCCGCATTGCCATGGTGTTCCAGAGTTACGCGCTTTATCCGCACCTTACCGTTTACAAGAACATTGCTTTCCCCTTGAAGGCGCAAAATGTTCCCAAGAACCTGCACAAGGAAAAAGTGGAGTGGGCGGCTTCGCTGCTGGGAATCGGCGGCCTGCTGGAACGCAAACCGCGTGAGCTTTCCGGCGGTGAACGCCAGCGCGTCGCGTTGGCGCGTGCCATTGTTCGCGAGCCTTCGGTCTTCCTGCTGGATGAACCTCTTTCCAATCTCGATGCCAAGCTGCGCCTTTCGGCGCGCGAGGAGCTGGAAAGATTTCATCGCCGCGTCGGCACAACAACGATCTACGTTACGCATGACCAGGTGGAAGCCATGGCCATGGGTGACCGCGTCATGGTGCTCAACAAAGGAGTGGTGCGGCAACTGGGCACGCCGAAAGAAGTTTATGACGATCCTGCCGACACGTTTGTCGCGACCTTCCTTGGATCGCCGCCCATGAACCTGATAGAGATGGATGGGATGATTATCGGCTTTCGGCCTGAGCATTTCCGGGTAACAGAGGACGTGAAAGAGAACGCCAAAGTTACGTTCAAGTTCCGCGTGGAGAACGTGGAATATCTAGGCGCGGAGTTTATCCTGGCGGGCTTCCTAGAGGGCGGCAAAATGGATGGGAAGAAAGTGATTGCACGCTTGCTGCTGGGACACAGTTTTGAGATTGGTACTACATACGATTTTGCCGTGGCGGAGCGACACCTGAAATTTTTCGATCGCACAACAGAAAAAAAGATTGCTGCGAGGAACATCACATGGCAGTAGGTGCTGTTGCAAAACCCGGCAAAACAAAATTTAAGTCCGCAGGCGCGGCCAAGAGTCCATTGCTCGGCATTGCCATGTTCAGTCCGGCCGTTTTGTACATCGTGCTGCTGATCGGGCTGCCGTTTCTGCTGGCAATTTTTTATGCGTTCAGTGATGCACGCATCGGCACGGACATGGACCTGAGGCACTTCTGGAAGCATCTGGTCGGGCTGGATAATTTTCGCAGCATCCTGCAAAGCCCCAGCTTCAAGGCGGCGCTCAAAAATTCAATCATCTTTACCGTTGCCGCGCAGATCATTGTGATGGTCTGTGCAAACATCCTCTCCATTGCCCTGGAGAAGCCGTTTCGCGGGCGCGGGCTGGTACGCTTCTTGATCTTATTGCCGTGGGTTGCGCCGGTGTCGCTTGGAACGATCGGGTGGAAATGGATACTGGATTCCATTTACAGCGTAATTACCTGGGCGCTGGTCACCCTTGGATTCGTCAATAAATATTCCCCGCCCATGTGGCTTGGGCAAGAAGGGCTCGCCATCACCTCAGTCATCCTGGTGCATTGCTGGCGGTTGATTCCGTTTTCAACCGTGATCCTGCTGGCTGGCAGAAGCGCCATACCCAAGGAAATTCCTGAAGCTGCGTCCATTGACGGCGCAGGATTCTGGCGCACGCTGTTTCAAATCAACCTGCCCATCATGACGCCGATCCTTGGCGTTGCTGTGCTCTTTGGCACGATCTTTACGTTTACCGATCTGGCGGTAGTCAACCTTCTGACCAATGGCGGCCCTTACGACTCAACGCAGACCCTGCCAAACCTGGCGTTTACGCAGGGTATTCAAGGCAGCGACCTCGCGGCAGGAGCGGCAATTTCCGTCTTTCTTGTGCCGGTGCTTGTGATCATTGCGTATTTCATGTTGCGCGTGGCCAACCGCGCGGAGGTGGTGTAATGGCGACCGCAGCTAAGCTCAGCGCAACCACCGATGCCAAAAGGCCGTTAGGACTAACAGTTATTAGCGCTTTGCTGCTGGCTGCTGCCGTTGCTCTGCTGGGGCTCACGCTCATGCATCACGTAGGCGGGCTCACTGGAATTTTCAGGCTGGTTGCGGTGCTGGTGATGGTGCTGATTGCACTGGGCCTTTGGAAGCTGCACAACGCGGCCCGCACCTTTCTGTTTTTCTTGTGTGCCGCTGACCTCATCGGCTGCCTGTTGTCGCTGTTCTTGTATGCTTTGCGCCAGTCGCATTACCAATTGGCCGTGTTCCTTGTAATCCAGATGTGTGTCGCAGCAGCTTTGATGTGGTATTTGCGATCAGAGAGCGTAACCCGGGCATTTGAAAATCTGAATCCCTGGCCCACCACGGTAAAGATGCTGGTGCTCACGGTGTTCACCGTTTTGCTGGCGTTTCCGTTCTACTGGATGGTGATTGCCACTTTCAAGCAAAACATTGATTTGTACGGAATGGAAAACAATCCATTCATCTTCAATCTTCCGCCAACACTCGACAACCTGCGCTTGCTCTTTACCCAGACGCGCTTCCTGCGCTGGCTGGAAAACACGGCGCTGGTGGGCGGGATTGTGGTGGTGATTACGCTCTTGCTAGCAGTCCCTGCGGCCTACGCGTTGGCCCGGCTTACTGGCAGATGGGGAGAGCGGTTGGGCATCGGGATTTTTCTTACCTACCTTGTGCCGCCCACACTGTTGTTTATTCCGCTTTCTCGCGTTGTGGCTTCATTGGGATTGCAAGACACCATCTGGTCGCTGGTGCTGGTTTATCCCAGCGTGACCGTTCCGTTTTCCATCTGGCTGCTGATGGGCTTCTTTAAATCCATCCCTCGCGAACTGGAAGACGCGGCCATGGTGGACGGCCTGACGCGATTTGGGGCTTTTATCAGGATGGTGGTGCCTATCTCTCTTTCCGGCATTCTGACCGTGGTGATCTTTACCTTCACTCTTGTAACGCAGGAATACGTTTATGCCCTGACGTTTATTTCTCCTGAGTCGCAGCAGATGGTCGGCGTTGGCATCCCGATCTTTTTGGTGCGGGGTGACGTTTACTTTTGGGGATCACTGATGGCGGCTTGCCTGATCGCCAGCTTGCCGATTGCATTTATCTATAACTTGTTTCTCGATCGGTTTATCGCCGGGTTTACAGTGGGGGCCGTAAAGGGCTAGAAGAGACGTTCGCTGCTTCGTTGGTTTTTAGAAATTCCAAAAGACGCGTGTCTCTGGCGTGTGTTTTTGATTGGTCCATATGTGAAATTTTTTACAAAGATTTACCCTCAGCGAAAGCCGTGACCGCACAAAGTACTTGACAGATCACCGCTTAGGGATGAAAGTTATCGCGCACTTTTGCGCCTCAATTCGTCTGCACGTGGCCCGGGGGTCGGGGTGCGCTAGTTCTTAAGTTGGGCCAACGGAAGTTCTCAATTAGGAGAAACTGATGCCGACTTGGACACAGATTTACGATCCTTTTGGACACTGGTGGCTCTCAGCCCTGGTAGCAGCGCTGCCAATTGTTGTGCTGTTCACCATGATGGCGGGCCTTCGCGTTAAGCCTCACTGGGCCGCTCTCTCAGGGGCCGCGACGGCGGTCCTGGTTGCCGTTCTGGCCTTTCACATGCCGGTTTCGCTTGCCGCCGGCAGCTTTCTGTATGGCGTTTCTACAGGCTTGCTGAACATCGTTTGGATTGTGGTGGCGGCCGTTTACCTGTATGACATTGCCGTCAGCACAGGCGATTTTGAGATCATGAAATCCTCTGTGGCCGGAATTACCGCGGACCGCCGCTTGCAACTTTTGCTGGTGGCTTTTTGCTTTGGCGCGTTCATTGAAGGATGCGCGGGATTCGGTTCTCCAGTGGCAATCGCCGGCGCTTTTATGATCGGCTTGGGATTCAAACCATTCCACGCCGCTGCATTGAACCTGATCGCCAATACCGCTCCGGTAGCTTGGGGCGCCATCGGAACGCCAGTCCACATGCTGGCTAGCGTAACGGCCATGCCGGAAGCCGACATGAACGCAATGATCGGTCGCATTCTGCCTATCACGGCGATCATTGTGCCGTTCTGGTTGGTACGCGCGATGGTTTCATGGACGGAAACTTTTGAAGTTTTCCCCGCCATCCTGGTGGTGGGTGTTTCCTTTGCTTCCATGCAATACTTCTGGTCCAACCACATGGACAGCAACCTGGTGGACATTACTGCGGGCCTGTTCTCACTGCTTTGCACTGTAGTTTTCCTGCTCTTCTGGAAGCCCAAAAAGATCTGGCGCTTTGAGGATGAGGGTGGCCACATTGCTGTTGTACCTTCTGGAAAAGGCATTCCCAGCGTTTCCGGCGGTTCAGGGCCGGAAATTCACTCTTACACTTTTGGACAAACGTTCAAAGCCTGGTTGCCGTTCCTGATCCTCTCTGTCTTTGTGTTTCTCTGGGGCTATAAACCAGTTAAGGATTGGATGAACATACATACAACGCCGAACTGGACGGCCCGCGATGCATCCGGAAACGTCGTTCGCAATCCGGATGGAAAAATCAAGCTCAACAGTGGGTGGAATACGCCGATCCACAACAAGATCTCGCGATCACAGCCAGTGGTTCCCAAACCTACGCCGGAAGGCGCGAAGTTCGCATTCATCTGGCTTTCAGCTACCGGAACCGGCTGCTTCCTGGCAGCGATTATCGGCGGATTGATTCGCGGCGTCAGCATTGGAAAGCTGCTGACGATTTTCGGACAGACGCTTTTCCGTATGCGGTGGGCTGTAATCGCCATCTCAGCCATGCTTGGGCTGGGCTTTGTGACACGATACTCAGGGAGTGATGCCGTCTTGGGACTGGCATTCACTCACACAGGATGGTTCTATCCGTTCTTTGGAACCTTCCTGGGCTGGCTTGGTGTGGCGCTCACCGGAAGTGATACTTCTTCCAACGCGTTGTTCGGCAGCTTGCAGAAGATCACTGCCCAGCAACTTGGCCTGGATCCCGTGCTGATGACGGCGGCGAACAGCGCAGGCGGCGTGATGGGCAAGATGGTGGACGCGCAATCCATTTGCGTGGCCACGGCTGCTACCAACCAGGTGGGCAATGAAGGCTTCATCTTCCGCTTTGTTGTCTGGCATTCAATTGCCTTGGGCGCGATTGTGGGCATCATCGTAATGATTTATGCCTACGTTCCGTGGGCAAAGGCGCTGGTACCGCACGGAGTGAAGCTGCTCTCGCAGTAAGCTCGAACGTATTTCTCAAGAAACACCGCCGGAAATCGGCGGTGTTTTTTTTGTGTCACAAAGATCCCTAAAGCTGGCGATACAGTATTTCCTGAGTTGCCGTATCCGCTGCACACTTCAGTTCACCATCCATCTAACCCGGCGACGTGCCATCCTGAAGCGAGCCACGTGGAGCTGCAAAGTGTTTCGACAGGGCTTCCGCGAAGCTGAAGGATCGGCTCCGCTGCACTGCAGGGCTATTTAGACTGCTTGGAGGTCGGCGGTCGTAAAGAGCGAGAAATCGTGTTCACTCAAGATAGCGCATCCATGAGGATAGAAATTGGTGATTCTGGAACAGCAATCGTAGAACCGCTTTAATCGCTGAATCCCGGCAAATCCACTCGCTTGGCAATGTGGTCTTTAATCCAGTGTGCGTCCCACCATTCCTTGGGATCGATCTGAATCCCCTCAAGCTGCATGCTGAAATGAATGTGGTCGCCGCCGGCCATGCCGGTCATGCCGCTCTTGCCCATGATTTGGCCGCGCTTCACCATGTCACCTTCATGCACGTCGATTTGGCTTAGGTGCCCATAAATCGACTGCAAGCCATAGCCGTGGTCCACAACGATGCAGTTGCCGTAAATTCCGAGCGGCGCGGCATAGACCACACGCCCGTCATTCGTGGCTTCCACACCTACGTGCTGCGTGATGGAAAGATCGTAGCCCAGGTGAACCTGCTGGTCGATTTTCTTGCCTTGATAGATATAGTTACGCACGTCGGCAAAACTTGCTTCCACTTTGGAATTGGATTGCTGCCGGAAAGGCTGCGACCAGAGAAAATGGTCCGCTGTCTTGAGCTGAAGATCAGCTAGCGTCTTGTTGTTGGCGCGGCGCATCTCGCTATTGATCTTCACAAACCGTTCCACCAGATCGCCTGATCCGTTGGGATCGAGCTCGTTCACTACCTTCTGAACGAATTTATCGTCCAGTTGAAGATCGCGTACCCGATACTTCGGCTGCTCATTCTTTGGAAATTGGTAGACCATCTGCCCGGTAACTTCATTGCCGGCAGGATCGGTGGCATAAACCAGCGGAGGAGTGCCGGGCGGCATGTTCCAGGCAAAGGCGAAGAGTGAGAACAATCCGGGCTTGCCGCCGGGCATGGGCCAACTGCGAAACTTCTCATCCCCCACACGCACGCCGGACTCACTCGCGTATCCGGAAACATTGAAGGTCACCAAATCCGCCATACCTAAATAAAGGTAGTGCTGGTCTGAGTCCACGCTCACAGAAGGTGGTCGCGTGACGACTGTAACTTCGCGCTCGGTGCTGACCGTCTTTGCGCGAAAATCATTCGACGTCGCTTCCACGATCAGGCGGGCCTTGCCGTCCCTGAGCTGCGGCGTGCTTTTAGCTCCAGCATTGAAAGTGTACACAGCATCCGCGACTCCGCCCTTCCAGCGCAACCTGTGCGATGGCTGCTCCATGTCCCACACTTTGTAGCTCGCGCCATTCTGCTCAACCGTGGCGACCGCACTGCGAATCCCATGAGGATCGCTCACTTTGATGTTGATTGGAGTGGATTGCCCCAGCGCCGTGAGCGATTGCGGGAGGGTGACTACCGGAGTGGAGGACATGAAAAGTAGAGCCGTTATTGGCACAACAATCAATAGAAAGAGGATGAGAAAGAAGGTACGCATGGTTGAAATTTCAGAATAGCACGAAGACAAACGCTGGAAGAGACTGCTAAGGCATTCACTCTAAGGATTGCAGTGAGTGAATGGATTTTTTAGTCAGGCTTGCGCGGCTGAACATTCTGGTTCATCCGGAAGAAATTCTTGGGATCGAAATGTGATTTGACGGCCAGCATCCGCTCCCAGCGTTCCTGATAGGCCTCAGGGACGCGGTCCTGTTCGTCGCCGCTCATAAAATTCACATACACGCCCGGCTTCATGGCTGGCCGCAGCCGAGCGAACAGCCCGCGGACCCAGGAAATATGAGCTGCATCCTCGGCGGGCTCGGCCCAGTTTGCCAGCAGATTCATAATGAAAGGAGCGCTGCGATCGCCGAAAGCCGTTTCTCTGGCGTCTACCTGTCCAGCTGCGCCGCCAAGATAAGCGAGTTCTATCTGGGTTTGCGCAGAGGGAATTGTGCCAATCGCTTGAAGCATAGTGTCGATTGTGCCGTCATTGAGCCGGCTGAAATAGCCTGACTTGGTGTAGTAGCGCCGGCCATGCGGGAAATCAGAGTCGGCCATGGTTTGCAGCGCGAGGAAGGGAACTACCCGGCTGCGAAGGGATTCGCGATCGCACAATGAAAGCGCGCGCTCAAGGTAACTTTGTCCTTCCGAAGGATCACCGATCCACACCAGCGAATTTCCGGCAACAGGACGTCCGCAGAGAGCAGGCGGCACATTTTTTGAATGAGGCGCCAATCGCAGATCGATGTTCCATTTCAAATCCAGCGGAGCTTCCACCATGAACTCACGCCAGAATTCCAGATGGCGGCGAATGTTGGGCTCCGCGCACAGCCCTTCCGCCAGTACCAGAGAGCTGAGCGGATGCAACTTCACTTCAAATTCCGTGACCACGCCAAAGTTGCCGCCGCCTCCGCGAAGGGCCCAGAACAAATCGGCGTTAGTTACAGAGTCGGCGCGCAGCAATGAGCCGTCTGCGGCGACAAGCGTGAACGCTTCAACGTTATCGCAGGAAAGGCCAAACCTGCGCGTGAGCCATCCGGTGCCGCCACCCAGAACTAAACCGCCCGCGCCGGTATGCGAGACTACGCCAGAAGGAAAAACTAAGCCGGCCTTTTGGGTTGCCGTATCAACCGATCCCAGCAGACAGCCTCCAGCAAACCGCGCACGACGCGTTTCAGGATCAACAGCGACCTGCCGCAGCCGGGAGAGATCGAGCACCATTCCGCCATCGCAGGTGCTGAATCCGGCAAGGCTATGTCCGCCGCAACGGACAGCGGTCAACAGTCCCGCGGAGGAAGCCGTGCGAATTGCGCTTTGAACATCGCTTACGTCAGCGCAACGCGCGATCAGCCCCGGCCTGCGATTGAACATGCCGTTCCAGATGGCGCGTGACGCTTCATAGGCGGCGTCACCCTGAAGCATGAGGTCACCTTGGAATCGTTCGCGGAGCGAAGAATACACTTCTTCGCTGGCTTCGGACATTGAGCACTCTCCTGGCAAATGTTCTTGTATATCACATCACATCTTCACTTTGATTATCGCGTAGTCACACGGTATAGACCGATACCAAAGGGAATGATCCAGCCCATCGTGAAGAGCTGCGAAATGAATCCATAGGCATAAACCAGGGCAAAAGAGAGAGTCTGGTTCTTTGAGAAGTAGATCAGCGAGGAAGGAATCAGGGCTGCCGAGGCAATGACTGCCCCAAACCATATGGCGCCGATGATGAGAAGATGAAGTCCCGAGATTGCACTCTTTCCTATCGCCACACCTATCAAAACAAACACCATGAACTGCAGCATGAGCTGCGCCGCAGCCCGAATCCAATAATGCCGTTTGAGTGGGCTTGCCGAGCCAATTTGCCGGGCCAATTTCCCGGCATCTTCTAAGTCCGCATCGGGCAATGTGGTGATTATCTTTCGCGCCGTACCCAGATCAACTGTGTTGGAAGCCAGGAAACGTTCGGCGATGCTTCCCGGTTCGCGCAGAATGCCGAGCAGCAGATGCCGTGAATCAATTCCCCGCGAATTGAGCCGGTAAGCTTCTTCTGCAGCGTAGGCCAAAATTCTTTTGCTTATATTTGAAATCGGAATGTCAAGGTGCGCAGAGGCTGGTTTCATTTGTCCAATTGCCAACTGGGCACGAAAGCTGTCCTCAAGCTCCTTCAGTTTGAAGGCCTCATTGAGCTCCGCTCCGCACGAGCGCATGATCGCGAGCAGAAGATGCTCAGGTTCAATATAAGGCGAACCGGTCTTGCGCGCTTCTTCGCTGGCAAAGAAGATTGTCCTCCGCGCACTTTGTGTATAGCGCGCATACATACTGAAATTGTATGCTGGCTTAAGCCCGCCGGTTTATCCAATACACCAGCGAAATTGCGCCAAGGAAGACAGAAAAAGCCGGAATTGACCACTCCAGGCCATCTACAAAAAACGTGGTTACGGATATTCCCAGAAGCAGCACGATATTCACAATCGTAAAAAATGGATGGCCAGGAAGCCGCATT
>Ga0134125_10009965_pt1 | contig 10682 bp, 8 predicted proteins | sample KB31751_FD_96464 | JGI IMG/M metagenome (GOLD analysis project Ga0134125, IMG submission 96464) | Terrestrial soil microbial communities with excess Nitrogen fertilizer from Kellogg Biological Station, Michigan, USA - KB3-175-1 | ecosystem: Environmental > Terrestrial > Soil > Unclassified ...
CGCCTTCTTGTTGAGGTTGACGCAATAGGCCTCGAGCGCGTCGCCCTTCTTCTTGGGCTCGTCGCCCGACTTGGTGTCGGCCTCCTCCTCGGCGCCGCGCGCCGGGCGCGACTCGGTCATGCCGGGGCGCTTGGCGATGCCGTGGCTGATGTAGTTGACCGCATCGTAGCGGGTCATGTCCTGCTCTTGCAGGAAATAGGCGGCGTGGCTCTCGCGCTCGGCGAAGATCGCCACCAGCACGTTGGCGCCGGTGACCTCTTCGCGGCCCGAGGACTGCACGTGGATGACGGCGCGCTGGATGACGCGCTGGAAGCCGGCGGTCGGCTTGGAATCCTCGGCGCCGTCGGTGATGAGATTTTCCAGCTCGGATTCGAGATAGGCCGTGAGGCTGCGGCGCAACTTGTCGAGATCGACGTTGCAGGCCCGCATCACCGCGGACGCGTCCTGATCGTCGATCAGCGCCAGCAGCAGGTGCTCGAGCGTGGCGTATTCGTGGTGGCGCTCGTTGGCGAGCGCGAGCGCGCGATGGAGCGACTGTTCGAGGCTGCGCGAGAATGTTGGCATTATCGTTCCGTGTTCTTTTGTATTGGACGCCCCCCAGCTCTCATTTTTTCTCCATCACGCATTGCAGAGGATGCTGATGTTTGCGAGCGAAGTCCATCACCTGCGTCACTTTGGTCTCGGCGACCTCGTACGTGTAGATGCCGCACTCGCCGATGCCGTGGTGATGCACATGCAACATGATGCGCGTCGCCGCCTCGTGGTCCTTGCCGAAGAAACGCTCGAGAATGTGGACCACGAACTCCATCGGCGTGTAGTCGTCGTTGAGGATCAGCACGCGGTACATGTTCGGCCGCTTGGTCTGCGGCTTGGTCTTGGCGATGACGGCGGTGCCGGGCGCGCCCGGTCCGCCCTGGCGCTTGCGGTCGTCGTCCGCCATCCGCGCCGGGTTGGTCCTGGTCATGTGAGTTGTCGAAGCAGCCAGCATTCCAAAACGTCTACCCCTGTGCCCGCGCCCGGCGCGCGCGACCCCTACCCCATCCTAGCGACCTCGGGATGGCCATTCCAAGCCGCGATTTACCCTTGTCCAGCCCCGGCGGGGACAAGTGAGCGAGGGACGCGGCAGTTCCGCCCCCGCGGGCCGACAAGAGGTCAGATAGCCATCGCCGGCGCGTTCGCAATCGCCGAGGCGTCTACAACCCATTTTTTTGCTCAATTCGCGACGATTTTTGCCCAGTTTCGCGTCATCCCGCACATGAGGCGGCAACACATCGCCGCCATAGTCCGGAACCTGATGCACCCCATGTCGCTTGAAAAGCCCTGGTCCCCCCATGTTTGACAGGTTGGCCCGTTTCTTCCGCGACCACCGCGGCAGCATTGCACCGATGCTTGCCTTTACCGCCATCCCGCTGATGGGCGGGGTCGGCGTCGCCGTCGATTTCAGCCGCGCCAATGCCACCAAGACGCAGTTCCAGGCGGCGCTCGACTCCACCGCGCTGATGCTGTCGAAGAACGCCGCGAACCTGTCCGCGACCGACCTGCAGACGCAGGCGACCAAATACTTCAATGCCCTGTTCACGAACACCCAGGCGCAGAACGTCGCCATCACGACCTCCTACGCCTCGACCGGGGGCTCCCAGGTTCTGCTGAGCGGCAGCGCCACCTTGCCGACCAATTTCCTCGGCTTGCTCGGCTACAGCCAGCTCACCATCACCGCCAGCACCACCGCCACCTGGGGCAATACGCGGCTGCGCGTCGCTTTGGTGCTCGACAACACCGGCTCGATGGCATCGGACGACAAGATGACGGCGCTGAAGACCGCGGCGCACGGTCTGCTGTCGCAGTTGCAGGCGGCGGCGACCAAACCGGAAGACGTCTATGTTTCGATCGTCCCGTTCAATAAAGACGTTAACATCGACGCCACCAATAACACGGCCTCGTGGCTGCGCTGGGACCTGTGGGAGGCCGCCAACGGCTCCTGCACAATCAGCAAATACGGCAGCTCGCAATCCAAATGCACCAACAATGGCGGAACCTGGACGCCGGCGGCGCACTCGACCTGGAACGGCTGCCTGACCGACCGCGACCAGAACTACGACACCACCAATGACGCGCCCACAGCCGGCGCCACCTTGTATCCGGCCGAGCAGTATTCGTCCTGTCCCGCCTCGCTCATGGGCCTGTCCAACGACTGGACCGCGCTGTCCTCGAAAATCGACGCCATGACTCCGGTCGGCAACACCAACCAGGCCATCGGCCTGCAGATGGGCTGGCAGTCGCTGACGCAATCACCCTTCACCGTCCCGGCCTTCGATCCGGATTACAAATACTCGCAGGTCATCATCCTCCTGACCGACGGCCTCAATACCCAGGACCGCTGGTATTCGTACCAGTCGTCGATCGACGCGCGGCAGGAGAAGACCTGCGCCAACATCAAGGCGGCCAACGTCACCATCTACACCGTGCAGGTGAATACCGGCGGCGATCCGACCTCGACCCTGCTGCAGACCTGCGCCTCGTCGGCGAACAAGTTCTTCCTGCTGACGTCGTCGACGCAGATCCCGACGACGTTCAGCCAGATCGGCACGGCGCTGACGCAGCTTCGGCTCAGCATGTAACGCATATTTCGGCCGCGTCGCGCGCGCTCCGTCCGGCATGGAGCGCGCGCACGCGTCTATGCACCACGCTCTCGCGTGCACCGCGAGTTCGCCGCCCGTCCCTTGCCGCGCATTTGAGCAGACCTGTTCACACTCGCTTAGCAATACCGGCAAACAGCGGGCCGAAATCCGACAAATCGCTGATAATCGCAATCGGCTTTTACGACAGTTTTACCGTGGTTCTTCTAGTTTTCGGTGCGATCCATTTCATTTGGTGTGCACCATGTCGTTCCGGTCGACGATCTCGAAACTGCGGCAAACGCTCGACGGCTTCGGCCGCGCGCAAGCCGGCAACGTCGCGATCACCTTCGCCTTGGCGACGCTGCCGGTGATCGGCACCGTCGGCGCCGCGGTCGATTACAGCCACGCCAACTCGGTCAAGGTGGCGATGCAGGCGGCGCTGGATTCCACCGCGCTGATGCTGTCGAAGGAAGCGGCCACCGACTCCAGCGCCCAGCTCCAGGCCAATGCGCTGAAATATTTCAACGCGCTGTTCACCCGGCCGGAGGCCACCACTGTTTCGGTCAGCGCGGCCTACACGACCACCGGTGGTTCGGCGGTGGTCGTCAACGGATCGGCCCAGGTGCCGACGGTGTTCATGGGCGTGATGGGCTTCAAATCGATCACCGTCGGCGGCTCGTCGACGGCGAAATGGGGCTCGACGCGGCTGCGCGTCGCGCTGGTGCTCGACAACACCGGTTCGATGGCCGAGGACGGCAAGATGACGGCGCTCAAGAGCGCGACCAAGAGCCTGCTGAGCCAGCTCAAGACGGCCGCCGGTACCGACGGCGACGTCTATGTTTCCATCATCCCCTTCTCCAAGGACGTCAACGTCGGCGCGAGCTACTACAATCAGAACTGGATCGACTGGACCGACTGGAATTCGGCCAACCAGACCTGCAGCGGCGGCGGCTGGGGCGGTTGGGGCGGCGGCAACGGCTGGGGCTGGGGCAATCAGAACTGCAGCGCCGCCAACCACAATACCTGGAACGGCTGCGTCACCGACCGCAACAAGACTCAGGTGCCTGGCGCCACTTACGACTACGACCAGTCGGCTGAAAATCCGGATCCGAGCAAGCCGGATTCACTGTTCCCGGCCGAGCAGTACGACAGCTGCCCCGTGGCGATGATGGGCCTCAACTACAATTGGACGGCGATGAACACGCTCGTCGACTCGATGCAGCCCAACGGTAACACCAACCAGCCGATTGGCCTGGTCTGGGGCTGGCAGTCGCTGGTCGGCGGCGGGCCGCTGGTGGCGCCGCTCACCAGCTCCGATTACACCTACCAAAAGATCATCATTCTCCTGTCGGACGGTCTCAATACCGCGGACCGCTGGTACTCGCAGCAGACCCCGGTCGACAATCGCATGGTCCAGACCGGCAACGGCTCCGGTACCTGCGCGAACATCAAAGCCAACAACATCACCATCTACACGATCCAGGTGAACACCGGCGGCGATCCGACCTCGACCCTGCTCAAGAACTGCGCCAGCACGACCGACAAGTTCTTCATGCTGACCACGGCCAACCAGATCGCCTCGACCTTCACCGCCATCGGCACCAACCTGACGCAATTGCGCGTCGCCAAATAGCGGCGACATGCGCCCGTTAAGCTGCGGCGCGCCCGGTCTCCGGGCGCATCGCCTTTCCGGCGACCCCTTGTCCTCGCGAAAAGCCTGGCGATTCTCCGCATCGCAGCAAGCAGGCGTTAACGTCCGCGTGGCGAAGGACGCCGCGCCCGAGCCGGCGGCGTTAAACGCTTAAGTCATTGCCACCCGGCGCTCGTTCGCCCGTTCCCTCCCATATCCTTAATTTTATGGGGCGAATTCCACATAATCAGCGCAAGGCTCGCTTCAAGTTCGAGGCCTACGACGCGACACCGGAACAACCCGGCGCCGGTGAAACGTCATGCCGTCTTTTTTGTCGAAGCTGCGCCGCGCCTGTCGCGCATTCTCTCGCGCGCGCGCCGGCAACGTCGCCATCACTTTCGCCTTCGCCAGCCTGCCGGTGATCGGCCTGGTCGGCGCAGCCGTGGATTATAGCCGCGCCAATGCCGTCAAGGCGGCGATGCAGACCGCCCTCGATTCCACGGCGCTGATGCTGTCCAAGGAGGCGATGACCGACAGCAGCGACCAGTTGCAGGCCAACGCCGCGAAATACTTCAAGGCGCTGTTCACACCGACCGGCGTCGCCAACATCAACGTTACCGCGAGCTACGCCAGCGACGGTGGATCCACCGTCGTCGTCGGCGCCACGGCCGACGTGCCGACGGCGTTCATGAACGTCCTCGGCTACCCGAAGATCACGATCACGGATTCGTCCACCAGCAAATGGGGCTCGTCGCGGCTGCGCGTCGCGCTCGTGCTCGACAACACCGGCTCGATGGCCGACGCCGGCAAGATGTCGGCGCTGCAGACCGCGAGCAAGAACCTGCTCGCCCAATTGAAGTCGGCGGCCAGCGTCAATGGCGACGTCTATGTCTCGATCATTCCGTTCGTGAAGGACGTCAATGTCGGCACGTCGAACTCCAGCGCCACTTGGCTCGACTTCAGCAAGGATTGGACCAATCTTGCCGTCGGCGGTCATGACTCGACCCCCAGTTCGAGCGTGGGCCCCGGCTCGTCATGTCCCTACAGTTCACGAAACGACGGCTACACATGCGTGACGCAGGCCGGCGGCTCGTCGACGCTATCGACCATCCCCTCGAGCGGCGGCAACAAAGGCTATATCTGCCCGAGTAACAGCATCGGCTGCTACGACAGCGTGCTGACCACGACCACCTCGACGAAAGTCGTGGCAACCGGTTCGTACGCCTCGTGTTGGGGATATACCAATTGCTCCTGTACCGGCACCGGTTCGAACAAAGTGTGCTCGCAGACGACCACCAGCACGGGCTACGCGCACACCTGGTTCGTCGACAAGACCAAATGGACCGGCTGCGTCACCGATCGCGGCTCGACCGCGCAACCCGGCACCACCGCCGGTCACGACCAGGACGTCGTCGCGCCGACGACGTCGGACCCGACGACGCTGTTCCCTGCCGAGAAATACAGCGCCTGTCCGCAGGCCATGATGGGATTGAGCTACGACTGGAGCGGCATGACCTCGCTGGTCAACAACATGTCCCCGAACGGCAGCACCAATCAGCCGATCGGCCTCGTCTGGGGCTGGATGTCGCTCGCCGGCGGCGGGCCGATGACCGTTCCGGCCATGGACTCCAACTACGACTACAAGCAGATCATCATTCTGCTGACCGACGGCCTGAACACGCAGGACCGCTGGTATGGAAACGGCTCCAGCACCGCGACCTCGGTCGACGACCGCATGGTGGATAGCAGCGGCAACGGCACCTGCGCCAACATCAAGGCGGCAGGCATCACGCTCTACACGATCCAGGTCAACACGGGCAACGACCCGACCTCGACTATGCTGCAGAACTGCGCCAGCGATTCCAACAAGTTCTTCCTGCTGACGTCGGCGGATCAGATCGTGACCACCTTCCAGCAGATCGGCACCAACCTGACGCAATTGCGGGTCGCCAAATAGGCGCCAAGAGCGGCCCGGCGCCGCCGCCAAACAAAAAGCCCGGCTCGATGAGCCGGGCTTTTTCATTCCAGACGCTGACGCTACATACGCAACAGACGCTACGAACGCGACTTACTTCGCCTTCGCCAGCATCGCCTCGAACGGCTTGTAGGTCTCCTTGGCGAAATCGGCATAAAGCTCGCCGATCTTCGACGCCTTGGCGACGAAGCCCTCATAGGCGGTCTTGGCGTATTCGGTCTGCACCTCGATCGCCTTGTCCAGCGACTTGACGCCGAACAGCTTCTCGAGAGCGGCAGTGCCGTCCTCGAAGGACTTCTTCGAATAGTCCGCGACTTCCACGGCGATGGCCTGGGCGCTCTTCGACAGAGCTCCCATCGACTTCAGCGCCACGTCCACGTTCTCTTTGCCGACCTGCTGGAGGTCCTCGAAATTCTTGACCATGGTTCACCTTTCCCGGCCCGCATGTCGCGGTGCCATGATGTGTTCGAATTGCCGACCCGGCCTGCCCGGGAACGAACTACATATATTGCACTGCACAATAAAGTCAAGCGTTCATATTGCGACGCGAAAAGTTCCGTAAAATCCGTGGGTTAGAATTAATCTTTTGGTAACCCTGCTTCCCTACCGTAAGCCAATGTTGCGCGGGCGACATTCCGATCGAGCGCTATAATGTAGCCATGATGACGCCCCCTATGGGACGTCTCTGAACGGGGTTTGAGGGGAGCGGTATGCTGGGTCGCGGAGCTACTGTCCATCGCAGCCTCCGCTGGGGCGCCTTGGGCCTGGCCGGTCTTGTACTCGCCACCGCAGCGACCGCGGATGCCGACGCCCGCACCCGCCATCGTCGTCATCATCGCGCCGCCGTCCATCACACCAGCTACGATCCGCCGGGCTCGACCATTGTCGTCGACGCCAACACCGGCGCGGTGCTGGAGTCGACCAATGCCGACGCGCTGCGCCATCCCGCCTCGCTCACCAAGATGATGACCCTGTATCTGCTGTTCGAGCGTCTCCAGTCCGGCAAGCTGAGCCTGTCCTCGGAACTGCCGGTATCGGCGCATGCCGCGGCCCAGGCGCCATCCAAGCTCGGCCTCAAGCCGGGCGACAGCATCCGCGTCGAGACCGCGATCAAGGCGATCGTCACCAAGTCGGCGAACGACGTCGCGGTCGTGATCGGTGAGGCGCTCGGCGGCGACGAGCCCAGCTTCGCCCGCATGATGACGGCGAAGGCGCATGCGCTCGGCATGACGCATACGACCTATAACAATGCTTCCGGCCTGCCCGACGACGCCCAGGTGACCACGGCACGCGACCAGTCGATCATCGGCCGCGCGCTGCGCGACCGGTTCCCGCAGTACTACCACTACTTCTCGACCCGGGCCTTCGACTTCCGCGGCCGCACGGTGCGCGGCCACAACCACCTTCTCGGCAACGTCGCCGGCGTCGACGGCATCAAGACCGGCTACATCCGCGCCTCCGGCTTCAACATCGTCACCTCGGTGCATCGCGGCAATCGCTACGTGGTCGCCGTCGTGTTCGGCGGCCGCACCGCGCGCGCGCGCGACGCCCGCGTCGAGAGTCTGATTGCGCAGAACTTCGACAAGGCCTCCGCTCGCCGTGGCGCGCCGGCGGACGGAGCGCAGGACATCCCCGTCGCCAAGGCCGAGCCGAAGGTCGAGCCGGTCAAGGCGGCGGCGCCCGCGCTGGCGCCGTTCAAGACCGTCGACGACGCGCAGGCCGCGCATAACGAGGTCACCTCGATCGATGCGCCGCAGACCGGATCGACCGCGCCGATCAAGCCGAACCTGGTGAAGACCGTCGTCGTGCATTCCGGCGCGTTCCGCACCGCCTCGCTGTCGCCGCCGCAGCCGGAAAGCAACCGTCTGGCGCCCGCACCGGCCACCGCGCGCGCGACGCGGGTCACCGACATCGCAACGATCAAATCCGAGGTGCCGCCTCTGCCGCCGCCGCCCGGCGCCCGCCCGGGCGTGCTCGGCACCCTGCCGGCCAAGGTGGCTTCCGCCAGCGCCACCGTCCCGCTCCCGGCCACGGCGAATGAGTCCGCCGCCAAGCACAACGGCTGGATGATCCAGGTCGGCGCCTTCGACGACGAGAAAGACGCCAAGCAGCGGCTCGATGCCGCGCAGGACAAGGTCAAGCTACTCGGGAAAGCCGATCCGTTCACCGAGAAGGTCAGCAAGGGCAAGAAGTCGCTATACCGCGCCCGTTTCGCCGGCCTCGACAAGGATCAGGCCGAAACTGCCTGCAAGCACCTCAAGCACAGCGACATCCCCTGCATGCTGCTGAAGAACTGACGCGCCGGCAGGTTTCCTTACACGACCGCCGAATGGCCGGGCCCGTCCCGGCCATTCGCCGTTTCAGACCGGCGACCGCCACGAGATTTCCCCGCCCGCGCCACGCCGCCGCCGTGACGAAGTATTCACCTCAATGGCGTATGAACGGCATCTATAAAAACAAGCAGGGTCGCCGTCACCGGAGCCGTGTGTGTGTGTGTGTGTGTGTATGAGTTGCGTGCGGAGTGCCTTTAGCGATGGCGGCGCAAAAGAGTGTCTTTGGCCTCGTTGACCCGGGCCGCGAGATACGTCGACCCCCCTTGGTCGGGATGCAATTTCTTCATCAGCGAGCGGTGCGCACGCGTGATCTCGGCGGCGGCGGCGCCCGGCTGCACGCCAAGGATCTGATAGGCCTCCTCGTCCGTCATTTTGCCGGTGGCGGCGAAGCCGCGCCGCGATGCCGTGTCGCCCTGCGCGTGTTCACGCCAGGTGGGGTCGCGGCGGTCAAGATACGCCAGGAGTAGCGCGCGGCTCTCCTCGTCGACGCCGTTGAGAAGCGAGGCAAGCACCGGCACGGCGAGGCTGTCGAGATCGGCGCCCTGGTGCGGGCCGGCGGTGAAGCGGCCGCGCATGGCGCCGGAATCGTGGTCGAGCTCCATCTGCAGCATCGCCGAGCGCACGCGCGAGGTCTGGCCGCCGCTCTTCTGCGTGCGCGTGGAAAAGCCGGCCGGCCCGAACGGCAGCCAGCCGAGCAGGCCGAGGCCAAACGCGCCGAGCGGCAGCGCCACGCCGATCTCGCCACGCAATCCGAGAAACACGGCAAAGCCGAGCGACAGGAGGCCGCCGGCGGCCTTCATCACCCGTGCGGCGACCTTCGGATCGACCCTGGAGACGACGTTGAGCGCCCACAGGCCGAGCACCAGCGCGAGAATTCCGAGAATGAGAACGGGCATGATTACTTCAACTGCGCCAGCAGCGCCTGTGCGGCCGGTGACGACCGTGTCGACAAGGCCGCCAGCGCGCGGCGTCCGCCGGCGGCATAGGCTGCGACCGCGCGCAGGAGTTCACGCAACTGCTGCGCCGAGCCGGCATCGAAGCGGCACCAGGCGCCGTGCGACAGCCGGGCGATCTCGCGATAGGCATTCTCGGCGACCGCGTCGTGGCCTTCCTGGAACATGAACACCGGCACGCCGAGCAGGCCGAGCTCGCCTCCGGCGGCGCACAGCGCGTCGATCGGCTCCTCCATGGCATCGCCGACGAACACCAGCGCCTGCACCCGCTGCCGCGCGTGCTCCTGCCGCGCATGCGACAGCACCTTGCCGATCTGGGTGTGGCCGCCGCGGCAGTCGATGCGCGACATCAGCGCGGCAAGCTTGTCGCTGCCCGCGACCCAGCCCGAGGCGCGGCATTCGGTCAGGCCGCGGAAATAGACGAGCTGGATATCGAGCCCGCCGACCGAGGCCGCTTCCCGGAACATGTCGGCCTGCAGCGCGCAGGCGGAATCCCAGGTCGGCTGCCGGCTCATGGTGGCGTCGAGGGCGAAGATCAGGCGGCCGCGCGCGCCCGACGCGGCCGAAGCCGGGCCGAGCGACTTCACCTTCTGAAGGAAGGCGTCGATTTCGGCACGCTTGGACGTGGGCGCGGGCGCCTTGGTGCGGTCGTCGGACATGCCGACAGTCTATACCCGATTGAGGGTCAACAATGGCACTGCATCGGAGCGGATGAAGGCGACGTCCGCCAGGCCTTACGCCAGGACGTCGTGGACCGCGAGCGGCTGGTCCATGACCGAGTACCATTCGGCGCGGGCGGCGGCGCGGCGGCGGCCGTTTTCCGACAGCGGCAGATGCAGCGCGTTGAGCAGCGCGATCACCTCCTCGCGGGCGGTGACGTGCGACATGTTCGGCCGCGTGCCGAGCGTGGTCTCGTCGAGATTGTCGAGCGCGGTCAGGCCGCGCGGGAAGAACTCGCGGTAGACGACGCGCTCGGCGAAGCCGTCGATACAGCGGAAGCCCATGCGGCGCGACAGTTCGCTGATGCCCTCGCCGACCAGCTTCTTGTTGCGCGAGCCGAGCTGCGACAACCGGTTGCGCACGACGATCCAGTCGGTCAGGCGGCCGTCGACCAGCCGGCGCTGGCGGCGCGCCTCGCGCACCATGCGCGCATAGTGGCTCTCGCCGGTGACG
>Ga0134125_10009967_pt1 | contig 10681 bp, 5 predicted proteins | sample KB31751_FD_96464 | JGI IMG/M metagenome (GOLD analysis project Ga0134125, IMG submission 96464) | Terrestrial soil microbial communities with excess Nitrogen fertilizer from Kellogg Biological Station, Michigan, USA - KB3-175-1 | ecosystem: Environmental > Terrestrial > Soil > Unclassified ...
CCTGCTCCAATCCCAAAGCAGCCGGTTCCGGCTCCGGCTCATCCTCCAGGATGTCCTCATCCGTCAGCGCCTCGGCCGTCTCCAGCTCGTCCGGAATCGCATCCAGATCCACCGGCGGGGGCAGCGGCTCAGGCTCCGGCACCGGATCGAGTTCCAGCGGCGTCATCTCAAACTCCGCCCCATTCGCCGCTTGCGGCTTCGCACTGTCCGCCTCAGTTTTCACCTGCCCATTAGGCTGATGAAACAGAATCCGTGTCTGCCCGATGACAACGGCATCCCCATCCGCCAGTTTCGAGAACTTGGTGATTCGGCCATTAAGTGCGGTGCCGTTGCTGGAATTGAGGTCGCGCAGCGTGAACCCCCCGCGGCCCTTGCCGATCAGGCAATGAAACCGGCTGCACAGGTTATCGGTGAGGATCAGCCGGTTATCCGAATGCCGGCCGATGGTCAGCGGATCGTTCCCCAGCACGATCCGCCGCACCTTGCCGGCCTCATGAACTTCAACGTAAGGCTCTTCCATGGTTGCAGATGGCGACACTTTAACTATAGCGCCCGCTCGCGCGTGTTTACCCGCCTGTTTCCTCCCAGGAGCCGATAGCCTATCCGGGCGCGGCCGATGCGTCCACCGCCCCGGCTCTCCTAACACACCGAAAGGGGCGAAAGTGTATCATTTGTATCATGGGAGACCATGTGAATATTGCATAACTGATTGACGGGCCATCGCTTGCAATTCCGCCCCGGCGCCGAAATCGTGAAACAACACCCGGTTGTTTCATCCCTTGTTTCACGGCTTGTTTCATCCGCCGTTTCACCCGGCCCGGCCCGCTTGCCGCTTGGCGTGTTTGCTCATTGCATTTCCATGCCGCCCGAACGATATCCCACAAACGGCGGGGCGCCCAATTTGTCGCATTCACTCCAATTCAACATCGTCGCAAGTAGGTGCTGCCGCGCGATTTAACGAATCGGCTCGCCGCACAAAAGGCGCCCCGCCCGCCGCCGCCCGGAGAAGCACCCGATGGGCGGTTGGCGGTACCGCTCCCATCAGAACAGCGTCGTAAACCCGGCAGCCTTGAAGTGATGGTCGTTGGTAAACGCCTCGGTAATCCCAATCCGGCGCATCACCACAAATGAGACATGATCGACGATTCCCGCATTGGCCGCCTCTCGGCGTGAGTAATTCACCCAGGCTTGCTCCCAGTCGGAACCGTGCGGCGCTGGTGGAACTGGCATGGCTGCTGCCGCGGTACCAGCCGGACTACAAGCCGCTGGCCAGGTGGAAGGCGGTGTTCGACCCGGCCGCCAAGGCGTCGGGGGCCCGGCGGAAAAAGGCGGTGGTCGCGCTGGCCCGGCGTCTGGCGGTGGACCTGTGGCGGATCCGCACGGGCCGGGCCTGCAACTGGCGGCGTGAAGACGATTACTTGCATCCCAAACTGAATAGGAGAACGCGACTATGGACGATGGATGAAAGATCCCGGACAAACCGGTGTGTGCAGCGATCAACGGTGTAACGCGCCCGACCGACCCCTTGAGCCGCCTTCGAGCGCTCGGCGAATAAGATTGGGTCAGCGTGAACCGCCTGCGAGGGACGAATCACCCATCGTGTACCGGCCCCGCGGCCGAGTACGGATAGCAGGCAGCGCTTCGCGGCGAGCGACAGCGCCAGGCAGGCCGGGCACCGAAGGTCACAACGCGAACGTTCGCCCTACTCAGGCGACCACACGAGCCACAACAACAATCAACGAATGAAAGTAATGCCTTCGATGATCACTTGCGCTTGACAACCAACATAGTAGACCAACATAGTAGGGGTCGGAGACCGAATAGCCGTGTTGACTGAGAATTTTGGAGCCGGTACCAGGCCCGTCCATGGCTCGCAAGCGTCGTTCCTGTCCCGGCGGCCTGGCTTACCACGTCATGAACCGCGCCACCGCCCGAGAACGCATTTTCGACGACGACGCCGATTACCTCGCCTTCGAGCGGGTTCTGGCCGAGGCCCGCAAACGCTCGGACGGGCAGATGCGGATCTGCTCCTACGTGTTGATGCCCAACCACTTTCACCTGGTGCTCTGGCCCAGGACGGATGGGGCGTTGTCGAAATTCATGCAGTGGCTGACGCTGACGCACGCCCAGCGGTGGCACGCCCACCGGCACTCGGCGGGAAGCGGGGCGCTCTATGGCGCCCGGTTCAAGAGCTTTGCGGTCCGGGAGGACGAGCACTTCCTGAAGGTCTGCCGGTACGTCGAACGCAACCCGCTGCGGGCCCGGCTGGCGGATCGGGCCGGGCAGTGGCCCTGGGGCAGCCTGCACAAGCGGGATCGCGGCTGCAAGCACACGCCGGGCCGGGCCGAACTTCTGGACGACTGGCCGGTGGATCGGCCGCGGGATTGGGTCAGGTGGGTGAATTGCCCGGAGTCGCAGGGAGACCTGGACGCGGTGCGCAACTGTGCACGCCGGGAGCGGCCTTATGGAGATGACGCATGGGCCAGGAAGATCGCGAAAAGACTCGGGTCCGAACAGAGCCTGCGGCCCCGAGGCCGGCCCCGAACGAGGCCGGAAGGCGAGGAGGCTGTGGCAGTCGCCGCGAAGTAGCATCCGGTTGCTTCAGAACATCAGCCGTAATGGCTATTCGGCCTCCGACCCCTTTTCCGGGCTCCGACCCCTTTTCCGGGCTCCGTTGGGTTAACTATGAGAACAACTATGACAAGGTCCGCGTTATCGACGTCAACCGTAGTCATGTTACTGGCTGGAGTCCTTCTTACCGCTCCCTGTTCGGCTCGCCTTATACACTCATGGAGTTTAGATGAGTTGATTGCAAAGGCAGATGTGGTGGTGATCGCGCAGGCGGTTAGCAATCGTGATACTACGATCTTCGATCCACAGGATGGCTGGGGGCTCCGGATGGGCGTCAAGACCCGATTCGATAACCTCACAGTGCTGAAGGGAAAAGTGAAAGGAGACTCGCTAGTCGTGTTTCACTTCCGATTCGCAGGCCCTCCGCACGACATAAACGGTCCCTCGCTCGTCAAATTTAAGCCTCGCGGCTCCAAAGACCATCCTGCCACCGATTATCTTTTGTTTCTAAAGCGCTCACCCAACGGCGAATTCGAGCCGGTGACTGGGCAGGTGGACCCTGTTTACTCCGTTCGGAAAGTGACTTCGCTAACTGATGACGATCAGTACCAATATCCGGCCGGCGGCGAAAAGTAGGAAAAGTAGTCGGCCGGGAACGAGTGGGCGGGGACGAGTGCAGTCAACGCTACACATGCCACATCTATGCGGCATGCGTAGCGTTGACCCCGGATTGGGGTTTATGTGGCAGCAGCCCGCCTCTTCGGCGATGCGGCGACGCAGGTGAGAGCTTCTAAACATCGGCGCATCATCGTGCCGGCTATTCAGCTTGACTCTTTCGACCTTCTCGTTCGCAGCTGAAATCCTACGCCCCGCGTCGAGCGTCTCGGTAGGAACGGCGCTGCCAGTTTGAATGAGAGCACCGCGGCCCCGACGGTGATGAGGATGATAATTGCCAACCCGCCGTCGAATGCGGGGTTGGATAAGGTGGGGTCAGTGAGCAGGTTGAACTCGCCGCTGAGGGACAGCAGCAGACCGCCGAGTGCGACCAATCCGAAAAGATTGCGCTGATCAGCCTGGCGGTTTTCATCGCGCCGCTCGGCGTCTGCATATTCTCACTCCCATCCATTCGCAAGGCGCCACAACGGGGCGGCTAATGCACCGGCTTCAATTGCTCGCGCAACTGTGCGATGACGGCGGCGCGGACGGGCGGGGGGGCGTCGACGTCGAAGGCCAAGTCGGGGCGGAACATGGAGCGGAGGCGGTCGACCGCGGCCTGGCGGATGGCGGACTCGTCGCAGTAGAGGCAATCGAGGAGGAACCCGGCGTCGGAGCGGAGTCGCGAGATTTCCTTCGGGGCCAGGTGGCCGTAGGGCAGCAGGGCGCGATCGATCCGGGCGTTTTGCTCGGGCGTGAGCTTCGAGCGGTCCATGTGGACCAGCACGCCGGCCCCGTCGCGGCCGAGCTTCTGGAGCTCGCGCAGGGCCGCGTCGCGGACGCGGAAGTCGGGCGAATCGAGCCGCGGGAGGATATCGCGCACCCGCCGGCTCATCGCGGCGTCGGGCTGGCTCAGCTCACCGAACACCTGCCACGCGATCATCGGGTCGGGCGCGAACACCGATTCCTGGTTGAGCGCGCGCAGCAGCGGCCGCACGTATCGCTCGGTCTGCTGCGGGTACTCGTGAACGAAGGTGAAAAAGTCGGGGGCCTCGAAGTTGAGCTGTTGCGGGGCCTGGTTGGCGGCGCCGGAATCGGTGATGGCCAGTTGCACGAGCCCCGGCCCGGCGGACTGCGGGCCGCGACGCTGGCTCAGCATCACCTGGTGCAGCGGGCCTTCGGTCGTCTGGATCGTCTGCGAGATCGACAGCTCGTTGGGCTGAAGCTGCGAATGGATGCTGAACGTGTTGACCTGCTTGGGCGCGGGGAAATTCATCACGTTGAGGCTGAAGCGGTCGGGCTCGGCGCCGCGCGGGCTGCCGTCTTCGCGATGCACGTCCACCAGCGCGGTGCCGGGGATGCCGTCGAGCTTTGCGCGCATCGATTCGTCGCCGGGCATGCTCGGCAGGGGGGAGTGGATGGTCAGGAATCGTTTGTCGACCCCGAGCCGCAGGATCTGTTCGATCCGCTGCTGGCCCAGCGGGCGCAGGTTCCCGACGAAGTTTTCGAACGTGGTCTTCTGCGCGTTCCACATGTCCAGGGCGGTGTCCTGGGCGCACAGCGGCGCGGCGGCAATCAGCAGCGCAGCCACGCCGCCGAGAAACTTCAGACGCGATGGGGCGAATCGTCGAATCATGTGCTGCGCGCGACTGGAACGTCCAACAGACTCATCGTCACTCCCCGGCCCTGGGCTGGAGGAATGCGGACAGACGAATGATAGCCGCTCATTGATTGAGTGGCACGATGGCCCGCAGCCATTGGTGGAATTCCGCCGGCGAACTGCCCGAATCGGACAAGCGGGCGAGAGCGGAGCCGCCTGTAATCTCCGCGTAAATGCAGGCGACGTCATCCTTGTCCGCGAGCATCTGATCGATCCGCAAAGACCGGCGGCCATCCAGATCGGGCGCGACTGCCCACAATTCCTGCTCCGGTACGGCCCCGCCGTACGAGCGGTTGCCGTGGATGCCGTAACTCTGAGAACGATCCTCAAGGCTGCCGGGCGAGAAGGGCTCGCCTTTGGCGGGGAGATCGATTTGAAGCGTCTGCCCCGGCGCTAGAACCCCGCCCGCCGACATGGTGGGAGTCATCACGCCAAATCGGGTACGAAGGTAAATGCCTTTGAGGTTTTGGGTCGAGACGTTCTTGAGGGTTCCGATCAGATGGGGGGCAGCATCGGACGAGGTGCCGGACAGGCGAAGCGATGTTTCAACCATGGCCGGCGCCGGCCCGATCGAGCGGGAGTGAAGGAATCGGGTGTTTCTCGCGTCGATCCAGAACGCGGCGGGATCGCAGGCCCGGTCGTTTTCATGGAACGGAAAGTCGGGTCTTGCTTCGGTCGTGGCCGGCTCCGCTGTTCCGGGGAGGGTGGGCTCCCACCATGTGGCGGGTTGCGATTCGTCGGCTGGGAGGACCGACAGACGTGCGTTCGCCGATGATTGGAAGCCCATCAGAAAAGAGGATGCCACGACGGAGTGGTCGGCCTGCTCGATGACAGCGACGATTGCCGAGTTCGGCGGGGCGCGGTCGAAGAGAGCAAAGCCGCAAGCGGCAAGCAGGGCGACGAGGCCCACCCAGCCGGCGGCGGTCACCCATGCCCAGGTGTATCGGCCGGTGCGTCGGCGGACGAACCAGTCGATCGGGCCGATCACTACCAGGATGCACAGCAACATCAGCGTGCCGTTCGGAACGAGCAGGCCGTGCCACACCTTCGGCGGCGCGATGAAATCGGCCAGCGCGTTGACGGCAGCCCCCTCTCGCCGCTGGTCTTCGCTCTCGCTCTGGTACTGGTTGTATGGCGTCGCAAACGGCTGGCGGCCCTGCGGGGCCGTGATTGGCACCAGCCGTTCGAGGATCCGCTGCCAGAATGCCCGGGCGTTCTGCGCTTCGTCGGTTGCCTCGAATTCCAGTGACGCAACGTCGATCGGGCTCACGAGAATCCGGCCAAGTCCAAAACGACGCGAAAAGCCGTTGATTCCGCTGCCCGGAATCAATTCAAGCGCCCTGACGCCCGCTGACGGTACGAGGGTCGTGCCGGTGATCCGCACGAATGACGATTGCAGCCCTGACGCCTTAAGTACGTTAGCGGACACGGAAAACTGCCGGACCGTCGCGATCCGGCAGGGAAGGGCGCTGATCAACGGGCCCTTGTCCGGTGGCGGATTGTCCTCGGGGACCAGCAGCAAGCTGCCGCCTCCCGCAACCCAGTGCAGGATTGCCTGTTGCTGGTCGGCGTCGAGCGAGCGCAGGTCCGGCTGGTTCAGGAACAGCACGTCCAGCGCGTCGTAGCCGATCGCGGATCGCGGCAGCAGCCAGCCGGGCTCAAAGCCGGATTGGGCACCGGCGTATCGGAGCAGCCGCCCCGGTGGCGGCTTGCGGCCGCTGCTCCCGACCAGAATGTCCTGCGGGCCCAGCGGGGCCGTCGGCGGCGCAGACAGTTTCAACTGTTGTGGATACTGCGCGATCACATGCTGCGTTTGTGCGTCCCGCAGAACGACGACGAATTGCGTCCAGCGGCTGTATTGCAGCGGGGCGAACACCTCGAAGGTGCCGGGCGTCGGGCCGATCGCGACGTTCTCGCGGATGATGTTTTCGAACCCACCGTCCGTCGCGGAGATCAATTCAATGATGACGTTTTGGGGCGTCGGCCTGGACGCCCGCACCCTGACGAGATTCCATCGACCCGCCCGCTGGTGGCCCCAGCCGGGCTGGACGTGTAGGGCCGTCTGAGCGCGGCTCATCGTCGAGAAGAGCAGCACCGCCAGGGTGGCGACGAGCAGGCGGACGTGGGTCATTGGCGGGATTGTAGCGGAAAGGACCCGCCAAGGATTGAGATGCTTGCCGGGCGATGTATTCACCCCCTCTCCGTGGGGCTCCGTTGGCAGAGGGTTGGGGTGAGGGAGTCCGGGAGGTCGAGGCTCCTGCCGAGTCGATGCTCACACGAAAGACCCGGCTCGGCAGGAGCCTCGCCCTCCCGGACTCCCTCACGCGGGCGGAGAGGGGGAAAGAGGGCGCCAGCCGTCGTGATAACGTTGAGTCAGCGCGGCCGCGGCGTCCTCCAGCAGTTCCGCCGCTCGGCCGATGCGATCTTGGACGGGGAGTGATTCCTCCGCAATCGCAAAGGATGCCTGCAGTCCATGATCGCGCGCACCGGCCGCACCCTCGCCGATTGACCCGACCAGAGCGACACATGGAACCCCAATCTCCTTGCACAGTTCCGCGACGGCGATCGGGGCTTTTCCGCAGAGGCTTTGCCGGTCGAGGCGTCCTTCGCCGGTGATGCACAGGTCGGCGCCGGCCAGGCGGTCGCGGAGCCGCGTGGCCTGAATCATGATTGCCGAGCCGCTTTGAAGGGTCGCGCCGAAGAATGCCAGCATCGCGAATCCGAGCCCGCCGGCCGCTCCGGCCCCGGGTGTCCGGGCTTCGGGTAGCTTTCCCGTGCGTTCGGCCAGCCCGTGCAGCGCCTGATCGAGCCACCGCACCTGCTGAGGCGTCGCGCCTTTTTGCGGCCCGAAGATTTCGGCCGCACCGTCGGGGCCGAACAGGGGATTCGAGACGTCGCACGCGACGGTGATCCGCACCCGCTCGATTGAAGATCCGCGGCCGTGCTTGATCAGCACCACCGACTCCAGATCTCGGCCGCAGAGTGGTTCGGTGGGGGAGACGGGCTCGCCGCCTTCAAGAATGACCGGCAGGCCGCAGGCCTGGGCGCAGCCGATGCCCCCATCGACCGTGGCGCTGCCGCCAATTCCGAGGACGATCTGCTTCACGCCCATCGACGCGGCGGCCATGAGCAGTTCGCCGGTGCCGAACGTAGTGGTGTTGAGCGGATTGCGGTCTTCGGGCTTGAGCAGCGCCAGCCCGCTGGCGGCGGCCATTTCGACGACGGCGGCCTGGTGATCGCCAAGGATTCCGAACGTCGCATCGACCTTCATCTCCGGCAGCGGCCCGGTGACGCGCTGGGTTTCCAGTCGTCCGCCCGTGGCGGCGACCAGCGCCGCGACCGTCCCCTCGCCGCCGTCGGCCATGGGGCACAGGTCGATCGCAATGTCACGATCGACGCGCCGAATTCCTCGCTCAATCGCGGCTGCCACGCCGGGTGCAGCGAGCGAACCCTTGAACTTGTCCGGCGCGACCACAATCTTCATGGGCATTTGCGAGAAACTACTTCGCACTCGCGTGCAGCACCTGCACGGCAAGCACCTCGACGGCCTTTTCAATCTGACGGTCATGCCCGGCCATGAAGTCGGCCGGGGTGTTGTCGACCGTCACGTCCGGCTGGACGCCGTAGTTTTCGAAGTTGATTCCCTTGCCCGTGAAGACGCCGACGCCGGGTGTTCGCAGGGACGCGCCATCGAGCAGGCGGTAGGCGCCCGTGCCGATCACGGCGCCATAGGTTGGCATCCCAACGATCTTGCCGAGGCCGAGGGTTCGGAACCCTTCGGGGAACATTTCGGCGTTGCTGGCGGAGCGCTCGTTCTGCATGACAACCATCGGGCCGAAGAAGGCCTGCACGGGCCGGGGCAGCTCGACCGAATCGCGGGCACGCCAGGACTCGTACTTGGTGCGCTGGTTGAGGATTTCCAGCAGTTCCTGGTCGATCCCGCCCCCGCCGTTGAAGCGCTCGTCAATGATCAGGGCTTTCTTGTCGAGGTTGTCGAGCAGGTCGCGCTGGAACTTCTGGAACGAGGGGGCGTCCATCGCGCGAATGTGGAGATAGCCGATCTGATCATTGGAGAGCTTCTTGACCATCTCCCTGCGCCTGTCTACCCAGTGCTCATATTGCAGGTCGGCCACGGCCGCGGGGCTGAGCGGATCGAGCAGAACCGTCCAGGCGCCATCGGACTCGGGTTTGCTGTTGACCGTGAACTCGAATTTGCGTCCCGGGACAAGATTGAACAGCTTCCAGTAATTGTCGGCGGTCTTGAGGCTCATGCCGTTGAGCGAGAGGATGAAGTCGCCCACGTGGAGATTGACCCATTCGTGATCGGCCGGGCCTTTGGGGAGGATGGCCGAGACTTTGTAATAGCCGGACGGATCGGCTTCGAGATCGAAGCCGGGGTTGAGGGTCTGAAGCCGCTCGGCATTCGGATCGCCCGGCGTGTAGCCGCCGGTGATGCCGGTGTGCGAGGCGTTCAGCTCGCCGATCATCTGCATGATGACGTTGTGCAGTTCCTCGTTGTCGGCGAGATTGGCCAGGAGCGGCTCGAAGGTGCTGCGGGCCGCGTCCCAGTCGACGCCGTGCATCTTCGGGTCGTAGAAGCGGTTCCGCATGGTGCGCCAGGCTTCGACGAACACCTCTTTCCGCTCGGCGGCGTGGTCGATCAGCATGCGGACGGTGAAGTCGATGCGGCGGGGGGTGGATGTCGGCGTGGGCGCCGATGCCTGCGCCGGCGCGGCACCACGCATGCCGCGGAACCCGCGTCCGCCGCGACCGCCGGCAAAACCGGAGGTTGCCGGTGCGGAAGTATCATCCGATGGCAGCGACGGCGCCGCCACGGAATAGAGCGATCCGCCCTGCATGTAGTAGATGGTCCGGCTGTCCTTTGACCATTGCGGCTCGGCGAACCCGCCTCCGCGGAAGAACCCGCGGCCGCGCGGCGCGCCCGTGGCGGCCGCGGAGGAGCCTTGGGTGACCGGCGTCAGGTGGGAGCCGTCCGGCGAGATCACGTACATCACCGGCCCGCCGCCGCCCTGATCCCCGCCGCCGAAGGCGACCAGCGCGTACATCCGGCCGTCCGGGGATGGCACGACGGTCGCCACCGAGCCGGTCGGGAAATGGGTGAGCTGCTTGATGCGATGATCCAATCCATCCCATTCGATTTTGACGTCGACTTTGGAAGGCCCGGTGTCCGGCCCCTCACCGCCGCCACCGAAACCGAACCCGCCCCGGCCGCCACGACGCGGCCGATTCTCTTTCTCCTGCGCCTCGGCCTGCGCTTCGGTGTTCACATCGCGGTCCTGCGGGTCCTTGGCGACGTGCGTCAGCGGGACGCTGAACAGTTGCATCGAGCTGCGATTCAGCGACGACATCGCCGGCGCGCCCACGCCGCCGAGCACCAGCAGTTTCTTCCCGTCCGGCGTCCACTTGGCGCCGCCGGCGATCAGGAACTGATCGGATCCGATCATGTGCTCCTCGCCGCTTTCCAGGTTCATCACGTAGACCCGCGAGCGAAGAATATGGTCTTCCTTGGAATAGGAGAGCCACTTTCCATCGGGGGAGAATTGCGGGCTGCCGATCGGGGCCACGTCGCTGGAAACCACCTCTTCGGTCTTGCCGCTGTCGAGGTCGACCTTCCGCAGCTTGTGGTCCGAGCCGGACCAGAGGAGCGATTTGGAATCGGGGGCCCAGACAAGCTCGTTTTTATCGCAGTCGGCATCGCTGATCTGTTTGGTCTGATGCCCCAGCTCATCGGAGATGAAGACCTCCTGGCGACCCGTACGATCCGAGACAAACGCG
>Ga0134125_10009969_pt1 | contig 10681 bp, 7 predicted proteins | sample KB31751_FD_96464 | JGI IMG/M metagenome (GOLD analysis project Ga0134125, IMG submission 96464) | Terrestrial soil microbial communities with excess Nitrogen fertilizer from Kellogg Biological Station, Michigan, USA - KB3-175-1 | ecosystem: Environmental > Terrestrial > Soil > Unclassified ...
CGCTGGTCGACATGATCTGCCAGCTGTTGTCCAACGAGAAGGATCCGCTCAAGGGCCGCCAGCTGCCGGTGATGTACTCGGTCAAGGAGAAGGGCTTCTTCTCGATCTCGGGCAACCTCGCCACGCAGTTCATCCAGGCGGTGGGCTGGGCGATGGCCTCCGCGATCAAGGGCGACACGCGGATCGCCTCCGGCTGGATCGGCGACGGCGCCACGGCGGAAGCGGATTTCCACACGGCGCTCACCTTCGCGCACGTCTATCGTGCCCCGGTGATCCTGAACGTGGTCAACAACCAGTGGGCGATCTCGTCGTTCCAGTCCATGGCGGGCGGCGAGGGGACGACATTCGCGGCGCGCGGCGTCGGCTGCGGCATCGCGTCGCTGCGCGTGGACGGCAACGACTTCCTCGCGGGCTATGCGGCCTCGCGCTGGGCGGCCGACCGGGCGCGGGCGAACCTGGGCCCCACGCTCATCGAGTGGATCACCTACCGGGGCGGCCCCCACTCCACCTCGGACGATCCCTCGAAGTACCGCCCCGCCGACGACTGGGAGCGCTATCCGCTGGGCGATCCCATCCCGCGCCTCAAGCGGCACATGATCGGGCTCGGGATCTGGTCCGACGAGGAGCACGCGCAGCTGCAGAAGGATCTCGAGGCGCAGGTGGTCGCCGCGCAGAAGGAAGCCGAGGGCTTCGGGTCGCTCGCCGACGGGCACCTCTTCAGCAACAGCACGATGTTCGACGACATCTACAAGGACGTGCCGGAGCACCTGCGCCGCCAGCGTCGCGAGCTGGGAGTCTGACCGTGGCGCGCATGACGATGATCCAGGCGCTGCGCTCCGCGATGGACGTGATGCTCGAGCGAAACCCCGACGTGGTGGTGTTCGGCGAGGACGTGGGCTATTTCGGCGGGGTCTTCCGCTGTACCGAGGGGCTCCAGGCCAAGTACGGCAAGACGCGGGTCTTCGACACGCCCATCTCCGAGGGCGGGATCGTGGGCGTCGCGGTGGGCATGGGCGCCTACGGGCTGCGGCCCGTGGCCGAGATCCAGTTCGCCGACTATTTCTATCCGGCCTCCGACCAGCTGGTCTCCGAGGCGGCGCGCATCCGCTACCGCTCGTCGGGCGACTTCACATGCCCCATCACCGTGCGCATGCCCTGCGGCGGCGGCATCTACGGCGGCCAGACGCACAGCCAGAGCCCCGAGGCGCTTTTCACGCACGTGTGCGGGCTGCGCACGGTGCTGCCGTCGAACCCCTACGACGCGAAGGGCCTGCTCATCTCGTCGATCGAGAACGACGACCCGGTGATCTTCCTCGAGCCCAAGCGCCTCTACAACGGGCCCTTCGACGGCCACCACGAGAATCCCGTGGTGCCGTGGTCGAAGCATCCGCTGGGCGAGGTGCCCGAGGGCTACTACACGGTGCCGCTCGAATCGGCGAAGGTCTTCCGGCCGGGCGAGGACGTGACCGTGATCACCTACGGAGCGATGGTGTTCGTCTCGGAGGCCGCCGCGAACGAGACCGGCATCGACGCCGAGATCATCGACCTGCGCTCCATCTGGCCGCTCGACCTCGACACGCTCGTGAACTCGGTGAAGAGGACCGGGCGCTGCGTGATCGTCCACGAGGCCACGAAGACGAGCGGCTTCGGCGCGGAGCTGATGTCGATCGTTCAGGAGAGCTGCTTCCATCACCTGGAGGCGCCGATCGAGCGCGTCACCGGCTGGGACACGCCCTACCCGCACGCCCAGGAGTGGGCCTACTTCCCGGGGCCCGGGCGCATCGGTGAAGCGTTGCGCCGCACCATGGAGGCCTGAAGCCGTGGGCACCTACGTGATCAAGATGCCGGACATCGGCGAAGGCATCGCCGAGGTCGAGCTCGTGGACTGGCACGTGAAGCCCGGCGACATGGTCGCCGAGGAGCAGGTCCTCGCCGACGTGATGACCGACAAGGCGAGCGTCGAGATTCCGTCCCACGTGGCGGGCAAGGTCGTGGCGCTCACCGGCAAGCCCGGGGACGTGATCGCCGTCGGGTCCGAGATCATCCGGCTGGAGGTCGAAGGGAAGGGAAATGCCGACGATGCGGGCTTGCCCACTCCCGCGAAGCCCGCGGTCGTGAAGGTCGAGGCGGCGCCCGCTCCCGCCTCCCCGAAGCCCGCCCCCGCGCCTGCGCCTGCGCTCAAGCTCGCCGCGTCGCGCCCGGAGCCGCGACCGGAGAACGAGAAGCCGCTCGCCGCCCCGGCCGTGCGCCGGCGCGCGCGCGAGATGGGCGTCGACCTCGCGGGCGTCGCCGGCTCGGGCCCCGACGGCCGCATCACCCAGGAGGACCTCGACGGCCTGGGATCCCGCGGCAATGCGCTTCGCTTCGCGGTGCCCGGCGGCGGCAAGATCGGCGTGCAGCGCCACGGGGAGGAATCCGTGCAGGTGATCGGGCTGCGCCGCAAGATCGCCGAGAAGATGCAGGAGTCGAAGCGGCGAATCCCGCACTTCACGTACGTGGAGGAGGTCGACGTCACCGCGCTGGAGGCCGCTCGCGTGGAGCTCAACGCCCGCTGGAAGCCGCAGCGCGGGCACCTCACGATGCTGCCGTTCCTCATGCACGCGATGGTGCGGGCGCTGCCGGACTACCCCGAGATCAACTCCCGCTACGACGACGACAACGGCACGCTCACCAAGTACGGGGCGGTGCACATCGGCATCGCGACGCAGACACCGAATGGGTTGATGGTGCCGGTCGTGCGCAACGCCGAGGCCCGCGACCTCTGGTCGTGCGCGTCGGAGGTGGCGCGCCTCGCCGAGGCGGCGCGTACCGGCAAGGCCTCGCGCGAGGAGCTCACGGGCTCGACCATCACCATCACGAGCCTGGGCCCCCTGGGGGGCATCGTGACGACGCCGGTCATCAACTATCCCGAGGTCGCGATCGTCGGCGTGAACAAGGTGGTGGAGCGCCCGGTGGTGCGCGACGGGCTCATCGTCGTTCGCAAGATCATGAACCTCTCGTCGTCGTTCGACCATCGCATCGTCGACGGCCTGCGGGCGGCGCAGTTCGTGCAGGGACTGAAGGCCTACCTCGAGGCACCTTCGACGTTATTCGTCGATTGATCTGTCCCCTTTTTCGCGAAAAAGGGCTCTGACCCCTTTAGCGCAGGTACTTCGCTTCGAAATCCGCGGCGGCCAGGGCCCCGCTCTCCAGGAACCCCTGGTACTCGTCGCACCCCAGCTCGCGCAGCACGGCGAGCTGGTCGGCGGTCTCCACGCCCTCGGCCACCACCATCAGGTGCAGCGAGTGCGCCATCGCCACGATCGCGCGGATGATGGCCTCGTCGTTGGGATCGGCGCCGATGTCGCGCACGAAGGAGCTGTCGATCTTGATCGAGTCCACGGGGAGCGACTTGAGGTACGAGAGCGACGAGTAGCCGGTCCCGAAGTCGTCGATGGCGAGCCCCACGCCCAGCTCGCCCAGGCGCTGCAGGAAGGCGCTCTTCTCGGCGATGTCCTGCATGAGGTGCGACTCGGTGAGCTCCAGCTCGAGCGCCTGCGCGGAGACGCCCGCGCCGCGCAGCGCCGCCTCGACCGCGCGCAGCAGCCGCTCCCCGTCGGCGACCTGCCCGACCGAGAGGTTCACCGCGAGCTTCAACCCCGGCGCATGCGCCTGCCACTCGCGCAGCTGCCGGCAGGCGTGCTCGAGCACCCACTCTCCGATGGGCACGATGAGGCCCGAATCCTCCGCGACGCCGATGAAGCGATCGGGCATGAGGAGCCCCCGGCGCGGATGCTGCCAGCGCACCAGCGCCTCCACGCCCACCAGCTCGCCGCTCGCCACCTTCACGCGCGGCTGGTAGTGCAGCACGAGCTCGTTGCGCCGCAGGGCAAGGCGCAGGTAGTTCTCCACCGATAGCCGCTCCTGGGCGCGCGCGTTCATGTCCTGCGAGAAGAACTGGTAGTTGTTGCGGCCCTTCTCCTTCGCGTAGTACATCGCGACGTCGGCGTTCTTCATGAGCGCTTCGGAGTCGCGGCCGTCGTTCGGATAGAGGGAGATCCCGATGGAGCACGAGGTCGAGAGGTGCTGGCTCTCGATCAGCATCGGGGCGCCCATGGCGGCGATCATCTTCTCGGCCACCTGCTGCGCGCCCTCGTCGTCGTCGTCGTCGAGGTTCTCGAGGATCACCGCGAACTCGTCGCCGCCCAGCCTCGCCACGGTGTCGGTCGCCCGCACGCACGCTGTGAGCCGCGAGGCCACGCGCTTCAGCAGCTCGTCGCCCACCTGGTGGCCGAGCGAGTCGTTGATGGTCTTGAAGCGGTCCAGGTCGATGAACATGAAGGCGAAGCCCACCTGGTTGCGCGCGGCGTTGAAGATGCACTGCTCGAGGCGGTCGTGCAGCAGCACGCGGTTGGGCAGGCCCGTGAGCGCGTCCCGGGTGGCGAGGTACTCGGCGCGCTCCTCGGCGCGCTTCCTCTTGCTGATGTTGTGCGAGGTGCCCGTCATGCGCTGCGCCTGCCCGCCCTCGCGCTGCGTCACCTTGCCGCGCGAATGGATCCAGATCCACTCGCCGGAAGCGTGGGTCACGCGGTACTCGCAGTCGAACTCGTCGCTCACGCCCTTCACGGCGTTGCCGAGCGCGGCGGTGAACACGGCGCGATCCTCGGGATGGGTCCAGCCGGCCACGTCCGCGCCCGCGAACGTGGATTCGCGCGGCGCGATGCCCAGGATGGCCGCCCAGCTCTCGTTGAAGTACACCTTGTCGCTCTTCAGGTCCCAGTCCCACAGCGCGAGCCGCGAGCCGGAGAGCGCGAGGTCGAGGCGCTCCTTGGCTCGGGCCATCTGCTGCTCGGTGCGCTTGCGAAGCGTGATGTCGCGGGCGACGCCCACCATGTAGGTCTCGTTGCCGACGTGGAGCGGCTTGCCGGAAAGCGCGTAGGGGCGGACGTTCCCCTCGCGATCCACGATCTCCGCTTCGAGCGCCATCTCGCGCCCCTGCTCGAAGACTTCGCGCATCGCGTTGCCGACCGCGTCGCGATCGCGCGCGGAGATGAAATCGAGCGGATGCATGGCGCCGATCTCCGCGCCGGTGTAGCCGATGGCGGCCGAGAGCGCCGCGTTCCAGCGCAGGATGGCGTGCCCGGCCGAAACCAGGAAGAACGCGCCGGCGAGGCTGTCCAGCACCGATTCGGAGAATTCCTTCTCGCGCAGGAGCGCCGCCTCGGCCTCGCGGCGGCGGCGCACCTCGTCGTCGAGGCGCTCGGCGAGCGATCGCTGGGCCGCGCCTGCGCTACGGGCCGCGGGCTCGCCGCCCTCGCGGCGCGCTTCGAGCCGGGCCATGGCGAGCGAGGCGAGGTTGGCGAGCGCCGTGCGCTCCTCGCCGCGAAGCCGGCGCGGAGCCGAGTCGAGCACCGTGAGCGTCCCCACCACGAAGCCGTCGGGCGCCACCAGCGGCAGGAGCGCGAGGAACCTCGCCTGCGGCCCCGAAGCCACCAGCGGATGGGTGGCATGCTCGGTGAGCGTGAGGTCCTCGACGAAGAAGGGTTCGCGGCGCGCTTCGCCCGCGAATGCGAGAGACTGCTCGCGCGGCAGGTACGCGAAGGCGACGCCGCTTCGGGCGCGAAGGCGCTCGCGCTTGCCGTCGAAGAAGGAGAGCCACGCCATCGGCGCGCCGCACGCCTCCTGCGCGCGGCGCACGAGCTCATCCAGCGCGGGCTGCGGCTGGTCCGGGTCGAGCACGCCGTAGGCGCGCAGCCGCCCAAGCCGCGCATCCTCGGCGTCGGCCACGGGCGCCGGCAGGACCGCCATCAGAGCGCGAGCTCGCAGAAGACGGGCGCGTGGTCCGAGGGGCGCTCGAGCGCGCGGGGCGCCGAGTCGATGGCGCAAGCCCGGCACGCACGCGCGAGCTCCGGGGAGAGCAGCGCGTGGTCGATGCGTAGCCCCCTCTTGCGGCGGAACGCGTTCATGCGGTAATCCCACCACGTGAAGGAGCGCTCGGGCTGCTCGAAGAGGCGGAAGGAATCGACGAAGCCCAGGCCCAGCAATCGCTTCATCGCCGCGCGCTCGGGATCGCTGAAGAGGACCTGCCCGGCCCACGCCGCGGGATCGTGCACGTCGCGCTCTTCGGGCGCCACGTTGAAGTCGCCCAGCACCGCGATTCGCGGGTGCTCCGCGAGCTGGGCCTCCAGCCAGGAAGCGAGCGCCTCGAACCAGCGCAGCTTGTAGGCGTACTTGTCGCTTCCGACGCTCTGGCCATTGGGCACGTACACGCTCACCACGCGCACGCCGTCGAAGTCGGCCGCGATGACCCGGCTCTGCTCGTCGGCGAACCCCGGGATGCCGCGGCAGACCTCGGCGCCCTCCATGCGCGAGAGGACCGCCACGCCGTTGTAGGTGCGCTGCCCGTGGTGAAGGCTTTCGTAGCCGGCCGAACGCAGCTCCGCGGCGGGGAACGTGGCGTCGTCGCACTTGGTTTCCTGCAGGCACATGACGTCGGGCTCGTGGGCCGCCAGCCAGTCGACGAGGTGCGGGAGCCGGACCCGGAGCGAGTTCACGTTCCAGGTGGCGACTTTCATGGCGCTTTCCCCGCGGCTACTTCTCGGCCGGGGGGTTGCGGCGCATCGAGCCGCCGCCGGGGAGTCGCGTGCGCGGGTAGCCCGCCGCGTCGAGCGCGGCGTTCCACTGCTCCTCGCTGTAGCCCTTGAGCGGCGTGGATCCCACGGCGAGGGTGGGCACGTAGAGCGCGCCGACCAGCTTCTTCAGCTCTTCCTTGTCCGCGACGTTGTTGAGGGCGTCGCGCTCGGTATAGGGCACGCCGCGCTTCTCGAGGAGGTCGCGCGCCTGGATGCAGTCGTCCCCGCAGTCGGGGCTCACGAAGATCGACACGGGGTTGCGCCGCGCGGCTTGCTGGGTGGCGTAGGGAAGGTTCGAGTCGTCCGGCCCGCCGCCGCCCATGCGGCGCTCGACCGCGCCCCTGGCGTCGTCCGGCGGGGGCGCGTCGGTGAAGTGGATCTTGCCGTCCTTGTCGGTCCAGCGATATACGGTGCTCTGCGCGTAGCCCAACGCCGCGGCGAGCGACAGCAGCACCAGCGCGACCTGCATCGTCCTCATGCGAACCTCCACCCTTCAGCCGTCGACCGCGGCTGTCATTCCATTATGACGCAGAAGGGCGTCCAGCTGCGGCTTGCGCCCGCGGAAGGCGACGAACGATTCCAGGGCCGGGCGGCTGCCGCCGGCGGCGAGCACCTCGCGGCGGAAGCGAGCGCCCGTGGCCGGATCGAGCACGCCCGCCTCCTCGAAGGCGCCGTAGGCGTCCGACGAGAGGACCTCGGCCCACTTGTAGCTGTAGTAGCCCGCCGCGTAGCCGCCCGCGAAGATGTGCGAGAACTGCTGGGGGAAGCGGTTGTACGCGGGGGGGAAGATCACCGCGACCGCGCTCCTCACGCGCTCGAGGAGCGCCATCACGTCGCCGCCCGCGGGATCGAAATCGTAGTGCAGGTGCATGTCGAAGAGCGCGTACTCGAGCTGCCGGACGAACCCCATGCCGCTCTGGAAATTCTTCGCCGCGACCATCTTGTCGAAGAGCGCGCGCGGGATGCGCTCGCCGGTGTCCACGTGGCGGGTCATCGGCGCCACCACGTCCCACTCCCAGCAGAAGTTCTCCATGAACTGGCTGGGAAGCTCCACCGCGTCCCACTCCACGCCGTGGATCCCCGAGACGCCCAGCTCGTCCACCTGGGTGAGCAGCTGGTGCAGGCCATGGCCGAACTCGTGGAAAAGCGTATTCACCTCGTTGTGCGTGAAGATCGCGGGCTTGCCGCCCACGGGCGCGGAGAAGTTGCAGGTGAGGAACGCGACCGGCGTCTGCAAGCGCGTGGCGAGGCGCCTGCGGGCCACGACCTCGTCCATCCAGGCCCCGCCGCGCTTGGACTCGCGCGCGTAGAGGTCCATGTAGAACTGGCCCACGAGCGTCCCGCTCGCGTCCGTGATCTCGTGGAACCGCACCGTGGGATGCCATGTGTCCGCCCGTGCCGCGCGGATCGTGACGCCGTAGAGCGTGCCCACCAGGCGGAACATCCCCGCGAGCACCTCTTCCTCGGGGAAGTACTGCTTCACCTGCTGGTCGGAGAAGGCATAGCGCGCCTGGCGCAGCTTCTCGCTCACGTACGCCACGTCGCACGCGCGCACCTCGGCGAGGTTGAGCTCGTCCCGGGCGAAGGCGATGAGCTCCTCCATGTCGCGCCGGGCGAAGGGCTTGGAGCGGCGCGCGAGATCCTCGAGGAAATCGAGCGCCTCGCGCGGCGTGCCGGCCATCTTGGTGGCGAGCGAGACCTCCGCGAAGGAACCGTACCCGAGGAGCTTCGCCTCCTCCCCGCGCAGCGCGAGGAGCTGGCGGATCACGCCCGTGTTGTCCCACTTCGGGTCGGCGCCCAGCTCGGAAGCCCGCGTGAGGTAGGCGCGGTACATGCGCTCGCGAAGCCCGTGATGGTCGGCGTACTGCATCACGGGCAGGTAGCAAGGCATCTGCAGCGTGAGCTTCCAGCCGGGGCGCCCTTCCTTCGCCGCCGCCTCGCGGGCGGCCTGCTTCACGTCGGCTGGAATGCCGGAGAGCTCGGACTCGTCCTCGATCAGCAGCTCGAAGGCATTGGTCGCGTCCAGGACGTTGTCCTGGAACTGCGATCCCAGGCGTGCCAGCTCGGCCTGGATCTCGAGGAAGCGCGCCTTCTGCGGCGGCGGGAGCTCCGCGCCTCCCAGGCGGAAGTCGCGCAGCTGGAGTTCCACGAAACGGCGCCGCGCGGCCGGCCAGGACTCGAAGCCCGGCGTGGCGGCCAGGGCCTTGAAGCCCGCGTACAGGCGCTGGTCCTGGCCCTGCTCGGTGAAGAACTCGGTCACCTTGGGCAGCGCGGCGTTGTAGGCGTCGCGAAGCTCGGGCGTATTGACCACGGCGTTCAGGTACGAGACCTGCGTCCAGGCGCGCGCGAGCTTCTCGTTCGCGTCGTCGAGCGGCTCGACGAAGGTGTCCCAGGTGGGCCGCGCATCGCGCGCGGCGAGGCGCTCGATGGTGGCGCGGCCCGTCGCGATCAGCCGGTCCACCGCGGGACCGACGTGGCCCGGCTCGATCCGGGAAAAATGCGGCAACGAGGAGAAATCGAGGAGCGGATTGGACATCGCGGTCTCCGGGTAGGAGGAACGTGCCGCCCTCAGGCGGCGTATACGGTACGGCCGCCCACCAGCGTGCGGATCACGCGGCCGGTGAGCTCCAGCCCCTGGAAGGGCGTGTTCTTGCCCTGGCTCGCGAGCGCGCCAGGCTCGACGCGCCACGGGCGCGCCGGATCGAAGAGACAGACATCGGCGCTCGCGCCGGGTTCGAGGCTTCCGGCGGCCACGCCCAGGATGCGGGCCGCGCGGAATGTGACCGCACCCAGGGTATCGGCGAGCGAGAGCCCGGATTCCCGGCCCCATTGCAGGGTGAGGGGGAGCAGCAGCTCGAGCGCGGTCGCCCCGGGCTCGGCCTCGCCGAAGGGCACCTGCTTCGCGTCGTCGTCGACCGGCGTGTGGTCCGAGCAGACGGCGTCGATGGTTCCATCGGCCAGCGCGCGCCGCAGCCGGTCGCGGTCCGACGGATCGCGCAGCGGCGGGATGAGGTTGCACTGCGTGTCGAAGTCGGAGATGTCGCGGTCGCAGAGGTGGAGGTGGTTCACGCCCACGTCGCAGGTGAGCCTCGCGCCTTTCGCCTTGGCTTCCGCGACGAGCGCCACCGAGGCGGCGGCCGAGAGGCGGGCGAGGTGCACGCGTGCGTCCGTCGCCGCCATGAGCTCGAGGATCGTGCGCACCGCGACAGTCTCGGCGACGACCGGGATGGGCGCGAGCCCCAGGCGCGTGGCGACCTCGCCCTCGTGCGCCACGCCGCCGGCGGCGAGCGCGCTGTCCTGCGGCCGCAGCCACACCGTGTAGCCGAATGTCGAGGCATAGCGCATCGCCTGGAGCAATGTCGCCGGATCGGGAAGCGGCGCGTTGCCCTGGAAGAACCCGACGCAGCCCGCCTCGGTGAGCTCGGCCATCTCCGCGAGGTGCGAGCCCTTGAGGCCCACGGTGAGCGCGCCCAGCGGATGCACGCGCCCGCGGTCGAGGCTCGCGGCGCGGCGCTTCAGCATCTCGACCAGGCCCGGCTCGTCGAGCGGCGGGTCGGTATCGGGCGGGCAGGCGAGGCTCGTCACGCCGCCCGCGGCCGCGGCATGCATCTCGGATTCCAGCGTGGCCTTGTACTCGAAGCCCGGCTCGCGCAGCCGCGCCGAGAGGTCCACCAGCCCGGGGCATGCCGCCAGGCCCTTGGCATCGATCGTCTCATCGGCCTTGAAGGAAGCCGGCGCCTTGTCGAGCGCGGCGATCTTGCCGTCCACGATATAGATCGAGCCGGGCTTGTCCCGCTTCGTTGCGGGATCGACGACGCGAGCATTGATGATCGCGAGATTCATGCGTTGGAAGGGCTCCCCAGCATTCCCATCACCGCCATCCTCACCGCGATGCCGAAGGTCACCTGCGGCATGATCACGCTCTGCGGGCCGTCGGCCACCGGCGAATCGATCTCGACGCCGCGGTTCATGGGGCCCGGGTGCATCACGATCGCGTCGGGCTTGGCGAGCGCTAGCTTCGCGGCCGTGAGGCCGTAGCACTTGAAGAACTCGCCCGCGGAGGGCAGCAG
>Ga0134125_10009970_pt1 | contig 10681 bp, 7 predicted proteins | sample KB31751_FD_96464 | JGI IMG/M metagenome (GOLD analysis project Ga0134125, IMG submission 96464) | Terrestrial soil microbial communities with excess Nitrogen fertilizer from Kellogg Biological Station, Michigan, USA - KB3-175-1 | ecosystem: Environmental > Terrestrial > Soil > Unclassified ...
GATGGTGGCCCTGATACTCGCGTATTTCGTCGCCGGCGAGACCCTGACTCCGAGCATGCTCATCGCCTCAGCGCTGGTGATCGCGAGCGTCATTCTCATTCTCGCTTCCCCGGGAGACCCAAAGCGGGCCGCTCCTGAAGCGAGCATCCACGCCAAACGGAGCAATATCGATGGTTGTCAGAGTATGGCGAGGCAGGACCAGCTCGGCCAAAGCCGACGAATACATGAGATTCCTGAAGGAGACCGCCTACCCGGATTACGGCGAGGTGAGCGGCAATCGCGGCTGGATGCTTCTTAGGCGTCCGCTGGCGGACTCGGTGGAATTCATGTTCGTATCGTTCTGGGACTCAATGGATGCGATCGAGCGCTATGCTCGCGGTAATCCGGAGCAGCCCCAGTACTACCCCGAGGACCGCGCAGCGCTGCTGGACTTGCCGGAGCGGGTCGAGCATTTCGAGATCATTGACCTGCAGTCGCGCTGGTAACTCGCGGGCTGGCGCTCATCGGCCGTATCGGCTTTCGCAGCCCAAGGCGTGCATGCGGGAACGACGTCATCAACGTCGAGCGTTGCGACGTGCCCGAGGGTTCGCGCGCTGGCTGAAATTCCGCCCGGTAACGGCGCCTCCGGCGGCGCTGCCGACCAGTTGCGCGTATTTCGCCAGCACTCCCGCCGTGGCAAAGGGCTTCTTCGGCTTCCACGCGGGGCGGCGGCGACGCAGTGCGGCTGCTGAGATCTCGGCACGGATTTCCCGGCGCATCGCATCGATGGTGATCCGATCGCCATCGCGAAGCAGCCCGATCGGTCCACCGACAGCGGCCTCGGGTGAAATGTGTCCGACGACGAAGCCATGACTGCCGCCCGAGAAGCGGCCGTCGGTGATCAGAGCAACCTTGTCCGAAAGGCCTCGGCCAACGATGGCGCCTGTGGGACTGAGCATCTCCCGCATGCCCGGCCCACCGATCGGCCCCTCGTTACGGACGACTACGACATCCCCCGCGCGTACGCGTCCCGCGAGGATGGCGGCCGTCGCTTGCTCCTCACCATCGAATACCCGCGCGGTGCCACTGAAGGTCTCACCTTCCTTGCCGGTGATCTTCGCGACGGCCCCCTCCGGGGCTACGTTTCCGTAGAGAACGACCAGGTGACTTTGCTTTCGCAGCGGCCGTGACAACGGCCTCACGATGTTCTGCTCGACGGGATATCGGCTCACGTTTGCGAGATTCTCCGCTACGGTGCGCCCCGTGACGGTGAGGCAGTCGCCGTGTAGCAGACCGCCGTCGAGCAGCATTCTCATCAATGGCTGGATACCCCCGATGCCGATGAGCTCGGCCATCAGATAGCGGCCGCTTGGCTTCAGGTCGGCGAGGACCGGCGTCCTGCGGCCGATGCGAGTGAAGTCGTCGAGCCGCAGTCTCACACCCGCCTCATGAGCGATTGCGAGCAAATGCAGTACCGCGTTGGTCGAGCCGCCGAGCGTGATCACAACGGTGATGGCGTTCTCGAAAGCCTTGCGGCTCAAAATGTCGCGCGGGCGGATGCCCTTGCGCACGAGCGAAACGACCGCCTCGCCGGCGCGGCGGCAATCGGCCCGCTTCTCGACACCAGCTGCCTCTTGCGCTGAGCTGCCGGGAAGAGAGAGACCGAGCGCCTCGATTGCCGAAGCCATGGTGTTTGCGGTGTACATGCCGCCGCAGCTCCCGGGCCCCGGGATGGCCGTGCGCTCGACCTCCAAGAGTTGCTCATCGGTGATTTTGCCGGCAGCGCGGGCGCCCACGGCCTCGAACACCGAGACGATGTCGCGGCGCGCGACGCCGGGGCGGATAGTGCCGCCGTAGACGAAGACCGCTGGACGATTGAGCCGCGCAATCGCCATTGCGCAGCCCGGCATGTTCTTGTCACAGCCACCGATCGCGACGAAGCCGTCGAAGCCCTCCGCTGCGACTACGGTCTCGATCGAGTCCGCAATGACCTCCCGCGAGACCAGCGAGTAGCGCATCCCGGGAGAGCCCATCGAGATGGCGTCCGAGACGGTGATCGTGTTGAAAAGTACGCTCTTGGCGCCTGCCTCATCCGCGCCGGCGATCGCCTCGCGGGCAAGGTCGCCGATGTGCATGTTGCAGGGCGTGACGTTCGCCCACGTGGAGGCGATTCCGATCTGGGGCTTGGCAAAGTCCTCGTCCTTGAACCCGACGGCCCGGAGCATGGCACGGGCGGGTGTCTGCTTGAGACCGTCGACGACCAGCCGTGAGTGCTGGCGCGGTTGGATCGTCTTTCTCTTGCGCACGACTGACCTCCACTTACGGCTCGTTCAGCTCCATGCCCTGCGCCAGCAGAGGCACGGCAGTCTTGTAGCGAACCTGCTTGAGCGCGAAGCTCGAGCGGACGTTCGAGATGCCGGGAATCTTCGTGAGAATGTTCAGGATGAAGTGCTCCACATCGTGGATATCTCTGACCAGGACGCGCAGCAGGTAGTCCGAGTCGCCCGTCATCACATAGCACTCCATGACCTCCGGTCTCAGGACGATCGCTTCTTCGAACTTCTCCATCGTGTCGCGCCGTTGCTTCTCCAGGCTCACCTGAATGAAGACGTTCAACCGCAGCCCCAAACGCTCGGCATCGACCAAGGTCACGTGTGCCCGTATCACTCCCGCCTCCTGTAGCGCGCGTACGCGATAGAGGCACGGTGTTGGAGTGAGGTTTACCTCCCTCGCCAGGTCCGAATTCGTTATGCGCGCATCTTCCTGTAGGCGCTCGAGGATTGCAATGTCAATCCGATCGAGTTTCATAGCACAGCCCTCTATAGATGGGGATGCATTTAGAACAACAGACCAGTACTGTGGTCAATTGGTGTACACATTAGACACCTATTTTCACGTGCGCGTGTAGAGTTTCTCTCCATGGTAGACCCGCCTTGGAGCGAACAGGCTCCTTCTCGTCGAGCTGGAGACCAACAAATGACCGCCACATAGAGCTCTGCAGCCGTCCTCACCGCCAAGATGGCACCTGCGCACGAATGTACGTAGGCGGGCGGCTGTACGCGCACGAAATAGGCGCTTAGAGACCGACCGCATGATCAAACTGAGAAGGGGGAACTATGCGTATTTCCGCAACCGGCGCGGCTCTGGCCCTCGCCTGGTCCGCTGCCCTGTCATACCCATCCGGCGCGACAGCGGCGGATGACACGAGCAAGGAGAGCGCTGCCGCGATCGCAGCAGCAACTGCAGGAGCCGCGGGCGCTGCGGAGCCGCCGTCGGCGAGCGACCCGGCGGCGGCCTCGCCGGGCTCCGGATTGAAGGAGGTCGTGGTGACCGCTACGAAGCGGCGCGAGAACGTCCAGGACGTTCCGATGTCGATACTTCCCATTTCCGGAAATCAGCTCGCGGCCAATCAGATCTTTTCCGTCGATCAGCTCTCGCGCGCGGTCCCGGGCTTCAATGACTACTACGGTGGTTTCCAGGATGCCAGGACGACCTTTTCACTGCGCGGCATCGGAACAGTATCCAATGGTCAGCTGACGCAGCCGTCGGTCGGCGTGGTGATCGATGGAGTGTTCATCGCGCGCTCGGGCGCGGCGATGAACATGCTCAGCTTCGGCGATATCGACCATATCGAGATGCTGCGTGGACCTCAGGGGACCCTGTTTGGAAAGAACACGACCGCAGGAGCGATAAACGTCGTCACGAAAAGCCCGACGCAGACGGTCGAAGGCGACGTCTCCGCCAGCTACGGGTCCTATAACGAGGTCAGAGCGCAGGGTTACGTGTCGGGGCCGCTCACGAATGGCGATGCTGTCTCGGGCAGCATGTCGTTCTACGTGCACCACATGGATGGCTACATCCATAACATCCTGGACAATGACTACTATGACGGGAGCCACTCCGCGGGGATGCGCGGCAAGCTGGCCCTCAAGCCCCGCGATGGCACTCGTGTACTCCTGAGCCTCGACTACGAGAACGAGAGGACTACATGCTGCGTGGGTCCCGTCAGATATGTGAACGCACAGTCATCCCTTGCCGATCAGGGACTCTACCCCGGGCTGCCGAACCCCTTTCCGCCCGGGTTCGTCGGCCCGTACAACACACAGATCACCGGATTCGACCCTCTGCACCGGGAAACCGAGAATCGCTCCGACGGGCTCGCTGTGACCCTGGACCAGGACCTCGGAGCCGGATACACGCTCACGTCGATTTCGGCGTACCGACAATGGTATGCGACCTGGGACATTCCCGAGGGCAATCTCGACGACAACATCATTCCCGAGGTTCCGCCGACAAACACGGGTATCGGCGACGAGTACCAGGTGTCTGAAGAGGCTCGCGTCGCCTCGCCGAAAGGCGGGATCGTGGACTACGTCGCGGGCCTGTTCTACTACAAGGACAGGATATTCCAGCCCGAGACCTTCGGCCTGGATCTGGCGGCCTTTACGGGAGCTCCCGTGGGCACTGAGGTTGATGTCGGGCAGTGGGCATCGCACGGCGGCAGCATCGATTACGCCGCCTTCCTCGACGCGAATATCCATGTAACCACTGCGCTCACCCTGGTTGCCGGTGCGCGCGAGACGAGGGACAAGGTGTTTCTCGATCTGCACGGCACCTATATTTTTGGTGAGCCGATGCTCGTGGATACCTCGCACACGGTGACGCTGCCGTCCTGGCGCTTCGGCCCGCAGTGGAAGATTACGCCCGACCTGATGGCCTATGCGACCGTGGCGCACAGCTTCAAGGGCTCCGCCTACGATGACAAGTCGACCGAGCCGAGCGGCGAGCTGGCAGAGCCCGAGGTGGTAACGAGCTACGAGATCGGGTTCAAGTCGACGCTCTTTGACAACAAGGTGAGGATGAACGCGGACGCGTACCTCGCGAACTACAAGAATTTTCAGGCGCAGGGTGTCGTGCAGAATCCGCAGACGCTGGTGCTGATCGAGATCCTGAAGAATGCGGGCGCGCTGCGCTCCCAGGGTGCGGAGATGGATCTGGCGGCAATTCCCTACCCGGGGGTATCGTTGGACTTCAACGCCGCCTACATACACTCGTATTTCGCCAGCTTTCCGAACGCTCCGTGTTATGGCGGCGAACCCATTGGTCCTGGTGGGTGCTCCGGGCCCGGTGGTTTCCAGGACATCACGGGAAAGCCGAACGCGCTGACGCCGGAGTTCTCGTACAACGTGAATGCGAGGTACGACTTTCCGTCCGGCCTGCTGCCGTTCGATCCGTTCGCGCTCGTGGGTTATTCCTGGAAGAGCAAAGTCCAGTGGGATATCCTGCAGGACCCGCACAACATCGAGAATTCTTACGGGCTCCTCAACGCCTCGGTCGGGGCGAGAAGCAGCGACGGACGGGTGAGCGTGGTGCTGTACGGCACCAACCTTACCAACAGGTTCCATACCTCGGGGCTCGAAGGCTCCGGGCAGGAGCTGCCCCCGGACTACAAGCGGCTATGGGGCATCAGGTTCGACTACCAATTGTAGCGGTGAGGTCAACACATGACGATGCGAGCTGCTTACTTCTTCCGATCGACGGGTAGAGCCTGCCTGGTTTCGTGCACGATGCTCCTCGCGCTGTTGCCTGCGGCGCGACAGGTCTCGGCGCAGGAGCTCGCCAGCTCGGAGCGGGCATGCGCAGCGCTCGCCGATGCGAGCTTTGCCGGCATCGAGGATGCGCCATCGCAGGTGACTCATGCCGAGGCCACGACTTCGAAGACCTCCAGCGGCTCGCCGGTGCAGGTCTGCAGAGTCGATGGATACGTGGCGCCCCAGGTGGGCTTCTCTCTCGTTCTGCCGCTTCGGCAGCAGGGCTGGAATCACCGCTTCATAGAGCTCGGATGTGGCGGCCACTGCGGCATGATCGCGGCCGAGATGTGCGCCAAGCCCGTGAGCGGTGGCTATGCATGCATCGTCACCGACACGGGACACAAAGGAACGGGGGGCGATGGGGTGTGGGCCTTGGACAATCTGCAGGCCAAGGTCGACTGGGGCTATCGTGCGCCCCACGTGATCGCCATTGCGGGGAAGGCGATCACGCGCCGCTTCTATGGCGTGGGTGCGGCTCATTCTTATTTCATGGGATGCTCGACGGGCGGTCGGGAGGCGCTGCAGGAAGCCCAACGATTCCCTTACGACTTCGACGGTATCATCGCGGGATCGCCGCCGATCCGACTGAGCGATCTATACATCATGTTCGCCTGGGGTGCCCGCGTCACGCATGCATCGGACGGCAAACCCATCCTCTCGCTGCAAGACCTGCAGCTGCTGAATAGAGCCGCCGTGGCGGCATGCGACAAGGGTGATGGTCTGAAAGACGGAATCATCGGCCGGCCCGACTCCTGCCGCTTCTCTCCCAAGGAGTTGCTCTGCAGTCGCTCGCGATCGAAGGGCTGTCTGACCGCCGCGCAGGTCCAGGCCGCGGAGCTGATCTACCAGGGACCAACCACGTCCAACGGCCGCGTCCTCTTCCCGGGCGCGTATCCGGGCTCGGAATTCAATCCGGAAGTGTCCAACCCGGCGGAAGGGAATTGGAACGCGAGCTACATCAGCGTCGCGGGATATATGCCGCTCATGCAGGAGGCGTTCCGATACTTCTATTTCGACGAGAACCCGAGTCCCGGCTGGACCTACGGCAATTTCAGGTTCGATGAGGACTACAAGCGGATGGGAGTGATGGAGGCTCTCGTCGACAGCAGTAACCCCGATCTCAGCCGCTTTCGCGATGCCGGCGGTAAACTCCTCATGTACGAGGGCACCCATGACAACTCGGTCTTGCCGCGCTTCGTGATCGACTACTATGAAAAGGTCGAGGCGGTGATGGGCGGCCCGCGCAAGGCGCGGGAATTTGCGCGGCTGTTCGTGCTTCCCGGAGTCGAGCATTGTGCAGGAGGAGTGGGCGCGGGCACCATCGATTACATGGGCGCCATGGAAAACTGGGTCGAGCGGGGACTCCCACCTGACAGGCTGATCGCGTATCATTTGAAGGATCACGGACCGCTTACCATGAGTTCTCTGTGGCCGGAATTCCCGCTCAATCCGCAGGAAATTGCGTTCTCGCGGCCGGTATTCCCTTATCCCCTGCGGGCCCGATATCGGGGCTCGGGCAATTCCAACGAGGCCTCGAGCTTCGCGCCCGCGGAGAACTGAAGCGGGTCGTCGGAGGATCGGGAGAAAGGGACTAGATGACAGTCACACGCTTGCTGCGCGACGGGGGGCCGGTGATCCGCAAGCTCGTGTGGCGCATCGTCCCATTTCTGGGAATCCTGTACTTCGTATCCTATCTCGATCGGGTCAACGTGGCGTTTGCCGCGTTGACCATGAACGGTGATCTGCAGATATCTCCCGCGCAGTTCGGGTGGGGCGCGGGAATTTTCTTTTTGGGATATCTGCTGTTTCAGGTCCCGAGCAACCTGATGCTCGAGCGATTTGGCGCGCGGCGCTGGATCGCGGTGATCATGGTCGCCTGGGGAATCGTGTCCATGGGCATGGGGGTGATCACCGACGCCAGGCAATTCCTGCTCGCCCGGCTGCTTCTCGGGTTCGCCGAGGCAGGGTTCTTCCCGGGGGTCGTCCTCTATCTGACGCGTTGGTTTCCGCCGAGCCACCGCGGCAGGATCATGGCCGGCTTCATGCTCACCGTGCCCCTGGCGAGTGTCGTTGGTGCACCGCTTTCGAGCCTCATTCTGCAGGAGTGTCACGATTGGGCCGGCTTGGAAGGGTGGCGCTGGCTGTTCATCCTGGAAGGCGCGCCTGCATTGCTCGGAGCGCTGGCAGTGGTGTTGCTGCTTCCTGACAGACCTGACAAGGCGGCGTGGCTGGATACCAGGGAGCGCAGGTGGCTTGCCTCAGTCCTTGCCGAGGCGCAGGACGACATGCCCCAGCCTCGTAACGCGTGGGCCACGATGCGCGATTTGCGGGTGTTGTCGTTTGCTCTCGTTTACTTCGGACTGACCCTGAGCCTTTACGGCGTCGGCCTGTGGGTGCCTTTGATGCTCAAGGCCAGCGGGACCTCCGTTGCAGGTGCGGCGCTGCTGTCGGCCGTGCCATACGCGGTGGCGGCCCTTGGGATGCTGATTTGGGCCCATTTTGCCGACGCGAGGAAGGGCGCCCCCACCGCCAACGTGTGGGTGCCCACGGTAGCCTCTGCCGCTGCCCTGGCCCTGCTGCCGTTGGCCGATGACCTCCTCTGGGAGCTTGCGTGTCTTTCCGTAGCGGCCCTCGGTACGCTGGCCGCGCTCGGGACCTTCTGGACCATTCCGACGCGAAAGCTTCCTGCCGGCGAGATGGCTGTGGCCGTGGCCAGCATCAACGCGGTCGGTAATCTCGGCGGCTTCATTGGCCCTGTCATGGTAGGGTGGACCAGACAGCTCACCAATAGCTTTCATACGGCAGCTCTCCTGCTCGCGGTCTGCATTGCGCTTGCTGCGCCGTTGCTCGCCATCGCAGGCAGACCTTCCGCAAGTCAGACGGTCCGTCCCTAGCGCAAGTCCGGGAGTCCGGCTGCAGATGACTCTCCATGCGCAGCGGCCTTCATAGCAGTTGTTTCTGTAAGTTGAGTCGAGTCTAGAACAAAGAACCATAAGTCCGACTCGCGGATCCCGAGATTAGAGACCTATTTTCCCCGGGAAGGGTAAAGTTTTTGCTCCAGCGCAGATCGCGCGCGTAAAGGGGGCAGACGATGGCGGTCACGGACTGCCCGACCGAGGAATCCACCGCCATCCGCCGCGCGGGTTTGCGCCTGCTTCCCTTGCTCGCCCTCCTTTATTTCGTCTCGTTCCTGGATCGCGTGAATGTCGGGTTCGGGGCGTTGACCATGAATGCGGATATGGGTCTCGATGCCCGGCAGTTCGGCTTCGGGGCGGGAATCTTCTTTGTCGGCTATATCGCCTTCGCAGTGCCGGCCAACCTGATGCTGAAGAAAGCAGGCGCTTCGCGATGGCTGGCGGGGATCGCCATCGTCTGGGGTGCAGTCGCTCTCCTCATGGCCTTCGTCAGGACGCCTGCGGAGTTTTACCTGCAGCGCCTGTTGCTGGGGGCGACGGAATCGGGATTCCTGCCCGGGGTCATGCTGTACCTCACGGAATGGTTTCCGGCGCGAGTCATCGCCAGGGTGATGGCGAGCTTCTTCGTCGCTGTCCCGCTCTCGAATGTGCTCGGCGCGCCGCTTTCGAGCTGGCTTCTGAACCATGGACTCTGGGGAATGCACGGCTGGCAGTCGATGTTTCTGCTGGAAGCCCTGCCCGCCATCGTGCTCGGCGTTGCCGCGACCTTTTGGCTCGACGATGAGCCTTGCCGCGCATCGTGGCTGCGGCCGGCAGAGCGCAACGCCCTGGTGGCTGCCCTCGCAAGAGATACCGGCAGCAGTTCCGCGACCAGCTTGCGCAGCGGGCTCATGAGTCCACGGGTCTGGGGCCTCGGCTGTATCTATTTTCTCATCGTCATGGCCTTGTATGGCTTCGGGTTTTGGGCGCCGCAGATTCTGCGTGGCATCGGTGGACTTTCCGTGCAGCAAACCGGTTGGGCCACGGCGGTTCCGTATTGCGCAGCGGCGGCGTCGATGGTTGCGTGGAGCGCAGGCTCGGACCGAACGGGCGAGAGGACCTGGCACGTGGTCATCCCGTCGTTCGCAGGGGCGCTCGGATTCCTGATCGCCGGACATGCGCCATCCCTATGGGTTGCAGTAGCGGCATTCATGCTGTCGACGGCGGGAATTTATTCCGCCTGCGCGGTGTTCTGGACGATGCCACGCTACATACTCAGTGGCACCGGGGCCGCGGCAGGGATCGCGCTCATCAACTCGATCGGGAATCTCGCGGGATATTTCGGCCCGGTGACGATGGGCTGGCTCAAAGGCCCTGCGGGTGGCTATTCCACTGGAATCGATGTGCTCGCGATGAGCATGGCAGCAGCCGGCGGGCTGGCGCTCGTGTTGGGATCGGATCGGTCGCGCGGCCGAAGACCGCCGCAACCTTCCTTGCTGGGAATGGCGTGGCGTCGGCGACGATCACCGCGGGCGCGGTAGGAACCGCTACGACGCTGCCGCGCCGGCCGCCGCAATCCGGGCATGGCCTCTATGCCGGCGCGCAGCCCGGCGCCGGTCCGCTTCCCATTGCCTCGTTCCGGCAGTTAGAATGGAGCTCTCTGCGAAGAGGGCCGCCCATGAAACAACGACTAAGAATTGCGTGCTCGCTATTGATGCTCGCACCGGCACTCTGCCTGGCCCAGAGCGTGTTCGACGGGATCTGGCGACCGGATCCGCAGAAGCCGAGCCCGAATCAACCACCCGAAGAGCTGACTCTCATGGGCGGTCAATATGAATGCCAGTCCTGTAAGCCGCCGTACAAGATTGCCGTGGATGGCAAGGATCACGAGGTGAAGGGTAGTCCTTACTACACCAGCCTCAGCGTATCGATCGTCGATGGACACACCGTGGTCAAAACGGCGAAAAGGAACGGCAGGACGGTAGCTCGCATCAAGGAAGTAGTGTCTGCCGACGGCCGCGGCCGTACGCAGGTGCAGACGCTCATCGGCATGGCTCCTCGCACCGTCGATTTTGCCCGCACGTATTCCCGTATTGCCGCAGGGCCCTCCGGATCGCATGCGCTCTCGGGAAGCTGGCGAGAGCTCCAGGCAGATCTCGTGAATCACGAAGAAGACACGACGTACAAGCTGAGCAACAACACGCTCAGCATGTCCGA
>Ga0134125_10009971_pt1 | contig 10680 bp, 9 predicted proteins | sample KB31751_FD_96464 | JGI IMG/M metagenome (GOLD analysis project Ga0134125, IMG submission 96464) | Terrestrial soil microbial communities with excess Nitrogen fertilizer from Kellogg Biological Station, Michigan, USA - KB3-175-1 | ecosystem: Environmental > Terrestrial > Soil > Unclassified ...
CCTGCCAAGGGCACGGCTGGGTAGCGAAGTTCGGTTGTGATAACCGCTGAATGCATATAAGCGGGAAGCACGCTCTAAGATGAGATCTCCCAACCCAAAAGGGAAATGAAGGGCCCAGGAAGATCACCTGGTTGATAGGCTGGAGGTTGAAGCGCGGCAACGTGTGAAGCTTACCAGTACTAATCGCCCGTTCGGCTTGTCCATAGAATTTATTCTGCGCAGTGGGTTCCATCCACTTAGTCAGAAGACATTCAACACAAGCCTATGTAGTTATCCCGATGCTTCTAGCGAGCATCAACTCAATCTATTCAGTCGTGAAGGATCGCGAGAGCGAATTCTTTGACACATGGTGCTTTTGCTTCAAATTGCTTTTCCGCGAGAGCGGACCAGGAAATTGCAAGTCGCGGGCGAAACTGCCCGCAAAGCGCCTCCAGTTTGCCGGTGAGTTTACCGCGAGGGTCACACCCGTTCCCATCCCGAACACGGAAGTTAAGCCTCGTTGGGCCGATGGTACTGCACGCGAAAGTGTGTGGGAGATTAGGTGATCGCCGGCATAATATCAAAAGCCCCACTCCGAGCGAGTGGGGCTTTTTGCTGTAATTTAGCGCATCCGGCGAAGCGTCGGCCGAGAGGCGGTGATATTCTTGACCGAAAATCCATGACCATCTAGGTGACGCATCGTGGCCGGACAGCGGCAATCCATTCACGGATTCACTCAAGCGCAAAGGTTAGCGCAGGCCAGGTATATGACCGCCGTGTGTCCGGAACCGGGCTACAAGGGATCAGGCTACCGGCTGGCGCCACGTCTTCGGGAATTCAATCTGGCTCCTTCGATCCGCGAAGCGGCACCGGCCTATTTCAGGCGACAAAAGATCACCTGGCATATCCACGCCAACCATGGGCTCTCGTCTCAAGTGTGCTGTCTCAACTTCCTAATGCCATTGGCTACGCGCCCGGACATCTTGTCGCGAGTAGTTGCCAATGCGGTCGGGATTGAGCCGCCGGAGATGCTGAAGATCGAGCGCGGGCCCAACGGCCATCCCTGGTTTATAGGTTTCGAATGGATCGGCGAAAGGGATTATTTAGGCGAGGGCGGAGCGTCTTCATCGCGCACGCGCGGCGCGAACGCCACTAGTTCGGACGCAATCGTGCGGTTTCGAAACGCAAACCGCATTGAGACGCTCTTGATCGAATGGAAATATACTGAGGCGTACGGTGCGCCTTTACCTAATAAGGTGCGGGAAGGGGCCGCATGCACGCCCAACCAAGTCCGGGCCAAACGCTATCGTGACCTGATGTTTGCGCCCAACGGCCCCATCAAAGATGGTCTGGGCCTCAAGTTGGAAGACTTTTTCTGGGAGCCTTTCTACCAGCTCCTTCGCCAGCAGATGTTGGCCTTCCAAATGGAAAAGGCCCGCGAGGCCGAAACCAACTGTGTACGTGTCCTGCATATCTCGCCGTCGGGAAACAGGCGCCTCCATGCAGTGACTTCAAAGGCCCTGAGCCGCTTTGGGACAGATGCTTTCGACGTGTTCCGCCAAATGCTGGTTGATCCCAATGCCTTCGTCGATCGAACTATCGAGCAAGTGTTCGGCCCTGTCATGGCCGAGATGCTGGAGGACCCATGGGCAGTCTATCTCGCTGATCGATACACATTCTCGACGCATAAAGACCACTGTCATGGTTCAGCAAATACCTCGGCGAACGCACGCTCGTAAAGCCGCAGGTCGTGGACGGAGAACGTCGTCATCTCCACCAGTTCGAGCGGATGCTGGTTGCCTTCGAGGAAGTCGCGGATGGAGCGCAGCGCGATGCGGCTGGCCTCTCCGATCGGGTAGCCATAGGCTCCGGTTGAGATCGAGGGGAAGGCGATGCTGCGGCAGGCGAGTTCCGCGGCCAGGCGCAGGCTCTCGCGATAGCAGCTTGCCAGCAGCTCCGCTTCCCTGCCCGGTTCGCGACCCGCCTCTCTGCTATAGATTGGGCCGACGGTGTGGATGATGTGCTTTGACTGGCGGATGCCGTGTGCGCCGGTTGCTTTGGCCTCGCCGGTCTTGCAGCCGCCGAGCTTGCGACACTCTTCCAGCAGTCCCGGGCCCGCGGCGCGATGGATCGCGCCATCGACTCCGCCTCCGCCGAGCAGCGTGGAGTTCGCCGCGTTGACGATGGCGTCCACTTCTCGCTTGGTGATGTCGGCCTGAACGATTTCGACACGAGTCTTACCCATAGTCCTGCGAACTTAGACGTGCCTCCGTCACCACAGGTTCGGTTCAGCCTCCGGTTTGCCAAAGAGATAAGCCAAACGGCCGCCTGCGAAATCAGACTACCGCACAGCTGCAGCCGGCAGGGCTTCGGTGCTCCGATAGATCAACTCGAATTTCGGATGTCGTGAGATGTGTCCGGCCGCGAGCGCCGCACCCCCGGCTCCAGCTAGTGCTCCTAGCGGATAATCAGGCCTATCGTCGGTGACGGCGCATCCCATCAGGAAGCCAAATCCAGGGAAGAGAACCAAGCGCGCCCAACTTCCCGCCGTGACGCGCATCTTGACCTGATAGACCGTCAGCACCCGCTCCGCCGGATAGACGATCCTCCGGGCGCGGTCGCCCTCCGGACGGCAGGTCAACGACGCATGATCGATGCGTATCACCTGGCATGGTGTCTGGTCCGGATAGGCTTCGGCCACAAACGGTTCCGTCACCACCACCTTGGTCCCCGGTTTCAAACGTTCCACCGCGGCCCAATCGCCGACCACGCGGCCCTTTGCCTGCGCCGCGACCCCGGCGGCGAACCATGCCGCGAGAACCCAGCCCGCAAATCGTCGCCCCTGCCCCATCGCTTCGCCTCCTCATCTGAGGAAGCCAGCTTAGGTTGCAGCGGAGTGGTCTGGGGGGAGCTTATGACACTTTCTGAAGTGCCACAAGCGTCACATCGCACGGCCGGCGAAGTTCGGGCCATTGTCTCGAACGTGAGGGGAAATGGAGCCGATGAACGGATTTGAACCGTTGACCTACTGATTACGAATCAGTTGCTCTACCAACTGAGCTACATCGGCGCCCCACGCTCTATTTTAGCGGGTTTGGATGCGGTATCGCAAAGGCAGCCTTGGAGGGTAGTGGCACGATCCCACTCATCGCTTCGCGATGAATGGGGCACGGATTGGCGCGGTTTGAACGGCAAAATGCGGGGATTCTTCGGCTACGCCTCAGAATGACAGGTCGATCTGTAGTGACACGATCCCACTCATCGCTTCGCGATGAATGGGGCACGGATTGGTGGAGGTCCGAACAAGATAAATGCGGGGGTCCCTCGACTACGCCGCTGCGCGGCTCCGCGCGGGATGACGGCGAGTGGAGGGTAACAGCTGTCAGGAGGCGGCCAGCGTTTCCAACTGCCCCAGATGGTTCACATCATGTCCGGCCATCGTTTCCACGATGGTCCAGAAGGTCATGGTGCCGCGCTCGGGATGCGTGACAAGGCGGTGGCGCTCGTCGGGCGCGGTCCCCTGGATCAGCAGCAGATTCGCGTGCCGGACGGCGAGGAAGAGCGCGAGCGCGCTTTTGAAATCGAAGGTGGCATAGCGCTCGGCCCAGCGGTCCTGGTCGAAGGGCTGCAGGGTCGGGCCTTCTTCCGCCAGCGTCTGCCGCAGGCGAAAGCCGAAGACCAGCTCGCAGTCGGCCAGGTGGGCGACGATCTCTCGCGCGTTCCACTTGCCCTGCGGGGCGCGCATGGCGAGCTGCTCCTGCGGCAGGCGCGCGGCAAGGTCCTTCAGCCGTGCAGATGTTTCGCTGAGAATTTCAGTCGGCTCGCGGTTGCCGAGGAATTTCGCGTACGGATTCAGTTCCATGTCATCAGAATGCCATTGCGGCCAATGTAGGACAATAGAGGTTTGGGCGGATGAGGCAGCAATACTGCCCTCAGGGGCCAAAGCCCAACACTAAACTTGGGCAGTTTACGGCACCCATTCGACTCCGCTCAGGGCAGGCTCTGAAGTCATGCCCTTAAGTAAGACGAGCAGGCGCCAGTATTCGACTGAGAGCGGGCGACCTGTAGAGGAATAGATCGCGGAGAATCGCTCAGACGGCAAGGATTTCATAACGCATGGCGGACGAGAGTACAACACGCGTAGTCGGCATCGACCTGGGAACCACGAACTCACTCGTCGCGTTCATGCAGGGCGATCGGCCGGCGATCATTCCCGGCGAGGATGGTGACCGCCTTGTCCCTTCCGTGGTTGCGTTCGATGAGCAGCATGGATTTGTCGTCGGCAATGCCGCGCGCGCCACGCTGCTGACTGATCCGACGAGTGCGGTTTACTCCGCCAAGCGGTTGATGGGCCGCGGCGTGGACGATGTGCAGGACGAGCTGAAGCTCTTTCCATTCCAGTTGGTCGAGGGTCTGAAGCCCGGAGAGGTGCTGAAGCTGAAGGTGGGCGGATTGACGCTTACGCCGCCCGAGATCTCCGCGTATGTGCTGCTGCAGCTCAAGAAGAACGCGGAGCGCTTCTTCGGCGCGCCGGTGACGAAGGCCGTGGTCACGGTGCCGGCGTACTTCAACGATGCGCAGCGCCAGGCGACGAAGGACGCCGGGCGTATTGCGGGATTCGATGTGCTGCGCCTGGTGAATGAGCCGACTGCGGCGGCGCTGGCGTATGGTCTGGATAAAAATCGGGACGGCCTCATCGCTGTGTACGACCTGGGCGGCGGGACGTTCGACATTTCGATCCTCAAGCTGCATGAGGGGATTTTTGAGGTGGTCGCGACCGGCGGCGATACACACCTCGGCGGCGACGACATCGACAATCTGCTGATCGCGATCGCACTGGACGATATTAGCGGTGATGCAGAGCTTGGGTCCGGGGGCGCTTCGCATGAGAATCGCGAGTTGGTGCAGGCGATCCGAAAAGCAGTGATCGATGCGAAGATTGTGCTGTCGGAGAAGGAGTCGGCGCGGCTGGATGTGGCGCTGCCCAGCGGGAAGAGATACACGCGCGAGATCACGCGCGCGCAGTTCGAGCAACTGATCGCGCCGGTGATTGCGCGCACGGCGGGGCCGGTGAAGCAGGCACTGAAAGACGCAGGAGTCGCGCCGGAGCAGATCGACGAAGTTGTCCTCGTCGGCGGATCGACGCGAATTCCGGCTGTGCGCACGCTGGTGGCGCAGCTTTTCAACCTGGCGGCGCGCGGCAAAAAGCCGCACACGGAGTTGAACCCGGACGAAGTCGTCGCGCTGGGTGCGGCGGTGCAGGCGCAAATTCTCGCCGGCGGATCGACGGCCACCGAAGATCTGCTGCTGCTCGATGTAACGCCGCTCTCGCTGGGCATTGAGGCTTTGGGTGGCGTCGTGGCGAAGATCATCCAGCGCAATTCGACGATCCCGGCCAGCGCGACCGAGCACTTCACTACCGGCGTGGATGGCCAGACCAACGTTGCGATTCACGTGCTGCAGGGTGAGCGCGAGCTGGCGAAGGACTGCCGTTCGCTGGCGCGCTTCGACCTGAAAGGCATTCCTCCGATGGTCGCAGGACTGCCGCGCATCGAGGTGAAGTTCCTGATCGACGCCAATGGCATCCTGCATGTGAGCGCGCGTGAGCAGCGCAGCGGCAAAGAGGCCGAGATCGAGGTGAAGCCGACCTATGGGCTGACGGATGAGCAGGTGGAGACGATGATCCTCAGCTCCTTTGACAATGCCGAGGCAGACATCGCCGCGCGCCAGTTGATCGAGGCAAAGAACGAGGCGGAGACGATTCTGACTGCGGTTGAAAAGGGCAAGAGCCACGCCGCGTGGGCGAAGCTGACGCCGGATGAGATTGTGGCGATCGAAGCGGCGGAGCTGGAGCTGCGGACGCTGACATCAGGCGAGGACTACCGCGCCATCCGCGCAGGAATCGAGAAGCTGGACAAGGCGACGCGCCGGTTTGCCGAGGTGATGATGGACACCGACGTGATGGCCGCGATGAAGGGCCAGACGATGGAGTCCGCTGGTGAGCAGCTCGGTGCCAGCGAAGGTCCCAGCGCGCCGCATCCCTTCGCCAAGGCGGAGTTCGATGAAGGCAAAGACAAGGACGAAACCACGGATTGACACGGAAAAGCACAGATTGAACGCTATTTGTTCGTTTTTGATCCGTGATAGTCCGTGAAATCCGTGGTCGCTTTTCAGCAATTAGAATAGATACAGCTATGTCCGAGCACGCCGTTGCATCTCCCGAAGTCGATCTGTCGAAGCCGCCCGCCGAGGGCATGGTGCGGGTGACGTTTTTGCCCGAGGGCCGCACGGTGGAGTTTGCCTTCGACTCGCTTCCCTATGAGGGGCATGGCGAGCCGATGTCGGTCCTCGATGTGGCGGAGAACTTCGGCATCTTCCTCGATCACGCGTGCGGCGGCGTCTGCGCCTGCACCACCTGCCATCTTCATGTGAAGGAGAACATGGCAGGACTCAGCGAGGCGTCGGACAAGGAACTGGACCGGCTGGAGACGGCCGCCGGCATCGAACTGAATTCGCGGCTGGGGTGCCAGGCGGTGATCGAGAAGCCGGGTGCGTATGTGGTGGAGATTCCCAAGTGGAACCGCAACTACGTGCAGGAAGGCAAGCCGGCGCATGGGCCGGGAAGCTAAGGAAGCTCAGATTGAGTATCGGGTGAGCGGCGACCGCTTGAACAGAAACGCAGATTCCCTTCGGGAATGACAAAGAAAAAGGCTTCACCCGCAGGAAGGTGGGACTTGATTGGACGTTTCCCAGGACTGGAGCTCTTTATTCTCCGCCGAGAAGAAAATGACCCGGATGCTCAATGCTCCGGGCCATCGCTTTTACTGACTTATTCGCGGGTCTACCAGAGTCCCCAGGCGCGACTGATGTAGTCAGACAGCGTCATCGTAATGAGGATAAGGAAGGTGAAGAAGCCGGAGGCGACCGTCATCTTGATCAGGCCCGACTGATACTTCACATGCATGAAGAACAGGATCACCACGATAGCCTTCGTGCTGGCGATCGCCAGCGCAACGATGGGATTGAAGATACCCATGTCCCAGTCCGCCGCCAGGATCGTAAGGATGGTGAAGAACAGCAGCGTGCCATACACGTACCCGTACTGCAGCGGCGTCACAATGTGATGCTCTGCATGCTCCGGGTTGGTGATGTTCGACGGATCGTGGTAGTGGTGCTCGTGGGTCGTGTCGTGGGCCATCGGTCGTTTCCTTTAGTGCGCCAGCGGATGGCGGTTGATCAGGTAGAGCAGCGGGAAAAGGTACAGCCACACAATATCGACGAAATGCCAATATAACCCGAAGTTTTCTATCGGAGCGACATATCCTTGCGTGAACTCGCCGCGTATGGCCCGCCATAGCAGCCACAGCAGAATCCCCAGGCCGATGAGCATATGCAGCGCGTGCATGCCGGTCATGCCGAAGTAGAGGAAGTAGAAGATCTGCGTCCGCTGCGCCATGTCCACAGGCAGCGGCTTCTCGTCATTGATGCCGTGCGCCTTTGGGTTCACAAACTCGCCGATATTGTAGGTTGCACCCGGAATGTGTCCATGCACCCACTCATCGTGCCATTCAATTCCCTTGATGCAGATGAAGGCCCAGCCAAAGAGCATGGTGAAGACGAGAGACCAGACCAGTACGTTCTTCTTGCGCACCTCCGCGGCCCAGACCGCGATCGCCATAAAGAAGCCCGATGTAATCAGGATCGCAGTGTTGGCGCCCCCGAGCGGAATGCTCAGGAAGTTCGAGGCGGGCACAAATGCGTCGTAGTACCAGTTGCGGTACAGCAGGTAGGCGAAGAACAGCCCGCCGAAGAACATGATTTCCGTCAGCAGGAACAGCCACATGCCGAAGCTGCCGGCCTCGCGCTGCTGCTCTTCGGTCTCGAAATGGTGCCGGTGCTGCGGGATAAAGACGTGCTCGTGCTCCACGTCGTGCCCCGCCTCATGCACGGAGGTCTCTCGCGGCATCAACGGCTCGGTCTGTGCGATTGCGTTATCCAACTGCGGTCACCTCATGCTGGGTCTTGTGCTCCAGCCACTCGTAGTCGTAGGCCTCGTGGTCCATGATCGGGATCTCGGTAAAATTCTCGGTCAAGGGCGGCGACTGAATCTGCCACTCGAGGCCTGTTGCCTGCCAGGGATTGTTGCCGGCGATCGGCCCGTACTTCAGCGACCATGCCAGGTAGATCAGGGGCAGCAGATAGCCTACGCCCAGGACGGTGGCGCCGGCGGTGGAGAGCACGTTGAGCACCTGGAACTCCGGCGGATAGGCGTGGTAGCGGCGCGGCATGCCCAGGTAGCCAACTACGAACTGCGGCATGAAGGTCAGGTTGAAGCCGATGAATGTGACGACCGCGGCAAGCTTGGAGAGCGCCTCCGGATACATGCGGCCGGTCATCTTGGGCCACCAGAAGTGGACGCCGGAGAGGAATGCCATCAGCATGCCGCCAACCATTACGAAGTGGAAGTGCGCGACGATGAAGTAGGTTTCCGTCAGCTGGATGTCCATGCCCAGCGAGCCGAGAAAGACGCCTGTGAGCCCACCGATGGTGAACAGCCCCATGAAGCCGAAGGCATACAGCATCGGGGTCTCGAAGGTGATGGAGCCCTTCTGCAGCGTGAACGCCCAGTTGAAGATCTTGATGGCCGAGGGCACGGCCACGAGCATCGTGAGCAGGCTGAACACCAGGGCGGAGTAGTTGGAGATGCCCATGATGAACATGTGGTGCGCCCACACGAAGAACCCGAACAGCGCGATGGCGACCGAAGAGAACGCGACGGCGGTATAGCCGAAGACGCGCTTGCGGCTGAAGGTGCTGACGACTTCGGAGATTACGCCCATGCCGGGCAGGATCATGATGTAGACGGCCGGGTGCGAGTAGAACCAGAACAGATGCTGGAACAGCAGCGGATCACCGCCCTTGGTCGGGTCGAAGACGCCGATGCCGAAGACGCGCTCGAGCAGCACCAGCACCAGGGAGATGGCGAGCACCGGGGTGCCGAGGACCATCAGGATCGACGCTGCGTAGTGCGACCAGATGAACAGCGGCAGCCGGAACCACGTCATGCCCGGGCAGCGCATGCGGTGCACGGTCACGATGAAGTTCAGCCCGGTAAAGATGGAACTGAAGCCCGCGACGAAGATCGCCAGCGCCGTGGTGATGACGTGCGTGTTGAGGTAATGCGTTGAGAGCGGCGTGGTGAAGGTCCAGCCGGTATCGACGCCGCCGAGCACCATGGTGGCGATCATCATCACGCCGCCGACCAGGTACAGATACCAGCTCAGCAGGTTGATCTTCGGAAAGGCGAGGTCGCGCGCGCCCACCATGATGGGAATCACGAAGTTCCCGATGGTCGCGGGCACTGAAGGCACCAGGAACAGGAACACCATGATGACGCCGTGCATGGTGAAGAGCTTGTTGTAGGTGTCGGAGGCCACCAGATCCGGCTGCGGCGTCAGCAGTTCCAGCCGGATGAGGCCGGCGAACGCGCCGCCGATAAAGAAGAAGACGGTGATCGAGATCAGGTAGAGCATCGCGATCCGCTTGTGGTCGCCCGTCAGCAGCCAGCTTAACAGGCCATGCTCGGCGGAGATGTAGTTCTTCTTCGGAATTGTCGCGGTGGACTGGTCCGGCAGGTTCACGATTGTGGTCGCGGTCGCGCTCATTGGTTGCCCCCCTCTGGCGCCGGCGGAGCCGCCGAGTCCGACTCGGAGGTCACCTGCGTCTGTTGCACGCGGTAGTTCGTTTTCAAGGTCTTCAGGTATTCGACGATGTCGATCAGGCCGTCCTCGCTGATCTGCCCCTGGTAGGTCGGCATGATCGGCGAATATCCCGCAGTGATGTGCTGCGACGGATTGAGGATGGCATCGCGGAGGTAGGCCTCATTCACCTGCGCGCTCTGGCCGTTCGCCAACTGCAGGGTCGAGCCGTAGACGCCGGCGAGATTCGGTCCGCGCGCGGCGGCGTTGCCGGAGTGGCATGCGTTGCAGCCCATGCTGGCGAACAGCCGTTCTCCGTTTTGCGCCAGGCTCATCCCGCTGGTGGATTCCTGTGTCCACCGCTTGTAGTCCTCAGGCAGCATCGCTGTGACTTCGCCGATCATCTGGGAATGGTTCGTGCCGCAATACTGCGTGCAGAAGATGTGATAGGTGCCTGGCGTCGTCGCCTCAAACCATACGGTCGAGTAGCGGCCTGGGATCACCTCGCGCTTGATGCGGAAGTCCGGCACCGAGAAGCTGTGGAACACGTCCTGGGAGATCATGGTCAGCTGGATGGGCACGCCGGTCGGTACATGCAGCGCATTGATTTCATGCTGTCCGCCGGGATGCTCCGCCTTCCACATCCACTGCTTGCCGACGACGTAGATGTTCATGGCATTGGCCGGCGGGTTGTAGATGCGGAAGTAGAGCAGCGCGCCCCACACAAAGCAGATCAGGAAGATGCCGAGCGGGATGATGGTCCACGTGGCCTCGAGCAGCGTCGACCCTTCAATCTGAGTGGCCACCGGATGCACTTGTCTGCGATAGCGCAGCGAGAAGGTGACGATGATGGCCAGCACCAGCACCAGGCCGGTGACCGTCATGCCGAGCAGGAAGAAGTACAGCGCGTCCATGTAGGGCGCAATGGTGGACGCCTCGCGCGGAAACAGCGCGGAGTTCGTCAACCACTTAATCAGAAACTGCCATATGACCTGACTGATTC
>Ga0134125_10009974_pt1 | contig 10679 bp, 10 predicted proteins | sample KB31751_FD_96464 | JGI IMG/M metagenome (GOLD analysis project Ga0134125, IMG submission 96464) | Terrestrial soil microbial communities with excess Nitrogen fertilizer from Kellogg Biological Station, Michigan, USA - KB3-175-1 | ecosystem: Environmental > Terrestrial > Soil > Unclassified ...
TACTCGGCGATGTCGTCTTCCTTGCAGTACGCGAGCGGGCGAATGACGACATGTTTGCCGTCGTCCGAGAGCAGCTTCGGCGGCATTGCCTTCAGCGTTGCGTGGTGGAACAGATTCAGGAACAGGGTTTCGACGATGTCGTCGCGATGATGGCCGAGCGCGATCTTGGTGAAACCCTCACGCTCGGCGAAGTTGTACAGCGCGCCGCGGCGCAGGCGTGAGCACAGTCCGCACATCGTCTTGCCATCCGGTACCACACGCTTCACGACGCTGTAGGTGTCCTGCTCCAGAATCTTGAATGGCATCTCGATGCTGCGCAGGTAATTCGGCAGCAAGTCCGCATCGTAGCCCGGTTGCTTCTGGTCCAGATGCGCCGCGACGAGTTCGAAACGCACCGGTGCCTTGGCCTGCAACTGGCGCAGCAGCGCGAGCAGTGTGTACGAATCCTTGCCGCCGGACAGACACACCATCACGCGGTCGCCGTCCTCGATCATGTTGAAATCCGCGATCGCCTGCCCACACTGGCGGCGCAAGCGCTTGGCCAGTTTGTTGGCGTCGATCTCGTGCGTGCGGACGGCGGAAACGGACATGGCAAAAACGCATGCGAAGGGCCGCGTATTCTACGCCAGCCCGTACAATGTGCGGATGGATGTTTCGCATTTGTTGGATGGTTTGAATCCTGCGCAGCGCGAAGCGGTCAGCGCGCCGCCGGGCCACTATCTCGTGCTCGCCGGCGCGGGTTCCGGCAAGACGCGCGTGCTCACGCATCGCATCGCCTGGCTGCTCGAAGTCGAACACGCCTCGCCGTGGTCGATTCTCGCGGTGACGTTCACGAACAAGGCCGCCGGCGAGATGCGCGCGCGCGCCGACACGCTGATCGCGCAGGGCACGCGCGGACTTTCCATCGGCACCTTCCACGGTATTGCGCACCGGCTTTTGCGCCAGCACTGGCGCGAGGCGAAGCTGCCGGAGACGTTTCAGATACTGGATTCCGACGATCAGCAGCGCCTGCTCAAGCGGACGATCCAGGGCTTGGGTCTGGACGAGTCGCGTTTTCCACCGCGCCAAGCTGCGTGGTTCATCAATACCGCCAAGGATGAAGGCAAACGTCCGGATGCCTTCCACAGCGAGCACAACCCGCTGACGAAAACGCTGCTCGATATTTATCGCGCCTACGAGACGACTTGCCAGCGCTCGGGGCTGGTCGATTTCGCCGAATTGCTGTTGCGCGCACACGAATTGTGGCTGAACGACGACACGCTGCTTAAACACTATCGCGAACGCTGGCGGCATCTGCTGGTCGATGAATTCCAGGATACGAACACGATCCAGTACGCATGGATTCGCGTGCTCGCCGGCACGACGGGACAAGTCTTCGTGGTCGGCGACGACGACCAGGCCATCTACGGCTGGCGCGGCGCGCGTGTGGAAAACGTGCAGCATTTCCTGGACGATTTCCCCGGCGCGAAAACGATCCGCCTCGAACAGAACTACCGCTCCACCGGCAACATCCTCAATGCCGCGAACGCGATCATCGCGAACAATCCGCAACGCCTCGGCAAGAAGTTGTGGACGGCGGGCGAGGCCGGCGCGGCGATCGCGCTATACGCGGCCTACAACGAGCAGGACGAAGCGCGTTTCGTCGTCGAGCGCATCCGCGAGCACGTACAGCAAGGCGGCAAGGCCAGCGATTGCGCGATCCTGTACCGCTCCAATGCGCAGTCGCGCAACTTCGAAGAACAACTCATCCAGCACGACATCCGCTACCGCGTCTACGGCGGTCAGCGTTTCTTCGACCGCGCTGAAATCAAGGATGCGCTGGCCTATCTGCGCCTCGTCGCCAACCGCCACGACGACGCGGCGTTCGAGCGCGCCGTCAACACGCCGCCGCGCGGAATCGGCGAACGCACGCTCGACACCTTGCGCCAGCGCGCACGCGCGACGAATGCGTCGATGTGGGATGCGACGCAGGCTGAAGCCGCCGGCGCGGGATTGGCCGGACGCGCGAAGAATGCGCTCAAAGGTTTTTTGACGTTGATCAACGAGCTGGCAGCGACCTGCGCGTCGAGTACCGATGCGACGCTGCCACTCTCCGAACAAATCGATCACGCAATACAACGCTCCGGCCTCCGCGATTTCTACGAAGCCGATTCGCGCGGCAATGCCGAATCACGCGTGGAAAACCTCGATGAGCTCGTCAACGTCGCCAGCCGTTTCGAGCGCAACGCCGAGGACATCGAGGCCGGTTTTTCCGAACTCACCGCATTCCTCGCGCACGCCGCGCTCGAAGCCGGCGAAAGCCAAGGCGAGGCGTGGGAAGACTGCGTGCAATTGATGACGCTGCACTCGGCCAAAGGTCTGGAATTTCCGATCGTGTTCCTCGCCGGACTCGAAGACGGATTGTTCCCGAGCCAGAAATCGTTGGACGAGCCCGGACGCCTCGAAGAAGAGCGCCGCCTCGCCTACGTCGGCATTACGCGCGCGCGACAGACGCTCGTGCTGTCCTACGCCGAATCGCGCCGCCTGCACGGCAGCGAAACCTACAACCGGCCCTCGCGCTTTCTGCACGAGTTGCCGCGCGAGTTAGTCCACGAAGTTCGTCCACGCGTGCAGGTTTCGCGCCCGATGTACGCCGGACGTTTCGTTGACGACGGCGGTGACGCCATGCCGCTCAAACTCGGTCAGCACGTCCGCCACGCCAGCTTCGGCGACGGTGTCGTCATCGACGCCGAAGGCTCCGGCGCACACGCGCGTGTGCAGGTGAATTTCGAGAACGCTGGGGCGAAGTGGCTGGTGGTGGCGTATGCGAATTTGGTGGCGGTGTGATCGCGCGTCATCACTGTAAGCTTCGCACTGAAAATTGGTCTAATTTATTAGGTGCGCAATGGCAGACAACGTGATCAATCTGCGCAACAAGCTCGCCGCGTTCTCGGAGCATTGGTCGCCCCGGGTCGTGGCCGAGATGAACGACTACCAGTTCAAGCTCGCCAAGCTTAAGGGCGAATTCGTCTGGCATTCGCACGCGGACACGGATGAAGTCTTCATTGTCCTCGACGGGGCGATGACGCTCGAATTCCGCGACAAGGCCGTGCCGCTCGCGGTGGGCGAAATGTACGTGGTGCCAAGGGGCGTCGAGCATCGCCCGGTGGCGACACAGGAATGTTGCGTCATGCTGGTCGAGCCACGCGGAGTGGTCAACACGGGCGACGCCGGCGGCGCGTATACCGCACCGAACGACGTGTGGGTGTAGCAGTGGAAACAGGTGCTTAAGCGGCAGCTTCCGTCACAATCCGCACCGGCACCGACTTGGCCGCCGGCAGCATGCTGAAGATCGTGTGGTGCGAGAGCGGAATCAACGGATTGCATTCCGGGTAGTAGCCGCCGATGCAGCCGCGCGGGATGTCGAACGCGACCACGCTCAGGCCGGTGACTTCGCGCGCGATGCCGTCGCCGGCATCCGATTGCAGTTTCACCGTCTGGCCTTCGTGCAAGCCCGCTTGAGCGATGTCGTCCTTGTGCATCAGCACCACGTCGCGCGTGCCGCGGATGCCGCGGAAGCGGTCGTCGTAGCCGTAAATCGTGGTGTTGAACTGGTCGTTGGAACGCATCGTCATCAGGCGGAAGCGGCCCGGCGCGTCGGCGAAGCCGGTCGCGACAAGCGCCGGCGGTGGAATGAACTCGGCCTTGCCGCTGGCGGTTTTCCAAATGCGTTCACGCGCAGTGTTGGGGCGATGGAAACCGCCCGGCTGCCACATGCGCTGGTTGTAGTCGCGGAACTGGTCGGGATAGGTTGCCTCTATCGCGTCGCGGATCGTCGCGTAATCGTTGACCCACGTATCCCACGGCACTTTCGGATTCGGCGCCAGCGTGGCCTTCGCCATTTCCACCACGATGCGCGTTTCCGATAGCAAATCGGCACTCGCTGGCTCGGCCTTGCCGACCGATGCATGGATGCAACTGGTGGAATCCTCGGTGGAAAGCACCTGCGCTTTACCGTTTTCCATCACGCGTTCAATGCGGCCCAGACACGGCAGCAGATAGGCGACCTCGCCGTTGACGAGATGCGTGCGGTTGAGTTTGGTCGCGATCTGCACCGTGAGGCGCAGCTTGTCCCACGCCGCGATCACGCGCGGCTGATCCGGAATCGCGCGCAGGAAATTGCCGCCGAGTCCGATGAATCCACGCACACTGCCGTCCAGAACGCCCTTGCAGGTGTCGACCGTGTGCAGGCCGCGCTCGCGCGGCGGTGAAAATCCGTATTGCTCGGCGAGGCGATCCAGCGGCACCAGGGCGGGATCGTCGGCGATGCCGACCGTACGCTGACCTTGCACGTTGGAATGCCCGCGCACGGGACAGATGCCCGCGCCCGGCTTGCCGAGGTTGCCGCGCATCAGCAGCAGGCTGGCGACCATGTAGATGTTGTATTCGCCGAGTACGTGTTGGGTGAGACCCATGCCGTACACGCCGATCACGGCGTCCGCCTTGGCGTACACGCGTGCCGCGCCTTCGAGCGCCGTGCGCGTCAGGCCGGAATCGGTTTCGATGAGATCCCACGATTGTGCGCGCACGAAATCCGCGAATGCCTCGAAGCCATGACAGTGCTGCGCGATGAAGTCGGTGTCCAGCACGCGCGGCGTGCCGTTCTTCACCGCCTCGTCGTCCAGCGCCAGCAAAGTTTTGCAAAGTCCCGTGATCGCGGCGATGTCGCCGCCGGTCTTGACCTGGTGGTATTGCGTGGCCAGCTTCGTCTCGCTGCCAGTGAGCATTTCCAGCGGATTCTGCGGATTGGTGAAGCGTTCCAGCCCGCGCTCGCGCACCGGATTGAACACGATGATCGGCACGCCGCGTCTGGCCGCGTGTTGCAGGTCGTGCAGCATGCGCGGACTGTTCACGCCTGCGTTCTGGCCGAAGAAAAAGAAGCAGTCGGTCTTGGCAAAATCATCCAACACCACGGTGCCGACTGGCGTGCCGATGCACTGGCGCAGGGCGACGCCGGTGGCTTCGTGGCACATGTTGGAGCTGTCCGGCAGGTTGTTGTTGCCGTACATGCGCGCAAACAGCGCGTACAGGTAACTGGTTTCCAGCGAAGCGCGTCCGGAGGCGTAGAACACCGCCGATTTCGGATCGAGCTTTTTCAGTTCCGCGCCGATCGCTGCGAACGCTTCGTTCCATTCGCAGGGCACGTATTTGTCGGTCGCGCGGTCGTAGCGCAGCGGATGCGTGAGGCGTCCGTTTTGTTCGAGATCGTGGTCGCTCCAGCCGCGCAGCTCGGTCACGGTGTGCTGCGCGAAAAATTCCGGCGTGGTGCGCAGATTTGTCAATTCCCACGCGCTGGCCTTGGCGCCGTTTTCGCAGAACTCGAAGGTGAGCGGTTTTTGCGGCTGCGGCCACGCGCAGGACACGCAGGTGAAACCGCGCGGCTTGTTCTGCCGCCACAGCTCTCTCACTGTGGACGGAATCGGCACTTTTTCGCGCCGCAGGATTTCCGTCACCGATTTCACCGAGCCCCAGCCGCCGGCGGGAGCGGTGTAGGGCTCGACCTTGGGTTTGCGATCGTCGCTCATGGCCATCACCTCGCGACAGCGTTCGATCCGATTATGCCGCAACAGAGCGGCGACGGAGTGGTTCGGCCGTGGCCGCGGGTCTATGATCGGTCGCATCATGCCAGCCGATCTCACGCACGCACTTTCGCAAGATTCCGGTACCGAGGCGAACCGCGGCCGCGCGCGCCGAGCCGTCACCGTTCGCGAGAGCGGCGCTGAACAGCAGCGCGAGGACTGGCTGGTGGAGGAAGCGCCGGTCGAACTGCGCTACAACGGCGAGGCGTTCGCGGTGATGATGGCAACGCCGCTGGATCTGGAGGATTTCGCCTGTGGCTTCGCGCTGAGCGAGGGCCACGTCGCTCGCGCCGGCGACATCCGCGGCGTGACGATCGGCGAATTGCTGGAAGGCTACGTGGTCGACATCGATGCCGACGTGGCCGTGGACGAGAATTACGCCCGACGCCTGCCCGGACGCAGCGGTTGCGGACTGTGCGGCAGCCGCCATCTCGAGGAGGTGCTGCGTCCGCCGCCGCGCGTGCCGGACGGTCCCGTGCTCGATCCCGGCGCTTTGGAACGCGCACTCGCGGCGTTGACGCAACGCCAGCCGCTCAATGCCGGCACCGGCGCCGCGCATGCCGCGGCTTGGGCGTCGCCCGCGGGCGACGTCCTATGTGTGCGCGAAGACGTGGGCCGCCACAACGCGCTGGACAAACTGCTCGGCGCGTTGAGCCGCGACGGCGTCGACTTGCGCGATGGTTTCGTGTTGGCGACTAGTCGCGCCAGCTACGAGATGGTGGTCAAGACCGCACGGCTGTGCATCGGCCTGCTCGCGGCGATTTCCGCACCGACCGCGCTCGGCGTCGAACTGGCCCGCGCCAGCAATCTCACCCTAGCCGGTTTCGTGCGTCCCGGCCGCCATGTCGTATACAGCCATCCACAGCGCTTGCCGGGCGCGTCCTCTTGAGGCGCACCCGGTATACTTGCAGCGACTCCAGCCGATCCGGAATTCGTCATGCGATTGCGTCAGATCACGATGCTCCTGGCGCTCTGCGCCGCCCTCGCCGCCTGCGGCAACAAGGGTCCGCTGGTCATGCCCGACCAGAAGCCGCAGACGCAGCCTGCACAACCCGCAACGACGCCCGCACAGTCGCAGGATTCCGGCAAGCAGTGAAATTACGCTTCACCAAGATGCACGGTATCGGCAACGATTTCGTGATCGTGGATTGCCGCACGCAGCCGTTCGCGCTGTCGTCCGCGCAGATCGCACGCGTTGGCGATCGCCATTTCGGCGTCGGCTTCGACCAGTTGCTGACCATCGAGTCGACACAGGATTCCACCAGCGCATTTCGCTACGGCATCTACAACACCGACGGCTCGCGCGCCATGCAGTGCGGCAATGGCGTGCGTTGCGTCGCGGTATGGCTGCAGCGCGCGGGCGCGCTCGGCGCGGGCATGACACGGCTGCAAAGCCCGTCCGGTGTGGTCGCGGTGGAATTGCTCGACGGCGGCGACGTGCGCGTGGACATGGGCGTGCCGCGCTTTGCGCCGACGGATGTTCCGCTGGATTTGCCGGCGGCCGATCCGTATCGCTTGCGCGTAAGCGATGCAGACGTCGAATTCGGTGCCGTGTCGATGGGCAATCCGCATGCCGTGATCGAAGTCGATGATGTTGCCACCGCGCCTCTGGAAACGCTCGGTGCAGCGTTGTCCACAAATATGCATTTTCCACAAGACTGCAACGTCGGCTTTGCGCAAATCGTGAGTCGCACGCATCTGCGCCTGCGCGTGTGGGAGCGCGGCGCAGGCGCGACTCTGGCTTGCGGCAGCGGCGCCTGCGCGGCAGTTGCGATCTTGCGCCGGCGTGGCAAACTCGACGCCAGCGTTGACGTGCAACTGCCGGGCGGAACGCTCGGCATCGAGTGGGAAGGCGAGGGTAAGCCGGTGTGGATGCGCGGTCCGGCGCAATTCGTATTCGAAGGAGAGATGCAAGCATGAGCGATACCACGGCCAGGGACGGACTCGATCCCAACGATGTGGCGAGTTTCCTGCGCCGCCATCCGGAATTCCTCAGCGAGTATCCGGATATCGCGCTGCCGCTAGCGATGCCGCGCGATCAAGGCGCCTCGACGTCGCTGGCGCATTACCAGCTCGACGTGCTGCGCGAGCAGAAGCGCGAATTGAACCGGCGCCTGCACGAGCTCATCGGCATCGCGCAGGAAAACGAGCAACTCATGATCCGCACGCACACGCTGGCCATGGCGTTGCTGCGCGAGCGCACACTCGGCGACTGCGTGCGCCGCATCGCCGCGACGCTGACCGAGGATTTCAACACCGAGCGCATTCGCCTCGTCCTGTTCCGTGCCGCCAGCGACGACCTTCCCGCCGCGGACTGGCTGCTGCTCGCGCCGGGTGGCGCGGCTGAATTGCCGGCCTTCGCGGAATTTCTCAAGCGCGGCGAGCCGCTGTGCGGACGTCTGCAACCGGAAAAACTCGATTACCTTTTCGGCGCGCAAAAGGATCAGGTGCTGTCATCGGTGCTGGTGCCGGTCGGCGATGTCGGCATGCTCGCGATCGGTAGCGGCGACGCGCATCGCTTCCATCCCGGCATGGGCACGGTGTTCCTGAAACTGATCGCCGAGACAATCGCCGCGGCGATCGCTCGGTACTCGTAGGCGACTATGACCGGCGAGCGGCTCGAAGCGCGCGTCGAAGGATTCGTCGCCTACCTGCGCAACGAGCGGCGCTATTCGCCGGCGACCATCGCCAATTACACGCGTTCGCTGCGCCAGTTGCGCGAATTCGTCGAAGCGCAACATGTGACGCGCTGGCGCGAAGTACGTAGCGAGCAGATTCAGGCCTTTATTGCCAAGGCACATCGCGGCGGAGTTTCGACTGCTTCGCGACGCGATGGACTTTCGCCGGGCTCGTTGCGCGACATGCTTTCCGCGTATCGCAGTTTCTACCGCTGGCTCGCGCGCGAAGGCGAGGCCGCGACGAACCCAGCCATCGGCGTGCGCTCGCCCAAGGCGCCGCGCAAGTTGCCGCAGGTGCTGGACGTGGACGAAGTATCCGCGCTGCTGGATTTTCCGGCGCATGATCCGGAGAGCGTACGCGACCGCGCACTTTTGGAACTTTTATACTCGTCGGGACTGCGCGTGTCGGAACTGACCTCGGTGCGTTGGCGCGATCTGGAATTGGACGAAGGTTTGATCCGCGTCACCGGCAAGGGCAGCAAGACACGCATCGTGCCGGTCGGCGGCAAGGCCATCGCCGCGTTGCAGGCGCTGCGCGAACAGGATCATCCCGGCGCCGACGATCCGCTCGTATGCGGGCGCCTCGGCAAACCGCTGACCCCCGCCGCCGTGCGCACGCGCCTCAAACGTCGAGCGAAAGATCAAGGCGTGTGGAAACGCGTGTATCCGCATCTGCTGCGCCACTCCTGCGCCAGCCACGTGCTCGAATCCTCCGGCGACCTGCGCGCCGTGCAGGAACTGCTCGGCCACGCCGATATCGGCACCACGCAGATTTACACGCACCTGGATTTCCAGCACCTGGCGCGCGTGTACGACGCGGCGCATCCGCGGGCGCGAAGAAAAACCTGAGCAAGCCCCGCTACTGCGACTGTTGTGCGGGCGGCGAAGCGCTTCCAAACCGAGGCAGCATCAAGACGCTGGCCGAGCGTCCGCTGCGAAAACGTCCTCGCCGTTCCACCAGCGTTCCTCGGCGGAAGGGTCGGTCAGGGCGAGCAGTACGCTGGCAATCATCTCGTGCATTTCGCTGGGCAGCTTCAGGCGCGCGTAGGCTTTTCGTGTGCCCGCAGCGACCGCGTCGGATTTGAAAAACATTTCCGGATCGCTCGGATAGGTTCCATCCATCTGCTTGCAGCGCTCCACATCGAGCGAGACCATCTTGCGGCACGCCATCGGGCGCAATTCGTAGATGGAGCACGCTCCCTCGGCCAGAAACGGACAGAAATTGCGCTTGCGCGTGTCGGTTACGCCCCGATGCGTTTCGACATGTTCGGATAGCGCGGCGACAAGCGCCTCCCGGTTCGGCCGGTCGCGCAGCACGCCCGCGATGCGAAACGCTTCCTGCGGCAGGACATGGACTTCGAGCCGGCAACAGATGGCGCAGCCTTTTTTGCAGTCGAACCTTACGCCGCGAGCTTCGGTCTGTTCCCTGAGCTGATCGATTTCTTTCTGTCCGTACTGGGCCAGGCGCACGGCGAATACGCGATTGCGATTCTCGCGCAGCTGGCGCGAGGTGTCTTTCTCGATCCGTGCCTCCAGTTCCAATACTTCGGTTCGCAATCTTCCCATCGTGAACGACTCCCGGTGACGCGGCGGAGTCTGCGCCGGGCTCCCTGAATTGGCAACCGCGCGGCACTTGGAAAGCCGCAAACAGGTCCCACATTGGCCTACTTCCACCTTGATCCAGAATCCATGTCCGACTCCTTCCACGCCACCACCATCGTCTCCGTGCGCCGCGACGGCAAAATCGTCATCGGTGGCGACGGCCAGGTCACGCTAGGCAACACCGTGGTCAAGGCCAATGCGCGCAAGCTGCGCCGGCTCGGCAAGGACAGCAACGTGATCGCCGGGTTTGCCGGCGCCACGGCCGATGCGTTCACGCTGTTCGAGTTGTTCGAAGCCAAGCTCGACAAGCACGGTAATAATCTGACTCGTGCGGCGGTGGAACTGGCCAAGGAATGGCGCACCGACCGGCGTCTGGGCCGACTCGAAGCGATGCTAGCGGTGGCTGACAAGGATGCGAGCTTGCTCATTTCCGGCAACGGCGATGTGCTCGAACCCGAGAACGGTTTGATCGCGATTGGCTCGGGCGGCCCTTACGCGCAGGCGGCGGCGAAGGCGCTGCTGGAAAGTTCGAATTTGTCCGCGCGCGAGATCGTCGAGAAAGCGTTGAAGATCGCCGGCGACATCTGCATCTACACGAACCACAACGTCACCATCGAAGAACTGTGATGTCCGAACTGACTCCGCGCGAAATCGTCACCGAACTCGACCGTTACATCATCGGCCAGAATGCGGCCAAGCGCGCGGTCGCGATCGCGCTGCGCAACCGCTGGCGGCGCATGCAGCTCGAACCCACGCTGCGCAACGAAGTCACGCCGAAGAA
>Ga0134125_10009975_pt1 | contig 10679 bp, 7 predicted proteins | sample KB31751_FD_96464 | JGI IMG/M metagenome (GOLD analysis project Ga0134125, IMG submission 96464) | Terrestrial soil microbial communities with excess Nitrogen fertilizer from Kellogg Biological Station, Michigan, USA - KB3-175-1 | ecosystem: Environmental > Terrestrial > Soil > Unclassified ...
AGGAAGAGCAGCAACAGCAGCAGCGGCGTGTCGCGCACGATCTCGACGCCCGCCCGCACGAGCCCGCGCAGCGCCGGGTTAGGCGACAGCCGCAGAATGCCGGCGATGAACCCGACCGCGGTGGCGAGCACGCACCCCAGCGCCGATACGAGCGCGGTGTTGAGCAGCCCGACGACGATCGCCCGACCGACGCTGTCGGCGGGCGAGAACGGAATCCACCACGTGTCGCCGATCTCGAAGTTGGCCGGATGGCGAAGGAACCCGAAGCCCAGCGTCAGGCCCCGTTGGGCAAGGCTCGCCGCCGTATTCCGCGCCAACCACCACAGCACCGCCGCCGTTAGGCCAAGACCCAGACCCTGGAGGAGAATGGCGCGTCGGTCGGCGGACGATCGCATTACCGAAACGGCGGCGAGTAGAGCAATCCTCCGTCCGTCCACAATTTGTTGAGGCCCCGGTCGATGGCGAGCGGCGTCGCCGGCCCGAGATTGCGATCGAAAATGTCCTTGTAGCTCCCGACCTTCTCGATCACGTGAAGCGTCCACTGCGGATCGAGGCCCAATCCCTCGGTGGCGCCAGGCTCGAGTCCGAGAAACCGACGAATCGATGGATCCGTCGTCTGTTGAACCTGCGCGACGTTCTGTTCATCGAGCCCGAACTCTTCAGCCTGCACCGGCGCACGGAACACCCAATTCACGATCTCGAGCCACGCGTCGTCGCCGGTACGAACCACCGCGGCGATCGGCTCCTTCGAGATGCGATCGGGCAGCACCACGTAATCCTCGGGGTGCTGCAGCATCGTACGCGTGGTGGCGAGACCTGCGCCGTCCTGGCTGATCGCATCGCACCGTCCGCCCGCCAACGCGCTCACCGCGGCACGCAGATCCTCCATCACCACCGGATGAAACGTGATCTTGTTGCGCCGAGCGAAGTCGGTGAGGTTGAGCTCCGTGGTGGTGCCTTGCTGCACGCAGATCGTCGCGCCGTCGAGCATGCTCGCCTTCGTTACCTTCGATGACTTGGCGACGAGAAATCCCTGGCCGTCATAGAAATAGATGGGCCCGAAGTGGAACGACTGCCGTAAGGCTCGGCTGCTGGTGATGGAGGTACCATTGGCGAGCAGATCGACTTCGCCGGACTGCAATCCCGAAAACCGCTGCTCCTGCGTGAACGGGATGAACTGCACCTTGTCGGGGTCGTTGAACAGCGCGACGGCAATGGCGCGGCAGAAGTCGACGTCGAATCCGCGCCAGCGGCCGGCATCATCGGGCGTGGCGAACCCCGCGCCCTCGGTGATGCCGCATTTCACGGCGCCGCGCGCTCGCACGGCGCTCAAAGTCGGCGTCGCGCCCCCTCCTCCGCTGCCGTTAGGCGAGCCGGGCACGGGCTCGGCCGTGCAGGCGGCGAGCACCAGTGCCGCACCAACGATGCCTAACAGAAGAAGCCGGCGCAACTGGACGTTAGGCATTTGTCGCGGCTCGCATGCGCTCGAAGCCGACCGTCAGGTCGGCCACCAGGTCGTCGGGGTCTTCAAGGCCGATGTGCAGTCGGACGTAGGGGCCGCCTCGCGGCGCCTGCCACCGCGTGGCCGTCCGGTACGGCGCCGGATTCATCGGGATCGCGAGACTCTCGAATCCGCCAAAGCTCACGCCTTTGCCGAAGAGCTCCAAGCTGTCGAGCAGCGCCGCGACTGCCTTCTTAGGCACGGGCGCGAGCGACACCCCGAAGAGTCCGCTCGCGCCCGTGAAATCGCGCGACCACAACGCGTGCCCGGGATCGGACGAGAGGGCCGGGAAGTGCACCCGCGCCACCTCGGGCCGCGTACTCAGCCATTCGGCCACGTGCAGCGCGTTGCGATGGTGGCGCTCGAGGCGCACGCCTAACGTACGGAGTCCGCGGAGCGCCAGATACGCGTCGTCGCCGGACACGCAGTGGCCCAGCTCGGCAACCGTCGACCGAACGCGTTCGTACAGCGCCTCGGTGGTGGTGATCGTCCCCATCATCAGGTCGCTATGGCCGCCGATGTACTTCGTGGCTGCCTGGATCGACACATCCACGCCGCGCGCGAACGCCGGAAAGAAGTACGGGCTCGCCCACGTGTTGTCCATCACCACCGCGATGCCGCGCTCGTGCGCCGCGGCCGCGATCGCGGGTACGTCCTGCACCTCGAACGTGATCGAGCCCGGCGATTCCACGAACACCACTGTCGTCTTCGGCTCGAACAGCGCGCGAATGTTCGCGCCGACGAGCGGATCGTAATACGTCGTCCGCACGCCGCGGCGGGACAGCACGGCGTTGCAGAACTTGCGCGTCGACGCGTACGCGGTGTCGACCATCAGCACGTGGTCGCCGCTCTGTGTGAGCGCATCGATGGCGGTCGTCACGGCGGCCAGTCCCGACGGCAGCAGCATCGCGCGGTACCCGCCTTCGACGGCGGCGATCGCTTGCTCGAGCGCGAACGTGGTCGGCGTGCCCAACTGTCCGTAGCGCACGACATCGAAGCGCGTCGCGGGATCGCGCGAGCGTTCGTACGCTTCCATGGTAGGGAAGAGAATCGTCGAGGCGCGATACACCGGCGGGTTCACCGCGCCGTGCCGGTCCTCCGGCTCGCCGCCTGCATGCGCGAGCACCGTGTCGATCGAGCGATCCGTTTTCATGCCCCGCAAACTAGGGACGCGTGGCGTCCGCGGAAGAGCCGTGGATGCGCGATCATGGCGCGTGGGCCGCCGGCTCAGCTCGCACGCAGCGCGTCGGCGCGATGTGCCGCCGCGGCCGCGCCCGATGCGCCCAACGCATCGAGCACCTTCGCATACTGGCTCCAGCCCCAGATGTTGCGCGGCCGCTTGGCCGTTCGCTCGGCGAGCAGCTCGTCGGCAATCGCGAACCGGTGCGAGCGCACCGCGGCATCGATGAGCACCTGCTCGAACAGGTCGCGTTGGGCGTTGCTGCCGCCCACGCGCTTGATGCGGTCGCGGACCGGAAACAGCTCATCGACCACCTCGCCGTAGTCGCCGCGCCGATGCGCCACCACCGCGCGAGCCAGCGGCAGGCCGACGTCCGCCATCACCGTCGCTTCGGTGTCGTCACCTAACCGGGCGAATCGTTCGCACGATTCCATGAATTCTTCCACGCCGTGCGCGTCGTCGACCGCCGCCAAGGCCATGAGATAGTGGAGATCGACGAACACCAGCGCGTGATCGTGCTGGTGGCCGCGCGCGCAATCGGCGAGCTCGCGCCATCGCGCGCCCACGTCGATGCCCGCCTGCTCGAGTCGCCACAGGAGCGACACCGCGTTGGTCACATCGAGATATTCGTCGGTGGCCACGCGACGCACGACAGCATCGTAGAGATCGAGCACGGTGTCCGTGCGATCGAGGTCCAGATGGAACAGCGCCTCGTGCCACCGCAGATGGAGCGTGAAGTTGTTGCAGAGCGTCCAGTGGGGCGCCACGTCGCGGATCCAGGTGAGGCCGTCGCCTAACCGACCCTGCATCTCGGCGACGTGGGCGACCGCATGGGCCGCCCAGATGTCGCTGGGGTTGATCTCCACCGCGCGCCGGCCGGTCGACTCGGCGTGCGCGTAGTCGCCCGATTCCTCGAGCGCGTAGGCGTGGCAGCCCAGCACGTAGCCGTAGCCCGGCACCTGCGGTCCCCACGATGGCAGCGCGCGCTCGATGGTGACGCGCATGCGCGCGCTCTCGCCCAGGTACGAGAGCACGAACTGGGACACGCGGAGGGCGATGATGTCGAGCGGTGCCTGGTCGAGGACCGCGTCCCAATGCCTAACGGAACCGCGGAGATCGCCGTGGCACCAGGCGTCGAGCGCCGCCAGATGCGACCGTTCGCGCGGCGCGAGCGCCGACAGGCGCCCGGCCGCCTGGCTGGCGTTCTCGAGCGCGACCGCGGCTCGCGTGAATCCGGCGCGCTTGCTCGACAGCAGACTGAAGTAGCCGTCCAGGCAGTGCGCGAGCACGCAGGACGGATCGTCCGCGAGCACCTGGTCGAGCCGGTCGCGCGCGTCGCTGCGGGCGCCCAAGTACGCGTCGACCGCGGCATCGAGTCCGCGGACCGTGTCGGGCTTGGATGCGACGACCGGCTGGCCCCGCGCATCGGCGAGGTTGGCTTTCAGCATGACCCCTCGTCGCGGTGCGTCGTGCCGCCGCGCGTCAGGCGGGCTCGGTGATCCAGTAGCGGACCACCGGATCGCCGGTGTTCACCACTTTGTGCGCCCACACGAGACCCGCCAGACCAGCGCCTGGCGCGCGCACGCGCTCTACGACCTCGCCGAACACGTTGCAAATCTCCGCTACCTCCTGTCCGGCCACGATCTCGTCGCCGACGCGTACGCCTAACCGCAGGAGCCCCGATCGCGACGCGCGCACCACCACGCGGTCGCGGGCCGCGATGCGGGGACCGTTCGTCCGTGCACCGCCGTCGAGCATGCCGAGGTGCCGGAGCACGTCGTACGCACCTTCCATGTGCGTGCGCACATCGTGTTCGTCCAGGGTCCCGTTGCCGCCGCACTCAGCGAGAATCGAGACGACGCCGTTGCGCGAGGCCGAGTGGTTGAGCGAGCCGGCGAACGGCGGGATCGTGCTGCCGTCGGCGGCCAATGAAATTAAGCGAGGCGTGAAGGCTCGCGCCAACGCCTCGCCCTGTTCGTCCAGATCGCGGCGGCCGGTGAGCGCGTAGCCGGCGAACGGAAACAGCATTTCACCGAGGTCACCGCCGTGGAAGTCGATGTGGTATTGCGCCGCGCCGATGACTTCGCGGAGCAGCACGTCGGCGAGAATCTCCGAGATCGAGCCGTCGCGCCGTCCCGGTGCGATGCGGTTCAGGTTGAGCCCATCGAACGGCGAGACGAATCCGGCCCGGTGCTCGAACATGCGCATGTTGGATACCGGCACGCCGATCACGGCGCCGCTGAGCGCTTCGGGTTGGATCGCCTGCAGGAGCCGCATCACCGCATCGATGGGCGCGTATTCCGCCGCGTGGACGCCGGCGGTGAAGCAGATGATCGGCCCTTGGGCGCGTCCGTTGATGAGTACGAGCGGCAGCTGGATGGGACCGGCCGGCGTTTCGCCGATCGTGATCCAGCCGCGCGTTTTCTGGCCGGGCGCCGCTTCGACGTCGCGGATGCGCAGGGGCGCGCGCATCCGGGCGTCAGCTCGCGGCGGCGCCGGCGGCCGCGCCGGTGCCTAACGAGTGGGCCGCGGCGGCGAGCCGGCGGACGCCTTCGTCGATGTCGTCGAGTCCGGCGTGGCTGAACGCGACGCGGATGAACCGGCCGCGCTGCTCGTTGCCGCCCAAGGCGAAGAACTTGCTGCCCGCGATCACGATCACGCCCGCGTCGCCGGCGCGGCGCGCCAGCTCGTCGCCGTCGATGCCGGCCGGCAGCGCCAGCCACAGATAGTAGCCGCCGTTAGGCACCTGGAACGACACCTCGGGCATCGCCTGCGCCAGCGCGCGGACCATCCGGTCGCGGTGGGCGCGATACGTCTCCTGCACGCGCGCCGTGTGGGCGTCGAGACGGCCGGCGGCGCAGAACTCGAGAATTACCCGCTGCGTGAGCGGGCACGAGCCGGCATCGGTCTTGAGCTGCGCCATGCGGGCCAGCAGCTCCGGCGCGCCGGCCGCCCAGCCCACTCGCAGGCCCGGGGCCAGCAGCTTGGAGAACGTGCCTAACTGAATGACCGCCGTGCCGTCGGGGTCGAGCGACTTGAGCGACGGCACCGATCGGCCCTCGAACCGCACCTTCCGGTACGGACTGTCCTCGACGAGCAGCACGCGGTGTCGCACCGCGAGCTCCACCAGGGCGCGGCGCCGCTCGACCGGCATCGTCACGCCGGTCGGATTGTGAAAGTCGGGGACGTTGTAGATGAACTTGGGCAGGCGCCCGGCCGCCGCGGCGCGATCGAGCACCTGCGCCAGCGCGTCCACGTCCATGCCCTCGCGGTCCTGCGGGACCTCGACGAACGTCGCGCCGTAGCTCCGGATGATCGGAATCGCGCTGAAATACGTGGGCGTCGTGACGATCACGCTGTCGCCTTCATCGATCGTTAGGCGGCAGACCAGCTCGAGCGCATGTTTGGCGCCGTTGGTGACGAGCACATTCTCGGCGGTCACCCGGGCGCCGTCCTCGGCCATGTGCCCGGCGATCCACTCGCGCAGCTCGGGCAAGCCGGGCCGGGGTGCGTACTGCAGCGTCTCGGCCCGGAACCGCGAGAGCGCGTCATCGGCTTCCGCGGTCAGGTCGGGCAGTAGGCCGGGGAAGGCGTGTCCGGAATCGAACGCGATCTTGTCGTGCGCCGAGGACGTGGGCATGACTGGCGACAACTGCGTGGCGCGACGCGCCAGCAAGACCGATGGCATGCCCCGAAGCTCCGTGGTCAGAGGAGGAGATCTATTTGTACGGACAAAAGGTTGGGATAATATGTATGGACAAAACGAGCAGGGCAAGAGACGGGGAAGCGGCGGCTTGCGCCGCCTTCGGGAAATAGGGATCGGGGAAAGGGGCGGGATGGCGGAGTTAAGTGCCCGGATACCACTCCGGAAAATCGCCCTTACTATAGTATAGAGGAATGGCGAACACTGCCGTAGAGCGGCGACCTAGGCGAGCTCCCGTAGACGGTCCCGGCATCGCGCCCCTTTCCCTTTTCCCTATTTCCCGAAGCGCGCGCCAGCGCGCGCTTCCCTGCAGTTACGACAGATCGATGCGCACGCGAAGCGGGTCGCCTTCGACATCCAGCAGGTTCGCGAGCGTTCTGTTGCCGCGGCGGGTGAACTGGAGCGAGACACGGGAGCCGCCGATCTGCATGCCCTCGATCACCAGGCGGCGCAGGAACGGCGGGAGCAGCGGTTCGCGGATGTGCAGCTCGCGGCCAGGGGCGTCGGGCAGGATGCCGGTGGCGGCCTGGAGCAGCATGAAGAAGGCGCCCGAAGCCCATGCTTGTGGCGAGCAGCTCACCGGGTACAACACCGGACGACGGCCTTCGGCGCGGGCCATGCCGCAGTACAGCTCGGGCAGGCGATGATATCGGAGTCCGAGCGCGGCGTCGTAGAGTGCGCTGAAAATGGGGAGCATCGCCGGCTTCTGGCCGGTGAGGGACAGGCCTAACGCAACGATCGCGTTGTCGTGCGGCCACACCGATCCATCGTGGTAGCTCATCGGGTTGAACACCGGATGCTCGGCGCTCAGCGTGCGCACGCCCCAGCCGGAGAACATGTCGGGCGCGAGCAGACGCGCGCCGGTGCGTTGGGCGCGGGCGGCGTCGGGGACGCGGCACCACAGTAAATGGCCGGCATTGGTGGTGATCGTGGGCAGCGGGCGTTTGGCGCCGTCCAACGCCAACGCGAACGTCCCCAGCTCCTCGATCCAGAACGACTCCATGATGTGCTCGCGCATCCGCGACGCCTCGGTGCGCAGCTGCTTGGCGCGCGCGTGGTCGCCGAACGCGTGATAGAGCGCCGCCATGCGCCGTTTGGCATCGCATGCGTAGCCCTGCACTTCCACCAGCGCGATCGGCGGCACGGGAAGCGCGCCGTCGGGAAACGGGACGCCGTCCCAGGAGTCCTTCCAGCCCTGGTTCACCAGTCCGTTGGGCGACGTTTTGGCGTACTCGATGAACCCGTCGCCGTCGATGTCGCCGTAGCGGTCCATCCATTCGATGGCGCGTTCTGCGTTAGGCATGAGCTCCCGGACCAGCGCTTCGTCGCCCGTCCACCGCCACGTCTCGTGGAGGAGGATGAGCCAGAGGGGCGTCGCGTCGATCGTGCCGTAGTACGGCACGTGCGGGATCTCGCCGGCGCGCGCGAGCTCGCCGCGCCGGAGCTCGTGCATGATCTTGCCCGGCTGCTCCTCGGTGTCCGGATTTTCGCGGCGGCCCTGCGTGCTGGCCAGATAGCGCAGCGTGTCGCAGGCGATGCGCGGATTCATGCCTAACGTCTGCAGCGACGTGATGATCGAGTCGCGGCCGAACGGCGTCGAGTACCACGGAATGCCGGCCGAAATGATGGGCATGCCGCCGGCCTCGGTGTAGAGCGCGCGGAGGTCGATCGTCGCCTGGTCCAGCGCCGCGTTGAACTCGGGCACGTTCGCCGTGAACTTCGTGCACGACGCCCGCCACTCGTCGTACGATGCGTCCATCGCCGTGTGCCGGCTGCGATACGCGTCACGGCGGCCGCGTCGCGCGCCGGCGCTGTCCACGTTCACGTCCGGCGGCGGATCGGGCAGCACGTGCCACTCGAGTCTGTGCGGCTGGTTAGGCTCGAGCCGGAAGCGCCAGCGCGCGCCGTCGGGCCCCACGTCGTCCGGCTCGACGTCGAAGCGCACGATGGAGCGAATGACCTGCCCGTCGCGGCCCCGATACGCGAACCCGATCGCCCGCGGGCCCACCTCGGGCTCGAAGAACGTGCCGCGCTTTTTGCGCTTCCATCCGCGCACCTCGAAAATGTCGGCGAAATCGTTGGCCACCGACAACGCCGCCCAGAAATCGATGGGCCTGGTGAGAAAATTCGTGAACGTCGCCCGCTCGGTGAGCTGGTCGTCGAGCAGCAGCTCCCGCCTAACGTGAACGGCGTTGGACACGCTCCACGCGTCGCCGCCGAACGTCTGATCGTCGATCGCCAGATCGATCTGCGCCGAGTACGTGCGGATCACCTGCGACGACAACGGCGTGGGACTGCCGCCGGCCATGTTGAGCACGTAGTGGCTCAACATGCGCGTGTCGTGGTGGAACAACCCCAGACCGCAATGGCCGGGAGGATCGATGTTCCCTTGGCCGTCGAGCATCAGGAAGAGTAGCTCGTGCTTGAGCACCATGCTGTCGTGCAGCGTCGTCCCGTGCCGGCAGTCGATGGCCGTGTAGCCCACGGCGTCTTGCATGGAGATCGGGGTCAGCTGCGTCTTGCTAACCGTCATGATGATTCGGTAGGAGACGTGACCTGATGGATCGCGCGGGCCGCACCGGGTGACCGCTCGTCCGTCCCTTTGCCACCGCGCGCGCATACAGCTGCTCGTAATCGCGCACCATGCGATCGCAGCCAAACCGCTCGACCGCGCGCGCGCGACATCGCGCGCGATCGAAACCATCGAGCACGCTTCCCGGCCGCACGATCTCGCGCATTTCGGCGGCGTCGCGCACCACGAATCCGGTGACGCCGTTTTCCACCAGCTCCGGCACGCTCCCGCGCGGGAATGCGATCACTGGACACCCGCTCAACATGGCCTCGATGAGCGCCAATCCGAAGGGCTCGTCCCACGCGATCGGCGCGAGCAGCGCGCGCGCATCGCGCAAGAGCGGAACCTTCTCGTCCATCCCGATGCTGCCTAACATCGTCACGTGGCTCGCGGCCAAGCGGTGCGCCATCTCCCGGCTTCCGAAGTCGGCGTCCACCGGATGCACTTCTCCGGCGACGCGAATCGGGATGCCGGCTGATGCGGCGACGTCGATGGCGACGTGCGGTCCCTTCACCGCGGTGAATCGTCCGACGAAGCACACGTACTCGCACGACGATTCCGTCCACACGTACTTGGCGGGATCGAGTCCGTGGTGAATCACGTCGAGATGCGGCAGCGGAATCTCGCGCCGCGCCTGGTCGTGCGAAATCGCGACGTACCACGCGTCGCGGAAGAATCGGTAGAAGCTCGACAACGCTTCGTCGCGCACGTGGTGCAGCGTGTACACGAGCGGCGGCGATTGCATGGCGCGCCAATACGCGAGCGCGCTGGCCGAATTCGCGTGTACGACATCGAACGCCGAGGCGGCGACCTCGTTCAGTGCCCACGAGACGTGATTGATGTCGGACAACGCCTCGGGCGGCCACTGCGCGTGCGTGTACAGCGCGCGCCGTTCGACGCACGCGCTGGAGTCGCCCGTCGCGAACAGCGTGACGTCATGTCCGCGCGCGACGAGCCCTTCCGCCAATTCGGCGACTACGAGCTCGGTGCCGCCGTATCGTGGGGGTGGGACGGGAATGAACGGCGTGGACAACAAGGCGATGCGCATGCGACGCGGGTACCTCTCCACAACGGGGGTCGGCACCTGCGCTATAGCGCAGAACGTGTGCCGACGCGTGCCTGGCGTGCCCGGGCGTCGCGCGGGCACGCGATCGTGTCGCTATTCGCGTACGAGACTGGTGACGTACGTGAAGCGGTCGCCCGGATGGATGGCGCTGGAGAGCTCGATGAGCGTGCCATCCTCGCGATAGTAGCGCCGGTCGGCTCGGAGTGCTGGGGCGCCCGCATCGGCGCGCAGCAACGTCGCCTGGCGTTTGCCGAGTCGGATGGCTTGAATGCTCTGCTCGATGCGCGCGATGCGGATGCCGTACGTGCGCTCGAGCATGGCCGAGATGGGGCCGGAGACGGTCTCGAGATGCTTGTCGATGTCGGGCAGGCCGGCGTCGACGTAGGCCGTAGTCATACAGATGGGACGCGGATCGTTAGGCACGGTGCGCAGGGTGTTGAGCCGGAGCCAGGCGTGGCCCTCGCGGCATTCGAGCAATCCCGCCAGTTGGGCATCGCAGATGACCCGCTTTTCGGACAAGATCTGGATGCGCGTCTCGTCGGCGTACTGCAGAAGATCGCCGATCGAGTTCGTCGGCTGGCGGTAGAGCGCCGGCGGCGTTTGGGCAATCACCTTGGTGCCGGTGCGCCGCTGGCGCGAGATGAGTCCGGCGTCGCG
>Ga0134125_10009976_pt1 | contig 10678 bp, 8 predicted proteins | sample KB31751_FD_96464 | JGI IMG/M metagenome (GOLD analysis project Ga0134125, IMG submission 96464) | Terrestrial soil microbial communities with excess Nitrogen fertilizer from Kellogg Biological Station, Michigan, USA - KB3-175-1 | ecosystem: Environmental > Terrestrial > Soil > Unclassified ...
CGACGATGCTCCGAGTCTGCTCGAGCACCATGCCCGGGCGCTGGCCAACAAATTCCTGCCGAGCACGGCTTCCATGTTCGCGACAGCCGTGGGGTTTGCGGCCCTGGCAGTGTCGGAGATCCGGCCCGTGCGCGAGATGGGACTTTGGACGGCTTGCGGACTCATCATTGCGTGGGTCGGATGTTTTACCCTGTTTCCCGCCCTGCAGTCGCTGCTGCGCACGCCGCTACGTACCGGGCGTGCAACCGCCGGGAAGTGGTTTCCCCGCTTTGTTGAATTCCTCGTCCCCGCCACCCGGCGCTATCGCTGGCTGTTTGTCGCAGCCGCGCTCGTGCTGATGTTGTGTGGGGCTGCCGCGCTGTTCGGCATTCCCGGCAAGCTCGCGCCCCTGGAGCTCGAGACCGACTCGTTGACCTACGTGAATCCAAGTGAGCGCATCGCGCAGGACACCCGTCGCTTTCAGGATGCCAACGGCCTCGATGTCATGGAGCTCTGGGTGCGGACTGCGCCGGGTCACGCCCTGGATGCGGACTTTCTGCGCGCCATTTACCTGTTGACTCAACATCTCGAGAGCAATCCGGGAATCACCGCGGTGGACGGTCCGACCACCGTGCTGACCTGGGAGCACTATATCCTCTCCGGGTCGGACCAACTTCCCACACAGCCCGAGGCGTGGCCGAAACTCGCCGAAACGCTGGAGCAGATCGTCTTGACCGAGCCGGGGGCACGCGCCTACATCGACGTGAAGGATCTCGCGAGTGTACGGCTGAGCATCCGCGGCCGCGGCGAATATTTCGGACGTCACGGCTCGATAGAAAGGTTCCTGCGCCAGACCTGGGCCGACGCACAGGCGACCGAGCCCGCATTCCACGCGGCACGCGGCAGCCTCGTCGGCAAGGGAGTCGTCGCCGGGGAAATTACAACCCGACTGCTCCCCACCCTGACAGAGAGCTTCGCGCTCACGGCCAGTGTGATCTTCACCGCATTCCTGTTGGTGTTCCGCAGCCCGACCGCGCGGCTGATGACCATGATTCCCTCGTTATTCGCGATTCTCTCGGTCTTTCTGGTCATGAGGGGCACGGGCATCCCGCTGAACATCGCCACCATTCTCATCGGCTCGACCGTGTTGGGCGCCACCGAGAACGACCAGATTCACTTCTTCTACCACTATAACGAGGGACTCGTGGGGGGCTCTACTCCTGCCGCCCTGCGCCATGCGATGCTGATCGCGGGCCGTCCGATCCTCTTCGCGACCCTCATCAACGCGAGCGGCTTTCTGGCGCTGGCGCTCTCGGACCTGCCGCCCATGCGGCAATTCGGCATCGTCTCTTCATGCGCATTTGTGCTGGCCCTGCTGGCCGACTTCACGGCGCTGCCGGGCGCGCTGTGGATCCTTACCCGTTTCGAGCGCAAGACGGTCACCGCTTAGACCCTGTCTGCTCCTGGGTGCAGGAATTGCAGGCCGAGCCTCATTGGTGCGACGCAGCAGGAGTCATACTATGCTGTATCGCAAGGCACTCGAGGGGACCGTCAATGCTCGTGGTGACAACAGAAAATGTACCGGGTTACAGGGTCAGGGAAACCAAGGGCCAGGTGTTCGGCGTGGTGGTGCGCAGCCGCGGACTCGGCGGCAACATCCTCGCCGGCCTACGCTCCATCGTGGGCGGCGAGATCACCGAGTACACGCAGCTGCTGGAGGAGGCGCGCCGCCATGCGGTAGACCGCATGGTCAAGAACGCCAGGCTCATGCAGGCGAACGCCATCGTCATGATGCGTTTCGACTCTTCCGAGATCGGCAATGTCATGAGCGAGATCGTCGCGTACGGCACCGCGGTCATTCTCGACCCGGTGAGCTGATGTTGCGCTCGGCCGTACTCATCATCGCCGCAATCGTGGCCGCGATCGGTGCCGCGCTCATTTTGACCGGTGTCACGCTGCCCGGCATCCAGGCCTTCGTCATGGGTGGCCTGGTAGTCCTCGGGATCCTGTTCGAGCGGCGCTACCGACATAACAACCAACAGCCGGACAGCCGCTGGCAGGCCACCGGAGAGCGTTTCGTGGATCCGACATCCGGCAAGGACGTGGAGGTTTACTACGATCCGAAGTCGGGCGAGCGCCGCTACGTGGAGCGCTAACGGCGGCTGTAGTTGTTGACCCAGTTCACTCCCTGGTCTGGAGACCGTCAGCGATCGCAGCCGTGACAACTTTCCGAATCCCGTCACGAAAAGGAACAATCCGTACGTACCGACGAACTGACCCGCGATCAGCGATCTGTTCGACTTCTCGAAGTAAGCAACTCCGGCTCGCGTTGCGAGGCAGCGGGGGCCACCTCTTTGGGGGTGGCCCCTTTTCTATGCGGAGGAGTAAAATCCCGCTGTCAGGCTGGTCTCTATCCAGGAGGCGTTATGAAAACGCACCGACCATGGCAGCCACACATGGGCAGCAGCCCGCTGTTCAATCCCTACACCCCGGCAGGCAGAGCCACGACGCTCGATCACTTCGACCTGATCGAGGAAGAAGTTGACGAGACCGAGGCACCCCCCGGCGAGGCGCAGGACGAGGCGCAGGATCCCGCGGCCCTGAAGTATCGGGACTGAAGCGATCAAGCCCGGTTGGGCGTGATCAGGTACTTCTCACCCGTCGCGCGCTTGTTGTAAGCGGCGATGACAGGAGGTGCCAGCGCCTCGGTCAACGTTATTTCCGCCGTATAGCGACTGGCGAACGTCGTCGTCAGCTCGGCCGCGACGCGCTGCTGGAGCCGCTGCGCGTCGCGAGGCCCGATCTTCTGCAGAAACCAGGGCATCAGCCAGCCACCGACGCCCCAGGCCATGCCGAAGTTGCGCGGCAGGTCCGTGGCACGCAGGTCCAGGCCACCGTAGATATAGACCTGCTTGTGCACGGGCGACCCGTACCGGTTGTAAGCAGTTGCTTTGCGGCTGAGCGCCCTTTCCATGCAGGAAAGAATCGTAGCCGCCATGGGTCCACCTCCGATCGCATCGAAACCGAGCGTCGCACCGGTCTCGGCAACGGCATCGGTGAGCTCGTTCGCGAAGCTCTCAGTCGTACTATCGAGCACGTACTTCGCACCGAGCCCCCGCAACAGGGCCACCTGCTCCGAGCTGCGCACGATGTTGACCAGCGCGATGCCCTCCTCCTGGCAAAGGCGGTTGAGCATCTGTCCGAGGTTGGAAGCGGCGGCGGTATGTACGAGTGCGGTGTGCCCCTCCCGGCGCATCGTTTCGATCATGCCGAGGGCGGTCAGTGGATTTACGAACGCTGCGGCGCCAACCTTCGGCGGCGTGCCTTCCGGCAATACCAGGCAATCCGACAATTTTGCAACACGATACTGCGCATACATTCCCGATGCGCGTGCCGCGACCACCCGGCCAACCAACTCGCGCCCCTCGGAGCCGGCATCGGCGACGACCCCTGCCCCCTCGTTGCCAACCAACATCGGTTGGTCCAGGCGCGCCGCAACGAACGCGAGCCGGGACTGCGGCACCGAGCCGGTTGTGACCGGACGCTCCGGCGTGCCGCCGGATCGCAACGTCGCAATGTCTACCGGCCCCAGCAACATGGCGAGGTCCGACGGGTTGATTGGTGTTGCTTCGACCCGCAGTACCACCTCGTCGGCTGCCGGAGCCGGTATCGCGACCTCTTCCAGCCATAATTCCAGCGCGCCCTCGCGCGTGATCTTCGACCGCAACTCGAGTCCGGATGTCGTCGCCATGAGACCTTCCTCCATTGCACTGCCCTTCGGACGTTAAGTAGGCGTAGACTGCCGCGTCAAGCAGGGGGAACCGGCGAGGGAGCTTCCATGGCGGAAAAGCGTCATGACTGGTTTGTGAATCAGGTCTTTCAGCACCGGGCGGCCCTGCATCGCTATCTCGGCAAGCTGACTTCCGGGGCGGAGGACATCGAGGACCTGGTGCAGGAAACCTACGTCCGCATGTACGCCCTGCCGGATTTCCACCTGGTGGAATCCCCGAAGGCCTTGCTGTTGCGGATCGCCCATAACCTGGCCGTCGAGCGCGCCCGCCGCCACAAGGCCCAGGCAACCGACACAGTGGGGGATTTGGAGGCCCTGACCGTCTTTTCAGAAGAGGCGCCGCCGGAGGAGCAGACCGACGCACGCCGCCGGTTCGAGTCGTTCTGCGCGGCCGTCGAGCGCTTGCCGCCGATATGCCGGCGGGTGTTCGTGCTGCGCAAGGTGCATAAGCTCTCCCATGCCGAGATCTCGGAGGTGCTCGGTGTTTCCGAGAGCACGATCGAGAAGCACGTGGCCAAGGGACTGGTCCGTTGCAGGGAATATCTCAGGGAGCTGGGTCTGTTGGATGTTGTCGATAGTAAGGATCGCTCGCGGTCACTGCGCAGCGTCGCAGATGGCGGGAGCAGCGAATGAGCGAAATTGTTAAATTGCGCACACGGGCTGAGATCGACGAAGAGGCCGCCATATGGGTCTGGCGGATGGATTCGGGTGCGCCTGGCGACGCCAACACGGAGAATTTCGAAGCTTGGCTGCGGCAAGATCCGCGGCATCGGCGTGCCTACGAGGAATTGACGAAGGTTTGGGAAACCCTGGACGGACTTCCCGACCCGCATCGAACCTTGCAGTTGCCTGCGCTTTCCGAGAGCGCGGAGCCGGTTGCTGCGCTAACCCCTCGCGGAGGCCGCTCTTACTGGTGGGTTGCTCTGGCGGCGACGATCCTCGCGGCGGTCAGCGGGGCCACGTGGCTGCTTTACAAGGGCAACGAGACTCAGATCCTGGCCACCGCGGTAGGACAGCATCGTAATATCACCCTTTCCGATGGGACCATCGTCGCACTCAACACCAACACCATCGTCGACACGAGCTTCAGCCGCGATACCCGCGAGATCTTTCTGCGCAAGGGCGAGGCTCATTTCGGGGTCGCGCAAGACCGCTCGAGACCCTTTCTCGTTCACGCAGGGGATGCCGTCGTTCGCGCGATCGGCACGGCATTCGAGGTCCGCTTACGCGCTGACAAGCACGTGGATGTGCTGGTCAACGAGGGGCGCGTCGAGGTGCACTCAACCGGAGAGTCGGCGGCCGCGATTCCCGTCGTGACCGTTCGAGCCGTCAGCGCCGGAGAGCAGCTCTCGACCGCTACGACGAACTACGCCGTCGTACCCGTGAGCGCCGAGCAGGTCTCGAGTGAGTTGGCCTGGCGTGATGGCGCGGTCGTTTTTGACAGCGCGCCGCTGTCGGAAGCGATTGCCGAAATCCAGCGCTACACCGACGCCCGGATCATCGTCAGCGATGCAACGATTGGCACGCTGCCCGTTGGCGGCCGTTTCAAGACCGATGATCTGCAAGGATTTCTCGACGGCCTGGAGGCTGCACTGCCGGTCAGGATACGTCGCGCCTCCGACGGGCTCGTGTACGTCGACCCGCGCCACTGATCGCCTCCTCTCACCCTCAAAAACGGCGCACCGATAAATTCTTTGCGCCCGAGTGGTGCCTTTTTTCTTTCTAACCGTCTCTTTCTGTAGCAGAGGGGGAAGGAATGCGGGTCGTCTCTTTAGCGCAACGGACATTGCTGGGTTGTCTGGCTCTGGCACTCACCGGGTCGTATGCCCATGCCGACGCCACGCTGCGCCATTTTGACATTCAATCGCAGGTTGCGGCACTGGCGCTGAAGGAGTTTGCGCGCCAGGCCGACATCAGCCTGGTGTTCTCCTCCACTGTGGTCGCGAACCGCCAGGCCAGCGGCATCCACGGTGATTTCACTGTGGCCGAAGGCCTGCGCAAGTTGTTGGACGGCACCGGCCTGTCCTTCAAACAGGTGAGCGCTGACACCATCGCTATCAACGTCACCGACGCCCACCCGGATCCACCGGCCGAGGCGCCTCCCGCCGAGCGCAAGCCGGCTGGTGACGAGCCACAATCGAAGGGGAATTCCAACATGGGTCATCGAGGATTTTTCGCGCGCATGGCGAGTGTGCTCGCACTGAGCGGCGCAACACTGGCGGGAAGCCACGCCTACGGCCAGGACGCGGCTACTACCAACGCAGCCGCCACCGCGGACCCAAGTGCGGCCAACACCAGCAACCTCGAAGAGGTCGTGGTAACCGGGACGGCCACCGCCGGCGGCCTGAAGAAGCTCGATGCCAGCTTCCAGATCACCACCGCCAGCCTGGAGGAAATTCGGGACGCGCAGCCCTCGAGCGCCGCCGACCTGCTCAAAATCGTGCCGGGTGTGTGGGCGGAGTCGAGCGGCGGTGAGGCCGGTGCGAACATCGAGCTCGCCGGCTTTCCGAGCGGCGGCGATGCGCCCTATGTCACCTACCAGCTCAACGGCTCGCCGATCTACCCCGTTTCGACCCTGTCATTTCTGGATAACTCCTCGCAATTCCGCATCGACGAGAGCGTGGAGCGGGTCGAGGCGCTGCTGGGTGGACCGGGTGTCGTGTTCTCGAACGGCCAGCTGGGCGCGACGGTGAACTTCATCCTGCGCCGCGGAACCGCGGATCCGCACGGCGATATCGGCCTGACGGTAGGTACCGATCACGGCTATCGGGTGGACGGATTCTACGGCGGACCTCTGTCAGAGGATTGGTTCGTCAGCTTTGGCGGCTTCTACAGGTATTCCGACGGCATACGCGACTCGCAATATCCGGCGGACAACGGCGGCCAGTTGACGGCTACGCTGACCCGCAAGATGGACAACGGCTCCATCATGTTTTTCGGCCGCGAGCTCAATGACAAGAACCTGTTCATCACGGACATCCCGGTAACGGTCAGCGGCAGCGGCAAAGGCCAGAGTGTGTCCGCCTTCCCGGGATTCAATCCCAACACAGGCACGTTCGCGGGTGATGGATTACGTGGCATCTCGGTTCAGGAGGCGCCAGGTGCGCCGCCCGTTACCGCCGACCTTGCGGATGGCCGCGGCGCCAACCTCCACCTGTTCGGCAACGATATCGACCTGCAGCTCAACGACCTCGTCGCCTTCTCGAACAAGATGATGTATTCGGCCGGCGAGGTCGACTGCTACTGCCTGTTCAACAACTTCGCGCCGCAGACACTCGACTCCTTCGCGCAGCAGGAGGTCCTTGCGACCAACGGTAACACCGCCATCACGGGCCCCTACGGCGCGGCGACGAGCTACAAGGCGAGCCTCGTCAGCACCGGCGCCGCCGTGAATCCGAGCTCCTACGTCGCCTCGCTCGGATTCTGGATCGTCCAGAAGCACATCCAGTCGTTCAGCGATGACATGCGCTTCAGCTTCGATCTCTTCCAGGGCAATACACTGACCCTCGGCGGTTACCTGGCGGCGTACTCGTCCAAGGACAACTGGTGGCTCGGCAATAACGAGCTGGTCACGGCCACTCCGAACGCCCAGCTCATCTCCCTGGCGCTGAACAATGGCGTCAACGTGACGAACGCGGCCGGCCAGCTCGGCGCCTCGTTCTTCACCCTGAACGAGAGCTGGAACGGGCTCAACACCGCGCTGTTCGCTTCGGATAGCTGGAAGCTCGGCTCCTGGCTTTTCGACGCCGGCTATCGCATCGAGGAGCAGAAAGACCATGGAACGATAGAGAATGTCTCATCCGTGAATCTCGACAACGACCCACGCAACCTTTACAACAAGGGCGTGAGCGTCCCCAACGGCACGTTCAACCAGGGTGTCAACTGCGACACTTCCGGCGCCAACGAGTGCACCCAGTTTCGCCATACGCTCGGCTCATGGGCCATCGGAGCCAACTACGAGATCACCTCGCGGATGTCCGCCTACGCCCGGGTCAACCAGGGCGTGCATTTTCCGGGCTTTGACGATCTGCGCAGCGGTACGCCGCAAACGGAGTCGATCGACAATTACCAGGTTGGCTATCGGCTGCAGACACAGACGCTGTATGCCAACATCGACTACTTTCACCGCAAGTTCACCGGCGTACCCTTTCAGCAATTCACGGCCAGCGGTACGCAGATCACGGCAACCTACGGAGCTTCGTCGGACGGTATCGACTTCGAGGGGCAGTGGCGCCCGATCCGGCCCGTCAGCATCGACTTCAGCGGCAACTGGCAGCGCTCTTTGTACACGAGCTACACCTCGGTCACATCCGGAGGGGGTGATTACACCGGCCTGACATTGCAGCGGCAGCCGCGCTTGCAATTCCGCATCACTCCCTCTTACATGCTCCCGATGGACTTCGGCGACCTGCGCTTCTTCGCGACCTATACCCATGTCGGCCTGCGGTACTCGGATATCGCCAACCAGGAAATTTTACCCGCTTATTTCACGCTCGACGCGGGTGCGGTCGCGGATATCGGCGATCACCTGGAGGTGCGTTTGCAGGGGACGAACCTCACCGACGAGCTCGGCCTGACAGAAGGCAATGCGCGCATAGCCATCGGCACGGGCAGCGGAATCGCCAACAACTTCGAGATGGCGCGCCCGATCTTCGGACGCGCGGTGAACTTGCAGCTGCGGTATAAGTTTTGACAGCAGACGCAAGAGCCGTCATTCGTCGAGGCGTGCGGGCGCTGCCCGTGCTGTTGGTGCTGTTGCCCGCCGCCTCGACCCAAGCGAAGGAGCCGCAGGCCCCGACGCCAAATCTCGCTCCACCGGAAGTCCTGTTCAAGGATTTGTTCGTCGCGGTTCAAACCAAGGGTATTTATCCCGACGGGAAAACGTTCGTGGATGCGGTGCCCAAGTCCTCGCCTGCCGGGATCCTGAAGGCGTACCACGCCACGACACCGGATTCGCCGGAGCAGCTCGAGCAATTCGTCGGCGAGCACTTTTCGCTACCCAGCGCGGCTGCTTCTGTCACCTCACCGCCCGGCCGGGTCTCGATGGTCAATCACATCGACCAGTTATGGGACCGGCTCACGCGCCGCACACCCACGGCGCCACCGTACTCTTCAGTGTTACCTTTGCCGTATCCCTACGTGGTACCGGGGGGCCGCTTCCGGGAGCTTTATTACTGGGACTCCTACTTTACGATGTTGGGATTGGCGGAGAGTGGCCGCCGGGACCTGCTCACCGACATGGTGCGCGACTTCGCGTACCTCATCGACACTTACGGACACGTGCCGAACGGCACCCGCACCTACTATCTCAGCCGCTCCCAACCCCCGTTCTTCTTTGCGATGGTTGGACTCCTCGCGAAGGAAGGCACGGATGCAGGCGCCGCGTACGCGCGGTATTTACCGCAATTGAAACGGGAGTACGCGTTTTGGATGAAAGGAGCAAAGGGACTGCATCCCCATGCCGCCGACAGGCACGTGGTAGCGATGCCCGATGGCTCGCTCCTGAATCGCTATTGGGACGATCGGGATACCCCGCGCGATGAGTCCTACCGGATGGATATTCAGATCGCCGCGGAGAGCGGGCGGCCGGCACACCAGGTGTATCGCGACATCCGTGCCGCTGCCGAGAGCGGCTGGGACTTCGGCTCGCGTTGGTTTGCCGATGGCGACCATCGCTCGACGATCGAGACGACCGGGATCGTCCCTGTCGATCTCAACAGCCTGCTGTTCGGATTGGAGCATGCCATCGAAGCTGGTTGCAAACATCACGGTGACTCTGCCTGTGCGCGGGAGTTTTCTGAACACGCCGCGGCCCGGCGCCGCGCCATGGACCGGTACCTATGGAATCCGTCGCGCGGAGTCTACTTCGACTATCGTTGGATGGCGGGTGAAGCGACAAACCGCGTATCCGCGGCGACCTTATATCCGCTGTTCTTCGGTGTGGCCTCGGCAGAGCAGGCGACGTCCGTGGCGAAGGTGGTCTCCGCCGAGCTGCTTCGGCAAGGCGGTATAGTCACAACCACCTCGACTACCGGCGAACAGTGGGACGCACCCAACGGGTGGGCGCCCCTACAGTGGATCGCGGTCGATGGACTGCGCCGCTATGACAAGGAGCGGCTTGCCGAGGCGATCGCCTGTCGATGGATCGTGAATGTCGTCGCCGTGTACCGGCAGAGTGGGAAGCTGGTCGAGAAATATGATGTCGTCACGACCGGCCGGTCGGGCGGCGGTGGCGAGTATCCGCTGCAGGACGGATTCGGGTGGACAAACGGGGTGACGCGTAAGTTGATTGCGCTGTATCCGAAGGATGCTGCGTATTCGACGAAGGAGCAGTGTCCTGACGTCTCGCCTCACTGAGGCGGCTGGTTTCCCGTAACCTTCTCGACGAATGCGACGACGTCCTTCACCGCGGGTGTGCGCCAGCGTGCCAGGGGAGCAAAGGATGCGACCGTGTCGCCGTGGCCGCGGCCCTTGTAGATGTGCAGCTCTACGTGCAGATGTTGGCGCTCCATTTCATCTTTCAATTCGCCGGATTCCCGCGGCAGAACCTCCTTGTCGTCGCTTCCATGCAATAGCAGGGTCGGCGGCGCCTGGGAATCGACGAACCGGATGGGTTGCCAATCCTTCTGTGTATAGGGCGGGGGGAAGGTCGCACGCTCCTCGTCCGACTCCGGTACCAACACGTAAGTCCCCGAAAGCCCCACCAGGCCCGAGATATCCGCGGGATCCGCCCCGAACTTCTGCAAAAACGCATGATTGAAAGCCAGGAAGGCCGCGGTATGCCCTCCTGCGGAATGTCCCATCAGAACGATATGGTGCGGATCACCACCAAGGTCCTGCACATGCTGCTCCACCCACGCGACGGCACGCGCGCCATCTTCATCAAATGCCGGGAAATGAACCTGCGGA
>Ga0134125_10009978_pt1 | contig 10678 bp, 11 predicted proteins | sample KB31751_FD_96464 | JGI IMG/M metagenome (GOLD analysis project Ga0134125, IMG submission 96464) | Terrestrial soil microbial communities with excess Nitrogen fertilizer from Kellogg Biological Station, Michigan, USA - KB3-175-1 | ecosystem: Environmental > Terrestrial > Soil > Unclassified ...
CGCAACCGTCGGCAGGCTCGGATCGACGGGGCGCAGCACGGGACCGCACGTTCATTATGAAGTGTGGTACGATGACGCGGTGAGAGATCCGAGCAAGTTCATAAAGGCAGGCCAATATGTTCTCGAAGAGTAAAGAACCCGAACCCGTTGCCGCTCCCCCTCCCCCGCCGGCTCCCGTCAAGCGGGCCGCTGCTCCGCCGACGCGCAACGGCGTGCCGTCCATTATCAGCGCCGAGCTCATCGTTCGCGGAACGCTGATTTCGGCCGGCGACGTTCAGGTCGATGGCAAAGTGGACGGCGATATCCGCGCGGCCGCGCTGGTGATCGGCGACAAGGCCGTCATCGTCGGCGATGTCTATGCCGAGGACGCAGTGGTGCGTGGCCGCGTCGAGGGCAGCATCCGCGCCCGCAAAGTGCAACTTTGCGCGACCTGCCACGTCGAAGGCAATATTCTGCATGAAGCGCTGTCGGTGGAATCCGGCGCCTTCTTCGAAGGCAATTGCCGTCACACCGACAATCCGCTGGCCGACGCGCCTCAGGCCGAGCCCGCGAATAAGCCTCAGGCCGCCGCACAGCCAAGCTCGGCATCGCGTCCCGCCGCGCAGCATCAGGCCATGCCGCCAAGACCCGCAGGCGCTCCTGCGTCTTAAGTCAGTCTGCGGCCAGGGCTCAACCAACGGGAGCGTATGCCCAATACGCTTGCATCGCCGAAAATTGCTGCGCTTCTCGCCCGGCTGTTTGCCGACGCCGATGCGAGGGATCCCGCTGTGCTCGCCCGCATCCAGGAAGAAGCGGACGAGCGCTTCGGCGGCCAGCGCTACGCGCCCGCGTTGGCGCATCTGTTCGACGAGGCTTATATGCCGGTGCCGCCCGAGGTGGGGCAGCTTCTTTACGTCCTCACCCGTTCGAAGCGCCCGACGACCATTGTCGAGATCGGGACATCCTACGGCATCTCCGCCATTCATTTCGCGGCGGCGCTGAGTGACAATGGCGAAGGCCGCCTGATCACGGCGGAACTTTCCGAAACGAAGGTCAAGGCCGCGCGAACGCATCTCGAATCCCTGGGACTCGCGCATTGGGTGGAAATCCGCCAAGGCGACGCGTTCGAAACGTTGCGTGCCATCGACCGGCCTGTCGATCTTCTGTTTCTCGACGGCTGGAAGGATTTCTATCTCAGGTTGCTGCAGATGATCGAGCCGAACCTCGCGCCGGGCGCTCTCGTCATCGGCGACGACACCAGGCTCTTCCCCGAGCGGCTCGCCGGCTATTTCGCCTATGTGCGCAACCCGCAGAATTCCTATCAGTCGCTCGAGCTGCCCATCGGCGACGGCGTCGAGCTCTCGGTCCGCGTATAACGCCTTTGATGCCGCCATCAATAAAACTGTCATGCCCGCGCAGGCGGGCACCCAGCCAGCGCGCGCCGGCGCGCTGATTGAATCCTACGACACTGCAAATTTCTCTAAGACTCAGCCCCGCGCGGAAATCCCCTGCTATTCAACGTCAGCGATGTTGCCCGCGTCTTCGCCGCCGATCCGCTGGGCCAACGACGCCGCCATGAAAGGATCGAGCTCGCCGTCGAGCACGTCCTGGGGCGAATGGCTCTCCATGCCGGTGCGCAGATCCTTCACGAGCTGATAAGGCTGCAGCACATAGGATCGGATCTGGTGGCCCCAGCCGATGTCGGATTTCGCGGCATTGTCGGCGGCCGCCTTTTCCTCCCGCTTGCGCATCTCCGCTTCATAGAGCCGGGCGCGCAGCATGGCCCAGGCCTGCGAGCGGTTCTTGTGCTGCGAGCGGTCGCTCTGGCACTGCACCGCGATGCCCGTCGGAAGATGCGTGATGCGCACCGCCGATTCCGTCTTGTTGACGTGCTGGCCGCCCGCCCCGCTCGCACGATAGACGTCGATGCGCACCTCCTTTTCCGGAATATCGATCACGATCTTGTCGTCGATCACGGGAAAAGCGCCCACCGAGGCGAAGCTCGTGTGCCGGCGCGCGTTCGAATCGAAGGGCGAAATCCGCACCAGCCGGTGCACCCCCGATTCCGTCTTCAGCCAGCCATAGGCGTTCTCGCCCTTAACCTGGATAGTAGCAGATTTGATGCCGGCCTCTTCGCCTTCGCTCTCCTCCAGGAATTCGACTTTGTAGCCTTTCTTCTCCGCCCAGCGCGTGTACATGCGCAACAGCATCTCCGCCCAGTCCTGGGATTCGGTTCCCCCTGCGCCGGCGTGGATTTCGAGATAGGCGTCGTTGGCGTCCGCTTCGCCCGAGAGCATGGATTCGAGCTTCATTGCTTCGGCCCGCGACCGTAAGCCGCTCAACGAAGCTTCCGCATCGGCCACCATGGCGCGGTCGTTCTCGGCCTCGGCCATCTCGATCAGGCCGACGGAATCATTGAGCTCGCTGTCCAGCGCGCGATAGGTGGAGATGGCGCGGTCGAGGCGGTTGCGCTCGCGCATGAGGCTTTGCGCGGTCTGCGCGTCGTTCCAGAAATCGGGTGATTCGGTCTTGGCGTTCAGTTCATCGAGACGGCGAACCGATTTGTCCCAGTCAAAGATGCCTCCTCAGCAGGGAGAGCGCCTGCTTGATTTCCTCGATGGTCCGCTCGGTTTCGGCGCGCATGGTAAACACCCGCTGATCTCGACGCTGCATATAAGCCCCGGGCGGTTGCGGTGCAACATCCTGAAATCGCACGGCGAAACGCACCAATGACTCGCTGGCCGCCGTCGTGGCAGCTTGCTCAGGCCGGATTTAATGTTCGCTGTGGAAAGGATGAATCCGCATTGTCATTTTCTTGCCGCAAAAATTTGGCCAAAACTCAAAGCGCCGGGGTGCGTTTCGAACTATAACATGACCGATGTCCGCCATGAGAACCGCTATGACCGAAACCTTTGCTCCGCCCGCCGAAGATCATGCCAAGCTTATGGCCGTGCGAATTATCCTGACTATCCTGTTCGGCGGCTTGGTCATGGTGCTGCTCCGCATCTTCGCCCGCGATCGCGTGATCTTCGAGATGCCGCGCCGGCGCCGCCCGCTCCTCACCGTCGAAGAAGCGGTGCGCTGGCGGCCCGAATAGCGCACTCTCGGTTTCCAGTGTAAATCCGTGCCGGACGCTCTTCTCCGGCTCACCGCCCTGTAATAGGTTGTGGCAAGCTCGCCCGTATGGCGCGGAGCATCGGGAGGAATCATGACGACGACCAGACGCATCACGGCTCTTGCGCTCGCCTCGATGGCGGCAGTGTTCCTGCTCACCGCGGCGAATGCCGCGCCTCCGACAACCGGCACCAGTCCGATCAGCCAGGCTTACCGGGAGCGCGGCAAGGAGGATGTCGAATTCCAGAAGGTCCCGCCAATCAAGATGTTCGACAATCTCTGGTATGTCGGACCGGGCTATGTCTCCTGCTATCTGATCAAGACCTCGGCCGGCGCTATCCTGATCGACGCCTCCGAAGAGCCGGCGATGGTCCAGCATGTAATCGACAGCATCAAGAAGACCGGTACCGATCTGAAGGATATCAAATACATCATCATCAGCCACGGCCACATAGATCATTGGGGCGGCGTCGATCGTATGCACGAATTGACCGGCGCGCCGGTGTACGCGACGGAAGAGGATTGGCAGATGATCGAAGCGCAAGCCTCGCGGCCGGGCCGCAACGGCGCCCCGCCGCCACGCGCGCCCAAACGCGACCGCGTGGTCCATGACGGCGATACGCTGACTTTGGGCGATACCACGCTGAAGCTTTACAAGACGCCGGGCCACACCCCGGGCGTGGTTTCGTTCGAGTTCACCGTCTACGACAATGGCGTGCCGCATAAGGCCTTCTATTCCGGCGGCCTCGGCGGACGCGACGGCGTCAAAGGCTTCGAACAGGCCGTACAGAGTTCGGCCCGCGTCGCGCAAATCCAGGGCATCGAGGTATACCTGCCCAACCATGGCTGGAATCCCGGAACCGATTACCCCAACGGATCGCTGTTCGAACGCTTCCCGAAGCTTCAGGCGCGCAAAGCAGGCGAACCCAATCCGTTCGTGGATCCCGCATCCTGGCAGCAGAATATTTCGCAGACCCTGGAGCGAATCAAACGGGGCCTCGAGGAGGAGCGAAAGAAAGCGGCGCAAGGCGGAGCGGACCATTAGCGCTTTCCCAGAGGGGCACACCTGCGCTAACCTAAGCTAGGCTTCGCTCTAGGGTTGCGGCGAAGCGCACGGGAGGGATTATGAACACGACACGGGTCATCACGCTCGCGGCGGGGTCGCTGGCGGCGGCATTTCTGTTGAACGGGAATTTCGTTACCAAAGCTACCGCTCAGGATGCCGCGCCTACCGGGGATGCGGCGGCAGGCAAGGCACTGTGGGCCAATGATTTGCGCTGCAAGGACTGCCATGGCGGAGTTGCGGAAGGCGCGTTTGGCCCCGATCTTGCGGGACGCGGACTGAATTTCGCGCAAGTTAAGCAGGCGGTTCGCAAGCCTTGGGGGATCATGCCGCGCTTCATCGACGAACAGGTCAGCGACCAGGAGCTCGCCAATCTCGCCGCCTATTTCGCCAGCATGCCCAAGGTGGCCGCGCCGGGGCGCTGGACCACCGAAGTGCCCGAGAACGCTCCCGCAGGCCAGCGCGTGATGATCTCCATCGGCTGCGGTCAATGCCATGGTCCCGAGCTGATTGGGCCGCGCGACGACATGGGCGCCGTGAACGCCGACATCGATTGGCTCAAGGATCTGGTCTATAATCACACAACGGCGATCCGCAAGCATCAGCAGACCATCGGCACCGGCAACGGTCCGCCGCGCGTTCACATGGGCAATTTCAATCCCGACCGCGTCACCGAGAACGAGCTCTCGCAGGTGCTCGACTGGATCAAGAGCGATATCGGCTTCCGCGCCGCCTTGTTCGGCCGTCTCACCAAGGGCCAACTCGGCGACAAGGGCGTCACCTACACTTTGAATGTTCAGAATGTCGGCCTTCCGGGCAAAGGTCTGGCGGCCGAGGATCTCTCTGTCCGCTTGGCCATTCCGACCGGCGCAACCGTGATTGCAGCGACAGGGCCCAATTACAAGGGCGTGCACATGGACGAGAAGGCCAAGGCCATGGTGGCGGAGTGGACCTGGGACAAGGCCAATCCACGGGACAAGCAGACCTACACCATCACTCTATCGAACGCGGGCAGTGAGAAAGACCGGCTGCGCGGCGAAATCCATTGGATGAAGCCCCGCATCAAGGACGCTCCCAACGGCGACCAGATCGGCATCCCGCCCGCCCCGCTCTAAAAAGAGGCGAGTGGGAAGAAGCGAGCAGCGAATAGGGAACTAACCTACTTGCTCTCGCTACTCGCTACTCGCAAGCCTACCGGTAAAACTCGATCTTCGCTTCCCGGAAGAACACCGGATTGGGTGGCGCCAGCGAAATCGGCCCGTTGATTCCCATTACCGCGATCTGGAATTTGTCACCCGGCTTCACCGCTTCGCTCAGCATCACGCGATTGGGCATGTTGAAACCCTGGATCGTCGCCGGGCTCGGCCTGCCGGCCGCGCGCGGCATCTGCCCGTTGACCCAGACTTCGGCATAATCATCGATGGTCAGCGACAGCACCGCCTTGGCGCCCGCGGTGTCGAAATCTCCGATCTTTGCCGGGATAGTCAGGTTGGTGCGGAACCAGGTCATGAAGATGCGCCCGCCGCCGCGCCGCTCGAGCAGCCCCTTGGCATCGATTACCGGCCACGATGAATCGTCATAGCCGCTCTCGCCGGCATGAGGCTGGATGTCGTAGGCGCTCTTCCACGCCGGGCCGGCATTGGGCATCGCCGGCACTTCGACGATCTTCACATCCATGTTTTTCCACTGCCCCGCGAAGGCCGCGATGCCCGATGCCGTCGTCAGGTCCACCACATGCGAGGGCGGCAGCGACGGCGCAATGACCGGCGGCGGAGGTGGCGCGGCACCAGGCGGCGCCTGGGCTACAGAAATTGTTGCGCCGATCACCGAGGCGACAGCCAGCGCGGCACAGCACGCCGCGAATGCGTGGATGGAATTTTTGTGCATATTCGCCCCATTTTAGACCCAAGCGCGCCAGTGTATCACCAGTGCAGCGGATTCGAAATTCGCACCTTTCAGGTCGCTTGGCGCTTCCTCGCCAAATGGGCACGCGCAATCGTGAACTGAGCAGGCGCAACGATTCGGGACAGCGAGTCTTTTCATCCTACTGACGGCGGCGCCGGAACCCTATGCTGGACTTCCGGCTTATTATCGCCAAGGGGCGCCGCGGGGGCTAACGCGGGACGCTATGAATGCAGAGTTTGTAGAATCGACAGAAGATCGGATTGTTCGTTATTTGGAGTTGGCAGCAGACGCCATCAAAGCCGCAGCCTCAGCGAGAACATCCGAGACGCGCAACGCCTATCTGGCGATTGCGGCTTCCTGGATGGAGTTGGCCAAAGGCGTTCATGAGCGCGGCGACGCCTATTAGCTCGGTCCAAACCTCGCCACAACCTCCCAAAAAGCCAGCGTTTTCGGATCCGATCGCTGCCCCCCCCCAGATTGAACCAAGGGATCGCTTCGTATAGGGTCGCGGCCTGTCTTCGGCCGCGTTCTTCGCGAACAAAAATCCATCCGCCGACAGTCCTGGGAGGCTCCAATGAAGCGTTACCTGATCTCGACCTGCGCCATTGCCTTGATGGTTTGCGTCGCTCCTGCGTCCGCGCAGCTGAAGGCGACGATCCAAAACGTACCGGAAATCTCCTTCACCTCGGTACCCAACTTCTTGAAGCCGCCACCGGGAGAGTATCTCGGGGAATCCGTCGCAGTGGCGACGAACTCGAAGGGCCACATCTTCGTCTATCACCGCAGCGCTCCGACCTCGAAGCTCTGGGAGTTCGACCAGAACGGCAATTTCCTCAAGGAGATCGGCAAAGGCTATTACGGTTTCGAGTTCGCCCACTCCGTCCGGGTCGATCCCCAGGACAACATCTGGACCGTGGACGAAGGCACCAACATGGTCACGAAATTCAGCCCCGACGGCAAGGTGCTGATGGTGCTTGGCCGCAGGCCGCCGGCCATCGGCGGCGCGGTGGCCACGCGCACCGGCCCCAATCCGCCGGCGCAGAAATATATCTTCTGCCGTCCGACCGATGTGGGTTGGGATCCGCAGGGCAACATCTTCGTCTCCGACGGCTACTGCAACAACCGCGTCGTGAAATACGACCCGCAGGGCCGTTTCCTGGCCCAGGCAGGCAGCGAGAAACCCGGCAAGGGGCTTGGCGAGTTTAACCTGCCGCACGGCATGCAGGTCGACGGCAAGGGCAATGTCTGGGTCGCCGACCGCTCGAACTTCCGTTACCAGGTGCTCGACAACAATCTGAAGCCGATCGGGGAAATCACCAATCTCGGCGTCGGCTGGACAATCTGCATCTCGCAGGGTCCCCACCAATACGTCTTCCAGTCGAACTCGAACCCGAACGGAAACGTGCCGGGCTCGTGGGACATCACTGGCGAGATCTACAAGACCGAATTGGACGGCACCGTGATCGGCAAGTTCGGCCACCCCGGTAAGCTGCCGCCAAATTTCCAGGTCGTGCACATGATGGACTGCCGCGATCCCAATCAGATCATCGTGGGCGAGATCGAATCCTGGCGGGTGCAGAAACTTGTCCTGAAGCAGCCGACGGCCAAGGCCGCCAGCGCGCAATAAGACCGGCACAAGCACCAGGAGGAATCAACATGAAGCGCTTTCTACCCTTGCTGCTGGCCGGGACCATCCTCGCCGGCTACCCCGCCGTGGCGCAGAACGCCGCTCCGGAAATTCCCTTCGATGGCGACGTCAATTTCCTGAAGACGCCCAATGACGTCTATCTCGGCGAAGTCGGTGGCGTGGCCACCAATTCGAAGGGCGATGTCTTTGTTTACACGCGTACCGGTCACCCCTTCGTGACGCTTGGCGGCTCGCGCAATTTCGCCCATGGCGGCTCGCAGCTCTTCCAGTTCGATCGCAACGGGCGGTTCGTCCGCGAGATCGGCAAGGACGGTTACGGATTCATGTTCGCCAACCAGGTGCGCGTCGATCCGCAGGACAATGTCTGGGTGGTCGATCAGATGACCAACATGGTCATCAAGTTCGATCCGCAAGGACGTGTCGCGATGCTGCTCGGCAGAAAGGCCGAGTCGATCAATATTCCCGCTCGCCCGGCTGGCGCCGGGGGCGGCGGTGAAGGCGGCGGCGGAGCGGCCGGCGCACCGGGTGCAGGACGGGCGCAGGACGTCTTCGACCGCCCGACCGATGTGGCCTGGGATGCCCAGGGCGACATCTTCGTCGCCGACGGCCAGGGCAATGCGCGCGTCGCCAAATTCGACAAGGACGGCAAGTTCATCAAGAGCTGGGGTCAGAAGGGAACCGGCCCCGGCCAGTTCGACAATGTCCGCAGCATCGCCGTGGACCCGCAGGGCAATGTCTACGTCGCCGATGGCAACAATCACCGCATCCAGATCTTCGACAACAATGGAACGTTCAAGTCGCAGATCGCCAATATCGGAAACCCGCAGGCGATCTGCATGACTCCGGGCGCCAATCCAATGCTCTATGTCTCCGATTCCAATCCGCCGAACGATATCGACAAAGCCGGCCAAATCTACAAGATGAAATTGGACGGCACTATCGTCGGCAAGTTCGGCCGCGCCGGCAAGATGCCGAAGGAATTCGGCACCGTGAACGCCATCGACTGCCGCAACGACAACAATCTGCTGGTGGGCGAAATCGGCAATTTAAGGGTACAGAAAGTCACCCTGCATCCCGCCGGCTGAAAGCATCGGGTGATCTACGCATAAGAAGGCCCGGTTCGTCCGGGCCTTCTTTTTTGCCTGATGGCGAGCTCTCTATTATGCCGCGCAACTCCAACGTGTCGTGCCTGCGCAAGCGGGAACCCAGTCTGCGTTCTTTTATCACCATGTGTTCCATCAACGCGCAGACGCGCGCTCTCTGGATAAAACCGTGTGCGCAGGCACGACACGTTAAGAATCGGGGATAACAATTGGGATGGTTTTGTCGTTGACAGCAAAACGTCCGGACTTTATTTAACTTATATGTTAATTAACAATAACGTTAAGCAATGAACGCGGCGCAGATCGACCGCACCTTTGCCGCACTCGCCGATCCCACGCGGCGCGCCATTATCCGCCGCCTCGCTTCGGGTGAAACGACCGTGACGGAGCTCGCGCGGCCCTTCGCGATGTCGCTGCCGGCCATCTCCAGGCACTTGCGCGTCCTCGAAGCAGGCGGGCTCGTCCGCCAACAGCGCGAAGGCCAATTCCGTTTTTGCCGGATCGATCCCGAAGGCCTCAGAACCGCAAGCGACTGGCTCGACTTCTACAGGCGCTTCTGGGGGGAAAGCTTCGATCGCCTGGACGAGCATCTGCAATCCTCCGCCAAGCCGCGTCCCATCAAAACGCAAGCCAAAACGAAAGGAACCACCCGTGCAAAACGCAAACAGCGCCACCGCTGATTCGGACCTGCTGCTCGTCATCACGCGCAGCTTCGACGCGCCGCGCGAACGCGTGTTCGACGCCTGGCTCGACCCCGAGCAGATCGGCAAATGGATCGGGCCGCGCAGCGTGCGCGCCGAAACCAAGGAGCTGTCGCCCAAGATCGGCGGCGATTACCGCATCCACATGCGCGGCGTCGACGGCAGCGACGGGCCGGTGGTGGCCGGCGCCTATCGCGAAATCCTGCGTCCCGAGCGCCTCGTCTTTACTTGGAAATGGGAGACTGGCCATCCTATGGGCGCCTCGGGACAGGAAACGCTGATCACCCTCACCTTCCGCGACCGCGGCGGAAAGACCGAGATGACGATCCGTCACGAGCACTTCGCCTCGGCGGATTCACGCGATAGCCACAATCGCGGCTGGCAAGCATCCTTCGACAGGCTGGCCGAGATGCTCGCTCAGTAAAGTCCGCCGGTCCCTGTGCCGATGGTGCCGGTGACGGGCGCGGGGCCCGAAGCCGCCGCAGGAGTCGCCGTTTGCGGCGCTCCGCCCGCGGCCGGGCTGCCCGGTAACGGCGTCACCACGCCGGGATCTTCGATGTCGGAAACGGCATAGCCGGCGCCCGGCTCGGTACCCGGCTTGAACGCCTCCAGGATCGAGCCTGGCGTCCCCTGCGCCACCACGGCGCCATTCAGCGGATTAATCGGCACCAGCACGATGCCCTGCGGAATGCGGAACGGCGTCGCGGGCTGGTCGGCCAAGGCTTCCTTCATGAAGTCGCGAAAGATCGGCGCGGCGGCGAGCGCACCCTGTTCGCCTTGTCCGAGGCTCTGGAAATTGTCCTTGCCGACGAAAACGCCGAGCGCCAGGTCGGGTGAAAAGCCGACGAACCAGGCATCGCGGAAATCGCTCGATGTGCCGGTCTTGCCGGCCAATGGCTTGCCCACCGTCTTGATCACCACGCCGGTGCCCCGCTGCACCACGCCTTCCAGGATGGAGACGATCTGGTAGGCCGTGCGCGGGTCCAGCACCTGCTGCTGGTTTTCGTCCAGAAGCGGCTCCTCCTGGCCATGCCAGTCGGCCTGGTTGCAATCGGGACAGGCGCGCTTGTCGAAGCGGTACACCGTCTTGCCGTTGCGGTCCTGCACGCGGTCGATCAGCGTGGCTTCCAGCTTGCGCCCGCCATTGACGAATTCGGCATAGCCC
>Ga0134125_10009979_pt1 | contig 10677 bp, 8 predicted proteins | sample KB31751_FD_96464 | JGI IMG/M metagenome (GOLD analysis project Ga0134125, IMG submission 96464) | Terrestrial soil microbial communities with excess Nitrogen fertilizer from Kellogg Biological Station, Michigan, USA - KB3-175-1 | ecosystem: Environmental > Terrestrial > Soil > Unclassified ...
AAGCCCGAGGGCACCGGCTTCCTCAATCAACTTGGAAAGACTTTCAACGCGCTTCTCGGATTCCCCCCGTGCAACAAAGTCGCGAAGACGCCGTATGATCTGACCGGCGCGAAGCGCCTGTTCAGCGGCGCGATCCAGGGCGTTCTCGATCTTCGATCTGTTGGGATCGGGATTATCAGCCAAAAGCCGCCGTGAGCCTTTCAAGTAGTTGCTTATAGCGGCAAGCGGCTGATTGAGTTCGTGAGCGAGCGCGGACGCCATCTCTCCCATCGCGGTCAAACGCGAAACATGGACGAGCTCGGATTGCAGTTCCTGAAGTCGCGCTTGCGTCTGCTGATTCTCGGTCAGATCGTGCACGAACCCGGTAAAGTACGGTTTACCACCCGATTGCATTTCGCCGACCGCAAGATGCATCGGAAAGGTCGTTCCGTCCTTGCGCTGCCCGGTTACAATTCGCCCGATGCCGATAATATGTCGTTCTCCCGTTGACGCATATCGGGCTAGATAGCCATCGTGGCGTTCACGATCCGGGCTTGGCATCAGCATGCTCACATTGGTGCCGATAGCTTCACGTTCGGAATAGCCAAACTGGCGTTCCGCGGCTCTGCTAAAGGACTGCATGATCCCTTTTTCGTCGATCACGATCATCGCGTCGGGGATGGTCTCGAGTATCGAGCGGAGGTGACTTTCCCTGATCCAAAGTGCTCCTTCCAGCTGCTTTTGTTCATCGATGTCGACAACGAGCCCGCTGATGTGACGCGGCGTTCCGTTTTCATCCCGTACGATGCTACCAAGTGCGCGTACCCATTGGTGCGGTTGTGATCCGCGGTCGATACGATATTGCAGGTCGAAAGTGCACCCAGTTTCGACTGAACGCCTTACCGCTTGGTCGGTGCGTTCGCGGTCCTGCGGCTCAAGCAGCGAAAGGAACAGGTCGTAGGTGAGGGGCAGGTCTTTAGGGACGCCAAAAAGGATCCTGGTGGTATTGGACCAAAGCAATCCATGCGTGACAATATCGAGATCCCAGATGCCGACGCCAGATCCTTCAATTCCCAGCCGAAAGCGCTCGTCCCGAACGGGATCATCTGACGCTGGATGTACGATGGTGGTCACGTTCCGCCTTCGTTGCTCGTTTCAGCAATGCGGTGAAGGCCCGTTGTTTTCCGAAAGCAGGTGCCAAGGGCAAGGTTTCATGGTTCGTCGGCTATTTACCAGACAGCGCATTTGCTAATCAATAGCGGCGATTGCTCGGCCATCAATTTGGCATCTCTTGCCAATGCCAGCAGGAATCTAGTTGCGTCGCGAACAGTCCAAAACCGCGTCGGAAATATGCATCAAATCTTCCGACGTTGAGCCTTATGCGAACTCGGCGAGGAGCTGAGCGATATTCTCGATCAATCGGTTGGAAGCCGAAACCCGCGCGGTGATTAATTTACCAATTCCTTGATCTACCTCACTATCTCGCCATAAGCGTTACGCTACAAACGTTCGCATGACAAGCGTCGGGAGGGACGAATGACGTACAAGACGGTGATGGTCAATCTGGCGCTGGACAGATCGAATGATGGACGCCTTGAGATCGCGGCGGAGTTGGTCAAGAGGTTCAATGCGCACGCAATCGGAATAGCTGCAGGTGAATTCAGTCCCCCGCTGTATTTTACGACGGGTGCGCAGGCCCAAAATTTCGTTGATCTGGGGCGGGCCGCGATCAAAAAGCGCCTCGCGGAGGTCGAAGCATCGTTTCGCGCGGCGATGAGGAACCAGGCGGCGGAGTGGCGTTGTGCCGAAGACTTTCCGACAAGATTCATTGCTCAGCAGGCGCGTGCGGCCGACATCATTGTGGTAGCAGAAGACGGTCGCGACGCTATTGCGGATCCGTTCACGCAAACGAATTCAAGCGACCTTCTGATGCAGACCGGAAGGCCCCTCCTGGTTGTGCCCGACGGTGGCGACTGGCTCGACTTACGGAGCGTCCTGATCGCCTGGAAAGACACCCCCGAGGCTCGCCGCGCAGTCGCCGATGCACTGCCGATCCTCCGCGAGGCCAAGGATGTGATCGTCGTTGAAATCGTCGAGAACGAAGCCGATAGGCCGGCCGCGCTGGCAGGGGTGCAAGACCTTGTTGCCTGGCTGTTGCGCCACGGCGTGATTGCGTCCGAACGGGTGCCTGAAGAGTGCGGCAGTGTCGAAACACAATTGGAGAAGATTGCATCCGAACTTGGCGCGGGGTTGGTTGTTGCGGGTGCCTACGGTCACTCGAGGTTCCACGAATGGGTTTTCGGCGGTGTGACAAAGCGGCTCCTTAATCCTTCCAGACGCTGCACGCTGCTGTCGCGATGAGGCCCGGAAACTCACGATGTCATTTCGAAATCCGAAGCAAAAAATTGACCTCAATCAATACGACGTCAGCGGAACATGGTTGAATAGCAGCAAAGCGACAAAGGACGACGACGACAAAGGACCATGCCTTGTATAGCTTTCTCGAACAGATCGCGGCAGACCATATGACACCCGACGTCAAGACGGTTTCGCGCGACCTCACGTTGCGAGAGCTCGAGGATTTATTCGAAAAGGACGATTTCAACGCCTATCCAGTTGAGGAAGGCTCAGAGGTCGTCGGCCTGGTTTCGAAGTTTGATTTCCTTGCCTGTTTCGCGTTCTCGCCAGCCTCCATGGTTCCGCGATATGACGAACTGATGAGTAGAACCGTTGCAGATATCATGGCGCCGGATTTCATCTATGTGCCCGGGGATACCAAGCTGACGCGGGTGCTTCAGCTCATGGTCGATCAGCGCATCAGAAGCATGCCGGTAATCAAAGGCGACCACCATCTGGTCGGCATGATTTCTCGCGAAGACGTGATGCGCGCGCTACGGCGCTGTGCTGGCGTCACGTAATGTTTTCGGCTGCCACAATCCCTTCCAGACATGACGATAGGTATGTCTGTTCAGGCGAAAATCCGAGTCCGGATGTGAGATCGCTGCTCTTGGAATAGTCGCCATGTGAAATCAATGGCAATATCGGCGGCCTCAGCTCGCCTTTGCCCACCCTTCGTCTTCCGGAGAGTTCAGGTACATCCCGGACATCGGTTCGACCCAACACAGATGGTCGTGAACCTTCTTCACTCCAGCAACGTTCTCCGCCGCGACAATGGCGGCCTGGCGTGAACGCTCTTCGGTAATCACTCCGCCCAGATGGACGATCCCGTCGCGCACTACAACGTTCAGGCCGAACGGACACCAGTCGTTCTTCTCCATGGCATCGATAATGCGGTTGCGGACATGGTCATCGTCGGCCGTCGGATCGGGAATTTGACGAGCGAGGCTTGCCACCGCCTGCAGAAGGTTGGATCGTGACACGATGCCGACAATTCGGTCTCCGCGTGTTACCGGCAGTCGCTTGATGTCGTTCCTTTCCATCAACCGCACGATCTGATCGAGGTTCGTATCTTCGCTGATGGTCAGCGGGTCGGGCGTCATGATCTCGCCGACCTTGCCGCCGTGCTCGTGGACGAAATCGGCAGCCGCGTGGCCCGAACCGAGAATGAATCTCATGAAGCGACCGTGCTTGCGCTCGGTGCCGATCTCGGCACGTCGAATAAAGTCGCCCTCCGTAACTATACCGATCAGTTTGCCGACCGCGCTAACCACGGGCAGGCCGCTGACATGCCGGTGCAGCATGGTGTTTGCGGCTTCAACAATCGTGGTCTCGGGTGTCACGGTGATGACTGGACGGGTCATGATCTGGTGAGCGCGCATAGGAACCTCCGCGGGTTCGAGATCGAACTTCGTTTATTAGCTTATTTCAATCCGGAGAGCGGGATTTGACAGAGATCAAACGGCGACCGGAATCGGTGAGATTGATGCAGCTCAATATGACGCCGAGGCAGCTCCGTATCCTGGAATGATAAGCGGAGATTATCATGCTGGAGTTTTATGAGCCGGGTGCTGCTATCGTTGGAGATTCGGTGGCACGTGCCGTGTGGGGAGTGACCAAGGCGAACACGCGAGCACTTAACTTCGTGGTCGGCGCGCAAAAAATGGCTCTCGGGGAAACGGTGTTTGCCGCCAATGAGATCCTCGACCGCGCGTGCACGGAAATGCACTTGTTCATGGAATTCACCGCGAAAATGGCCGCAGCCCACTCGGTCAAGGACATCAAGACGATGTACGAGGAATGCGGACAGCACCAGATCGACTTTGTCCGTCGTGACAGTGAGCGGCTGTTCAAGCATGGCAGCGGATGGTCGAAACGGCCTCCAACCTTCTCAATTTCCAGTCGCAGGATTGATTGGTCGTGCGAGTTCCAGACTGAATATCGATCATAAACCAGAGGTCAAGGCGATGGATCAGGCGCACGCAGTATCAAGCCTCCCGGAGGCCGGAGTGGCGAGATTGCCATGTCGCGCTCACGCCCCCGGCTTTGGCGAAGACCGCGCCGGTGTGCCGGATGAGCGCCGCCCCCAGTCGGCACTGGTGACCTCCGGGAGCGAGCCGCCACAGCTTGACCAGTTCGATCGCGAGTTCCATGCAATCCTTGCCCGCCTGACCGGCGGCATATCGCCGATTGCCTTGTCGCTGGCCTTTATCGACTGGGCTTCGCATTTGGCGGCGGCGCCGCGGCAACAAGTGGAGATTGTTGAGGACGCTTTGCGGAGTGCCGAAAGGTTCTATCAAGCTGCGCTGCACTGCCTTTCTCCAGGCCAGGAGCCGTGGTCCCTGATCAAGCCGCAGCCGCAAGACCGACGTTTTGCTGCGCCGGAGTGGGACAGTCCGCCTTTCAATTTGCTCGCGCAGGCATTTCTGCTGAAAGAGCAATGGTGGCATGAGGTGACCATGGGCGTACGCGGGGTTGCACCGAAGAACAAGGCGGTCGTGGAATTTACGGTGCGGCAGGTACTCGATATGTTGGCACCGTCCAATTTTCCCCTTACCAATCCTGAAGTCTTGCAGAAGGCATTTCGGAGCGGAGGCGAGAATTTCGTATTCGGCTGGCAGAACTGGCTCAGTGACTGGATGCGCTTGCTGTCCGCAGGCAAAGCGACCAGCGACAAGGATTTCGTCGTCGGCGAAACCGTCGCGGCGTCACCCGGCAAGGTCGTGTTCCGCAACGAACTCATCGAGCTGATCCAGTATTATCCGTCCACTGGCAAGGTGCATCCGGAGCCGATCCTGATCGTGCCGGCCTGGATCATGAAATACTATATTCTCGACCTTTCGCCGCAGAATTCACTGGTTAGGTTCCTGACCGGCGAAGGCTTTACCGTCTTCATGATCTCCTGGCGCAATCCGGGGGCGGCGGATCGCGAGATCGCCTTCGACGACTATCGCAAGCTTGGCGTCGAAGCAGCGCTCGCAACGATCGGAGATATCGCGCCGGGTCGTCAAATTCATGCGCTGGGCTATTGCCTGGGTGGGACATTGCTGTCGATTGCTGCCGCCGCGATAGCGCGCGACGGCGACACCAGATTGAAGTCAATCACGCTGCTCGCGGCGCAAACGGATTTTACCGAAGCTGGCGAGCTGACCTTGTTTATCAACGAAAGCCAGGTCACATTTCTTGAAGACATGATGTGGGAACGCGGCGTTCTCGACACGACGCAGATGGCAGGGGCTTTCCAGTTGCTGCGCTCAAACGATCTGATCTGGTCGAAGCTCGCGCACGACTACCTCATGGGAGAGCGGGCGCCGCCCAGCGACTTGATGGCCTGGAACGCCGACGCAACGCGCCTGCCATACCGGATGCACTCCGAGTATCTGCGCAAGCTCTTTCTCAACAACGATCTCGCCGAAGGCCGCTACCTCGTGGAGGGAAAGTCGATTTCACTGTCGGACATCCACGCACCGATGTTCGTGGTTGGAACGATCCGCGATCATGTGGCGCCCTGGAAATCCACCTTCAAGATAAATTACCAGGTTGAAGCCGAGGTTACGTATCTTCTGACCAGCGGGGGCCACAACGCAGGCATCGTCGCGCCGCCGGGCGAACAAGGTCACTTCTATCAGGTCAAGACCAAGGCAGCCAACGCCCCCTATACCGGTCCCGACGAATGGCTAAAAGCCGCGCCGCGGGTCGAAGGGTCGTGGTGGCCGGAGTGGACCAGATGGCTTCGGACTCAATCCGGGGAACCCGGTGAACCGCCGCGCATGGGCGTCGGGCACGCGGGAGGTGAGATTTTATCCGATGCTCCGGGGGACTACGTCCGTCAGTGATGGCGGCCTCGATCTACCCCTCCAAGAGATTCGCATGGATTCAACCGATGATCCGTAGCTGGCAGGCCTTCAGGGTCTGCTCGGGTGTCCCGGAAGCATCAATAGCGATCCAATCGATTGCACCTACATCATAGCTTTCCTGAAGTTTTGCGATCTCGGGAGTAGCGTCGGATGCATCCGCCTTGCGACGAGCGACGCGGATCTGCCTCGTCGCAAGGTCAGTTTCAAGAAAGAAACCGACAAACCGAACTCCCAGCCTGCGCGCGGCGTCGCCGATCCCGGTACGCTCGGACGCCCGCGCAAACATCGCGTCCACGACAACGGAATGGCCCTGAGATAGAATCCGGCCGGCGCGCTGCACAATCGTATCGTAAATTATCCCGGTAACTTCCGGCCGATAGGCGCTTTCCGGCAGCTTGTCGGTTTCCCTGACCTTGAATTGCTGCTTGCGCAGGACGTCGGTGCGCAACATGACAGCGCCCGGCTGGGGCGCGATGTGGGGAGCGAGGGCGCGCGCCAATACCGATTTTCCCGTTCCGGACAGTCCGCCGACAGCGATCAGGGTCGGGGCCGGCGGGTGAATCAGCCGGCGCGCCAGCTCAAAATATTCGCGCGCGGATCGCAGAACAGCCGTTTTGTTGCGAGTGTAGTCGAGGCCAGCAAGCAGCACCTTGGCGCGGATGGCGGCGCGCAACGACATGAACAGGGGTAGTGTTGCGAGTGCATCGAGATGGTCGCTGCAATTCGTCTCGAGATATCTATTGAAGAGGCCGTTTGCGGCGGCCTGCCGGTCGTACCGCAGGAAATCCATCAGGGGAAAGGCAAGATCGTAGAGCAGATCGACCGAGGCGATCGTCGGATCGAACTCGATCGCGTCGAACAGGACAGGTTTGTGCTCGATCAGAACGATGTTCGCCAGATGCAGGTCGCCATGGCAACGCCGTACATACCCTTTTTTGCCGCGCTGCTCGAGCAGCCCGCAAATCCGTGAAAACGCGATCCGGGAGGCTTCCCCGAGGTCATCGACGTCGCTCGCGGCAAAGCAGGCTGCGTTTCGCAACGCCCGGGTGTTGTCCTCGAAGAAGGTCGGGATCGATTTGATCCAGGCGTCGGCCGGCGCCAGTGGCGCGACGGCGTGGGAGGCCGCGATCGCATCGGCAATGGCGCTGACAAGATTGCGATCCGGGTCACCGGATTCGGCCAGATGATCGATGGTCTGACGCTCGTCGAAACGAGTCATTTCGATCGCATATTCGACCGGAATACCGTCTCCGTCGATGCTCAACGAGCCATCGGCGGCTTGCCTGATCGGAACAACGCGACGATAGATTTGCGGTGCAAATTTGCGATTGACTTTCATCTCCTCCTCGCAGGCGGCTTTCCGTTTTGCCAGCGTCGAGTAGTCGAGGTATGGAAAGCGGATGGCGTGCTTGATCTTCAGGGCGCGATCACCTTCGAGGAAAACCGAAGCCGCGTGGGTATCGATCCGATCAACAGGGGCGTGCGTTGCCGGGTTCGTCAAAAATGCGAACACGCGCTCTTGCATGAGGGAATCGGTTGTCATCAATGTTCCAACGGCCTATGGGGTGAGTACTGCGGCACCCAATATTTCCCCTGCCCGCAGTTTTTGAAGGACCTCGTTGGCCTCGCTCAAGGGAAATGCCGTCGTTTGGGTCCGCACTCCGGCCCGAGGAACGATTTTGAGGAAATCCAGTCCATCCTGGCGTGTCAGGTTGGCGACCGATACCAGTTGTCTTTCCTCCCAGAGCAGGTTGTAGGGAAAGCCCGGAATGTCGCTCATGTGGATTCCGGCGCACACCACTCTGCCGCCCTTGCGCACCGCGCGGAGCGCCGCTGGAACCAATTCTCCTGCGGGGGCATAGATGATGGCGGCGTCGAGCGGGGCGTCAGGCAACTGGTCCGACGCCCCGGCCCAAACCGCACCGAGCCGGCGGGCAAAATCCTGGGCGGCGATGTCGCCATGGCGCGTGAAGCCATAGACGGCGCGGCCCTGCCAGCGTGCGATCTGAGCGACGATATGACCGGCCGCGCCGAAGCCGTAGATGCCGAGCCGCTCAGCACTACCTGTCATTACCAGCGATCGCCACCCGATCAGACCGGCGCACAACAGGGGCGCGATTGAAACATCGTCGCCGTCCTCGCCGAGTGGGAAAGCATAGCGCGCGTCGGCAACGGTGTGTGTGGCGAAACCACCGTCCCGGGTGTAGCCGGTAAAGAGTGGACGGTCGCAGAGGTTTTCCATGCCCTCCTTGCAGAAGCGACAGACTCCGCAGGTGTATCCGAGCCATGGGATTCCGACCCGGTCGCCGACCTGATGCGCTCTAACGTTTCTGCCGATGAGGTCAATGCGGCCGACGATTTCATGGCCGGGAACAACAGGATATCTGATGCCGGGAAGTTCTGCGTCCACGACATGAAGGTCGGTGCGACAAACCCCACACGCGCTCACCTTGACGCGAATTTCGCCGTCTTTGGGAAGGGGGTCGGCACGCTCCACCGGCTGGAGAAATTCGCCGGGAGCCGACAATATCATTGCTCGCATTTGTGTCTCCGCAGGACCAGTAAAGCTAAGATAACGCATGCAGCGGACAGCGGGGAAGCTCTTGACCTCGATCAATTGTCCAATGACGTCATCATCTAGGATCGGAAACTTCCGTAGGAGATATCACATGGCGATCAAGGATATCCTGCTACCGCTGGTTGGCGAACCGAGTGCGATGGCAACTGCTGCGATCGACAAATGCGTAGCTGTGGCCGGGGAAATAGGCGCACGGGTCCAAGCCAGGGCAGTCACGGACGTTATGGTTGGTCCGAAGGTTACGATCTCGAACGATCTGGATAATACGGCGGCGGTCGAAGCCGTGCGAAGTGCATCGGATGCGCAGGGCCTGCTGAAGGCGTTTGACGCTGCAGCCCTTCGTTTTGGTGTTCGCAACGAACAAAGGCTGAGCAGCCTTGCCGCGGAGGATGCGCTGTTCGATTTTGGGGCCAGCGCGCGGCTCAAAGACCTCTCGATCATTCCGGTCAAAGCTGATGATAGTCGGTCCGAAAAGCTCGTGGAGCGGCTGATATTCGAATCAGGTAGGCCAGTACTGATGTGTCCGGAAGAATTCGCCGCTGAATTGCAGGTGGTGTTCGACGACATCGCGATCGCATGGGATCATACCGCACCGGCCGCGAGAGCGGTTGGCGATGCAATGCCCTTCCTCCAGGCGGCCAAAAACGTACGCGTGATTACTGCAACCGACAACAAAACTTTGTCCGAATTGGAGTCCGGGACAGCGCTTGTAAACCATCTCGCGGAGCATGGGATCAAAGCTGGGTTCGAAACGGTGAAGCTTGCTGGAAGTTCAGTCGGAAAGGTATTCGAGGCCTATGTCAGGGATAATGCGATCGATCTTCTGGTGATGGGCGCCTATCGTCATTCCCGACTGAATGAAACCATATGGGGCGGTGCGACCAAAACTGTCATCGGACGGCCGCCGTGCTGGGTTATGATGTCGCGTTAGACACTCCGGCAATGGCACTAATCTAGAGTTCAAAAATATCCAGGGCGTCTCCGACGGGCAATTGAACTGATGTCGACCTATCGTTTGGAAAATCTGCTTTCGCCCCGTTCGGTCGCGCTGGTGGGGGCGAGTCCCCGTCAGGGATCGGTCGGGCGCGCCATCCTCGAAAATATTCTCAAGGCGAAATTCAAAGGCAAGTTTGGACTGGTCAATACCCACTATCCCGAGATCAGCGGCGTTACCGCGGTCCGAAGCCTCGACAAGCTGCCGTTTGTTCCCGAACTGGTCGCAATAACCGCGCCGGCAACGGCGGTGGCGGGTCTTATCGATGACGCCGGGAGGTGCGGCGCGGCAGGCGCTCTCATCATCAGTTCAGGTCTTGGTCACGCCAAGGGCTCGCCGGCGGATGCCGCCGAATGCGCCGCCCGGAAATATGGAATGCGGCTGATAGGGCCCAATTGCCTTGGTGTCATGATGCCCGGTGCAAATCTCAACGCAAGTTTTTCCGCGCACATGCCGGGCCCGGGGAATCTGGCGCTGATTTCCCAATCGGGCGCCATTGCAACGGGGATGGTGGATTGGGCGGCGCAACGCGCGGTAGGCTTTTCCGGTATCGTTTCGATCGGCGATCAGCTTGACGTCGATATCGCCGACCTCTTGGATTACTTCGCGTTGGACCGCAGGACGCACGCCATACTTCTCTATGTCGAAGCGATCAAGGACGCCCGCAAATTCATGTCCGCGGCGCGTGCGGCCGCGAGGATCAAGCCGGTGGTGGTCGTTAAGTCTGGACGCATGGCGCAGGGGGCAAAGGCCGCTGCGACCCACACCGGCGCGCTGGCCGGCTCGGACGCGGTCTATGACGCAGCGTTCCGCCGTGCCGGGATCCTGCGGGTGTCGGATCTGCGTGAGCTGTTCGACTGCGCCGAGACGCT
>Ga0134125_10009980_pt1 | contig 10677 bp, 9 predicted proteins | sample KB31751_FD_96464 | JGI IMG/M metagenome (GOLD analysis project Ga0134125, IMG submission 96464) | Terrestrial soil microbial communities with excess Nitrogen fertilizer from Kellogg Biological Station, Michigan, USA - KB3-175-1 | ecosystem: Environmental > Terrestrial > Soil > Unclassified ...
TCGCCGGAGATGCCGCTGTAGTGGACGAAGAGGTCGCGACCGCCGTCATCCGGCGTGATGAAGCCGAAGCCCTTGTCGTCGCTGAACCACTTCACCGTTCCCGTTGCCATTGCGTCCCCCGAGAAGCAAGCAAGCCGGCCGCGGCCGGCAAGGGTTCCATCGAGCGGAGGTGCTCGATCTGTCGGGAGAAAGCTAACAGGATCCGGTGCGCCGGCTGCAAGTAGCGCCCGAGCCGCGCGGCGCTATCCGCGCAGGAGCGCGCCCGTGGCGGCGATCTCGTCCATGTCGCCCGGCGCCGGGACCCACGGCAGCTCGAGCGGGTCGCCGACGTAGCGCGGCACGACGTGGACGTGGAAGTGGAAGATCGTCTGCCAGGCGGCCGCCCCACAGGAGTTGATCAGGTTCACCCCGTCGGCACCGAGCCGCGCCTTCATGCGCGCGGCCAGCCCCTTCGCAGCCAGCGCGCACGCCTGCAGATCCTCGACGGCGATGTCGAGCAGGTCGGTCGCATGCGCCCGCGGGACCACCAGCGCGTGGCCGCGCGTCGCCGGGTTGATGTCCATGAACGCGATCGTGCGCGCGTCCTCGCCGACGAGCGTGGCGGGCACCTCGCCGGCGACGATCTTGCAGAAGAGGCAGGTCTCGGAACCGGCGGGCACGGCGCCAGCATATCGGTAGCCTGCGAGGCGCCGTGGCCGATCGCACCCACCTGCGACAGGCGATTGCGCACCTCGCGACGATCGACCGTCCGTCCGCCTCGCCGGGCGAGCACGAGGCCGCCCAGTGGATCGCCGCGCAGCTCGCCGAGTTCGGCTGCAGCGCGCGCGTGGAGCAGGAGCGCGCGCATGGCGGCTACTGGTTCCCGCTCGGCGTGCCGAACGCGCTCGCCGGCGCCGCAGGCCTGCTCGCGCGCCGCGGCGGCCGGCGCGGCCGCGCGCTCGCGACCGCCGCCGGCGCGTTCGCCGCGGCCGCGATCTGGGACGACGTCGGCGGCGGGAAGCTGTGGTTCCGCCGCCGCTTCCTGCCGAGCCGGCCGACGTGGAACGTCGTCGCCGAGACGGGCGACCCGACGGCGGAGCGCACGCTCGTGTTCGTCGCCCACCACGACGCGGCGCACTGGGGGCTGCTGTTCCACCCGGGCGTGCTGCCGCTCGTGGACCGCCTCTTCCCGGGCCTGCTCGCGCGCACGAACACGTCTCCCCCGCTGATGGCGCCCGTCATCGCCGGACCGCTGCTCGTCGCGCTCGGCGCGCTGACCCGCCGTCGCCGCGCGCTCTCGTGGGGCGCCACGTTCGCGCTCGGCTCGGCTGCGACGTTCGCCGAGATCGGCGCGCGCGGCGCCGTCCCCGGCGCGAACGACAACCTCACCGGCGTCGCGACGCTGATCGGGCTCGCGACCGAGCTGGCGGAGCGGCCCGTCGAGGGCCTGCGCGTGCTGCTCGTCTCGACCGGCGCGGAGGAGGGCTTCATGGAGGGCATGCAGGCGTTCGCGCGCCGGCACTTCTCCCAGCTCCCGCGCGAGCGCACGCACGTCGTGTGCGTCGACACCGTCGGCTCGCCGCAGCTGACGCTGATCGAGGGCGAGGGAATGCTGCGCATGCGCGACTACCCGGACGACTTCAAGGCGCTCGTCGCCGACTGCGCGCGCGAGCACGGGATCGCGCTCGGGCGCGGCCTGCGCTTCCGCAACGCGACCGACGGGCTGATCGCCCTGCGTGCGGGCTATTCGACCGCGGCGATCGGCTCGGTGACCGAGCTGAAGGTACCGGCGAACTACCACTGGCCGACGGACACCGCCGAGAACGTCGACCACGCCACCGTCGGCGACGCGGTCAGGCTGTGCACCGCGATCGCGCGGCGGCTCGCGGCCGCCTACACACCCGCGGCGTCCGGGTCCAGCAACCTCCGCGCGTAGGCGATCGCCTGCGCGGGCGTCGCGACCTCGCGCGCGTAGGTGGCCTCCTCCAGCGCGTCCAGCAGCGTCCCGAGTTGCGGCCCGCGCGCGATCGCGAGCGCGTCGGCGAGCTCGTCGCCGCGCACGAGCGGCGCGGGCGGTCCCTGCTCGCGCCACGCGAGCGCAGGACCGAGCAGCTCGCGCGCGAGCTGCAGGTGCTTGGCGATCGCCTGGTCGGATCTGCGCCCGCGCGTCGCCAGGCGGTCGGCGACCGACAGCAGCGTCACGTCGACCTCGACGGGCTCGCATGCCTTCAGATAGCGGTACTCGACGCGCAGCGGCAGCGGCCGCTCTCTCACGAGGAAGCCGAGCCGCAGGTGGTGACGGGTGAGCGCGGCGACGTGGGCGCGCAGGCGCTCGCTCGCGTGCAAGCGCGCGAGGATCGCACGGCTCAGCTCCGCGCCTTCGCTGTCGTGGTGCCAGAACGAGACGCTCCCCTCGTCGCTGACGGCGCGCGTCTCGGGCTTCGCGATGTCGTGCAGCAGCGCGCCGAAGCGCAGCGCGGTGCCGCGCGTCAGGTCGTCGGCCAGCGGCTCGGACAGCAGCGCGGCGACCGCGGCCCCGTGCTCCTCGCCGAAGACCGCCTGGGGATCGCGCTCGATCGCCACCGCCTCTGCGAGCACCGCGAGCGTGTGCTGGTAGACGTCGAGGTGGTGGTAGGCGCTCTGCTCGACGCCGGCCAGCGCGGCCAGCTCCGGCAGCACGGCGTCGACCGCCCCGACGCGCTCCATCAGCTCGATCCCGCCGAGCGGGTCGGGCGCGGCGACGATCCGCTTGAGCTCGCCGAAGATCCGCTCGGCTGCCACGTTCGCGAGTCCGGCGGCGCGGTCGGCGGCGGCCGCGATCGTCTCGGGCTCGGGCCGCAGGTCGAGCTCGCAGGCGAAGCGCGGCAGGCGCAGGACGCGCAGCGGGTCGGCGTCGAACGCCTGCGGGGAGACCATCCGCAGCCGCCGCGCGGCGAGGTCGGCGCGGCCGCCCGTCGGGTCGACCGGCTCGCCGCCGGACAGCGGCTCAGCGATCGCGTTGAGCGTGAAGTCGCGCTGCGCGAGGTCCTGCTCGATCGTCTCGCCGGCGAGCGGCGCGAGATCGGCCTGCCAGACGCCGCCGCGCGCGATCACGCGCCAGGCGCCGAAGTCCGCGGACAGCGGGAACACCGCGGCGCGCGCGGCGCGGGCGAGTGCGCGCGCGGCCGCCTCGACGTCGCCGGCGACCGCCAGGTCGAGATCGAGATTCGGTCCTGCGCGGCCCAGCATCCGGTCGCGGACCGCGCCGCCGACGATCCACGTCTGCGTGCCGGCGAGCGCCTCGCGGGCGATCGCGAACGGCTCCTCGCTCACGCGGGTGTCACCCGGCTCGCGCCGCCGGCCGCCTCGGCCGACTCGACCGGCGCGCCATCGCGGTGGTATGCGCGCGTGGGGCGGCGCGTGAGCGCGGTCGTGATCTCGTAGTTGATCGTGTCGATGCGGCGCGCCAGCTCCTCGGCGAGGATCCGCTCCGACCCCTGCCGGCCGATCAGCACCACCTCGTCGCCCTCGGCGACCCCGGCCGGGTCCGGGCCGACGTCGACCGTCACGTACTCCATGCTCACGCGCCCCACGAGCGGACGGCGGCGGCCGCCGATCAGCACCTCGGCGTTGTTCGAGAACGCGCGCCGCCAGCCGTCGCCGTAGCCGATCGGCAGCGTCGCGATCCAGGTCGGGTCCGACGCGGTGAACGTCGAGCCGTACCCGACGCTCTCACCCGGCGCGAGCGGCTTGAGCGCGGCGACGTAGGAGCGCAGCTCGAGCGCCGGCTCCAGCCCGTGCGCCGCCGGATCGACCCCGAACGGGTCGAGCCCGTAGATCGCGATGCCGCAGCGCACCATGTCGAGCCCGCTCTCCGGCACGCCGAGCGTCGCCGCGCTGTTGGCGGCGTGCAGCACGAGGTCGGGCCGCAGCGTGCGCAGACGCTCGCCGAACGCGCGGAAGCGCTCGATCTGCTCGCGGGTGACGACGGGATCCTCGTCCGCGCAGGGCAGATGCGTCATCGCGCCCGCCAGCTCCAGCTCGGGCGCCGCGTCGACCTGCCCGGCGATCGCGAGCAGCTCCTCCGCGTCGCGGGTCCCCAGCCGGCCCAGCCCGACGTCGAGCTTGACGTGCACGCGGACCGGCCGCCCGCGCGCACCGCGCCGCAGCGCCTCGACGAAGGGGGCGCGCCAGGCGACGACGTCGGCATCGACCTCCAACGCGAGCGGCAGTTCCGCGGCGCTCAGCGCCCCCACCAGCAGCAGGCGCGCATCGATGCCGGCGGCGCGCAGCTCCGCCGCCTCCTCCGGGGTCGCGACCGCGAGCCAGCTCGCGCCGCCCGCGAGCGCGGCGCGCGCGACTGGGACCGCCCCGTGGCCGTAGCCGTTCGCCTTCACGACCGCGCAGAGCGATACGCCGGGCCCGGCGACCGTACGCAGCCGCGCGCAGTTGCGTTCGATGGCGGCGAGATCGACCCGCGCGAGCGCGCGCAGCGCCATGGCTACTCCGGCGCGACGAGCGCCTCGAGCACGTCGAGGCGCGTGACGACGCCGACGAGCCGGCCGTGCTCGACGACCGGCAGGCGGTTGTGGCGATGCTCGGCGATCAGCCGGGCCGCGTCGCGCACGTCGGTGTCGGGCGCGACCGTGACCGGCTCGCGCGTCATCATGTCCTCGACCGTCGCGGCGATCGCCTTCCTCAGCCGCTCCTCGAAGCGCTTGACGGGCCCGAGGAAGATCGTCCCGCCGAACAGGTCGATGTGCAGCGGCAGGCGCAGGTCCTCCTCCTCGTCGCGCAGCACGAGGTCGGACTCCGTCACGATCCCGATGCAGCGACCGCCGCCGTTCACCACCGGCACGCCCGGCAGCTCGTGCTCGCGGAGCGTCCGCAGCAGCGACTCGACGCTGTCTTCGGGGCGCACGGCGACCGGATCGCGCTCCATGATGTCTGCGACCGTCGGCACGGCGGGAAATCTACCCGTCCCGGCGGGCGAACGGCAGCATCGCGATCACGTCGCGCGCCATCGCCCCCTCGACGCCGACGCGCGCACCGACGAGGCGGCCGGCGCGGCGGTGCAGCTCGACGCCGGCGCAGGCGGCGTGGAACGGCTCGACGCCGCGCGCGAGCAGCGCGCCGATCGTGCCCGCGAGCACGTCGCCGGTGCCGGCGGTCGCGAGCGCCGGCGCGTCGCCGCGGCTGACACCCACGCGGCCCGTGGCGCCTCGCTCGACGACGAGCGTGTCGTCGCCCTTCAGCACGACGACCGCGCCGGCGCGGTCGGCCGCCGCGCGGGCGTGCGCCAGCCGCGCGGCCCGCACGTCGTCGCTCGCGGCGCCGAGCAGGCGGGCCAGCTCGCCGCCGTGCGGGGTGAGGACCGTCGGCGCCGTTCGCCCCGCGAGCCGTTCGAGCGCGGCCTCCGTCGCATGCGCGTTGAGGCCGTCGGCGTCGAGCAGCAGCGGCACCGGCGCGTGCAGCGCCAGCTCGCGTGCGAACATCGCGGTGCCGGCGTCGCGACCGATCCCCGGCCCGAGCACGAGCGCGTCGGCGCGCTCGCAGCGGGCGAGCGCCGCTTCGAGCGCCGCCGGCGCGAACGCCCCGTCGGCGTCGGCCAGCGGGACGCTCATCACCTCCGCGTCGCGCAGCTCGAAGACGAGGTTGAGTGACGCCGGCACGAGCGCGGTCACATAGCCGGCGCCGGCGCGCGCGGCGCCCTCCGCGGCCATCGACGCGGCTCCCGTGAGGCCGCGCGAGCCGCCGCACACGAGCACGCTGCCGCCGTCGAACTTCGTCGCGCCGGCGCCGCGCACGGGCAGGTCGGCGAGCACGCCGTCGCCGATCAGGCCGATTCCGGCGGCGCCGTCGTCGGGCCGGCCGTCGCCCGGGATCCCGATCGGGACGACGACGACGTCGCCGGCGTGCTGCTTGCCCGGCGCGATCCACAGGCCGGGCTTGGCGGCGTGGAACGTCGCCGTCGCCACCGCGCGCACCGCCCCTCCGGCGACGGCCCCCGTCGAGGCGTCCACCCCGCTCGGCACGTCGCAGGCGACGACGGGGATCCCCCGCTCGGCGGCTGCGGCCATCGTCTCGATGGCGTCGAGCGCCTCGCCCTCCGGCGCGCCGCGCGAGCCTGTGCCGAGCACCGCGTCGACGATCCCCGCCGTCTCCATCAGCGAGCCGGGGTTGAACGGCCGCGGCGGCGCGCCCGGCAGCCGCTCGCAGTTCGTGTGCGCGTCGCCGCGCAGCTCGCGCGTCCCGCTGCCGAGCAGCTGGACGTCGACCTCGCGCCCCTGCTCGCGCAGCACGCGCGCCGCGACGAAGCCGTCGCCGCCGTTGTTGCCGTGCCCGCAGACGATCGCGACGACGCCCTCGGGGATCCGCTGCACGACCAGCTCCGCCAGCCCCCGGCCCGCCCGCTCCATCAGCTCCAGCCCGGGGATGCCGCGCTGCTCGATCGCCCACGTGTCGAGCGCGCGCTGCGCCGCCGCACCCGGCAGCGGCTCCAGCCAAGCTGGCAGCCCCGTCATCCAGGCGAGGCTACTCGACGGTGACGGTCTTCGCGAGGTTGCGCGGCTGGTCGACGTTGAGCTCGCGCAGGCGGGCGATGTGGTAGGCGAGCAGCTGCAGCGGCACGACCGCGAGCAGCGGGGCGAGCATCCAGTCGACCTCCGGGATCACGATCGCCTGGTCGGCGTGCGTGGCGATCTCGTCGTTGCCCTCGGTCACGATCGCGATCACGTGCGCGCCGCGCACGCGCACCTCCTGCATGTTCGAGACGACCTTGTCGAGCACCGGCGAGTCGGTCGCGACGCACACGACCGGCGTGTTGTCGTCGAGCAGCGCGATCGGCCCGTGCTTCATCTCGCCGGCGGCGTAGGCGTCGGTCGCGATGTAGGAGATCTCCTTCAGCTTCAGCGCGCCCTCGAGCGCGACCGGCAGGCCGACGTGGCGGCCGAGGTAGAGGAAGAAGTCGGAGCGGAAGTGGGCTCGCGCGATCGCCTCGATCTGCGCGCCGCCGTCCCGCAGCAGCGCGGCGATGTGGTGCGGGAGGTGCTTGAGGCCGCCGACCAGCTCCGTGAGGCGCGCCTGCGGCAGCGTGCCGCGCAGCTCGGCGAGCCGCAGCGCCAGCAGGTACATCGCGGCGACCTGGCTGACGAAGGTCTTCGTGGCGGCGACGCCGATCTCGAGGCCGGCGCGCGTGAACAGGACGCCGTCGGCGTCGCGCACGATCTGCGAGCCCATCACGTTCGTGATGCCGAGCACGGTCGCGCCGCGCGAGCGCGCGAGCCGCATCGCCGCGAGCGTGTCGGCCGTCTCGCCCGACTGCGAGATGCCGACCACGAGGTCGCCCTCGCCGACGACGGGGTTGCGGTAGCGGTACTCGGACGCGATGTCCATCTCGACCGGCACGCGCGCCCATTCCTCGATCGCGTAGCGGCCGATCAGGCCGGCGTGGTAGGAGGTGCCGCAGGCGACGATCACGATCCGCCGCACGTCGCGCAGCAGCTCGTCGTCGATCGCGCCGAGATCGCCGAGATCGACGCCCGTGCCGCGCGCCGCGCGGTCCGCGACCGTCTCGGCGACGGCGTCCGCCTGCTCGTGGATCTCCTTGAGCATGAACGTCTCGTAGCCGCCCTTCTCGGCGGTTTCGGCGTCCCAGTCGATCGCGACGATCTCGCGCTCGACCGGCGTGCCGTCGGCCGTCATGAACTCGACGCCGTCGGCCCGCATGACGACGATCTCGCCGTCCTCGATGTACTGCACGCGCCTCGTGCGGGCGAGGAACGCCGGCACCGCCGACGCGAGGAACTGCTCGTCCTCGCCGCGGCCGACGACGAGCGGGCACTCGCGCCGCGCACCGACGAGCACGCCCGGCTCGTCGACCGTCATGACGACGAACGCGAAGTGGCCGACGAGCTCCCCGTAGGCGGCGCGCACGGCGGCGGCGAGGTCGCCGTCGTAGTGCTTGGCGATCAGGTGCGCGATCACCTCGGCGTCGGTCTCGGACGAGAAGACCGCCCCTTCGGCGGCGAGCGAGCGCTGCAGCGAGACGTAGTTCTCGACGATCCCGTTGACGACGACGTGGACGCGGTCCTCGTCGTCCGTGTGCGGATGGGCGTTGCGCTCGCTCACGCGGCCGTGCGTGGCCCAGCGCGTGTGGCCGATGCCGGTGCCGGGCGGCTCGGCGAGCGCGACGCTCGTGGCGGGCTCCGCGGCGTCGGCGGCGGCCGGTCGGCCGGCGAGCGCGGAGCGCAGCGCGTCGAGGTTCCCGACCGCGCGCACCGACTCGACGCCCGCCCCGTTCAGGACGGAGATGCCGGCGCTGTCGTAGCCGCGGTATTCGAGCTTTTCGAGCCCGGCGAGCAGCTGCTCGCGGACCGGTCGGGCGCCGACGTAGCCGACGATGCCGCACATAGGGGGAACCTCCGTTGGACTCGGAGAGAGCCTAGTACACGCGCTGGCGCGCGCCTATAGGACAACAGACCTGTTTCTTGCGCGACGCTACGGAGCCATCTCGACGGCGGCCGCCTGCGCCCTGTCGACGAGGCGGCCGCATGCGGCGTCGGCTTCCGCAACGCTCGGCGCCTCGACCATCACGCGCAGCAGGGGCTCGGTGCCGGAGGCGCGCACGAGCACCCGTCCGCGGCCGCTCAGCGCCTCCTGCTCGCGCTCGACGGCCGCGACCATCGCGTCGTCGGACGCCGCGCGCTGCACCGCTGCACGATCCGGCAGGCGCACGTTGACGAGCTTCTGCGGCAGCTTCTCCATCGCGTGGCGTGCCGCCAGGTCGCCGCCGGCCAGCGCCTCGAGCGTCAGCAGCGCGCTCGCGATACCGTCGCCGGACGGCGCGAAGCCGAGCTCGATGATGTGACCCGACTGCTCGCCGCCGAGCGCCCACTCGCGCGCGCGCAGCGCCTCGAGCACGTAGCGGTCGCCGACCGCGGTCGTCGCGACGTCGATGCCCGCCGCCGCCATCGCGGTGTGGAAGCCGTAGTTCGTCATCACGGTCACGGCGACGCCGCCGCCGGGCAGGCGGTCGTGCGCCTTCAGGTGCAGCGCCGCGAGCGCGATCAGCTCGTCACCGTCGACGACCGTGCCGTCGCGGTCGACGGCGAGCACGCGGTCGCCGTCGCCGTCGAACGCGAAGCCGGCGTCGTGGCCGCCCGCGCGCACCGCGTCGGCGAGCTGGTCGATGTGCGTCGAGCCGCAGCCGTCGTTGATGTTGCGGCCGTCCGGCTCGTCGGCGAGCACGTCGACGTGCGCGCCGAGGCGGCGGAAGATCTCCGGCGCGGCGCGGTAGGTGGCGCCGTTGGCGCAGTCGAGCAGGATGCGGCGCCCGCTCAGGTCGAGCGCGGCGAAGCGGGTGTGCAGCTCGCGCAGGTAGTCCTCCAGCGTCCCATGCAGCGCTGTGACGCCACCCGGGTCGGATGCGGTCCCGCCCCCGGCGGGGCCGGGCCCCGATCCCTCCAGCAGCGCCTCGATCTCCTCCTCGACCGCGTCGGAGAGCTTGTCGCCGTCGGCGCCGAAGAACTTCACGCCGTTGTCGCGCCACGGATTGTGCGAGGCGCTCAGCACGACGCCGAGGTCGAAGCCGTAGCGGCGGATCAGCAGCGGCGCGGCCGGCGTCGGCAGGACGCCGCCGAGCAGCGCGGTCCCGCCGGCGGCCGCGACGCCCGCGGCGACGGCGGCCTCCAGCATCTCGCCCGAGGCGCGCGTGTCGCGGATCACGAGCACGCGCGGGGGCGCGTCCGCGCGGGCGATCCGCGCGGTCGCGGCGCGGCCGAGCGCGAGCGTCAGCTCCGCTGTCAGGTGCTCGCCCGCGACGCCGCGGACGCCGTCCGTGCCGAACAACCGCCGGGCCACGGATGGAGACGCTAGCGCTTCGAGAACTGCGGCCGCTTGCGGGCCTTCTTGAGGCCGGCCTTCTTGCGCTCCTTCGCGCGCGCGTCGCGCGTGAGGAAGCCGCGGCGCTTGAGCTCGCCACGCAGGTTCGGATCGGCCTCCAGCAGCGCGCGCGAGATGCCGTGGCGCAGCGCGCCGGCCTGCGCCGAGACGCCGCCGCCGTGCAGCTTGGCGACCACGTCCATGCGCTCCTCGTAGCCGACCGTCTCGAGCGGCTGGCGGATGTTGCGCTGGAGCGTGGGGCGCGGGAAGAAGGCCTCGAGCGCCTTGCCGTTGATGACGTACGCGCCGGTGCCCGGCTTCAGCGTCACGCGCGCGACCGCCGTCTTGCGCTTGCCCGTGGCGGTGTAGCGGGCGCCGGTCGCAAGCGAGATCGCCGCGTCGGCGATCGGCTGCGCCTCCGCCTCCTCGTCGCCCTCGGCGGTGGGAGCGCCCGGCTCGTGGTCCTCGTCGTACGGCGACGCCTCGCGGCCGAGCGCGTCGCCGCCCTCGGGGACGATGTCGGGCACGAGGTCCGCGCCGGGGATCTCCGGCTTGACGCGCGGCGTCTCCTCGATCAGCTCCTCCTCGGGCTCCTGCTCGGCGGCAGGGGCGGCAGCCGGGGGCTGCTCCGCGGGCGGAGCGGCCTCGGCAGGCTTGTCGGCGACCGGCTCAGGCTCCGCTGCGGACGCCTCAGACTCGGCGGCGGGCTCCTCGGCCGGCGCCTCGGCGTCGGGGGTGCGCTGCTCGTCCTCTGGCTGCTCGACGTCGGTCACGAGGCTTCGATCTCCATGGGTTGCGGCTGCTGGGCGACGTGCGGATGCTCCGGGCCGGCGTACA
>Ga0134125_10009981_pt1 | contig 10676 bp, 9 predicted proteins | sample KB31751_FD_96464 | JGI IMG/M metagenome (GOLD analysis project Ga0134125, IMG submission 96464) | Terrestrial soil microbial communities with excess Nitrogen fertilizer from Kellogg Biological Station, Michigan, USA - KB3-175-1 | ecosystem: Environmental > Terrestrial > Soil > Unclassified ...
TCCATGCCGAGGTCTTCCCACGAGCGGCCGAACTCGGCGGCGAACACATCGCGAGTCTGTTGCATGAGCAGTTGACGGTTGCAGAAGCCGTAGTTGGCGGCGGCGCGCATCGCTGCGATGTATTTCTTTCCTTCCGGCGATTCGGCCGGTGCGCAGGCCAGTTGGCGATCCGGCAGCGTGATGCCGTACTTCGGCGGGCAGTTGCGGAACAGGGCCAGGGCGTCGTCGCAGACCTGGTAGCCGAGGCCGCGGCTGCCGGAATGGATCATCACGCAGACCTGGTTGAGCTCGAGTCCGAAGACCTTGGCGACGTCGGCGTCGAAGACGCTATCGACCACCTGCACTTCGAGGAAGTGGTTGCCGCTGCCGAGCGTGCCGCACTGGTCCGAACCGCGCTTGACGGCGTGATCCGAAACTTCATCCGGGTCGGCGTCGGCGATCTTGCCGTGGGCCTCGGTGTGGTCGAGGTCGCGGGGCACGCCGAGTTCGCGATCGACGACGAAGCGCGGACCCTCGGCCATCAAACGGCGGGTCTCGGTCGAGTCGAACTTGTAGCGGCTTCCTTTACCGGCACCGGCCGGAACCGTGTGAAAGAGTCCCTTCACGAGGTCGCGAATGCGATGCTTGACGTCGTCGAGGAAGAGGTTGGTTTTGACGAGGCGGACGCCGCAATTGATGTCGTAGCCGACGCCGCCGGGGGAGATGACGCCGCCCTCGGCCGGGTCGGTGGCGCAGACGCCGCCGATGCAAAAGCCGTAACCCCAGTGGATGTCCGGCATGGCGAAGCTGGCCGACTGGATGCCGGGAAGCGTGGCGACGTTGGCAACCTGCTCCGGCGCCTGATCCTTGCGGATCGACTCGATGAGCCGGTCGTTGGCGAAGATGAGGCCATCGACGCGCATGTCCGGGCGGTACGATTTCGGGATGCGGTAGCAACACGAATCGACGCGTTCGAGCGGTCCGGAATAAGCGGCCTTTTGCATGGGAAATCCAGTTGGGCAGAGTCGAGCAATGGACGCTGGTGGAAGAACCGGGTTCGCATCAGCGACTATGCATTGAGAATTCAGAGCTTTTGGAGCCGCAATTCCGAGTAATTCGACACCGTGGGCTGAGATTGCATCAGCTTTTCGTCCCCCGTCAAAAAGAACTCGGCCCCGGCAATGATTGCAGCGGCGAGATGGAGGAAGTCCGGAACGCGGATTTGCTTTTGGTTGGTTCGCCGCCAATCGGTGGCCCGCAGCTCCGTGGCAAGCTCAACGACATCGGATGTCAATTCGATGAGTGGAGCCAATTCCGGAGAGGAGAAGAACTGCTCCCAGAGCTCGAGTAATTTATCGTTTTGGTTGCGGAGGTGCTTAACTCGGCACTCCATCCGGGTGAGGCGAGATGTCAGCAGCCAACCTGGCGTGCCTCGAAGCGGCCCGAATTGCGCTTCGATGGGGGCGCGAGTCGCCGAATCACCTTCCAGGAACCGAATCAGCACGTTCGAGTCGGAATATGAACTCACGACTCGCCCCAGCTTTCCTTCTCGGCTTGCGTCTGCCGATCGATCTCCTCGCGGCTGCGCGGCGGTGCCTGGCCGACGAGATCGAATATCGATCGGGGAACGCCGATTCGACGCGGCTCGGATGGTTGGACCAGTCGCTGCAGGAAGTCGTCCACGTTCAGCCCGACGATCCGCGCCCGCGCTTCGAGGAGCCGAACTGTGCTTGCCGACAGTTCGAGCAAGACTTTGCCGTTCTGCGGCGCGTTGTCCATAGTGTTCTCCACGCTCGGCGAACGCGATGGATCGGAGAGACGCAAAGTCCATCCACCGGTCCAAATGCGATGAAATGAGGATAGCAGAATCGTTATCGCCGCTCAAATATCCACGATCACTTCCGCGAGCCAGCCGGCGGGCGTGGGCGTCACCTTGAGTTCGTGGTACGTGATGGCCTTGACCTCGTGGCCGAGGGCGTGGCGATCCGGGTCAAACGGTTCGCCCCAAATGGTGCCGCTCAGGCCGGTGTCCGTCACCTTTGCCTCGAATCGGCTGAACAGCATCTGCTGATCTTCGAATCGGTACAGCAGTTCCTTTAACCAGTCGAAGAGCAGATACTCGCGGTTCGTTCCGACGACATCGACGCGCTGGTCGATAACCGGGCGCACTGAAGCTGGCTCTTCGACAATGGCTGCAAGCAACGCCGCCGCGGCCTCGGCGAACAGGCCATTGAGGTCGGCGGCTTCGGCCCGCAATCCCAGGTCCGCCGTGTGTTCAAACAGTTCGTACATAGCGGCAGCATATCCGGTTCAGATTGCGAAACCACGGAGAGCGGCGAACCGGCCGAGGTTCGGGCCTCTCTGCTAAGACTGGCGTGAATTCCGCAAAGGGATCGCACGATATCCAATGCCAATCGGCCGCATGTTATGCGTTGAGATTCGCGATTAACTGCTCGGTGATGCTGGCCGTCGTTCCGGTTCCTCCGAGGTCGCGGGTCAGGCCGATTCCCCTTTGCAAGGTCGCCGCCACGGAGCGTTCGATCCGCCCGGAGGCTTCTCGATAGCCGATGTGGTCGAGCATCATGGCAGCGCTGCGAACCACCGCGATGGGGTTGGCCAACCCCTTCCCGGCAATATCTGGGGCGCTGCCGTGCACCGCTTCGAACACTGCCACGCGGCTCCCCAGATTCGCACCGGGTACCACTCCGAGCCCGCCGACCAAGCCCGCACACAAGTCCGAAATCACGTCGCCGAACAGGTTCTCCATGACCAACACGTCGAAGCGCGTCGGGTCGAGGGCCAATTCCAGACACAGGTTGTCGATCGGTTTCTCGTCGAAGCCGATGAACGGGAATTCGTCGGCAATGCGGCGAGCGCACTCCAGGAACAGGCCGTCGGAAATCCGCATCACGTCGGCCTTGTGGCAAAAGGTAACGCGGCGGCGGCCGGTGGTGCGGGCCAGTTCGAAGGCGAAGCGCACGATGCGCTCGGCCGCGGCGCGGGTGATGAGCCGCACGCTCTCGACCACGCCGGGAATCACCTCGTGCTCGAGCCCGGAATACAGCCCCTCGGTGTTCTCGCGAACGACGACGAGGTCCACATTGTCGAAAGGCGTCTTCACGCCGGGCAGCGATTTTACCGGCCGAACCGAAGCGTACAGATCGAGCGATTGCCGAAGCTTGACGTTGATCGAGCGGAATCCTTTGCCGACGGGCGTGGTGCACGGCCCCTTGAGTGCGACGCGATAGCGGCGAATCACTTCGAGCGATTCGTCCGGCAGCGGGTCGCCCAGCTGCTCGACGGCGTCGAGCCCCGCCGGCGTCCGCACCCAATCGATCGCCACCCCGGTCGCCGCGACCACCCGGCACGCCGCCCCGGTCACTTCTGGACCGATCCCATCGCCTTCGATCAACACGATCTGCATCCACCGCCCTCCGCGATTCCTGATTCTGTTGTATTCTCAACCCGCGATCCGTTTAGCCGCGAGGTCGACTCTGCGGAGCCGAGCGCTTCCCTCAATTTAGTGTGATCCTTCGCATTCAGTCTCGCCTCGAGCAGTAAGCTTAGTTCCGGATTTGTTCCGTTGGCGAAGATGAAGAGCGCGCCATCGCGGATTCCTTCGTCGGCGTCGCTGTAGACATGAAGAGGCCGTTCGAGCCGGCGGAGCAGACAAAAAGTCTGGAATGTAAAGCCCCGGGCAGAAACGGGTCATGCTGGCGGAGGTAGCCGAGCCGCAGGCTGGCGTGGCGGAAGACCTCGCCGCTGTCGAGATCCTCTTCGCCCAGAAGGATGCGCAGCAGGGTGCTTTTCCCGGTCCTATCGCGGCCGACGAATCCGACCTTTGGTGTTGTCGCGAACTAATGGTGGCGTCCGCGCCGTCGAGGAGGATTTGGTCGCCGTAGCTATTGTGGGCATGGGTAATCTGGAACAGGCTGGCCATTGGGAACGGCTTCCTCCGAAAGAAAGGCGGACCGGCGGGACGTCCAACCGGTCGTTCGGCGGGGAGCGTTGGCCGGTTCCGGCGGAGCTGCCGGTCACGCGGCCGCCAACCTGAGCGATTTCTGACCCTGTAGAATCAGTGGTCGGGCGGCAGTGGGTCGCTTCCATGCCCTGCGCTTCCACGAAGCGTCCAGACCGCGCCCTTCGATCTTCGCCCCCGCGATCGTCCAATCCTCATCCGCCCTGCGCCGGCGCGGCCAAGGCAATCACGCCGAAGGAATCGAGACCAACGCATCCATTAGGTCATCAAATCCGACCGCAGCATCCATCCTTCCGAGGATAAGCAGGACTTCGTTCCTCCGAACTTCCACCTTCATCCCCCGCGATTCGTTTCCTGTCATGCCGATCACCGTCTGCTGTCCCTCGAGGCGATTCGTCAGGATTGAAATCAGTGCTTTCGGTACGGTGACGATTCGCTCGCTCATATTCCCCATCTGATCGTGGAAAACGAAAAACACACCTTCATGGACGGAAGTCAGTTCGATTATCCGCTCGGAACCGGTCGTCTGCGATACGCCGTGGATTTTCATGCCGCACTCCTTTGGGGGAAGCATCTTACCGTCTAAACGCCCCCAGACAATGCCTACTTCTGCACGGCAATCCGCCGCACTCGGATTCGACTTGCGATTCTCGTAGAATGAATCTGAGTCCGTGAACTTTCGGACTCTTCCCATAGGAGATACGATGCAGCAGAAAGCCAAGGAAGAAGCAATCGAGGTTGAGGGCCGCGTCAAACAAGCCCTGCCGAACACCACGTTCAGGGTAGAACTGGATATCGGCGGCGAAGTAATCGCGCACATCGGCGGCAAGATGCGTAAGCACTTCATCAGGATCATCCCCGGCGACCGGGTGAAAGTCGAAATCTCCCCCTACGATTTGACGAAGGGCCGCATCACCTTCCGCATTCGGGCATGATCCTCCATCCGTGTCTTCCGCATTCCGGAAAAGCTGACTGTGGAAGGAAGAAGTCGGTGGCCTAAGAACACCGGCTTTCGTTGGCCGTTTCTTTTGCAATCGGCTTCGCCTACGTCATATTTTGTCCCGCGGCTTGGTGTCTCCCGCCGTTGCGAGCCAATCGTTGAGCGATGCCTTCGATCGCGAAATGACCCACCTCGGTCCGGCATACACGCGGTGCGGTCGATGCCCCGCAACGAACAGCGGATCGCCCGACGCCCCGGGATGCCGCCATCCATCCTCGATAGGCACCCGAGTCGGCGAACGGGCCGTAAGGCAGGTACGTCCACCGTCGTCGTGACCTTGTGGAAAACGTCCTCCGACGTACTCTCGGCGGCCTTCTCGATGGCTCTTTTTGATACTTGGGATGAATAGAGTTCGTGGTCCTTCCAGAACAAGCGAGAGTACGTGGGACATCAACAATTCGGCCTGATTTCGTTCTGACGATTGGCATCAATCGACGCGCGAGTTTACTTTTCGGCAAATAGAATCTCAAGCGGGTACGATCCGAGCTTCTTCATGATGAACGATCTCACAATCTCACCCCATGGGCATCTTCTCCTTCGGCCAGCGCCGGCGGGCGCAGCGGAAGCGAAAGTGTCGGAGAAACTACTCGCAGCCTACGGCGCCAGTGCGGCGCGCGGGATGCTGTACTCGGCCAGCGAAGAGTTGGCGGCGGTGCTGCCGCCGTCCTTCGATTTTGCGCGCTCGATCGCGCGGCTCTACCTGGCGAATCTGTGCAAGGCCGCCACGGGGGAACCGGGCGAGTCCGTTCCTACCCTGGCGGCGCCGCTTTCCGATTTCGAGCGAGCCATCCTCCAGGCCCCGCCCATGACAGGCCTGGAGTACCTGACTCCGGAAGTCCTCGCGGCCTGGTGGCGCGATCTCGATGCCCTGGCTCGCAGCGAGATCGCCCAGCACTCCGGCGGGGCGCAAAGCTACCTGCGCGAACGCAATCCCCAGTGGCGATTCGTCGGCCGGGTGGCGTTCCATCTCGCCGAGAACAAGCGGGATTCCGAACGGCCCTTCGCGTTTCTGGCCACCTTCGCCAACGGTCTGACGGCGCAGGGCAAGGTGAAGCACGAACCGCTCGGCCGGGCGCTGCTGCAGTATGCCGGCGCGAAGAACCGCGAGGCGATGCTGGCCTTATTGCTTCCCGTGCAGCGGGCCGCCGAGTCGTCGAGCCTGATCCGGCAACTCGTCGATTCCGGCAACATCTACCATCCGCTCGCCTGGTCGCCGCGCGAAGCCTACGACTTCTTAAAAGCGATTCCCCTGTTCGAATCGAGCGGCCTGATCGTTCGCGTGCCCGACTGGTGGAATGCCCAGAAGCCGACCCGGCCGCGCGTCAACGTGAAGATCGATTCCAAGAATTCGGCGAGCATTGGCGTCGATGCCATGCTGCAATTCTCCGTCGCCTTGAGCCTCGATGGCGAAACGCTCGACGCCGACGAGATGGCCCAATTATTGGAATCGAGCGGCGGGCTGATCCCCCTCAAGGGCAAATGGGTCGAGGTGGACCGCGAGAAACTGAAGCAAGCCCTGGAACACTGGAAGGTCGTCGAGAAGAGCGCGCGTGGCGATGGCATTTCCTTCTTCGAGGGCATGCGGTTGCTTTCCGGCGTTCAACTCGGCAAGGACCAGGAAGGCGAACGCGAGGCGGAAATCCGCGAATGGACCGGGCTTTCCGCCGGCTCGGATCTCGATTCGGTTCTTCAGGGCTTGCGATCTCCGCAGGCAACGGAAGCGCCGCCCGACTTGAAGGCGGAGCTTCGCCCCTATCAGCGGACCGGTTACTCCTGGCTGCGCTTCGTCGCCCGCCTCGGCCTGGGAGCGTGCCTGGCCGACGACATGGGACTCGGCAAGACGGTTCAGGTGATTTCGCTCCTGCTCGATCTCAAGCGCGACCGGCCGAATCAGGCCAGCCTGCTCGTCGTGCCTGCTTCGCTGATCGCCAACTGGAAGGCGGAACTGGGGAAATTCGCGCCGAGCATTGCCTTCGCCGTGGTCCATCCCTCGGAAGTCGCGGCCAATGGCCGGGCGATCAGTCGCACCAGTGCCGACTCGTTCGATCTGGTCGTCACTACCTACGGAATGCTGGTTCGTACCGGGTGGCTGAAGGAACATCGCTGGCGGCTGGCGATTCTCGACGAGGCCCAGGCGATCAAGAATTCGGGCACGAAACAGACGCAGGCAGCCAAGGAACTGACGGCGGGCGGCCGGATCGCCATGACCGGCACGCCGATTGAAAACCGCCTCTCCGATCTCTGGTCGCTCTTCGATTTCTTGAACCCCGGCCTGCTCGGTACGGCCAAGGAATTCGCTTCGTTCGTCAAGCGGCTTCAGGGCGCCGCGGCGCCCTCGTACGAACCGCTGCGAAATCTCGTGCGCCCCTATATTCTCAGACGCTTGAAGACCGACAAACGGGTCATTTCCGATCTCCCGGACAAGACCGAAGTCAAGGCCTACTGTTCGCTGAGCAAGCCCCAGGCAGCCCTTTATCAGAAGGCGGTGGACGACCTCGCGAAGCAGTTGCAATCCACCGACGGCATCAAGCGGCGCGGGATTGTGCTGGCGCAACTCATGCTCCTCAAACAGATCTGCAACCATCCGGCCCAGGCCACAGGTACCAACGACTATGCGGCCGAGCGCAGCGGCAAGTTCCGCCGCCTCGCGGAGATCGCCGAGGAGATTGCCGCGCGGCAGGAGAAGGTTCTGATCTTTTCGCAGTTCCGGGAGATTGCCGAGCCCCTGTCGGAATTCCTCGCCTCGTTGTTCGGCCGCACCGGTCTGATTCTCCACGGCGGGACGAGCGTCAAGGATCGCAAAGCGTTCGTCGACCAGTTCCAGCGCGAAGACGGCCCGCCCTTCTTCGTACTGTCGCTGAAAGCCGGCGGGACCGGGCTCAACCTGACGGCAGCGGCGCACGTGATCCACTTCGATCGCTGGTGGAACCCGGCCGTCGAGAATCAGGCCACCGACCGCGCCTTTCGCATCGGCCAGAAAAAGAACGTCCTGGTTCACAAGTTCGTTTGCCGCGGAACGGTGGAAGAGCGGATCGACGAAATGATCGCCCGGAAGAGCCAGGTGGCCAACGAGGCGATCGGCGGCGGCGATTCCGGAGAAATCTTGCTGACCGAAATGGATAATGATACGCTGCTAGAGTTCGTAAAACTGGATCTTCGCCAGGCTGTTGACGCCTGAGAAGTTGTCGCCGAGAAAGGACGCTCACATGGGGTGGTACTACGGATTCCGGCCCTACGTTCCCGTGGCGCAGCGGCGCGCCCGGGCCGCCCGCGAGGTCGCCAAGCGGCTCGGTAAAGGCGAAGGGGTTTCCCCGGTCAGCATCGAAGGCCGGACCATCGCTGCGACGTTCTGGGGCAAGGCCTGGTGCACCAACCTCGAGGGCTACAGCGATTTCGCGAATCGGCTGCCGCGCGGGCGGAGTTACGTCCGCAATGGTTCGGTTGTCAACCTGAAGATCGAGAAGGGGAAGATCAAGGCCCTGGTGAGCGGTTCGCATCTCTACGACATTCAAATCGACATCGCCGCGCAGCCGAAGAAGAACTGGCAGGCCTTGAAAGAACAGTGCGCGGGCAAGGTCGGCACCCTCGTCGAGTTGCTGCAGGGCAAGCTGTCGCGGGCGGTAATGGAACTGGTCACCGACCGAGATCAGGGGCTCTTCCCGAAGCCGCGCGAAATCAAGATGCGCTGCAGTTGCCCCGACTACGCCGGAATGTGCAAGCACATCGCCGCGGTTCTTTATGGCGTGGGCAATCGCCTCGATTCGTCGCCCGAGTTGCTCTTCTTGCTCCGCGGCGTGGATCACACGGAGTTGATCGAACATGCGATACCGACTGCTCCCATCGGGGTCGGCAGCAGCGCGCCGACCGTCAACGAAAGCGATCTGGGAGACATCTTCGGCATCGACATCGGCGACGCCGCGGCGAAGCCCAAGGCCAAGAAACCTCGCGCCGGAAAAGCAACGACAACGAGAATAAAGCCGACGGCCACGGGGACGAAGAAGCGGGCTCTCGCGAAGCCGAAAGATGCGGCGCCGCTCCCGAGGAAGGGATAAGCCGCCTCAGGCAAATGGGGGCAGGATCAATCGCGACTCTTCTCAGATGCGATGAGATAACCTCTTGCCAGTTTTTAGACTTCGGGAAGAATGCAGGCGAGGATCCTTCACCCTCTCTTCGGAAGTGTGGATGGTCAGGCCGACTTTACTAACTTCGGCATCGACGGGTTGACCAGTATGTACACGAAGCCCATAGCCATCGCTGCCCCCTCTCTCTTTACCCACCGAACTTGCTTACTGCCAGGAATGCCTTGCCTTCCTGGGCTGAATGCCGCCGGATCTCCGGACCACGGGAGTCCCCACCAAGTTTTTGGTCGTTTATGACGAGCTGGTCAGTGACTGCGGGCTGGTCGAGAGCAAGATGCACGCCCGCTTCGCAAACTTCCGGGAAGTAGGCGACCGCGAGTTCTTTCGAATGCCGGTCAAGCTCGCTGTCAGGCCACTGTGGGAAGAAGCCGCACCGTACCTCCTGCCGGAATTGGCGCAGTTGCCGGCCCGGCTCAGGCGCGGATCGCGCAGCGCCGCCGGCACCCCCTGCACCTGCCGCAATGCCTCGCGCGGCTTCGCCAGCACGAACGCCGACTGCTCCGGACTGGCGCCCTGCAGCAGGTCAATCACGCCGCCCACTTCCTGCGCCGTCAGCGACTCGCGCCGGGTCAAGGCCAGCACCGCCTCCTGGTTGCCCGCGGGCAACCGCACCAATTGACGCGCCAGCGCCGGACCCAGCAGACCCAAACGCAGGTCTTCTACCACCGAACCACTCAGCCGTTCCAACAGCGCCAGTCGCCGGCACACCCAGCTCTTATGCTGGCCCAATAGGTGCGCCTCAGAAAACTCTCGCTCAAAGGCAAGCTGCACACGTTCCGTCATTCCTTCATCAGTCACGCGTTGCTGAAGGGAATTCCCGTTGCGGTGGTACGGCAGTGGGTCGGTCACGTAGATCCGCAGGTGATCGACCTGTATACCCACGTCCACGACGCCGCGAGCCAGGAGGCAATGAAGAAGCTATCGCAAGAATCGAAACCCTCAGGATCGTAGAACTGTCAGCCGAGGGCTTCCCGCACAGCCCTCGGTTACGGAAAGGAGGTGAAGCCACGGAGATCGAAGGGAGTCGAATCCAGCACAATCCCAGCACAAATCAAGGAGAGACGCAGATGAGAACGATGGAAGTCCTTGGAAATCCAGCCCTTGCGGGCACCTCATTCAAACGAAACGGAGAGGGAGGGATTCGAACCCTCGGTACGGTTGCCCGTACACCGGTTTTCGAGACCGGCCCAATCGACCACTCTGGCACCTCTCCAAATGCCTTAAATCGTAGCGTTCATCGCATTTTCCACTTTTCTTGCCAATCCTCTGTACTACCGTGTGTACTACTCCTACACTGTGGAGGTAGTAAAAGTTGCTTCCGCCGGTTCGCGGCCGACGGAAGCGACGCATCCCCCACCCTTGATGCGGAGGAAGCGCCTTGAACAAGTCTATTGCTCGCAAGCCCTCTCGTAAAGCGAGCGGCAAGCCCCCGAAGCCCTACTCGGAATTCCCGCTGACGCCTCACCCGGGCGGGAAGTGGATGAAGAAGATTCGCGGCAAGATCCACTACTTCGGGCGCTGGGGCCGGGTAGTAGACGGTAGTATGCAGCGGATCGAGGGCGACGGTTGGAAGGAGGCA
>Ga0134125_10009984_pt1 | contig 10673 bp, 6 predicted proteins | sample KB31751_FD_96464 | JGI IMG/M metagenome (GOLD analysis project Ga0134125, IMG submission 96464) | Terrestrial soil microbial communities with excess Nitrogen fertilizer from Kellogg Biological Station, Michigan, USA - KB3-175-1 | ecosystem: Environmental > Terrestrial > Soil > Unclassified ...
ATTGGATGAACGGCAACATCACCAAAGAAGGGATCACCCTCGACTTGGACTGGATGCATCGGACAGGCCTTGCTGGCTTCCAGACCTTCGATGCGGCGCTCGCGACTCCTCAGGTGGTGAAAGAGCGCCTGGTCTATATGACGCCTGCCTGGCAGGACGCGTTCCGCCACGCTACGAATCTGGCCTCTCACTACGGGATGGAGGAAGCGATCGCCGGTTCTCCGGGATGGAGTGAATCGGGCGGTCCATGGGTGCCGCCATCCGATGGCATGAAAAAGTATGTTTGGAGCACAACTGTGGTGGAGGGCGGACAACCGTTCACTGGTGCGCTCGCGCATCCACCCGAGAGCACAGGCGCGTTTCAGACCCTCGGCATTCGCGACTCACTCGCGATGGGCGGCGAACGAAAGCCCGCTCCACAGTTTTACGCGGACAGTGTTGTCGTTGCGTATCGCCAGCCGGAGCCGGATGTCTCACTGGATTCCTTAAACCCGACCATTACGTCCAGTGGCGGGTCACTCGATACGGCGATGCTGACCGACAATGATCTCTCCAAAGGTACGGGAATTCCAATTCCGCCTCGCGGTCAAAAGGCCTGGATACAGTACGCTTTTTCCGATCCGGTGACCCTTCGCGCCATTACGCTGGTGACGAATGATCCAAACCGGATCGTCGCCATGATTTATGGCATCGCTCCTCCGCAAAAAGCTCTTGAGGCCAGTGACGATGGCGAGAATTGGCGGACAGTGACACGGCTTGATCTTGGCGAATCTCCTGAGACTACGGTTTCGTTTCCCGAGGTCACGGCAAAATATTTTCGGGTGACTTTTCTTAATGTACCTCCGCCTCCGCCTCCGGCGTGGGCTTCCGGCATTGATCCGAAGTCTTTTGGAAATTTCGGATCCGCGCCAACACAGTATGAGATTGCGGAACTCGCGCTGCATCCCGGCGCACGCGTGAACCATTTTGAGGAGAAAGCGGCGTTCGTGCCTACGCCGGATTTGTATCAATTTGCCACACCGGCATTCGGTGGAAACGACGTTGTCAAAACTTCTGATGTGATTGACCTCACTTCAAAGATGCATCCTGATGGCACTCTCGATTGGACTCCGCCGCCGGGCCACTGGGTCGTACTACGGTTTGGCTATAGTTTGCTCGGGATCACGAACCACCCGGCAACTGCCGAAGCCACGGGTCTGGAAGTGGACAAGCTCAATGGCACCGCGGTTCGAAAGTACATGGAGACTTACCTCGACAGTTATAAGAACACCGTCGGGGCGGACATGATGGGGCAGCATGGCATTCAGTATGTAATTAACGATAGCTGGGAGGCGGGATCGCAGAATTGGACAAACGATATGGTCGAGCAATTCCGCACGCGGCGCGGTTACGATCCGGTCCCGTGGATGCCAGTGCTGACAGGCGAAGTAGTCGGTAGCGCCGCCGACAGTGATCGTTTCCTATGGGACTTCCGCAAGACGATTGCCGATCTCATAGCGGACGAGCACTATGCCGTCCTTGAGGATGTTCTCCATGAGCGGCACATGGGCCACTATGGCGAATCGCATGAAGACGGGCGCGCCTTTGTTGCCGACGGTATGGAGGTGAAAAAGTTCAACGAAGTTCCAATGAGCGCGATGTGGACGCAAAGGCCCGGCGTAAATGATGTGATGTACGGCTACAACGCGGATGACCGCGAGTCGGCGTCGGTGGCGCACATCTATGGGCAGAACATTGCGGCAGCCGAATCAATGACCGCAGCGGCCGCACCCTGGGCTTGGTCGCCGGCGACTTTAAAACCTACCGCCGACCAGGAATTACTAAACGGAATCAATCGCTTTGTCATTCACGAGTCGGCGCATCAGCCTCTTGTTGGGGTTGGGAAAGCTCCTGGGCTCACACTTGGCCCCTTCGGACAATGGTTCAACCGCAACGAGACATGGGCGGAGCAGGCTGCTCCCTGGATCAATTATTTGGCCCGGTCAAGCTACATGCTGCAGCAGGGCCACTTCGGTGCGGATGTGATCTATTTCTACGGCGAAGACTCCAACCTCACGGCAATCTTCGGTCATAAGTCGCCCGACCTGCCAGCCGGATATGGTTTCGACTACGTCAACGCGGATGCGCTTATTCATGTCCTCAAAGTGGACGCTGATGGACGCATCACTACACCTGGGGGCACCACGTATAGTCTGCTCGGATTGGCACGCTACAGCCGTCATATGTCATTGCCGGTCCTTCGCGCCATCCACCAACTCGTCACGGAGGGCGCCAGCTTAGCTGGTCCGAAACCGCTTGATGATCCCAGTCTCGCCGACAGCGAGAGTGAGTTCAAAACACTCAGCAACGAACTCTTCGGCGACGGCCTCGGTGTGCATCATGTCGGAAAGGGAACGGTCTATGCCGGCCACACAGTTGAGGAGGCGCTAGCCGCCATGCAGATCAAGCCTGACTTCGACTACTCAAAGTCGGACCCGAGTATGAACCTGCATTTTGCTCATCGAAAACTTGCGGACGGGGACATCTACTTCATTGACAACCGCAGCGACAGTCCTGTGCAGACGGATGCCAGCTTCCGTGTCGCTGGGCACGCTGCACAGTTGTGGTATGCGGAAACAGGTAAATCCGAGCCGGTCTCGTACACCATCGCCAACGGCCGTACTACCGTCCCACTTAAGCTTGAACCATGGGGTACGGTATTTGTAGTATTTGACAAACCTGCTTCTGGAAATTCCTATGTCACCCCGCCCGTGACGAAGACTAAGGTCGGCACTCTCAGCGGCTCCTGGAATGTGAGCTTTCAGCCGGATCGAGGAGCGCCCAGTTCGATCACGATAAATGAGCTTTCGGACTGGAGTGACAGCAAGAATCCGGGAGTGAAATATTTCTCTGGAGTAGGAACGTATACGAAGACAGTCCAGGCGTCACCCGATTGGTTCAGGAAGGGAGCGCGGTTGTGGATCAACCTGGGCGACGTTAAGAACCTGGCGGTTGTATCCGTGAACGGGAAAGATCTGGGAGAGGTTTGGCACGCGCCGTATCGCGTGGACGCGACATCCGCTCTCAAACCTGGCGCCAACGAAATCACCATTAAGGTAGTGAACGCGTGGGTGAACCGATTGATCGGAGACGAGCAACCGGGAGCCACGAAGTATACGTTCGCGGATGTGAAGCCCTACAAGGCGAACTCGCCGTTATTGCCTTCAGGTTTGATGGGCCCCGTGACGATAGTGCGCGACGACACAAACTAATAAAGAGCATACAAATTAAATCATAAGGAGAACAGCTACTCCGACTGCAAACATATATGCGCGGCGATCTACTGTATGCGGAGATCGCCGCGCAGAAGAACGGAAAGTAGATGCCATCACATTTATCCGAATGTTTAATGGCCTTCGAAAGCCGGTCGTTCACACATTTAGTTTACTGGCAAACATCTTGAGCGAGCGTGATGTCAAAATCGCACTAGTTTGTGTGATCATCAGTATCACCGCGTTCGCACAAGCTCAGACTCGACCGGATTTCGAAAAGAACCTCGGCATCACAAGGCAGATCCCAAACGCGGCGTGGAAATGGCGCGTCAGGTGGTCGCGCTCGACCCGGACAGTGTGGCCTCATGGATCATGCTGGGAAGAGCGTTGCCGGACACGCAGTAGACGGGCGATGGGCGGGCTGCGTTTGAGCAGGCCATCCATGTCGCTGAGTCCGTGGAACCGGAGTTCCAGTTGAGTTTCAGGTCTAGTCGGGCGGATGACAGTGATTCGTGAAAACGTTTCCGCGCAGCAATCTTGCGCCAGTTTCATTAAGAACAAAGAAAGTTTTGCTATGCCAAACTTCTAACCCCAAAGTGAATTCGGATTTACGCTGAGGGGCGACCCAGCAGAATCAAGGTGTTGACCACGGGGGAATGAGTAATCCCACCATAAACGCGCAAGAAAACCATAGCTTTAGCTAAATCACCGTCCTGCACTCCAACTTGTTACTCGGAATACAGCGATTGTTTCTCTATGCGAAATCGGACTGCGAATCACAAATATCGTGACCGGCGGGCAACCGCGTTGTTAATCTTGCTCCGGGCACTTATCGCGCAATGAACTCATCAGGAAAAAATCTAATTTTTCAAGCTCTGGAAGCGTTCCGCATTGAGATTCCTTCATGGGGATTCGCTAACACAGGGACCCGCTTCGGCAAGTTTTTGCAGCCGGCTGCCGCTTCAACCACGGAAGAAAAATTTAGCGATGCCGCCGAAGTACACCGAGTGACGGGTATTTGTCCCACGATCGCTCTTCACGTCCTTTGGGATTGCCCTGAGGGCGTCGCAAGCGCAAAAGAAATTTTGGCATTGTCAGCGCGCTATGGGATCGTGCCAGGTTCAATCAATCCGAACCTTTTCCAAGATCAGGTTTACAAATTTGGATCGCTCGGTAATCCGGACGCGTCCATTCGGTCGCGTGCAATCCAACACATCAAAGATAGCATCGAGATCGCGCAATTGCTCCACAGTCGGGACATTTCAACGTGGTTCGGGGATGGGTCGAATTACCCTGGGACCGCCAACATTCGGCAGCGGAAAAGTTGGTTTGAGGCAGGGCTAGTGGAAGCGCATCGCCAGCTTTCTTCGAATCAAAGGCTGCTCATTGAATACAAGCCTTTTGAGCCGGCATTTTACCATACAGATATCGCCGACTGGGGTATGGCTTTGCACCTGTCAAAGGCTGCGGGGCCCCAGGCTAAAGTGTTAGTTGATACCGGCCATCATTATCATTCGCAAAACATCGAACAGATTGTCGCATGGTTGCTTTCAGAGCAAATGCTAGGTGGATTTCATTTCAATGACCGCCGGTACGCGGATGACGATCTCACGATTGGTTCGATCGATCCATATCAGGTATTCCGCATCTTCCATGAGATTCTGTTCTTCGAGTGGGAAGGGAATCAGAAGGCGGATATTGCTTACATGATCGACCAAAGTCATAACCTAAAGGGCAAAATTGAGGAAACGATCCAGACGGTCACTATGGCACAAATGTTGTTTGCCAAGGCTGCATTAGTGGATCATGCATCGCTTGCCTCGGCGCAACAAAATTGCGATTTGATCGGTGCCGAGTCTTTGTTGCAAGATGCATTCAACACTGACGTGCGACCGATGATTCAGGACTGGCGGAGTTCGAAGGGTTTGCCACACGATCCCTTGAAAGAGTTTCTGGATAGTGGTTACACGGAGCAGATCACCAGGGAACGTGGCGCAAGAAATGCGAAAAGTATTTCATCCTACGCGTGATACCGCAGGCGGATGTTTGTGGATTGAAGTGAGCCCACGCTGCGGATGGGGTGTGCGTGTACAGGAATTTGGACGAGCTTTTAGTCAACCACCTCAATAAAGGAATGTTCCCGGCCATCGGGCATTTTTAATCTTCCATGCCCACGCGTCAACAAAAACCGTTCTTAGCTTTTGATCTCGGTGCGGAGAGTGGACGGGCGGTCCTCGGGTGCGTTCATGCAGGCATCATTACGACCGAGGAAGTGCATCGTTTCGGCAACCAAGCGGTCGAATATGGAGGCTCACTTCACTGGGATGCGCCGCGACTCTGGTTTGAAATGCGCAAAGCATTGAATAGCCTTGAGAAAATTCAATTGAGTGGAATTGGCGTGGATACGTGGGGTGTGGACTATGCGCTCTTGGGCGAGCGCGGGGAGTTATTGCAGAATCCATTTCACTACCGGGACAAGCGGACCGACGGCGTAATGGAAGAGGTGTTTCAAAAAGTCGGTAAAGATGAGATTTATAGCCAAACCGGGATCCAGTTCATGCCGATCAACACCGTCTATCAACTCTATGCGGCAAAACAGACCACCCCGGAATTATTCACTTCAGCGCGAACGCTACTGACAATGCCGGATTTATTTCACTATTGGCTTACAGGTAACGCGGTGTGCGAATTTACCAATGCGACCACAACCCAATTGGTAAATGCAGTGTCCCGGGCCTGGTCAAAAGAATTAATGGACAAACTGAAACTCCCATCCGATTTGCCGGCGCAAATCGTTGAACCAGGATCTTTTGTGGGGACCTTATGCGATGAAGCGGCATCAAGCAGGAACCTTGCCGGCACCCCCGTCATCGCTCCGGGTTCTCACGACACTGCTTCGGCGGTGGCCGCTGTTGCGGCGTGCGACGGCACGGCGTTCTTGAGTTCCGGGACATGGTCTTTGCTGGGTACGGAACTGAACGCCCCGGTTATAAATGCTGAAAGCATGCGACTGAACTTCACCAATGAGGGCGGCGTGTGCGGTACCACCCGCCTTTTGAAAAACGTTATGGGATTGTGGATGCTTCAATGCTGCCGAACGTTTTGGTCGGCGCAGGGGAACGCATACAGCTATGCGGAACTTATGGAGATGTCCTTCCAGGAACCGGCATTCAAACATTTCGTCGATCCTAACAAAGAGTGCTTCCTGCATCCAACGAACATGCCGGAAGCGATCAGCAACTTTTGTGACAGAACTCAGCAGCCGAAACCGGGTAACCCCGGCGCATACGTCAGGGCGGTACTTGAAAGTCTCGCGCTCAAATATGCCGTTGTTACGGGAGAAATCGAACAGCTGACGGGGAAGGCCATCACTCAGATTCGGATCATCGGCGGTGGTTCAAAGAACCGTGTATTGAATCAATTCACGGCTGACGCGACCGGGCGCACAGTACTTGCGGGGCCAGTGGAGGCGACGGCGCTCGGCAATATCGCCATGCAAATGGTGGCGACCGGCGGGGTAAGTTCGCTGGCGGAAGCTCGCGCCCTTATTGATCGGTCTTTTCCTACCGAGGTCTTCGAGCCGAGGGAGAGTGATCGATGGCAAGACGAATTGGAACGTTTTCAACATTACACAGGGATGGTTTATGCCTGAAATTGCAGAACTCGTTGCACTCAAGGATTTGTGGGACGAACAACACGCGGGTAATCTGAGAGAAAACCAGCTCTCGCTTTTGCGTTACCGCTCGAACCTGCTCGGAGCCGACCTGCGCATCACCAACTTCGGTGGTGGAAACACCAGTTCGAAATTTGAATTGCGTGACCCGTTCTCTGGAAAAGCTGTTCGCGTGCTTGCCGTCAAGGGGAGCGGAGGAGATATCGGTTCAATCTCCGAGACTGGATTTGCAATTCTCTATTTGGAGCGCCTCAACCAGCTCAAGGCACTATATCGCGGCGAGCAACACGAAGATGAGATGGTGCGCTACTACCCGTTTTCAGCGTTCGGTGAGAACAAGGTGGCGGCATCAATTGACACTCCTCTGCACGCTTTTCTGCCGTTTGATCATGTGGACCATCTTCACCCCGATTGGGCCATTGCGCTCGCAGCCAGTGCCAATGGAAAAAAGAAACTTGAGGAATTCAACCAGAAATTCGGGCGCAAGATCATATGGCTTCCCTGGCAACGGCCTGGGTTCGAACTTGCAACGCAACTCGCAAAAGCGGTGGCGGATAATCCCGGCGCCGAAGGATTGATACTTGGCGGCCACGGACTCTTCGCCTGGGGCAACACGCAGCGCGAGTGCTACCTCAATAGTGTTCACACGATAGATCAGATGGGCGAATTCATTCGAGAGCATCAGAAAGGGAAGGGCGAAATCTTCGGCGGTGCAGCCTTTTCTTCCGTTTCCGATCGCAAACAGATCGCCGTCAATGTCCTGCCAATGTTGCGAGGGGCTGCTTCGACCAACAGGCGAGTGATTGCCCACTACACCGACCATGAAGACGCGCTTATGTTCGCGAACTCGAAATGGGCGCGCGAGCTCAGCGCGCTCGGCACAAGCTGCCCGGACCACTTTTTGCGGACGCGCGTTTGTCCGATGTTCGTTTCATGGGACCCGCAGAAGGAAGATTTGAACGTTCTGAAAACGCGCATCCAGGAGCAGGTTGGGCGTTATCGGACCGACTACAAGAAGTATTACGAAGCATTTGCGAAGCCGGATTCTCCCAAATTGCGCGATACCAATCCGTCCGTTGTACTCATTCCGGGGCTCGGCCTCTTCGGTTTTGGAAAGAACAAGAAAGAAGCGCGCATTACCACCGAGTTTTTTATCAACGCCATTCACGTAATCGCGGGAGCAAACGCACTTGAAGGTAAAACCACGCCTGACATCCTGCCGCAAGCGCGCACACCCGAGCAATCGGGAGAATTCACGCAATTCCACAATTACGTGGCTCTTCCACGCTCGGAGGCGTTTCGCATTGAATACTGGGCGCTTGAGGAAGCAAAGCTGCAACGCATGCCTCAAGAAGCGGAATTCAGCCGGAAAATTGTGATGGTTGTTGGCGGCGCAAGTGGGATCGGACGAGAAGTTGTGTTGTTGCTTGCGCGCAAAGGCGCGCATATCGTCGTGGCGGACTTTGACAGTGCTGGTGCTGAAACGGCGGCCAAAGATGGCGCCGCAATTTCATCCCGAGAGCAAGTGGTTCACACGAAAGCTGATCTCAGTAAAGCGGAGAGTTTGGCCAATGCTGCCAGCTTCGCGGTCGCGGAATTTGGTGGATTGGATTGCATTGTCAACAGTGCCGCGATTTATCCAGTTCCCGACTCTACGGGAGAATTAAGCGAGTCAGATTGGGCGAGAACATTCTTACTCAACGTGACTGGAAACTATTTGTTGGCGCGGCAAACGGATTGGGTTTTCAAAGATCAAGATCTGTCCGGCGCCATGGTATTGACGGGATCCGCAAACGCCGTAGTGCCGAAAAAGGGCAGCGAAGCCTACGACACCAGCAAGGCGGCGTTGAATCATCTGGTGCGCGAACTGTCGATCAAACTTGGGCCGCTGGTGCGCGTAAACGGAATAGCGCCGGCAACCGTTGTTGCTGGTTCGACCATGTTCCCGCGGGACCGGGTGATGCAGTCCCTGGAAAAATATGGGATTGTCTTTTCGCCCGACGACGATGTGGAAACACTGCGATCCAAACTGGCTGATTTCTATGCGCAACGCACGCTCACCAAGAGGCCTATTCTGCCAAGTGATTGCGCTAACGCGATCATCTGGCTCCTCGGCGAGCATAGCGCCAAGACTACCGGCCACATTATTCCCGTAGATGGTGGACTAACAGAAGCATTTTTGCGTTGAAAAAATCTATGAAAAGAATTTGTTTTATTCTGCAAGTAAAACCCGACCGGCTGCAGGAATACAAAAAGCGGCATCGCGCCGTCTGGCCGGAGATGTTGAACGCCCTGCGTGAAACGGGGTGGAACAACTACTCATTATTTTTGGGTCAGGATGGTTTGCTCGTCGGATATCTGGAGACGGAAGACTTTGATCGCGCTCGCGAGGGCATGGCTTCGCTCGAGGTCAATGACCGCTGGCAAAACGAGATGAAGGATTTTTTCGCGCAGCCGGAAGGTCTGTTGCCCGACGTTGCGATGCAGCCGCTCGAAGAAGTTTTTCATTTGTAACTGGAAAGCACATATGGGTGCAAATCCGTTAATCGGCGTTGTCTATCATTGGCTGGGCGGCCTGGCCTCCGGCAGCTTTTACGTGCCATACAAAGGCGTAAAGCACTGGGCTTGGGAAACTTTTTGGCTTGCTGGCGGCTTTTTCAGTTGGATCATTGCTCCCTGGATTCTCGCGGCCCTGCTCACGAAAGATTTAATCGCTGTACTGCACCAGGCTCCAGCCGCGGCACTTTTCTGGGCGTTCTTTTTCGGACTTTTGTGGGGCATTGGCGGGCTTACCTTCGGCTTGACCATGCGATATCTGGGGCTATCACTCGGTATGGCGGTCGTATTGGGGTTGTGCGCAGCTTTCGGAACGCTGATGCCGCCCATCTTCCGCGGCGTGTTCATGACTGAGGTTGTGGGAACAACATCGGGCAGGGTGATTCTTTTGGGCGTCTTTGTTTGTCTGGTGGGAATTACCGTAGCGGGCCTCGCGGGAATTTCCAAAGAGCGAGTGATGTCGCCTGAACAACAGAAAGTTGCAATCGAGGAATTCGACCTGCGCAAGGGCATTGTTGTCGCGATAGTGTCGGGCATAATGAGTGCATGTTTCGCGTATGCCCTGGCCGCCGGTGAACCTATTAACACGCTGACCATGCAGCATGGAACCGGGCAGTTGTGGCAGGGACTGCCTGTATTGGTCGTGGTCCTGCTCGGAGGTTTTATCACCAACTTTGTCTGGTGCCTGATCCTCCTGTTGCGCAACAAGACCGGATATCAATTCTTTCATTCGCGCGTGCGAGTGGACGGACACAAGGAAGAAATTACGGTGGAAAATCCACTGGATGCCCCGGGTCGCACTGTGGTTCAGAACAGCGGCTCGCCGCAGTCAGCTGGAATTGCGGCGGCAGTGATGGTGGAAGCCAGTAAAAAGGGGAGCGTGATCCGAGCCCCAATGTTACGCAATTATCTGCTCTGCGCACTCGCGGGAATTACGTGGTATTTCCAATTCTTCTTTTATACGATGGGCGAGAGTCAGATGGGCCGTTACAAGTTTTCCAGTTGGACATTACACATGGCCAGCATCATTATCTTTAGCAGTCTGTGGGGAATTGGGTTCAAGGAATGGAAGGGCTCGGGCAAGCGTGCTGGCTACCTGCTGAGTCTGGCGCTTTTTCTGTTGGTCGCCTCAACGGTGATTGTCGGATACGGAAATTACGTGGGACTTGCGCCCCAATAATCCGGATTTATTG
>Ga0134125_10009986_pt1 | contig 10670 bp, 10 predicted proteins | sample KB31751_FD_96464 | JGI IMG/M metagenome (GOLD analysis project Ga0134125, IMG submission 96464) | Terrestrial soil microbial communities with excess Nitrogen fertilizer from Kellogg Biological Station, Michigan, USA - KB3-175-1 | ecosystem: Environmental > Terrestrial > Soil > Unclassified ...
CGAGCGCCGCGTCCGAGACCTCGCCGGCGACCTCCAGCTCGCCGACGTGGCGGTGATCCCGATCAGCGCGCTCCAGGGCGACAACGTCGTGGAGCCCTCCCCGCGCATGCCGTGGTACCGCGGCCGCTGCCTGCTGGCGCACCTCGAGAACGTGCAGCCGCCGTGCGCCGCGCGCCCCGCGCCTTTGCGCCTGCCGATCCAGCACACCATCCTGCCGAAGGGGCCGGGCGGAGTCGCGCGCTGCTACGCGGGCCATCTGGCCTGCGGCTCCCTGAGCGAGGGCGACGAGGTCGTGGTCCTGCCGTCCGGGACGCGCACGCGCGTGGCGTCCCTGTTCGCGGGCGGGCGGCCCTTGGCCCGCGCGGAGGGTCCCGCGTCCATCACGGTGGGGCTCGCCGACGAGCTCGACGTCGCGCGCGGCGACATGCTCGCCAGCCCGGCGGCGCCGCCGCGCGTGAGCGCCGAGATCGAAGCCAGCGTGTGCTGGATGACCTCCGCCCCACTGACCGCCGGGAGCCGCTTCCTCCTGCGCCAGACCACGGTCGAGACACGCTGCGTCGTCGAGTCGATCCTCCACAAGCTCGACGTCAGCGCGCTGCGCGAGGTCCCGGCCGGCGAGGGCGTCGGCCTCAACGACTTCGCCGCCGTCCGGATTCGCGCCAGCCGTCCGCTATGCGCCGACCCGTACCGGGAGAACCGGGCGACCGGCAGCTTCATCCTGATCGACGAGGCGACGAACGCGACGATGGCCGCGGGGATGATCCTCTGATATGAAGGCCGCGGCGCCGTATCCGGCCTTCCTGCGGCTCGAAGGCAAGAAGGTCCTGCTCGTGGGCGGCGGCCCGATCGCGGCGCGCAAGGCGCGCGACCTGGCCCGCTGCGGGGCCCTCGTGAAGGTCGTGGCGCCGCGGGTCTGCCCCGAGGCGTGGGAGCGCGCCGCGCGCGTCGTCGAGCGGCGCTTCCGGGACAGCGACCTCGACGGGGCCTCGTTGGCCGTCTGCGCGACCGACGACGAGGAACTCAACGCGCGCGTCTCGGCGCTGTGCCGGCGCCGCGGCATCTGGGCGAACGTCGTGGACCGTCCGCCTCTGTGCGACTTCTTCGTCCCCGCCGTCGTGCGGCGCGGGCGGGTCGCGATCGCGGTCTCGACGGGAGGGGCGAGCCCGTTCCTCGCGCGCCGCCTGCGCCGCCGCCTGCAGGCCTTCCTGACCCCGGAGGACGCGCGGCTGGCGACGGAGCTGGCCCGCCTGCGGCCGCGCCTGCTCGGCCTGAGCCTGGCGCGCCGCCGCCGCGTTCTCGCCGCGGCCGCGGCGTCCGGCTCGACGCGAGCGCTCGAGCGGAGCCTGCCGTGACGGCTCCCGGCTTGGTCTCGCTCGTCGGTGCCGGCCCTGGCGATCCGGGACTGCTCACTTTGCGCGGCGCCGAGCGCCTGCGCGCGGCGCAGGCCGTGGTCCACGACGCGCTCGTGCCGCCGGAGCTCCTCGCGCTGGCGCCGGCCGGCGCCGAGCTCATCGACGCGGGCAAGCGCGACCGGCGGCACGCGATGCCGCAGGAGAAGATCAACGCCCTGCTCGTGAGCCTGTCGCGCCGGGGCCTGCGCGTCGTGCGCCTCAAGGGCGGCGACCCGTTCGTGTTCGGCCGCGGCGGCGAGGAGGCCGAGGCGCTGGTCCGCGCCGGGATCCCCTGGGAGGTCGTGCCCGGCGTGTCGTCGTGCGTCGCCGCGCCGGCGTACGCGGGCATCCCGGTGACCGACCGCCGCTACTCGTCGATGCTGACGGTGGTGACGGGGCGCGCCTGCGAGCTCGACGACGCGGGGCCGGGCGTCGACTGGGCGCGGATCTCGCCGCAGGGGACCTTGGTCGTCCTGATGGGCGTCGCCGCGCTGGACGCGCTGTGCCGGCGCCTGGTCGCCTTCGGCTGGAATCCGGCGACGCCCGCGGCCGCGCTGGGCTCGATGGGCTGGCCCGGAGAGAAGCGCGTCGTTTCCGAGCTCGCGCGCCTGCCGGACGCCGTCCGCGCCGCGGGACTCGGGTCGCCGGCCGTGATCGTCGTGGGCGCGGTGGTGGGGCTGAGCCGGGAGCTAAGCTGGCGCGCGGCCGCCGAGGCGGCGGCCGAAGGGAGGAGTCATGTCGAATCGCGAGCGAGTGCCTGACGCGGACGAGGTCCCCGGGGATCCGGGGGCGGTCTGGTCCTCCTGGGCGAGGCCCGAGGAGGTCGACACGTTCGACGAGTTCACGCGGCGCTTCTGGAACAAGGAGCTCACGCCCGACGAGTACAAGGCCTTTCGCCTGCAGAACGGCGTCTACGGCCAGGCGCAGGCCGACCTGCACATGGTGCGCGTGAAGATCCCGGCGGGCGGGCTCACGGCGGACCAGCTCGACGCGCTCGCCGAGCTGGCCGAGAGCACGCCGCGCGGCGTCGCGCACGCGACGACGCGGCAGAACTTCCAGTTCCACTTCGTGGAGTCCGAGAACGCCGCGCCGTTCCTCGAGAAGATCAACTCGGTGGGCCTGACGACGCGCGAGGCGTGCTCGAACACGCTGCGCACGATGACCGCCTGCCACAAGGCCGGGGTCTGCGCGGTCGAGCCCTTCGACGTGAGCCCCTACGCGGCCGCGGCGACGCGCTACTTCCTGCGCAACCCGATGAACCAGACCCTTCCGCGCAAGTTCAAGGTCTCCTTCTCGGGCTGCCGGCGCGACTGCGCCCTGCCCGACATCCACGACATCGGCGCGGTCGCCGCCGTCCGGCCCGGGCCCGACAGCCGCGAGGAGCGCGGCTTCGAGCTGTACATCGGCGGCGGGCTCGGCGCCCAGCCGAAGGCCGCGCACCGTCTCGAGGAGTTCACGCCGGAGGCCGATCTTCTGCCCACGATGGCCGCGATCATCCGCGTGTTCGACCGCACGGGCAACCGCGAGCAGAAGATGCTGGCGCGCATGAAGTACGCGGTCGAGAAGCTGGGCTGGGAGAACTTCCGCGCGCAGGTCCTGCGCGAGCGCGAGAAGCTGAAGCTGTCCTGCGCGGACCAGTTCCCGCCCCTCGACGTCTGGACGGAGGCTCCGGGCGCGCCGGCGGACGCCGCGACGCGGACCGCCTGGACGCGCGCCGAACCGCCGGACGGCGACGACTTCCAGCGCTGGCTCCTGAGCAACGTGACGGCGCAGAAGCAGCCCGGGTACGTCCTCATCCACGTGCGCCTGGAGCTCGGCGACGTGACCGGCGCGCAGCTGCGCGTCCTGGCCGACGTCGCGCGCCGCTACTCCAACGGGACTTTGCGCACGACGATCCAGCAGAACCTGGCCCTGCGCTGGATCCCGCACGCGGCGCTCGGCGAGGTCTATCCGCTCCTGCGCGACGCCGGGCTGGCCAAGCCGGGGGCCGAGAGGCTCGTCGACGTGACCTCCTGTCCCGGCGCCGACACCTGCCAGCTCGGGATCACCTCGTCGCGCGGCATGGCCCGGGCGCTGACCCGGCGCCTCGAGCGGGAGGTGGCCCGCATCGCGGACCTCTCGGGCGTGCGCATCAAGATCTCCGGCTGCCCGAACTCCTGCGGCCAGCATCACATCGCCCCGATCGGCCTGTACGGCGGCGCGAAGACGATCGACGGGCGGCAGACGCCCACGTACCAGATGATGCTGGGCGGAGCGCTCGGCGACGTGGACGCGGAGCGCGCGTTCGCCGAGCCGTTCCTCAAGATCCCGGCGTCCAACGTCCCCGAGGCGGTCGCGCGGCTCGTCGAGATCTACGACGAGAACCGCCAGCCCGGCGAGACGTTCAACGCGTTCGTCGACCGCTACGGGCGCGACCTCCTGAAGGCCGAGCTCGCGCCGCTCGCGGAGATCCCGCCGTTCGCGCAGGCGCCGGAGAAGTACCGCGACGCGGCGACGCATCTCGAGGAGGTCGGAGGGCACCGCACGGAGTTCGTCGTCAAGACCGGCAAGGGGGAGTGCGCGTCATGAGCGAGGAGAAGCGCGCCGCGGCGGCGGAGCTCGCCGAGGACTTGGCGGGCCTGAGCGTCGAGGAGTTCCTGGCCTGGAGCCTGGAGCGGTTTCCCGGGGGGCGGCTCGTGCTCGCGTCGAGCTTCGGGCCCGAGGACGTCGTCCTTCTCGACGCCTTCGACGCGGTGGGGCACTTCCCGCGCGTCGTGACCCTCGACACCGGCCGCCTGCCGCAGGCGACGCACGACCTCGCCGAGCGCGTGCGCGAGCGCTACCCGTCGCTGCGGCTCGAGACGCTCTTCCCCGACGCCGAGGCCGTCGCCGAGCTGGTCGGCCGCCACGGGCCGAACCTGTTCTACGAGAGCCCGGAGCTGCGCAAGCTGTGCTGCCGCGTGCGCAAGGTCGAGCCGCTGCGGCGAGCGCTCGCGGGCGCCAAGGCCTGGATCACCGGCGTGCGCCGCGAGCAGTCGCCCGAGCGCGCGGCCGCGGCCCTCGTGGAGTGGGACGACGAGTTCGGCCTGCGCAAGCTCAATCCGCTGGCGTCCTGGACGAGCGCGCGGATCTGGAGCCGCATCCGCGAGCGGAAGCTCCCCTACAGCCGCCTCCACGACGAGGGCTACCCGAGCGTCGGCTGCGAGCCGTGCTCGCGCGCGGTCAAGCCGGGCGCCGACCCGCGCTCCGGGCGCTGGTGGTGGGAAAACCCGACGGGCGCGAAGGAATGCGGGCTGCACCGGGGGAATTCTTGAGCCTGCACGCGGGCTTCCCCGAGCTGGCGGTCCTGGGCGGCATCACGCTCCTGGCCGCGACGGTCAACGGCGCGCTGGGCTACGGCTTCTCCTCGATCACTGTGCCCGTCTCCCTGCTGTATCTCACGAACCGGATCCTCAATCCGGCGATGGTCCTCGTCGAGGTCGCGGTCAACGTCTATTCGATGTTCATCAACCGGCGCGGCCTCGCGCGCGTGCTGCGGCGCATCCTGCCGATCGTCGCGGGAGTCGTTCCCGGAGTGATCGGGGGCAGCTACGTGCTCTTCCGCGTGTCGCCGGACTGGCTGAAGCTGGTCACCTACGTCCTCATCCTGCCGGTCATCCTCATGCAGGCGGGGGGCCTGCGCAAGCCGCTCGGAGCCGGGGCGGAGAAGGCGGTCGCCCCGCCGTTCGGCTTCGGCATCGGCGTGCTCTACTCGATGACGACGATCTCCGGCCCGCCTCTGGCGATCCTTCTCAACAACCAGGGATTCCCGAAGGAGGATTTCCGCGCCGCTCTGAGCCTGATCCGCACGGCGGAGTCGGTATGCACCGCGATCGCGTACGCGTTCCTGGGCCTCTACAGCGTGCACAGCCTGAAGCTCGCCGGGGCGATCGTGCCCAGCGTCGTGATCGGCATGCCGCTGGGCTACTACCTGATCCATCACATGAACGCGGAGACGTTCCGGCGCATCTGCATGAGCTTCGACGCCTGGGTCGTCGGCTTCGGGCTGTCGAAAGTGCTCAGCGGCCTGCACCTGGCCGCAGGCCTGCAGTCCTATTACGTCCTGATCCTGGTCGCCTCGATCGACGCGGTCCTGCTGTTCTTCTTCTTCGCGAAGAAGCGGGCCGAGGCGCCCGCGGAAGAATTCGCCTCCTAGCCGGCCCGGCGGGCGGACGCGGGAAATTGTAATATTCCCGTCATGACCACCCGCTCCTGCGCCGTCGCCGTCCTCGCCGCCGCCCTGCTCCTGCCGGGCTGCGGCTACAACATCGTCTCCGACTCCCCGAAGGACGTGTCCCGCGCCGAGGGCAAGCCCTTGCCGCTGAAGCTGGCCGTGCGCGACACCGCCGTCGAAGGCGCCGCCCAGCCCAGCTCCGAGATCGCCGACAAGTTCGTCGCGGGCCTGCGCCAGTCAAACCTGTTCGCGGACGTCACGCGCATCGCCTCGGGGCAGAATCCGGCGGGCTACGACGCGGTCCTGCAGGTCTCCTACAAGGACACGACGGACCAGCGCTCCCTCGGCTTCGTTTTCCCGCCCTGCTTGATCCCGTTCGTCGACCTCTGCATCATCCCGTTCGGCAAGGTCCACATCGACATCGGCGCGGAGCTCAACGCTTCCCTCATGGACGTCGACGGCCAAACCATCAAGAGCTACGCCGAGAAGTCGTCGGGCTCGTGCCAGTACGTGCCGTTCCCCGGCCTGTTCCCGTTCAACCTGGCGCTGATCGGCCCCGAGGTCTCCTGCCACAACCAGGAAGGACCCCAGGCGGCTTTGCAGATGGCGCTGGCGAAGCTCGTGGACGACCTCGTCCACGATCGTTCGGTCATCGCCGGCCACCGCCGCGCCGCGCCGGCCGAGGCCGAGAGCACTCCGAGCGAGACCCCGGCGTCGGCCTCCGGCGAAAAGCCGTGGTGGAAGTAGCGCCCTAGCGCGCGCCCGTCAGCCAGCGCATCAACCCGGCGTCCCAGGCTTTGCGGCCGGCCGCGTCCCACGGGAGCGCCTCGGCGCCCGCGACGATCGCGTTGAGCGTCTCGTTGGGCCCCGGACGGCCGAACAGTCGCGCCGCGCCTCCGGGCGAGGAGATCGCGCCGGCGAGCAGGCGCGCGAGCGCGGCGCCCGCGGCGGGATCGAGGCGCGCGAGCGCGAACGCGGGCTCGACCGAGACGGGCGCCTCGGCCTTCTTGTCCCACCACGCGCCGCCCGCGATCTTCGCCGCGGGGTCCTTCAGGCGCTTGTCGGCGAACAGCGTGCGCTCGTAGAGGCGCTCCCAGCCCTCGGGCCCGGCCTTCGCGACGGCCGCGGACGCGGCGCGCGTCTCCTCCGGGGTCAGCGCCTCGCCGCGGGCGGCCTTGGCGAAGGCGTCGAGCCCCCGGCGGGCCGGCGAGGCCTCGTCGCGGCCGAGATAACCCGCGAGGAGCTCCGGCTCGCCGAGCGCGAGCTGGTAGGCGGGATCGGAGCGCGGCACGGCGATCATGCGGCGGGCGGAGAGCGACGCGAGCAGGTCGGCGACGCCGGCCATGCCGCCGCGGTCGAACGCCTTGCGCCACGCGAGGATTCCCTCGGAATAATGGCTGTCCTCGACGTCGAGCCAGCTCGCGCGGGCGCGCGAGATCGCGGCCAAGTCCATCGTGTCGCGCGGAGAGAGGCCGAGGGACGGAGACTCGTCGAGCAGGCGGCCGATCAGCAGCTGCTCGCCGCTCACCGCGAAGCCCTCGGTCACCGCCGCGTAGGCGGAGTGCGGCGGATGGTTTTCCTTGCGGCGCGAGGCGGAATCGAACAGGACGTGGAAGTACTCGTGCGCGAACTCCATCAGATGCTCGATCTTCTGCTGGACGCGCAGGGCGCCCTCCGAGCCGAAGGCGGAGGGGACCTCGCCGCGCTCGTCGGCGCGGATGGGCGCGAGCTCGACGACGTGGCCGCGCTCCGCGGTCCAGGTGTGGCCGGTCGCCGGCTTCTCGCCGCGGTCGTAGGCGGCGGTCACGGGGACGCGGCGGTAGAGGCTCGGCAGCAGGCGCGCGATCAGCGAGCGCGCCGCGGTCTCGACCGCGGGCAGGCCCGGGGTGAGCGGGCCGCGCGCGAAGGCGGCCGACACGCCGTTCCAATCCGACGCCTCGGGCGCGAGGCGGCCGTCGAAGGCGGAGTCGAGCGAGCGGGCGCTCCCGGCGCTCTCCGCGGAAGCTTCCGGCTCGGCGGCGGGAGCTAAGGACGCGGCGAGAGCCTTGAGATCCGCTTGCGAGGGGGCCTTGGCGGGCGCGGCCTCGGCCTCGGTGAGGGCCCGCGCGGCGGGGACGATCATCGGGGCGGGCGCCAGGATCGCGGGCGCGGCGGGGATGACGAGCGCGGGAGAGGCGGCGACGGCGAGCGCGGGCGTCGCGGCGCCGGCGATGATCAAGGTCGGCGCCTGGCCGAGCGGCGCGCCCGGCATGATGATGCGCGGAGCGGCCGCGCGGGCGGCTTCGGCGGCCTGGACCTGGCCGACGGCGGGCAGAGCCGCGGCCGGCAGGAGCAGGACGGCGAGCAAGCGCTTCATGTCTCGAGTATAGACGCCCGGGAGGGGCCGGACCTGAGTCCAACGGCCCAGTCCGAGGCGGCCGATGGGCCCCTCAAAGAAAAGCCCTCCGCGACCTGGACGCGGAGGGCTGTACGAACGGCGAAGACGGTCAGCGGCTCTCGGCGCAGGAGTCGTAGACGACGCCGGGCTCCGAGCGGTAGGTCTTCATGTCGGAGCAGCCGACCATGTGCGCGGCGATCGCGCTGGTGAGCTTGCCGGTCGCGAGGTCGCACTTGGTGAGCTCGGCGCAGATGTCGCAGTCTTCGTGGTAGTAGTACGCCGCGGTCTTGGTCAGCAGGACGAGCGACGGTCCGCCGCGAGTGAAGCCCATGTCGGGCTTGCCTTCGGAGCGGACGGGAGCGCCGACGGCCGAGGCCTTCGACCAATCCGCGGCCTCGCAGATCATGACCTGCGGGTAGAGCGGCTTCGGGGCCGCGGCGACGGCGGCCTGCGCCGCTTCGACCGCGGCGCCCAAGGCGTCGGGCTCGACGGCGAACGCGGCGGACGAACCGAGAACGGCCAAGGCGGCGGCGAGAGAGAGCGAGATCTTGGACTTCATGGGAAAAGCCTCCACGGCGATTTGAGCGTCTCCTTTATGATACCGGGGGGCGCGAAATCCGGTGTGACGAACGCATCACGATTCGGGCGGGCAAGAGACCTGGGCGAAAACGGACCGAAGGTCCCGGATCCGAAGGTCGCGCGGGCGTCATCCGCAATTGACGGCGCCGTGAGGCGTGAAGGGTCTATACTCCAGGGACGTAGGAGGCGACCATGGCGAGCAAAGCCGACGCTTTCAAGTATCTCTCGGAGCGGTCCGGACCCAAGAAGGCGCGCAGGACGGTTCGCGATTGGCCGGCCCGGGCCGGCGCCGCGCGTCCCGCGGAGGAGCGCCTGCGTCACGGACGCACCTCGTCCCGCAATTTCTCTCTGCGCGCGGGCAAGGAGGCCCCCTACTCGCTCGAGGATTCCCCCGTGGGGCCGCCGTCACGGCGGTCCACGCGGCGGTCGGCGAATCGGATGAAGCCGTCGCATCCCCAGCGCTACGCGAAGACGGCGCAGGATCTCCGGGCCCAAAGAGCATCACGCTAGAACGTCCTGACTTCGGGGCTCCCGAAACGGTAGAATGTCCCCATGGCGCGCGATCCGGCGCCTTGGAGACCCCCGATGTCCGAGACCGCCGCCGAACCCCAGACCCTCGCCCGCGTCATCCTGCACCCGTCGCAGGAGAAGCGCCTGCTGGCCGGCCACAATTGGGTCTTCTCCAACGAGATCAAGGAAGTGCGCGCCGAGGGCGAGCCCAAGCCCGGCGATCTCGCGGTGATCGTGACCTCGACGGGCCACGAGCTGGGCCTCTGCTTCTACCACCCGAACAGCCTCATCGCGGGGCGCATGCTCACGCGCTCTCCGAAGGACGTCATCGATGCCGAGTTCTTCCGCAAGCGTCTATCGGACGCTCTCGCGTATCGAGAGCGGGTATGCCCGGGCGAGAACGCCTACCGCCTCTGCTTCGGCGAGTCCGACGGCATCCCGGGCCTCGTCGTGGACCGCTACGGCTCCGTGCTGGTCCTTCAGGTCCTCTCCGCCGGCGTCGAGCGGCGCCTGGACATGATCGCGGCCGCGCTCGACTCGCTGCTCAAGCCCAAGGGCATCTACCTCAAGAACGACCACCGCACGCGCGCGCTCGAGGGCCTGCCGCTCGAGTGCCGCCTCCTCTCCGGCGCCGTGCCGGAGAAGACGCCCATCGTGGAGGGCGGCCTGCGCTTCGTCGCCGCCATCGGCGAGGGGCAGAAGACGGGCCATTACTTCGACCAGCGCGACAACCGCGCGTTCCTGCGGCCCTATTTCGCGGGGCGCAGCGTCCTCGACCTCTACTGCTACACCGGCGGCTTCGCGATCAGCGCGGCCAAGGGCGGCGCCAAGAGCGTGTTCGCCATCGACAGCTCCGGCCCCGCGCTGGCGCTCGCCAAGGAGAACGCCAAGCTCAACGGCGTCGAGGGCACGGTCTCCTTCGACGAGGGCGACGCCGAGCAGGCTCTCGAGTCGTTCGCGGGCTCGCTCCAGCCGTTCAAGCCCGACATGATCGTGCTCGACCCGCCGAGCCTGGTCCCGGCCAAGAAGCACCTGCCCAAGGCCCTGCGCCTCTATTCAAAATTGAACGCGTTAGCGATCAAAGCCCTGCCGCGCGGCGGCCTGCTGGCCACCGCGACGTGCTCGCACCACGTCTCGCGCGAGGACTTCGTGAAGATGCTGCGCGACGCGCAGACCAAGGCCCAGCGCGCGATCCGGGTGATCGCCTTGCGAGGCCAGGCGGCCGACCACCCGGTCCTGCTGGCGATGCCCGAGACCGAGTACCTGCACTTCGCCCTTCTCGAGATCCTTTAAGAGCGGCGAGGTTCGAGGGTTCATGGAAGAAGATCGGTCTTCGAAGTTCTCTCCTTCCAAGCTCGACGTCTACAAGAACTGCGCCCGGCGCTATCAGTACCGCTACGTCGACAAGATCTCCCGCCGGCGCAAGACGCCGGAGACCGTGGTCGGCGTCGCGGTCCACGCGGCGTTCGAGGAGCTGTACGGTCTCGTCTCGGGGGGGAAGGTCCCGTCGCTCCCCGAGGTCCAGGCGCTCTACGGGAAGGCGCTGGGGGAGGAGTGGGACGAGACCGTCCTGCTGAAGGACGCCCGCTTCACGCGCGAGGATTGGGCCAAGGTCGGGCGA
>Ga0134125_10009987_pt1 | contig 10669 bp, 10 predicted proteins | sample KB31751_FD_96464 | JGI IMG/M metagenome (GOLD analysis project Ga0134125, IMG submission 96464) | Terrestrial soil microbial communities with excess Nitrogen fertilizer from Kellogg Biological Station, Michigan, USA - KB3-175-1 | ecosystem: Environmental > Terrestrial > Soil > Unclassified ...
AGCGTGGAGGAATCATACGAGCGGAATCTCGGCCTATTCGCCCATCTGCAGCAACGCGCCGCGCCTGCGCGCCGACTGCACGGCAAGCGCGAACAGCGCGCAGCCGATCGCTACGTAAACCGCATCGAGCAGCAGCGCGTTCTCCAGCAGGTCGTAGCGAAAGGTCTTCTGCAGCAACACGGCCCGCATGCCCTCGAAGACGTGCGCCGGCGGCAGCGCGTGGCTGATCGACTGCAGCGCCGGCGGCAATACGGCGATCGGGTAGTAGACCCCCGACACGGGTGCTACGAGAAAGATCGCCGCCCAGGCGAGCTCCTCCGCGCCCAGTCCATAGCGCAGGATCATCGCCGAGACCGCGAGGCCGATGGCCCAGCCGAACGCGAGGAGGCAAGCGAAGAATGCGATGAGCGGCAGTCCCATCGAGAAGATCGAATAGCGGAACAGCAGCCATGCGAAGAAACAGGCGCCGCCGACACCGATCAGCGTGCGCATCACGCTCATCGTGAGCTGGCCGATGATCAATTCGTAGAGACGCAGCGGACTCACGAACAGGTTGCCGAGGTTGCGCGAATACATTTCCTCGATGAACGTCAGCGATACGCCGAGCTGGCCGCGAAACAGCACGTCCCACAGCAATACCGCGCCGATGAAAAGGCCGGGCGCATCGGCAAGGAACCGGTTCGTGGGCGCGAGATAGAGGGTCACGAACGCCCACAGCACCATCGTGACGGTCGGGTAGTACGCCATCGACACCAGCCGCGGCCACGATTTCACGAGGAGGAATGCGTGGCGCATGATCAGCGCGCGAATGCGCCGCACCGACGCTCGCACGCCGCGCTGGCGATCGGCGCCAATCGCCGCCGTCATGTCAGCATCCGCTCCGGCGATGCTTCGCCGCTTTGATCGGGCACGCCGCGCGCGATGTCGAGAAACACCTCCTCCATCGTGTCCCGGCCGTAGCGGTCGATCAGTTGCCTGGGCGACCCGTGGTCGACGACCACGCCGGCGCGCAACATGATCACGTCGTCGCACATCCGCTCGACCTCGTGCATGTTGTGCGACGCGAGCAGCAGCGTGCACCCGCTCGCTCGCTGGTAATCCTCGAGGTACGTGCGCATCCGGTCGCCGACGTCGGGGTCGAGCGACGCCGTGGGCTCGTCCAGCAGCAGCACGTCGGGCTGATTGAGCAGTGCCTTCGCGAGCGATACGCGCGTGCGCTGTCCGGCGGAGAGCTGTCCGTACGGACGCTTCAGCAGGCCGCCAAGATCGAATTGCATCGCCAGCTCGTCGATGCGGGCGCGCGGCTTCGCGACGCCGTAGAGATCCGCGAACACGCGCAGGTTCTCGCGCACCGTGAGCCGCTTCGGCAGGTCGACGTACGGCGAGGTGAAGTTCATCCGCGGCAGCACGCGATAGCGATCGCGCAGCATGTCGCAGCCGAGCACGTGGATCGATCCGCTCGTCGGCAGCAGCACGCCGAGCAGCATCGACAGCGTCGTGGTCTTGCCGGCGCCATTGCCGCCCAGGAGCGCCGTGGTTGTCCCGGCGCGCACGTCGAAGCTCACGCTGCGCAGCGCCTCGACCTTCGCGTAGCACTTCCGCAGGTTGCGCACGACGATCGCGCAATCGGCGACAGGCCCGGGTGCGCTCACCCGGTAAGCGCCACCGCGGCGCCTAGCATTCGATCGTATTGCGGCAATAATTCGTGAGCTTGCTGACGACCGTCGTATCGGTGACCGGCGCGCGAGCGCGCGCGAGCTCACCGTATTCGAGCGACAGCTTCATCGCGTACTTCTCGAAAAAGCGGCCGAACTGCTCGGCGCCGAGCGTGCCGAGCGCGTACAACTCGTCGCGCGCGGCGTCGTGCTCGAGTGCCACGCAGGCGAGCGGCTGGGGTGCGGGTCCGGCCACCACGCGCGCGCCGGCCGCCGGGTCGTAAACGCTGTGGTCAGCGCAGCAATGGATCACCTTGCCGGAAGAAGTTGCCGATCGCGACCGCTGATAGCGGATGAACGAGACGTCGCGCGTCGGGTAGGCCAGCTTGTGCGCGCAGATCGCGGAGAAGGCCACGACGTTATGCGCCGGTCCGACCCCGCCGGGCGCCGCATACGGCTCACCATGCTCGCGCCGCAGCGCCGCAACCGCCGGCACGGGCGCTGCGAGGCGCAGCAGGAAGCACGGCGTCGCGGCGAACGGATACTGGAACACGTAATTCGTTTCGTCGGCGATCGATGCCTGCCGGATCGGCGTGCCGTGGATGTCGATGAGCAGTACCCGGGCATACCGCCGGAGCGTCGCCGAATCGGCGGCGACTTCCGCGTGCGACAGGGACGCCATCCCGGAGAGCAGCGCGCAGGAACCGAGAAAATCGCGGCGCTTCATCCGTCGCGCCTCAGCCGGCGGTGAGCTCGCGCACGTGCGCCGCAACGCTGCGCCCGAGCGGCAACAACGCGTAGCCGCCTTCCAGCGATGAAACGATGCGGCCGCCCGCATGCCGTTGCGCCACCGCCATCAGCTCGCGCGTCACCCATGCGTAGTCATCCTCGGTGAACGCCAGTCCGGCGAGGGGATCGTCCCGGTGCGCGTCGAATCCCGCCGAAATCAGGATCAGCTCGGGCTCGTGGGCCTCGAGCGCGGGCAGCCAGTGCTTGCGCACCGCATCGCGGAACGCAACGCTGCCGCTGCCTGCGGCGAGCGGAATATTGGCCATGTTCGGCGCCGGGTTGTCGACGCCGGAATTCGGATAGAGCGGGTACTGGAACGTCGACACCATCAGCACGCGCGGCTCGTCCGAGAACATCTCCTCGGTGCCGTTGCCGTGATGGACGTCGAAATCGGCGATCGCGACGCGCGACAGGCCGTGTACGGAAAGCGCATGCGCGGCGCCAACGGCGACGCTGTTGAATACGCAGAACCCCATCGCGCGGCGGCTTTCCGCATGATGCCCCGGCGGACGCACCGCGCAAAACGCGTTGCGGTACTCGCCGGCGCATGCGAGATCGACCGCATGGACCACGGCGCCGGCTGCGTGCAGCGCCGCGTCCACCGAATGCGGGTTGAGCGCGGTGTCGGGATCGAGGTAGCGCAATCCGCTCGCAGGCGATGCCGCCTCGATCGCTTCGACGTAGCGCCGATCGTGGACGCGCGCGACTTGCTCCACCGTCGCCGCGGGCGCCTCGATCCGCGCAAGACGCTGCGCGAGCCCCGACGCGGTGAGCTCGTGTTCGATCGCGATGAGGCGATCGGGACATTCCGGATGGTCCGGGCCCATTTCGTGCTGGAGACACGATGGGTGCGTGATGAAAGCGGTGGTGGCCACGTCGGTTCGATGGAGTCAGGTTGCGCGCAGGGTTCGACCGCATTTTCCGGCGGCTGTCGCGAGCGTGCCGGCGTGGAACCGCACCGCCAGCCGGAAGTCTAGCGCCGCCCGGCCCCCGTGACGAGCATCGGCACCCGCGTTACAGTGCGCCACCCGGCCATCTTCATTCCTGATTGCGACCCCGTTCAATGACCGTCCGCTCCGCCACCCAGAATATCCCCACCGCGCACCGGCTCGCCGTCGTGCTGCAGCAACTCGCGGAGATCGTCGTCGGCAAGGAAGCGCCGCTCAAGGTTGCAATCGCCTGCCTGCTTGCGCGCGGACACCTGCTGATCGAGGACATTCCCGGCGTAGGCAAATCGACGCTCGCCCAGGCGCTCGCGACCACGCTCGGCCTCAAATACGCGCGCATCCAGTTCACGAGCGACCTTCTGCCCGCCGACGTGCTGGGCGTGTCGATCTACGACGAGCGCACGCAGGGCTTCCGGTTCCATGCAGGGCCGATCTTCCATTCCGTCGTGCTGGCCGACGAGATCAATCGTGCGCCGCCGAAGACGCAGAGTGCGCTGCTCGAGGCGATGGAGGAGCGGCAGGTGTCGATCGACGGCGAGACGCGCGTGCTGCCCGAGCCGTTCTTCGTGATCGCTACGCAGAACCCCGTCGAGCAGATCGGCGCCTACCCGCTTCCCGAATCGCAGCTCGACCGCTTCCTGCTCGCGATCGAGCTTGGCTATCCGGACGCGCTGTCCGAGCGGGAGCTGCTCGCCGGCGGCGATCGGCGCGCAAGGCTCGCCGACGTGGTTCCGCAGGCCGATGCGGCGACGCTCGCCGAATGGCAGCGCGAAGCCACCGCGATCCACGTGGCGCCTGCGCTGCTCGATTACGTGCAGGCGCTGCTGGCCGCATCGCGCGGCCATCTGCCGGGACATGCGGCCGGCGCACGCGGCGAAACCGGCGCGCGCCGCGGCTTGAGCCCGCGTGCCGGACTGATGCTGCTCGCCGCATCGCGCGCCTGGGCGCTGCTCGCGGGCCGCGCGATGGTCGTGCCGGAGGACGTGCAGGCGGTGTTCCCCGCCGTTGCCGGTCACCGTCTGGCCGGCGGCGCGCGCGCAGGTGCCGAGCAGGCACAAGCGCTGATCCGCGCCGTTGCGTTGCCGTGAAATCCGCGAGCGCAGCGGCGCCGTGAACGCGTTGCACGACGCGGCGGCGCGCTCGCCCGGCGCGACATTCGCGCATCTGCTGCAGCGGCTGCGCCAACGCGCGTTTCGTGTTGCGCCCGCGGATCGCGCGCCGGTCGTGTTGCGGCATTCGCGGATCTACATTCTGCCCACACGGCGCGGATACGCGGTGATCGCGACGCTGATCCTCATGCTGCTGACGTCGCTCAATTACGCGCTTTCGCTCGGGCTCGGCGTCACGTTCCTGCTGGGCGGACTCGTCGCCGCCGCCCTGCTGCACGCGTTTCGCAATCTCGCCGGCATCGAGATCAAGCCGCTCGCCGCGAGCGACGCGTTCGTCGGCGGCCATGTCGTTTTTTCGCTGTCGCTCGCCGGCGGCAGGACCGAGCGGCGCAGCATCGCAATCTCCGCGAACAACGTCGCGAGCACCGCCGCCGTCGCTCCGGGCGCGCTGCAGACCATCACGCTGGCGGTGCCGGCAGAGGCGCGCGGCCGCCTGGCGCTCGGGCGCGTGACGCTCGCCTCGCAATACCCGCTCGGTCTGTGGCGCGGGTGGGCGTACGTGCATTTTCCGCTGACCGGCATCGTCTATCCGGCGCCGGAATCATCGGCGCCGCCGTTGCCGTCGGGCGAACACGGCGTCGACGCTCGCGCGCAAGGTCGCGGTGACGAAAGCGATCTCGCGGGATTGCGCGACTATCAGCGCGGCGATCCGTTGCAGCGCGTCGCCTGGAAAGCGGTTGCGCGCGGCGCCGGCTGGTTCTCGAAGGCCTTCGAAGGCACCGCGGGCGGCGGGCCCATCGCGCTCGACTGGACGCGACTGCCGCCGGAGCTCGACACGGAGCGACGGTTGTCGCGGCTCACCGCGTGGATTCTCGCCGCCGAACGCGCCACGCGGCCTTTCGCGTTGTCGTTGCCGGGATCGGCGTTGCCGACCGCATCGGGCCGCGAGCATCGTCGCGCCGCGTTGACGGCGCTGGCACTCTTTCCCGAGACGTGATCGCGCGTTTGCCACGGCTTCGCTCGCGCGCCGCGTCGAACGCCGCCGGCGATTCGAGCCGATCGCCGGGGCGCACGCGGGTAAACGCGGCGAGATTGCTCACGTCGCCGCAGATCGCGAGCCTCGGCATCCTGCTGCTGGCCGCGCAATTGCCGCAGGCGGTGCACCTGCCGATCTGGGTGGCGCTGCTCGGCATGGCGCTCGTCGCGTTGCGATTCGCATTCCTGCGACGTGACCGGATGCATCCGCTCGCCGCACCCGCGCGGATTCCGTCGTGGGCGCTCGCGCTGATCGCGCTCGCGATCGCGCTCATGATTCGCAAATCGTATGGCTATTTCGTCGGCCGCGATCCTTGCGTCGCGTTCCTGTTCGCACTCGTCGGCATCAAGTTTCTCGAAGTGCGCAGCCTGCGCGACGGAACGCTGCTCGTCTGCCTCGCCATCTTCCTGCTCGTCACGCCGTTCTTCTATAGCCAGTCGTTGCTGGCGGGTGTCGCCGCGCTGCCGGCGATCCTGGCGGTGGGCGCGGCGCTCGAATCGCTGTCGACGTCGGAAGTGGCCGCGGTCAGCGCGCGCGGCATACGCGCAGCGTGGGTTCGCACGGCGACGATGATCGCGCAGGGCTTGCCGATCGCCGCCGCGCTCTTCCTGCTGTTTCCGCGGCTGGCGAGTCCGCTGTGGGGCCTGCCGGCCGACCATACGGCCGCGACCGGCCTGTCCGATCGGATGTCGCCCGGGTCGATCAGCGAGCTGTCGCTGTCGGATGCGATCGCGTTTCGCGTCGACTTCGACGGCGCGCCGCCGCCGTCGCGATTGCGCTATTGGCGCGGTCCGGTGCTGTCGCTTTTCAACGGACGCGAATGGCGCGCGCTCTCCCCGCAAGCCGGCGGCCGGCTCGTGCACGGCGATGGAGCGAGCATCCGCTATACGGTCACGCTGGAGCCGAACGATCATCCGTGGCTGTTCGCGCTCGATTTTCCGTCCAGCGAGCCGGAAATTGACGCCGACGCGGGCGTGCGCGGCATCGCCGGGGGGCTTGCAGGCTACTCGCGCGAGCAGCAGTTCATTACGCGCGCGCCGATCACGCAATCGCTGCGTTACGCGGTACAGTCGCTGCTCGTCGACAGCTATCCGGTGGCGTCGATGCGCGAAGCGCAGATCGATGCGCGGCCGCCGCCCGGCAACCCGCGCACCGTCGATTTCGCGCGCGCGATGCGCGAGCGCTATCCGGACGATCGCCGTTTCATAAGCGCCGTGCTGCAATGGTTTCGCAGCGAGCCGTTCTTCTACACGCTGGCGCCGCCGCTGCTCGAGGAGGCCGCGCCCGTCGACGAGTTCCTGTTCGACACGCGGCGCGGCTTTTGCGAGCACTACGCGAGCGCGTTCGTCGTCATGCTGCGCGCGGCCGGTATTCCGGCGCGCGTGGTCACCGGCTACCAGGGCGGCGAAATCAATCCGCGCGGCGGCTACATGATCGTGCGGCAATCCGATGCGCACGCCTGGGCCGAAGCGATCGTCGACGGACGCTGGCAGCGGTTCGATCCGACGGCGGCGGTCGCGCCTTCGCGCGTAGAGCGCGGCCTGTACGGCTCGGTGCCGGCCGGCGATCCGGTGCCGCTGTTCGCCCGTCAGGACGGCGGGTGGCTGAAGGGCCTGCAGCTCGCCGTCGATGCGATCAATCATCAATGGCGCCGCAACGTGATCGAGTTCAATCATGACCGGCAGCGCGCGCTGTGGCGCGAATGGAAGCTCGATCAGTTCGCGCCGTGGCAGGTGGTCGCGGGCATTGCCGGCGCCGTCGTCGCGTGGGCGCTGGCGGTGCTGGCATGGTTCGCGGCGCGGCGTCGCAGGCGCGAGCGCGCGTTGACGCTTTGGGAAGACGCATGCCGGCGGCTCGCCCGCGCCGGCCTGCCGCGGTTTGGCTACGAAGGACCGCTTGCATTCGCCGCGCGTGCGGCGCGGCGCTGGCCGCAGTTCGAGATCGCCTTTCGCGCGATCGGCGAATCGTTCGCGGCGCTACGCTACGGCACGGCCGAGAATCGCGACGGCGAGCGCGCTGCGCTGCTCGCTACATTGCGCCAGGCGATCGACGTGCTGCCGGCGCCGGGAAAACTGCGCGCGATGTGAAAACGGGGTCAGAGCGAATATTCGGCGCGAGCATTGCGCCGAATATTCGCTCTGACCCCGTTTTCATACCGGAGGCAGGAACTTCGCCGGATCGATCGGCTTGCCGTGCCTGCGAATTTCGAAGTGCAGCTTCACCTGATCCGCATCGCTGTTTCCCATCTCCGCGATCTTCTGGCCGCGCGTCACCTGCTGGCCCTCCTTCACCAGGATTTCGCGGTTGTGCGCATACGCGGACAGGTACGTTCCGTTGTGCTTGATGATGATGAGCTTGCCGTAGCCGCGCAAGCCGCTGCCGGCGTACACGACCCGGCCCGGCGCGCTTGCGCGAACCGCCTCGCCTGCCGTGCCGGCGATGTCGATACCCTTCAGGTTCGCCGTCTCCGAGAATCCCGCAACGACTTTACCCTTGGCCGGCCACGTCCAGTCGAGCTGATCGGCATCGCCGGAGTTTGTCGCGGCCGGTCCCGTCGAGGGTGTCGGCGCCGGCGATGCGGCAGGAGCGGGTGAAAGCCCGGGCGGCGTAGCGAAGGAAGGTGACGATGGCAACGGCTGGGCAGGCGCGCGCAACTCGGGCTTGGCATCGTTGCGAACGGCGCCAGGCGCTGCAAGTGCCAGCGCATCCGCAGGCGCGGGTGCAGCACTCGCGGCGAGATCGAGCTCGTGCACGGCGCGCTCGGAGTACGGCTCCTTCACCGCCTTGGGCGAAGTCTTCACCTTGACCGCGCCGACGGCCGCGCTCGCCGCGGCACCGGACTGTGCCGGCGTTGTCGACGCGGCAGCCTGCGGTGACGATGTTACCGGCGCGGTTGCCGGTCCCGGCGGCTTGCCTTCGATAATCGCCGGCGGCGTGCGCAGCGGCGCGGTTGTTACGCCATCGCCTGCCGACTCAGTCGGAGCCGGCGCAGACGCACCAGGCGCCGCCAATTGGAGCACTTGTCCCGGAAAAATGCGATTGACGTTCTCGATGTTGTTCCACGCCGCGAGCTCGCGGTAATCGAGGCCGCTGTCGAGCGCAATCTGATGCAGCGTGTCGCCGCGCTTGACCGTATATGTCGTCGGCGCCCGCGCGTCGACCGCTGAAGCGATCGGTGGTGTCGCGACGGCCGGCTGCGTGCGCGAAGCGACGCGATCCTCGACGGGCGCGGGACGGCGTGTCGCGCAGCCGGCCACCAGCAGCACGATGACGAACGCGAGCGGAAAGCGATATCTCGAGGTCAACAGGCAGTACGACGAAGGCGAATGCATCGATCCAGCGACTGATCGGCAACCGGAAAGTTCAGCCGAGGCCCGGCAACAGCGGAACGAATCTTACCGCATCGAACACCTGCTCCCGGATACCGACCGGTGTCGCCTCGATGACGGTGAGTCGCTGCACTCCGCGCTCGCCCGCATCCGAGCTTGCAAGCGGCAGCACCATCCGGCCGCCCGGCTTCAGGTACTTCAGCAATGCGGTGGGCACGTGCGTGGCTGCCGCCGAGACGATGATCGCGTCGACCTGGAGATCTTCGCCGAGATCTGCGCTGCCGTCTCCGTGCGCCAGGCGCACATTGCGGATCCCGAGTGACTGCAGATGGCGCCGCGCCTTGTTGACGAGCGCCGCGATGCGCTCGACCGTATAGACGGTTTTCGCGAGCCGCGCGAGGACCGCCGTCTGATAGCCGCAGCCGGTGCCGATCTCCAGCACGCCGTCGGTGTCGCGGCCATTGCGCGCAAGCTCGGTCATGCGCGCGACGACCCACGGCTGCGAGATCGTCTGCCCGCTTCCGATCGGCAGCGGCGCGTCGTCGTAGGCGCGGATGGCCAGCGCCTCGTCGACGAAGATGTGCCGTGGAATGGCGTTCATTGCCGAAAGAACGACTTCGTCGCGTATGCCTTCCGCGCGCAGGCGCTCGATCATGCGCGCGCGCGTGCGATCGGATGTCATGCCGATGCCGCTCGTTCCGCGTCGTCCTCCGCCGGGCATTGCCATCGCGTCCTATCGGAGAGTCATGGCGCGAGCCACGTGGTGAGACCCGGCATCTGTTCGTGGTTCGTGAGGTCGATCTGCAGCGGCGTTACGGAGATGTAGCGGTTCTCGACTGCATGGAAGTCGGTTCCCTCGCCGGCATCGGCGGCAGCGCCCGCGGCGCCGACCCAATACACGGTTTCGCCACGCGGACTCTGCATGCGGACCATGTCTTCGGCCTTGTGGCGCCGGCCAAGGCGCGTGATTTGGTAGCCGCGCACGCGGCTGCGCTCGATGTCGGGTACGTTGACGTTGAGGAGCCAGGGCCCCGCAGCGTGCCGTTGATGACGTTCGAGCAATTCGAGTGCCACAGCGGCGGCTGTTTCGAAATGCGCCGCGGTTTTCGAGGCGAGCGATATCGCGACCGACGGCACGCCGAGCAGATAGCCTTCGGTCGCCGCCGCGACGGTTCCCGAGTAGACCGTGTCGTCGCCCATGTTCGCGCCGAGATTGATGCCGGATATCACCATGTCGGGCAGCTCGTTCAGCAACCCCGTCACGGCGAGGTGCACGCAGTCGGTCGGCGTGCCGTTGACGAACAGGAAGCCGTTCGGTGCGCGCCGTACGGAAAGCGGCCGATCGAGCGTCAGCGAATTGGATGCGCCGCTGCGGTCACGCTCGGGCGCCACGACGGTGATCTCGGCGTGCGGCGCGAGCGCCGCCGCAAGATGTTCGAGTCCCGGCGCGAAGTAGCCGTCGTCGTTGGAAAGGAGGATCCGCATCGGCGCGGTTCGCGCTCGCAATTCGGCGTGTGCGGCGAATGCCGCGCACCGCGATCGCCGGATTATAACTGCGCATGCATCCGTCCGCGGCCAGCAGCATCGCCGGCCCCATCGAAACGCGTGCTCGCCTTCAGCCGCTGTTGCGCAAACCGGCGGCGAGGCCGTTGATCGTCAGATGGATCGCGCGCTGCGTGCGTACGTCGGTCGCACCCGCCCGATAGCGGCGCAGGAGCTCGATCTGCAGGTGGTTGAGCGGATCGAGGTAGGGAAACCGGTTGCGGATGCTGCGCGCGAGCGTCGGGTTGTCTTCCAGGAGCGC
>Ga0134125_10009988_pt1 | contig 10669 bp, 13 predicted proteins | sample KB31751_FD_96464 | JGI IMG/M metagenome (GOLD analysis project Ga0134125, IMG submission 96464) | Terrestrial soil microbial communities with excess Nitrogen fertilizer from Kellogg Biological Station, Michigan, USA - KB3-175-1 | ecosystem: Environmental > Terrestrial > Soil > Unclassified ...
AGTCTCACTCTTTTCGAGAAAACCCCCATTTTAGGCTTGCTTCAGCAATCCCAATACAATTTGGCAATGCTTGATGATCCTAAACAGTTACAACTATTGGACATCTAACCGGACAGTACTGATCTGAAATGAAGAATAGAGGAGGGGTGAGCCAGAAGCGCCAGCAGTAAAATTCTGTGCTGCTCTTCGTCTGTGAATTCTGGTTTGGATGTGAATTTGAAGCTCCCCATAGTCTGACTTATTCCGACAGAGTCCTTATTCTTCTCGGCATACTCGACGAACTGGCGTCCGAGTTTTTTCTTGGGAACCAAGATAATAATGTCTTGGGGCGACACCTCCGCCTTGAATCTTAACCCGACCTGCTCAAGAACATACGCGAACTCATTATCCTGAGTCTGTTTACGTACGAAATGAATCTCTCCGTCTTCGTTCGTAGGTAAAGCCTCAAGCAATGCTGTCCGCGTAGGGTCGGACTGTTTTAGAAGGTCACGAGCGAAGTCCACTATGATTTTCCCGCACCTTCCTGTCTTTAAGTGCGTATAGCTGTCAACATGAGTTTGACCGGCAAACGCCGTGATACCTTCTGGGTGTGCATACTTAAAACTCAAAATTGATTGGTCGGGATCTCCAACAACAAAGAGAAGCTCCGATTGGGCCGACAGCAAATCAACAAAGGTTTGTTCTAAGACATTAAGGTCTTGGTACTCGTCCACAAAGATATAATGCGCCTCCTCTAGAAGTTTGAGATCGGACACTTTCTGGGCCAGATCCACTGCGTGATACACAATTTCTTCCATCATCGCGGCTTGGTGTTCGTCTAGCCAGTTCACAACAGCCTGCTTGAATGCTCGCTTCTCATCGTTCTCCTCAAAAACTTGGTCGTGAGGTTCGATCGCCCAGCCAGCTGCAAATTTCTCTAATTGTTTCCCCAGTTCTCGCTTAAGAACTGTTGGAAATTTTTCCTTGAGATCGGCGATCAACGTGTCCCGCTCAAAATCAAAGATAATTGAGCCAATGCGCTTTCTAATCTCGTGATTGTCCTCGGAGAGCAATAAGGACAGGCAGAATGAATGCACCGTGGATGCTCGCGCACCGGTTGCACCAATACGTTTTTTAAGGTCTGCGGCTGATAAGCGAGAGAAACTAAGAATCAAGACGTTCTTAGGATCGACGCCAGGCTTCGCAAGTATTTGCTGGACCTTGGGAATTAAGGCGCGGCTTGTCTTTCCACTACCTGGTGCTGCTATGAGGCAAATATGTTTACTATCAGAGCTTAGTATTTGCGAGTAGAGGTCCTCTGTTTTCGACATAGTTTTTTGAGGTCACGGCTAAGATTATTTGTAAGGCAAGGTAATTGTACTCTTCGAAGGTGCCGTGACAAGGCCCTTTCTTAACCTTGGAATAGGGCGAGCAACCTTGAGAGCCCGGCTTCGAAAGCTGGCTTTCAGTTTTTCACGTAACCAGAGGGTGATATAATCCGTCTGTTCTTGCAAAAGAATCGATGGAGGAGGATACAAAATGTTAACCAAACTTTTGAACTCCCCCGCCGCTAATCGTGCGATGAGTGAACGGGGAAACCTGTCGCGTTAGGCTACGATATTCGCTCATTTGCCTAGGCAAACTCTAGAGGCCTTGCACCGAAAAGCTCTAAGTGCCTTTAGCAAGCACTGCTCGTTAGCAGGAACGTCATCCTGTAGAGGCTTTGTAGGGTGATTAGCACACCTAACCGAAGAGGAGGTCGCCTATGGACGGCAGGTACCTCGTGTCATGGGGATTAAAACCTCTACGATAGGCCGGGCGCACTAGTCTGGCCTTAATTTCTCGAAGGGCCGGCTGAAATGCTGGCCCTTCGGTTTTACTTATGTCTGAAACTCTTAAAATTACCCTAACCGCCGTTACCGGCGTAACCGTATTTGTTATTGGGCAGCTAATTCAAAAACTATTCATAGAACCAATACACGAACAGCGAAAATCGATCGGTGAAGTTTTGTATGTTCTCGATTACTATCGAAGCCTTACCTTTATCGAAGGCATCGACTGGGAAACACAAAAAGAGGCACGAAAATATTTGAGAAGAGCTACATCCGACCTTTACCGGAATACAGCAACTATCCCTGCCTATCGAACGCTTGCATTCTTAAGGGTTGTGCCAAAACGACGAGTAATTAGATCCATTCAGGACGAGATGAGCGGTCTCACCAAGGAGGTCAACAACGAAACTTTGGAAGCGGCGCACAAGAAAATCAAGACTGAGCTAAATATGATCTAGCTGTGAAACATGATCTGACAGACATGCGCTCTGCGCAGATGCAAGAAGTCGGGACACCGATATTTCTACCCCCGCTCTCCTAATTGCTTGCCGCACATCACACAAGGCCGATGCTTGCCGGTACTCTTATCAATCACAATTAATTTCTTAACGCCTTGATTGAAGGCCATTATCTCCCTAACTATAGCTAGTCTCAGTTTTTGCCTATTTATGCTTAGCCTCGTTCGGCAACTTTTTTGGCAAATCAAGGCCATCATCAATTAACGCGTCAGTGCAAACACCAGCCGCTTGAGCATAGGCCAACAGTACGAACAGAGGAGGCTCGCGTTGGCCCAACTCATAGTTGGAAATGTTAGTTCTCCCGAGTTCATCTTCTAGTCCTAACTAGAACGGACGCTCGTGACGCGGTGGCTACCTACACATACAACGGAAGACATCTGGTTAACGACATCACGTATGCCGCACCTTCGGGAATCACGCCGACGGATAAAGTCACCTTTGCTTATGACGCGGCCGGAAACCGTTCTTCTATGACCCAGCGCGATGCGGCGAACAACGTGTCTGGCGGCGTGGATTATGGATATGATCAGTTATCGAGTTTACTTTATGAGAATCGGTTGATTGCCGGAATTAGTAACTCTATGGCCGCTGATGGAAAGTACAAGATCAGCTACGAGTACAACTTGCTGGGTCAGTTGAAGAAGCTGACTGATCCATTCAATTCCCGAGTAGACTATGGATACGATGCGGCAGGACGCTTGAACGCCTTAACCGGTGTCAATGCCAGCACAGTGCCGCTGATTACCGGAATTGAATACCGCGCCTTTGGTAGCGCCAGGCAAATTACTTACGCCAACGGCCGGGTTGCTACGTTTAGTTACAACCAGCGTCTTGCGGTGTCCCACTTGGAAATACCGGGCGTCCCCAGTTTCCCCAATATCGTGATGTCCATCGATTATCAGTATTATGATGACGGTCGCCTCAAGTACTCGCACGATACCGAGGATAACCGGCTTGATCGAGGCTATGGATACGATTCAGCGGCACGTCTGACCTTGGGACTTAGCGGTCCGGAAGCGCGGGGTGAGGCGGATACCACTAACCGTCCCTATCGCGAAACGTTTGGGTACGACGCCTTCAATCACCTTACCGATCGAACTACGAAACATTGGAGCAAACCACCGCCGATCTATGGCTCCCACGATACTTACACCAACAATCGGCGGGTCGGGTGGTCCTATGATGCGGATGGCAATCTGGTCAACGACTTCAGACGACAATATAGTTACGATGCCGCGGGTCGCCTGACGGCGCTCACCAGCACCAACTATTCATTTAATCAATATTTTGATGGCGACGGTCGGCAGATAAAAACAGTCGAGCCGAATTATCCGTTGTACTTCGTGCCTTCAACTGTTTTGGGGGGACGAATCATCGCGAATTTAGATCGCTCCGGCAATAAACTCGGTGGGACTGTCTATAGCAGCAGTGGTGAGCACTTGGCCTCACAAGCCGGCAATGGGGCGACAATGAGCGTGGCACATACGGATCCGTCCGGTATTAAGAGTGGTAGTAGCAGCGTTGTGCCCATCGCTGAAGGTTTTGGATATGTATCTGAGGAATTAGATCCAGTCGGAGCGGAGGTTTTCGGTTGGGATCCCTATCCCGAATTCAGTGATCCTGGCGACAGTGGCTTTGGACGCGGAAATGTCACTGACCCTTCGAGGGGTTGCAAGATCTTTGGAATCTCGATTCCCTGCGACTGGCTGATGCCGTTTTCATTTAGTCACATCAGGCGGGTAACCGATATCGAGCAAACACCGCCGGTATTCTCTACCTCGCCGATAACGGTGGGTCAAATCCTTCGAGAAGGAATCAACGGCACGCCATTGGCCCGGTTGTTTCCAACTGTAGAAGGTGTCGGCAGATTTATAACTCCCACGTTTTTCCAGAATCCGCAGAAGTCTGGGGAGCGTCGAGTGAGTAAAGATGAGTACCTGGCGCTACGGAAAGAAATGGCAAAGGCACTACAGTCGGAAAAGTGCAGAGACTTCATCGACAAACTGATAGGATACGACTTTGGCGCGCCCTACGATTCCAGTGAAGACTTTCTTGCCCTGTCTGATTACATCTACAACTCATCGGATGGTGGAGTTTTCTAGGGGCCAGGAAGTGCCATCCAAATTGGGAATAAGGTCCGAATTGGCTCTGGCATTCGCCGGGATCTAAACGTGATGACTGATGCCGCGACTCTTATGCACGAGTTGATCCACCGCATACAAAGACGCGGTGCGTCTGACGATAATTTCGACAGACAAATTAGAGACCTTGGAATCGTTCCAGTGGACAAGAAAGGAAACCCCTTGCCCTTTCCAACGGGAATGCGAGATGGTAAACCTTTCAATGATTGGAGCGCGTATTGGGACACGGCCCTTCGCAATGCTTGTTTTCCGAAGTTACCATATTAAGCTTCTGGGCTGTTTAGCTCTGCTCATGATGGCGCGTTGCATCGCCGATGCTAAACCATGGCGAGGCATCGTACCCTTGCACACAACACGAGTGGCCGTTGAACAGAAATTGGGACCACCGTCAATGGATCGTGGTGATACTGTTGTCTACGATTACCAAAACGAACGAGCATCCATCGAATATTCAAAGGGACCTTGCTCAGTTGAGTTCAGCCAATGGAACGTGCCGCGTGAGACGGTGATCAGTATCTGGATTACACCAAAAACGGACATAAACGCCGCAGATTTGGGTTTGGGCAAGAACTACAAAAGAGTGAGGGATGAGCACCGACCACAACTGGTTCATTACATCGATGAAGAAGTTGGAATCGAATACAACGTTGACGAGGCTAGCGGTTTTGTGGGGCTCGTTAAATACTTGCCATCCGCCGCAGACAAGAACCTCCGTTGCCCTGAACGTGCAAACGGCGTGCCTACGTTCGCCTACCCTTTTGCTAAAGCTTCGTTCGATCCATTTGACTCATATGGAGCGATCTCCTGGGAAGACGAAAAGGCCCACCTCGATAACTTTGCCATTGCGTTGCAGCATGGTCCCGATTCGATCGGGTACATCATCGTCTATGCCGGACGCCGAGCTTGTGTTGGCGAAGCTAACGAACGCGCGCTCCGAGCGAAGAAGTACGTGGTAGAGACTCGTGGCATTCAGGCGAGCCGAATCAAATGGATCGATGGCGGATATCGAGAGGGCCGAAGCGTTATTCTTCAACTCGCCCCGCGCGGAGCGCCCGGAACTACTGCATCTCCCGCTCTCAAACCGAGCGAGGTACAGATCATTAAGAACTGCAAACCAAAGACTCCCAAATCAAGGCAGCGCGGTTCATAAATGTCTTTCATTGTTGCTCTTCTTCGTACTGGCTCGGCTAAAAGAAAAAGACCCACAAATATTATGTGGGTCTTCCTTGTCGTATCACCACTACAAAACAGCGAACTCACCGAGCGTGGGTTCCTCGTTTAAGACTTGTGACATAGTTGTGACGCGAATTCAGAGAACAGCATTACCAATGCGTAATGGCACATGTAGAAGCGTATAGAAACTGCGGAAACCGCTATGGCTGCAACCTGTGAAAATAGTAATCTTACAAAAGTCACTCGGTACTGATTCGTAATTAGAAGGTCGCCGGTTCAATTCCGGCAGCCGGCTCCAATTTAATCAACGATTTACGGCCACCTGCGTGAGTGGCTTTTTTAGTGTCTGTGACGGGGTTGTGACGCGACTGTTTTGCGCGTACTCAACTTCTTCTTGGAGAGCTTGACCGTATCAGGTGAGGGGGATATTGTGACGAACGAATCGCATCATCACACTTATTAACGATTCATCTTTTCAACTTTCGTACGGAACCTTTCATCCTTTCTGCCGCGCTGGGCTTCAAATCTAGTAGTTGCCGCTGTCCGATTTCTCTCTCTCCTCCAGAGTTTATGAATCGGTTCTCTCAAAAATAGAACTTGTGGCGAATATTGCCATAATTGTCGTCGCCACTATTTTGTGTGTGGTAATTTGTCAAAAACCACTTCCGGGCTAATTCCAATGAAAGTTTGGCCCAGTTTCCTAATACGTCGTTGACGAAGGGACTAAAACTTTGGTTGCCGAACGTAGATTGGTCCAAGCGTTCAAAAACGCTAGTCCTTGCGATCTCTAATCGCTGCCATTTCTGCACGGAGAGCGCTCCGTTCTACAGACGATAGCGGAATCAAGTAATGGGGCTCAACTGATTGCCGTGCTGCCCCAGCCGGTCGCCGAAGGAAAGGCGTACATCACGGATCTCGGATTAGCCGTTGACGGTGTAGTTCAGGCGACTTTGAATTCGATTAACGGTGACCGGCACACCTACACTGATCCTGGTCAGTCAGGATGGTAGCGTATCGAAAGCATGGGTTGGCAAGCTTCAGGATACAGATGAAGCAGACGTTCTGGCGAATCTCAAAAGAACTGCTAGCTTAGACTAGACCTTTTAGTGCGCTTCAATGGAGGAGGCACAGACAATGGTAGGACAATCGAAAACAATTCTCAGAGTTAGCGTTCTTTGCGCACTAATCTGTTGTTTGGTTCTCGTGTCACGAAATGACGGCGATGCTCGCCGACAAGATCCGAAACCGTCATCCCGGCCTTCTGGGCAATCTCAGGCAGCGACAGTTACGGCTGAGAACGGACTGGGTTCTCCTCTAGTGCTATCGGGTGCTCGTCCTGGTTCTGACGATCTGAACAACACCGACGTTATCTTTAGCCTCACCAACGTCAGTGCAAAAAAAATCAGAGCATATGTAATAAGACAAACGGTCGAATCTGCTGGGCAACGACGAGCGATGACTGTCCTTACTAACTTAGAACTGACAAAACCAGCTATGTTGCCCAATCAATCTCAGGTGGAATATTCGAGCTATGAAGTATTGAGCGATCAGCGACATGCCATTACTTTGGCGGTGGAGTATGTGGAGTTCTCAGATGGTACGACGTGGGGGACGGACTCTGGAAAAGCTGCCGAGGTACTCTCGGGCGAGCGCGCCGCTGTCGCCATTTTGAGTGAAAAACTGATCAGTGTACTGAAAGTCCGAAATACCGACGACGTATTTAAGGGGATTGATCTTGTGGCATCTGCAATGGAGGCGCCCGCTGAGCGCTCAGAGATGTGGAAGCGGGGGTTCCAGAAAGGCAGACATTCGGTAGTTGACCGTCTTAAACGTGCCGGAAGAACGGGGGGGTGGATCCAGATCGATGCTGAACTTCACCAGTTGGCCAGGCAATCCAAAGGAGTCCAACAGCCGTGACACGCCTCTTGAACGCGTTATCCAGCATCGCCGTTTTGCTGGCCGTGCTTTTTCCCGTCACGATCTTTTTCACCAAAACCAGTCATGCCGATCCCAGCTATTGTTTAGGCCCAAATCTCTGCGCCGTTTGGCACACGCCTCATAATGCAACCGTTGAAACGGTTTATCAGCAGTGCGCCGAGATTTAGGTTTGTCGGATTGAATGATCACCGGCTCCGGAGAGAGACAAGGTTAAGCTGCCGCCTTTGCAATTATTCTCGGACTGACCATCGCTACAGTCGAGAGTCGACGTTGCGATTGGGAAGTAGGCATTACCGTTATGAGCCGCGTAGCGAAAGTGCGACCAGGAGCATGATACCTCCTACGACTGCGGCGCCGATGGCGGCGAACTTGAGTTGATTTGGTTCGTTGTTCTTCACCTCGTGAACCTTATCGAAGGCGATGGAAGTAACCGTGTGCGTCGCAGGGTCAATTAACGTGAAGCGGTCTTCGCCTATCTCGCCCAGAACCCCCTTCATGGTCTCACGATTGAGGAGTTTCACTTTGATGCGCCGGCCGCGGCCAAGTTTCGAGAGTCGAGTGGCGACTTTCGCCGTCTGCGGATTCTGTGCCGAAGTTTGAGCTTGAGCCACCGTCGAAGGCGCGACGGCCACATTCAACAAGACACACGAGAGCCCGATTGATAGAAGATTTCTTAGCATCGGTTCGCTCCTCTGTGGAAATGAAACTGCGGGGAATCGTGAGTGCAACTTTCACACCGACGCGGAAAACTCAATTAACTTTGAATTTGCGAAGTTGATTTCTTGCTGCAGGCGAGCGCGTTATTGCTCTTGAAAGATAAACACTGCGGCTCTCGCATACTCAGGAAAACAAGCCATCCCACCAACTCTGCCACAAAAGCACTCAAAGCGGTGTTCTCAATTCTTAAGCCTAAATTCGAAGCCATTGAGATGGGAAACTCTTTCATGAAAAAAGTCCTCGCTAACGCTCCTTATTAAAGCGCATCCGATTGATTCTGAAGTCGGCTTGGATGATTCCCTCAATACCTTCAGGACTTTTCAAGCAGGGGGAATTCCCGCCATCTACATCTTCAATGACAAGGGTAAACTCGTAGCCACCGCTCATCCGAAGGATCTCACCGCCGCTGTTCTTAATTCAGCTCTTCGTGGAGAGATGCCTCAAGTGGCTCCCGCTGTCCCGTGGAAAGAACCTGGGAGCTGAGGCCTATTTCCAAAAACTACAAACCGAGCTGAAGGAAAATACAAACAGTAGTTTTCTATTTCAGGTTCAGATCAGATCTCAAGCTCCGACTTTAGATCTTCGGCCACCAGCATCCAACTTGAGCATAATAGTCGGCGTAGTCATCGCCGAAGTTCCGTCGCAACGTGGGCTCTTCGTAGAAAACCACAAAGGCATGCATGGCGAGTAGGAACAAAACTGCGTAGCTGAAAAGTGGGAATGACCAATAATAGAGTGCCGCACCCACGAGTGCCAAAGCAGCGCCCACGTACATTGGATTGCGCAGGAATTTGTAAGGCCCGCGCACCACCAGCTTTCGTGGAGGATCGAATGGCGCCGGCGTGCCTTTGCCGACAAAGACGAATGTGAGTATGCACCAGACCGCGAGTGCTCCGCCTAAAGCTGAGGAGATTATTCCTAGGACCTGAGTAGTACCGATGCCGGCGGTTGGAGTTAGGCCTGACCACGATAGCAATCGCTGTGGAAGGAAGACGAGGAGGAAGCCGATGAAGAGGGCGGAGTAAGTGGCTGCTCGGACTAAAACAAACATGGGAATTTCTCCGTTTGCACTCACGGCGACTCTTGTCACGCAAACACGGGCGGGACGCCCGTGCCACGCTTTCTTTTCACGGGCGGGACGCCCGTGCCACGTCATAAAAGCTTCTCCTCGGGCAGACGACGAAGAGTGACCAGCAAGGCGATCACTGCCAGTGCCAAACCGACTCCCTTGATTACCGCAACCCAAAGTGAAGAGATCGGGGCTGGATCACTGATGCCCAATCGATATCGATGCACTTGTTCAAAGAAGCTTCCATACGCCATGCCACACATGAAAGCCCAACCGGCGGCGAGGAATCGCTGACCGCTTTTGACGTCTTTGCCCACACGCCACGCACCGTAAAGCAGAAAGCCGCCCAAAAGATAGTCGTCGATTATCGCGGGAGGATTGTCCTGCCACGTACTCCAGCGCCGAATCGTCTCGGCGAGGGGAGTCAGGATACCGATTATGATCGCCAGAATACGGCTAGCCCGGATCAGCATGTTATTTCCGACTCCTCAGAGCGATCATCGCTGCGAGCGTCGCGTCCTTTTGATCTTTGGTCCATGGTGGACCGACGGATCTCCCTATCGCAGCCAGTCTCTTGCTTAAACTCTCGGACGATTCGCCGAGCACTAACTCGGCTTTCTCAAGCAACTCCTTTTCGCGAATCTTAACAAGCTTCAGGCCGCACTCGGTTACCGCGCCCGCTAACGCTTCGCGGAACAACACGCCTTCAGCCTTGTGCATGCGGAAGTGAACGGCAAGGATTTGTTCGACGGTCCAGTCTGGCATTGGCTCGCTCATGAGAACGGCGCCGCGTGCCACTTTGTGTCCGGCTTTTTGCAGTCGCTTGACTGCTGTCCGCAACTCGCGCGTCGAGTGAGCCCGCGCAGCTTTGATCGCTTCATAAACTAGTTTCTGTGCCTCTTTAGATTCAAGATTCTCAGCCGCATGAAAAGGCTGCTTCGCCCATTCAGCGCTGCTGTTCTTCACCAACTCGAGCCGGCGCCGATCGAGAATCTCAACGTCGTCGCCTTCAGACCAAAGAGCGACGAGCGCGGCCCAGCCTGAGTGAGCTTTTAGTCCGATGGCAACTTTCATAAGTCTTTTGTACTGCCGGCTGCCAGCCTGCAGCTCATGGTTCAGTAGCACCAGTAGCACCCGACCACGTCTAAGCCTGCGGATAATTTTCCATATTTCATTTGCCAACAGTACTGTCCGGTTAGATGTCCAATAGTTGTAACTGTTTAGGATCATCAAGCATTGCCAAATTGTATTGGGATTGCTGAAGCAAGCCTAAAATGGGGGTTTTCTCGAAAAGAGTGAGAC
>Ga0134125_10009990_pt1 | contig 10668 bp, 11 predicted proteins | sample KB31751_FD_96464 | JGI IMG/M metagenome (GOLD analysis project Ga0134125, IMG submission 96464) | Terrestrial soil microbial communities with excess Nitrogen fertilizer from Kellogg Biological Station, Michigan, USA - KB3-175-1 | ecosystem: Environmental > Terrestrial > Soil > Unclassified ...
AGTTATCTCGTCCTCGCGCGCAACCTGCGCGAATTCTGGCCGCGGCGCGCCTGCACCACACCGCCGGACATTCTGGAATTCATTGACGAGCTGGCGAGCCAGCGCTACGGGGCGGACTGGAACAGCGATACCGGAGTCGTGCGCCACTCGGGTTACAAACGGCTGCTGCCTGAGACGGCGCCAGTCGAGGGGACGATCTCGTCCGATCCGGATGTCACCTTCTTCGAAGGGGCGAATCCCGGTCACCGCGAGGGCGACATGCTCGTGTGTCTCGCGCCGCTCACCGTAAGCAACCTGCTCGGCGCGATCGGGCGGGTCGCCGCGCGAGGCCGCAGAGCCTGTGCCGGCTCACACCGCATCTGCGGCAGCTGGCACTCCCCGCATGAGCTGGAGTCAGCTCGACACTTCAGCGGTTTGGCAAATCACGCGATAGGGCTTAAGAGTTGTCGGGGAGTCTATAGATCGCCGGACTGGTATTGCAGCAATGTCAGCGCGGCCAGCGCCGCCGTCTCGGTGCGCAGTACCCGCGGGCCCAGCCGTACGGCGACGAAGCCGGCCGCCAGCGCTGCCCGCTGCTCGGCGTCAGTCAGCCCCCCTTCGGGGCCGATGAGCACCACGATGCCTGCTTCCGCCCGCGGAAGATCGGCCACCCGCAGGCTGCCCGTGGGAGAGAGCAACACGCGCGTCGCGCCGCTATCGGCCTTGCCCGGAAACTCCGCCATGGTCAGCGGCGCGTCAACGCCAGGAATCCGGTCACGGCCGCTCTGCTCGCAGGCCGCGACGGCGATGGCCTGCCAGTGGAGCCGCTTGCGCTCGGCTTGCTTCGCATCGAGCTTCACCACGCTGCGCTCGGTCAGAACAGGGATGATGCGTGTGACGCCGAGCTCCGTCGCCTTCTGCACGACCCAGTCCATGCGCTCGCCACGGGAAACCCCTTGCGCCAGCGTGATCGGAAGCGACGACTCGCGTGCGACCGGCGAATACTCAGCGACCGAGACGATGACGGCGCCCTTGCGGAACTCCTCGACGCGAGCGGCATACTCGCCGCCGCGGCCATCGAAGACCGTGAGCGGGTCACCCTGCCGCAGACGCAACACGCGCGCGATGTGATTGGCGGCGTCACCTTCTATCGTGTGGCGGCGGCCGGCGGTCAGGGGCTCGCAGACGTGAACGCGCGTCAGTCGCACGTGGCGAGCTCGATGCCCTCGCGCGCAACTTCGACCATGAGGTCGATCTCCTCGGGCGTGATCACATACGGGGGCATGAAGTAGAGGACGGTGCCGACGGGGCGAAGCAGGACGCCGCGGCTCAGGGCGTGGCGGTAGATGTCGAGACCGCGACGCTCCTGCCAGCGGTACGGCTCGCGTGTTGCTTTGTCACGCACCAGCTCGACGGCGACGATCATACCGTGCTGACGGACCTCGGCGACGTGCGGGTGCGCCTCGAGCTCGCGGGCTCTGGAACCTAAGTGGGCGGCCAGTGAGCGGTTGCGCGTGAGGACATCGTCCGTGCGAAAGATATCGAGACTGGCGAGGGCCGCGGAGCAGGCGAGCGGGTTGCCGGTGAAGCTGTGGGAATGGAGGAAGGCGGTCAGCTTCACATACTCGTCATAGAAGGCCGTGTAGATCGGGTCCGTGGTGATGACGGTCGAGAGGGGCAGATAGCCGCCAGTCAAGCCTTTCGACAGACACATCATGTCGGGTCTGATGCCCGCCTGCTCGCAGGCGAACATCGTCCCGGTCCTGCCGAATCCAACGGCGATCTCATCGGCGATGAGGTGCACCTGATGGCGGTCGCACGCCTGCCGCAGAAGAGTGAGGTAGACCGGGTCGTACATGCGCATGGAGCCCGCGCACTGCACCAGGGGCTCGAGAATGACGGCGGCGGTCTCATCCGCGTGCTTCGCGAGGGCCGCCTCCATGTGCGCAAACTTGCGCCGCGAGTGCTCGGCCCAGCTCTCGCCCCGCTCCCGCTCGTAACAGTCGGGCGAGGGCACGGCGATCACGTCCATGAGGAGCGGCTTGTAGATCTCCTTGTAGAGCTCCACGTTGCCCACGGCCAAGGCGCCCAGGGTCTCGCCGTGGTAACTGTTGGAGAGAGTGATGAAGCGGCGCTTCGCGCTCCTGCCGACGTTGCGCCAATAGTGGAAGCTCATCTTGACCGCGACTTCCACCGCGGAGGAGCCGTTGTCGGCGTAGAAGCAGCGGGTGAGCCCGGGCGGAGCGATGGCGGTCAGCGCCTCGGACAAGGCGATCACCGGCTCGTGCGTGAAGCCGGCGAGGATCACCTGCTCCAGCTTCTCGAGCTGCGCGCGCACCGCCGCATTGATGCGCGGGTTGGCATGGCCGAAGAGATTCACCCACCAGGAGCTGATCGCATCGAGGTAACGCTTGCCCTCGAAGTCCTCCAGCCACACCCCGGAGCCGCGCCGGACCGGGATCATGGGGATGAGCTGCTCGTGATCCTTCATCTGGGTGCAGGGATGCCAGACGTGGGCCAGATCTCGTGCGGAGTAGAGCGCGTTGCCGGTAGTCATGCCCGCATTGTGGCATGATGCGGCGGCCATGCACGGCTCCCAACTACAGTATTTTCCGGTCTCACTGCCGTTCCTGCTGATCTTCTGGGGACTCATAGTCCTCCTGGTCTGCCTGGCGACGCTGCGGCTGCTGCGCTATGCCTCGCTGTCGATGGGCATCACGGAGACGGCGCTCATCGTGATCCTCGGGTTGTCTCTGCTCGGCAGCCGCTACAACATCGCGGTTGCCCATCTCGCCGGACATCGCACGGTGACGGCGGGCGAGATCACCTTCTTCGGCATGACCTATATGGTGCCCATCGTGCGGCAGACCCAGGGTACCGTTCTGGCGATCAATGTCGGAGGCGCGATCATTCCCGTGCTGCTGTCGCTTTATCTTCTCTTCAAGCATCGCCTCTTCGTCCTGGGTGCGGTCGGCACCGTGTTCGTCGCCGCGGTCTGCCACTTCCTCGCGCAGCCCGTTCCCGGGTTCGGCATCGCTCTGCCGATATTCGTCCCGGCGATTGCGACCGCCATCATTGCCATCGCACTGACGCGCCGCCGGGCGGCGCCCCTCGCCTACATCAGCGGCAGCTTCGGAACGCTCATCGGCGCGGACCTGCTCAACCTCGGGTCCATCCAGGCTCTCGGCGCGCCGGTTGCCTCCATTGGCGGCGCCGGCACGTTCGACGGTATATTCGTCACCGGCCTGCTGGCGGTGCTCTACGCCGGCTTCTCGCGCTACCTGCATGACTAAATCGTCTGGAACGACTAATTCGCCGGGAGCGAATTGCAACGGCGACAGCCGGCCCGAAGGGCGAGGCGCAGGGACCGCGCCGAGTATTTGCAACGACACGCGCGCAAGCGCGTGTCCGCCCCCCGCGGAGCGGGGGCGAGGCCCAGGATGGGCCGAGTACTGAATCGTCTGGAATGATCAGGCCGAGCACCAGACCTGACCTGCTGCAGATCGAGCTCGCCACCGGGCTTCTCGCCGGCGTGCGCCAGGTCCTCTCACCCCATTTCGATGCCCGCCCGAAAGGCGTCGCGCCCGACCTCATCGTGGTGCACGGAATCACCCTCCCGCCCGGCGAGTTCGGCGGTCCCTGGATCGATCATATGTTCGCCGGCGACCTCGAGCCCGACGCTCATCCTCTTCTTCGCGAGCATGCCGCGCTGCGCGTATCGGCGCACGCCGTGATCCGGCGCGACGGCGTCATTACGCAATACGTGCCGTTCGGCATGCGCGCCTGGCACGCCGGCGTGTCCGAGTATCAGGGCCGCAGCGGCTGCAATGACTTTTCGATCGGCATCGAGCTGGAGGGAACCGACGAGACACCTTACACGGAGGCTCAGTACGAGAGTCTCGCGTCTCTCGTCGGGGCACTGCTCTCCACCTACCCGACTCTGTCCGCCGAGCGCATCGCCGGCCACAGCGACATCGCCCCCGGGCGCAAGACCGATCCCGGTCCGTCGTTCGACTGGCCGCGATGGCGGAAGCTACTCGAAGCGAAGCGCTGAGTTATCGGGACGATCGGGACGACGTCATGCGACGGTCCAATCCTCGAGACGTAAGTCTTCTACCTGCGAAAATTGTCTTCTGTTGTGCGTGACGAGAATCACGTCGAGAAAATGCGCATGGCTGCCGATGAGTGTATCCAACGGGCCGATCGGCCGACCGCGCCGTTCAAGTGAGGCTCGGATGCCGCCATACCTGATTGCGGCAGCATCATCGAAGGATGCAATCTCCAGGGCCAAGAGGAACTCCTCGAGTGCCTCGTGCGCTTCCTTGGCGCGAGCGCTTTTTGCCGCCCCGAAGGCAAGCTCGCCCAACGTGATGGAAGAGATACCGACTTGACCAATCGACTTACCGCGCAACTTCTTCAGCACGACCGGATGCTTCTTGATGATCGCGATGCAGGTGTCTGTGTCGAGCATCCATTTCAAGGTAGCGAGTCCCGCTGCTCCGCCTCGCCTGGCTGCTCGCGTGAGCTCATGAAATCGGCCGGGAACTTGTCCAGGCTCTGAATGAGGGTATCCCAGGACTTGGCCTTGGGCAGGAGCACAACCGCGCTGCCGACGCGCTTGATCAGCACCTCATCGCCGGCAAAGCGGAACTCCTTGGGCAGACGCACTGCCTGACTATCGCCGTTCTTGAACAGTTTTGCGGTTTTCATGTGGCCAAGCTACGGCCTCTGACATATATATTTGTAATATATATGAAAGTCGCCATTGGAACAAGGGCGGATTGCCGGGCTCCACGGCGCGTGGCAGTCTTTCGAGAAGCACTTCGCGAAAGTTTCCGGGGTGAACGGGGCGACCATGAAGAAGATCGGTTTGGCGCTGCTTGCGGTTCTGGTCTGCATATCGGTGCTCCCCGCCCGGGCGGCGCCCGCGCAGTGGGTCGAGGGGACCAACTATGTAGTTCTCGATCAGGCGCAACCGACCACCGTGCCCGCGGGGAAGGTGGAGGTCATGGAGGTGTTCTCCTACGGCTGTCCCTTCTGCAACAAGTTCCAGCCTGTGATCCACAAGTTGGAGCGCAGCCTGCCGCGGAATACTCAGATGGTGTTCCTGCCGGCTTCATTCAATCCAAATGAGGACTGGCCGCTCTTTCAGCGGGCGTATTTCACGGCCCAGGCTTTGGGGATCGCGGACCGCACCCATCAGGCCATATACGACGCCGTGTGGAAGACCGGCGAGCTCGCGATCGAAGATCCGTCGACCAATCGCCTGCGTCAGCCACTCCCTTCACTGACGGACGTCGCGCATTGTTACTCGAAGCTCACCGGTGTAAGTGCGCAGACGTTCGTCGCAACGGCCCAGTCGTTCGGCGTGGAAACCAAGATGCACGAAGCGGACGAGCAGATCATGGCGATGCAGATTCCGAGCACGCCGTGCATCGTGGTGGGTGGCAAGTACCGGATCGTCATGGAGTCATTGCACTCGGTAGACGACCTGATCCCGCTGGTCAAATTCCTCGTCGCCAAGGCGAGCGCGCACTGAGTCGGCTCCGGCCAACGGTAGTCAGGGCGAGCGCGCACCGAGTCGGCCCCGGCCGACCGAAGCAGCGGCCGCGCCGCTCGCAGCGGTGTCAGACACTCGCCGGCCGACCCGGGTCTCCCGGGCCGGGCTGACTCTGTGCGTCCGCGTTCAACGGCACCGCTTTCAGCCGGAAATCCGACCAGCTCGAGTTGAGCGCCCAACGCATCGCGAATACCTGGACAGCGGCAATGAGGACCATGGAGACGATCATCAGGGTGGTGCCGCCGGTCGCGAGACGCATCAGCTGATCGATGTTCAGGTCGGAAGGACTCCGACCGGACTGCATCATTTTCTCCAGGGTGGGGAGAATTCCGGCGAGAGACCATGCCGTCATGATGATGCTGAGCGGGATCACGAGGATGCTCGCCCGCCAGCTGTAGCTCCACCACACCTTGAACGCTTGCATCAGAGTCATGGGCTTCCCTCGGCTGCGCGATGAGGCCGGGAGACCGCGTGGCTTGCGCGCGGTTCCCAGGGTGCGTGGATTATGCGCTGCGGGCGAGTGCCGGTCGCGTCAACGCCCCCATCCGAGCCACGGCCCGTGAGCGGTCGCGTGAATCGCGGCGCCGAAAGGCAGGCAGATCAGCGCCAGGAGGAGGCCAATCACGGCAAGGAACTCGAGCCTGCGGCTCATGGCCATCTCCGTCTCGCCTGGAGCCGTCATTCCCCGGATCCGCAGCCATCCGGCGGCCGGCCATCCGAGCGCGGCGAAGAAGGCACTGCTGCCGATGAGCCCCACGCCCGCCAGAGTGCGCGCCCAGGCTGCGGCCAAGTCACCGGGATGCAACCATGACAAAGTGCCAGCGATGAGCAACGCGGTCCCGAGCGCAAAGAGCGGAACGGCGATCGCTAATGACACGGCCGCGACCACACCCAGGAGGGCGCCCCGCAGCCGCCATGGGCTTAGCTCGCGAACCATCCCGTTTCCGTGGGCGCTCAGCCGCGCTTGCCGCGATCGTGCCGCCAGAGCACCTCGGTGCCGCGCTCGTGACGCGCCAACACCCGCGCCAGCACGAAGAGCAGGTCCGAGAGCCGGTTGAGATAGCGCAGCAGCTCGGGATTCACGGTCTCCGCGCGGGCCAGCGTCCAGACCCGCCGCTCGGCGCGGCGCGCCACCGTGCGGGCCAGGTGACAGGCCGCCGCCGCCGGGCCGCCGCCCGGCAGGATGAATTCTTTCAGAGGTGGCAGCGGGTCGTTGAAGCCGTCGAGTGCCGTCTCGAGTCTCGTCACATGAGCTGCGGTGATGACGATGTGACCGGGAATGCAGAGCTCCCCACCCATGTCGAATAGCTCGTGCTGCACCTCGGTGAGCAGTGCCGTCACTGCGTCCGGCAATCCGGGAACGGCCAGCAACATACCGAGCACGCTGTTTAGCTCGTCTGTAGTGCCGTACGCCTCTACGCGGGCACTATCCTTCGGCACCCGCGTGCCGTCGCCGAGCCCGGTCGTGCCGTCATCGCCAGTCCGCGTGTAGATCTTGCTGAGCCTGTTGCCCATGAGCCGCCTCCGGGTGCGCAATCGCCGCGGCTGATTCTGCCAGAGACGGGCATTTGACAGCGCCCTGCCGCCCCAGCAACCCTAGTTGAAGCGCTGGATCGGGCTATCCTGCCCGGCCCAGCGCTGCTTTGGGCAAAAAGCGTGGTTTTTGCCCTGGTTGAAGCGCTGGATCCGGGCTCCTGCCCGGCCCAGCGCTGCTTTGGGCAAAAAGCGTGGTTTTTGCCCAAAGCTCCGCCACCTCCGGCGGCGGGGCACGTCCCTGTGCCTATGGGTTCATCCACTACTTTGAAGGAATGACCGGTCCAACATGCCATCCCCAGAGCTACAAGCCGCCCTCGACGCCGCGCAGGCGGCGGCCGAGGTGATCCGCGGCCTTTATCAGAAGAATCTTGCCGTCCGCACCAAGGAAGACCAGTCGCCCGTCACCGCAGCGGACGTGCGCGCCGAAGAGACCATCGGCGCGGTCCTGAGCGAGCGGTTCCCGACGTACGGCTTTTATGGCGAAGAGACGGGCAAGCACTCCGCGGGCGCCGAGAACGTCTGGCTGGTGGACCCCATCGACGGCACCAAGTCATTCGTGCGCGAGTGTCCTTTCTTCTCCACGCAGATCGCGCTCATGCGCGCCGGCCGCCTGGTGCTCGGTGTTTCCAGCGCGCCCGCCTACGGCGAGCTCGCCTGGGCCGAGGAAGGTGGCGGCGCCTGGCTCAACGACCGCCTCATCCACGTGAGCACCATCGCGGACCTCTCCGCCGCCATCGTCTCCACCGGCAATCTCAAGACGATGACGCGTGGCGCTCAGTGGGACCGCCTCGGCTCATTGATCCGCCGCGTCAGCCGCATCCGCGGCTACGGCGATTTCGTGCATTACCACCTGCTGGCGCGCGGGTCCCTCGACGTCGTAATCGAATCCGACGTGAACATCCTCGACATTGCCGCACTCACGGTCATCGTGCGGGAAGCCGGCGGCACCTTCACTGATCTGGCCGGCAAGGATGTGACACTGGATACGACCACGGTGCTCGCAACCAACGGTCGACTGCACGCCGCGGTAGCTGAAGCGCTTGCCTGATCCGGACCGGAGTACCGCCCGAGCCGCGCTGCGCGAGAGTCGTGCGCAGCGCCGCCCGAGCGGTTTGAGCCGGGAAGATCGCGGTTGACTAAGGCTGGACGTCCTTCTGCACCAGCACCCCTGTCTCGTAGGTATTCGCGTTCCAGGGCGCCCATAGAATATAGCGCGGAGCGTCCCGGCCCCGGTTGTCGATCTTGCAGCCATGGAACTTCACGGTGAACGACGCCGACGCGGTACCGCCGCCGCCGATGTCACCCAGGAGGACCGGATAGTTGGACGGCGGAGTCACCGTGGCATGGCACGGCCGGCCGCCCACCTGGATCAGAGAGACACTGCTGATCTGCGTGTTGTATGCAGTTCCCTCGCCCGGGTTGGTCGCAGTGATCGTCCAGGTCTGCGACTGCGGCGAGCCGGCATGCCCGGTGAGAGCCAGCGTCATCCCGTAGCCCGGCAGCTGAGTGGGATCGACGATTCCCCAGTACGCCGGCTTCGCCTGCAGCACTTCGTCGAAAGGCAGCGGCTCATCGAGCCGGTCGATCGGGAAGGAGTCGAGCCACGTGTTGTCGTCCGCCATCCCCCAGAAGGTGACGGCCTGCAGCTCGTGCCGGCGCGCCAAGGCCTTGAAGACATCGAAATAGCCTTTGTAGAGCCAGCCCTGCTCTGCGATGAGTGCCGGCGGCACGCTCCCGCCGTTGGCGCCGTAATTGGACTTGTTGTCCGTCGACAGATACACGCTCATGTCGAGCTCGGTCGCCTGCTGTTTGAGCAGCGGGAAGAGCCGATGCAGGGTCTCGAACGACCAGTAGACGTCGGACGGGGTCGGGTAATCGACGTGCGTGTGCATCTCGTGCCCGATACCGTCGAGGGGCACGTGATCCCGCTGCAACTGCCGGATCACCTTGATCAGGCACTGCTCCCGGTTCTTGTCCGTCAGGCTGAAGTCGTTGATGAAGAGCTCCGTGCCCGGCGGCGCGTATTGCCTCGCCGCCTGGAGCGCGATGTCGATGTATTGCGGGCCGAGCACCTGGTAGAAGGGTCCGTGCTCCAGGCAGTCGGTCTGGCTGGTATCCAGAGGCTCGTTCACCACGTCCCACACGTAGACCGCGGTGCCGAAATGCTGCACCACGTTCTTGATGTGGTTCTGGATGCGCTGCGTGAGCAGCTGCACATCCGCCGGATTCGAGGCGGAAAGGGGCGTCTTGCCGTCCTCTTCCAGGAACACCCACGAAGGCGTCTCCGAGCCGTTGGCCCAGACGAGATTGTGTCCTCGCACCAGCATGTCGTTCTTCTGGGCGAGCGCCACCTCCTGGTCGGCGGTCGTGAAGGTGAACTGCCCCTCCTGCGGCTCCGTGAACTGCCACTTCATGTCGTTCCCGGAGACGATGCTGTTGAAGTGCTTGACGAGCAGCTGGGCGTGCGGCCCGAGCAGGTCGGACGAGTCGATTTCCGCGCCGACCGGGAAGTAGTCGGCCAGCGTCTGGTAGATCGACGGGATGTTCTGCTGGATCGTCAGCGGCGGCAGGTAGGTCAGCTGGAAGCCCGTTATATAGAAGGGCTGCGTAGCCGAGGGAGTGCCGTTCGTGCCCGTGTCATTGCTCGAGGACTGCACGTAGAGATACGCGCTGCCTTGGGCCGGATCATAGGCATTCGACATCGTGAACCGGGGAACCGTTATCTGCACCCACTGGCCCGCGGGCGCCTGGACACTCGCGATCCCCGTATAGCTCGTGGCCGCCGTGCCGTTGCTGGTCAACGTGGTCTGCAGACTCAGGTTCATCGAATCGCCGCCCGGCGACATGACCCACACGCTGATGGAGTACTGCGAGCCGACGTACATTTTGTTGAGCACGCTGATCTGCGGCCCGTCCCAGTACGCCGCCCGGCTCTGCACGAAGAGGGCATTGGTCTCGCCGCCCGGTCCGTTGGAGATCGCGACGTTCGACAGCCCGTTCGCGCCACTGCGCTGCGACCAGCCATCTAGCCCGCCGTCCTCGAAGTTGGTCGTGATGCCGGAGTTGTCCTGCTGGCCCGGATTGGGGGGTCCCGAGGTCTCCGTGATGGTCACGTCATCGAGATAGAAGGATTGCGGGGTGGTCGGCGTGGCGCTGGGGGAGAGCTGGGCATACAGGAGCATGCTCGTTTCGGTCGTGCTCACCGTGTACGTGCCGCCGATCTTCGCCCAGGCGCTGGCCGTGACCGGCACCTGATAGGTGCCGACCGTGTCATAGCAGGTCCCGCCGCTGCAACCTGGGTCCTGACGCTGCACCGTGAAGTTCGTGTCGCTCGCGGCCTCACCGGGCGTCAGCATCACGTAGCCCGTGATGGTGTACGTGGCGCCAGGGATGAGGTTGTTGATCTGCAGGGCCGGACCGCCGCCGCCACCGCTGCTCGTGTAGTTGACGGTGGTCAGCAGGCTGCCGGTGCCGCCGTCCGGGTCCGGTGCCGCAGTCGCGGTCGTCGAATAAGTTGGCGCGGAAGCGTCGAAGAATGACGCCCAGCCATCGGCCGTACCGTCCTCGAATGTGTATTGCGCAACCTGCTGGGC
>Ga0134125_10009991_pt1 | contig 10665 bp, 8 predicted proteins | sample KB31751_FD_96464 | JGI IMG/M metagenome (GOLD analysis project Ga0134125, IMG submission 96464) | Terrestrial soil microbial communities with excess Nitrogen fertilizer from Kellogg Biological Station, Michigan, USA - KB3-175-1 | ecosystem: Environmental > Terrestrial > Soil > Unclassified ...
AGACCACGTCCGAACTTGCCGAGACGAAGGCGCGGTAACGCTCCTCGCTCGCGCGCAGACGCTCCGTTGCTTCGGTTCGAAAGCGGGCCATATTGAGATGCGCTTCGATGCGAGCCAACAGTTCCCGCGCGCTGAAGGGCTTAATGAGATAATCGTCAGCCCCCACCCGCATCCCCTCGACGCGGCTCTCCTCGCCGGCGCGGGCCGACAAGAGGATGACCGGCAGCGTGTCGGTCCGCGGATCAGCGCGGAGGCGCGCGAGCAGTTGTATGCCGTCGAGGCGCGGCATCATGACGTCGGTCAGCAGAAGATCGGGCTTCCGGCGGGAAATCGCCGCCAGCGCTGCCTCGCCGTCCGGGACGACCTCGACTTGGTAGCGCTGCGCGAGAAGCCGTTTGACGTAGTCGCGCATGTCGGCATTGTCGTCGGCGAGGAGAACATGGGGGCGTTCGCCCGAGATCGGCTCGGCGGGTTGCGGGATGGCGGCATCCGCGATGATTCCACTATTGTCCGGCTCGGTCTCAGGCAGCCAGCGCAACGCCTCCTCGACAAAATGCTTCGCTTCCAGCGCGGTCGAAACAAGAGCTCGCGCTGCGCCGATCAAGGGCTCCAGGATATGCCGAATTTCCGGCCAGACTTCCCGAAACGGCTTGCCCAGTGCTTCCGGATGCTTGGTGCCGAGCACCGGCCGATAGGCATCACTATAGATCGAAATATAGTCCGGTCCCCACCAGAGCAGCAGCGGAAGGCGGTTCGACACCACGAGACCGACGATCATCCGCAATGCCGGAGACCAGGAACTGGTTGGACCAAGCGGCGTCTGCGCCCAGTCGAATGCGCGCACGAGCGTTGCCATCTCGCCGCTGCCAACCAGCCAGCCGATGGAAGACGGACGCATTACGCCTGTATCATGCGATGCGGTGTCGGTCACGGAGCACTGGGCCTCATCGGGGCTAGAACTTAGGAAAACGCTCCGTCGGTGCAACAGGTTCGGGACCAGACATCGCGACACCGCGATTAGCTATCGGAGGTCGATATGCACGAAAAATCGAATTTCCGAAGCCGCCTCAAGCTGATTTGGGCTGTCCAGTCCCTCGCGCAAAAATATTCCTATTTCGCTTTTTCAGAAATTATGAAAGAATACTGTCACTCCGCACCGACACAAGGGGCGTATCGCGATCGTCACGAACGTGGAGCGGAATGCGGCGGACGCGGATCGTGCCGACAGACGAGCGGCATGAACGCGGACGGCGAAGCCGTGTGGTCCTGGCGCGCCCCTGCAGGCGCTAAGTTGGCGCGAGGCTCCAAAGGCATCGCGCCGACGACGGTGGCAATCGCTGGTTCACCGAGGAGAGCGCGGAGTAAGCCGTAAACCGCTGCGCAGGGAAGGCCGGTGTGATCACCGCTTGTACCTGTGGTCAACGCGCTCGCGCAATTTCTTTTGCGCGGGGGCCCCGGGTGCAGCGGCCACCCGGCCTTCCCTGTACCCTCTGTGTTCTCGAGGGTGAACAAAGATGCAAAGCTCGGGCGATTTGCCGTCGCGAGAACGGAGAGTCACGTCTGTTCGCTCGCCATGACGAGGACCGCTAAACTCACGCGATTCGCGGAGACGCCTGCCTTGGGCTTCCTGTTCGTCCTCATCGTCGGCCTCATCGCCGGCACCATTTCCGGCATTGTCGGCACCGGCTCGTCAATCATGCTGATGCCCGTGCTCGTCTATGAATACGGACCCAAGCAGGCCGTGCCGATCATGGCGATTGCCGCCGTGATGGCGAACTTGTCACGTATCCTCGCCTGGTGGCGGGAGGTCGACTGGCGTGCCTGTGTTGCCTATTCCGCAACCGGAATTCCGGCCGCCGCGCTGGGCGCGCGCACCCTGCTTGCCCTGCCCTCGCACGCGGTCGACATCGCGATCGGCGTGTTCCTGGTCGCGATGGTGCCGCTGCGGCATTGGCTCGCCCGGCACCAGCTGAAAGCGCGGCTCTGGCACCTCGCCATCGGCGGCGCCCTGATCGGCTATCTCACCGGCATCGTCGTCTCGACCGGCCCGTTGAGCGTGCCGCTGTTTCTGTTCTATGGCCTGAGCAAGGGCGCGTTCCTGGCGACCGAAGCCGCGAGTTCGCTCGGACTCTATGTCAGCAAATCGGTAACCTTCCAGCACTTCGGCGCGCTGACGCCCGATGTCGCCACCAAAGGGCTGATCGCGGGCTCATCGCTGATGTTCGGCGCCTTCATTGCCAAGCGCTTCGTCTTGAGGCTCGAGCCCGACATATTCCGCTTGGTGATGGATGCGATCATGCTCGCGGCGGGGCTTTCCATGCTATGGGATGCCGCTCAGTCCCCGTGAACGGCGATTCTTTCCAGTCTCATGGCCAAATCGACGCTCTCCTTTGTCTGCCAGAACTGCGGCGCGGCCTATAACCGCTGGCAGGGCAAGTGCGAGGCTTGCGGCGAGTGGAACACGCTGGCCGAGGAAGACAGCGGCGCCGTGCCGGTCTCGATCCGCTCCAAGCGCAAGGGCCGGACGTTTCAGTTGGAAAGCCTGAGCGGCAAGAGTCACGACGCTCCCCGGCTGGCCTCCGGCATGGCTGAACTGGACCGCGTCACCGGCGGCGGCTTCGTGCGCGGGTCAGTGCTGCTGGTCGGCGGCGACCCCGGCATCGGGAAATCGACGCTACTCACGCAGGCCACCAGCCTCCTGGCGCGCGCCGGCCACCGCGCGGTCTACATCTCGGGCGAAGAGGCGATCGCCCAGGTGCGGCTGCGCGCCGAGCGGCTGGGCCTCTCCGATGCACCCGTGCAGCTGGCCTCGGAAACGTCGGTTGAAGACATCGTCTCGACGCTGTCGGAAGGCGCGGTCCCGCGGCTGATCGTGATCGATTCCATCCAGACCATGTGGACGGATACGGTGGAGTCCGCGCCGGGCACCGTGACCCAGGTCCGCGCCTCCGCGCAGGCACTGATCCGCTTTGCCAAGAAGACGGGTGCCGCGATCATCCTGGTCGGGCATGTCACCAAGGACGGCCAGATCGCCGGTCCCCGCGTGGTCGAGCACATGGTGGATGCGGTGATGTCCTTTGAGGGCGAAGGCTCGCAGCAGTTTCGCATCCTGCGCGCGGTGAAAAACCGGTTCGGGCCGACCGACGAGATCGGCGTATTCGAGATGACAGGGCTGGGCCTGCGCGAGGTCTCCAACCCGTCCGAACTGTTCCTGTCGGAGCGCGATCTCGGCAGTCCCGGAACTGCCGTGTTTGCGGGGATCGAAGGCACCCGCCCGGTGCTTGTCGAATTGCAGGCGCTGGTCGCGCCCACCTCACTCGGCACGCCGCGGCGGGCGGTGGTCGGCTGGGACCCCAGCCGACTGTCGATGGTGCTGGCCGTCCTGGAGGCGCACTGCGGCGTCAAATTGTCGGGTCACGACGTCTATCTGAACGTCGCCGGTGGCCTGCGCATCCAGGAGCCCGCCGCCGACCTCGCAGCCGCGGCCGCCCTTGTCTCATCGCTCGTGAACGCACCGCTGCCGACCGATGCGGTCTATTTCGGCGAAATCTCGCTGTCCGGTGCGGTCCGGCCCGTGGCCCAGACGGCGGCCCGATTGAAGGAGGCGGCCAAGCTCGGGTTTGGCCGGGCGGTCCTGCCCGAATCGGCGCGTGGCGAGGTTGGGGGCGATGCCGGGCTGGCATCGACCAGTGTCTCCGGCTTGAGCACGCTGGTTGCGGATATCGCCGCGCGGGGGAGCCGCAAACCGCAGCAGGAGAGCCCGGCACTTGAGAAAAATGCCACACCGGCAAGATTCCGCCGCCAGGACCGCTAGCCGCACGTGACCTCGGCGGCCCTCGCCGCTATACATCCGCCGCACAAGGCGAGCTGAATTACGGTGCATGGCGCATTGTCCGGTCTTGCAGGGCAAGGGAACTTGTCCTCTAGCCTAAAGGCAAGCAATGAAGCGCCGATTCGGAACCATATCTCGGAACTGCCTCTTTCGGAATCTCTTGAACCGACAAGATCTCTTGGACCTACAAGCGACCTGATCAGCCGATGCCGATAACGATTCTCGACCTCATCCTGCTCGGCGTAATGCTGATTTCCGGCCTCCTCGCGATGGTGCGTGGCTTCATGCGGGAGATCCTGTCGATCGCGGCCTGGGGCACGGCGGCAGTGGTAACGCTTTATTCATATTCAAAGCTGCTGCCGACCGCCAAAGCCTATTTCACCAATAATACGATCGCTACGGTTGCCGTCGTGGGCGGTGTCTTCATTGGAACCTTGATCATCGTGTCCGTGATCACGGTCAGGATCTCCGACATGATCCTGGATTCGCGGATCGGCGCCCTCGACCGCACCTTGGGATTCCTGTTCGGGCTGGCCAGAGGCCTTCTGATCGTCGTGGTTGCCTTCATGTTCTTCACCTGGCTGGTGCCGGAGAAGCAGCGGCCGGAGTGGGTGATCGGCGCCAAATCGCGGGTTGTTCTGCAAGGAACGGGCGAATGGCTGGTCTCGCTCTTGCCTGACGACCCCGAGAACACCATTTTAAAACGGTTCAAGAAGAATAAGCCCGAGGACGAACAAACCGACGCTGATCAGCCTCAAGGGGGCAGCAGCGAGGGCTACACCAAACCCGCGCGCGACAGCCTCAAGAAGTTGATCGAGAAACCGGCGGCACACTAACTTGGGCAAGATGAGAGGCGAAATGGACGAGACGCAAGGTTTAGACCAGGACGCCCAATTCCATCCACACGAAGGTCCGCTTGGGCATCAGCTCCAGGACGATCTTGAAGGCGACACGCTCCGCGAGGAGTGCGGCGTGTTCGGGATTTTTGGCCACCCCTCGGCCGCGGCAATCACCGCACTTGGGCTCCACGCACTGCAGCATCGCGGTCAGGAAGCTGCCGGCATCGTATCTTTCGACGGCTCCCGCTTTCATAGCGAGCGCCGGCTCGGTTTGGTCGGCGATACCTTCTCCCGCCGTGAGGTGATCGAACGCCTGCCCGGCGCGACCGCAGTCGGCCATGTCCGCTACTCCACCACAGGCGCGACCATCCTGCGCAACGTGCAGCCGCTGTTTGCCGAACTGCACGGCGGCGGTTTTGCCGTCGGCCACAACGGTAATCTCACCAACGGCCTTACGCTACGGCGCCAGCTCGTGCAGGGCGGCACGGTGATGCAATCCACCACCGATACCGAGGTAATTCTGCACCTCGTCGCGCAATCCCGCCGGGGCCGTTTCATCGATCGTTTCATCGAGGCGCTGCGTGCACTCGAAGGCGGCTATTCGCTGGTGGCGCTGACCAACAAGAAGCTGATCGGCGCGCGCGATCCGCTCGGCATTCGGCCGCTGGTGCTGGGCGAGCTGGACGGCTGCCCGATCCTTTGTTCCGAGACCTGTGCGCTCGACATCATCGGCGCGAAATTCGTCCGCGACGTCGAGCCCGGCGAGATCATCGTATTCGACGAGCAGGGGATGCAAACGCACAAGCCCTTCCCGCCGAAGCCGCCGCGGCCCTGCATCTTCGAATACATCTATTTCTCGCGACCCGATTCGATCGTCCATGGCCGCTCGGTCTATGAGGTGCGCAAGGCTTTTGGCGCGCAGCTCGCGCGCGAAAGCCATGTCGACATCGACGTGGTGGTGCCCGTCCCGGACTCGGGCGTCCCTGCTGCTGTCGGCTACAGCCGGTATTCCGGCGTGCCGTACGAGCTCGGCATCGTCCGCAACCACTATGTGGGTCGGACGTTCATTCAGCCGACGCAAGCCATCCGTGAATCCGGCGTGAAGATGAAGCATTCGGCAAACCGGGCCGCGATCGAAGGCAAGCGCATCATCCTGATCGACGACTCGTTGGTCCGCGGCACGACGTCGAAGAAGATCGTGCGTATGATGCGGGATGCCGGCGCGCGCGAGGTGCATTTCCGGCTTGCTTCGCCGCCGATCGTTTATCCTGACTACTACGGCATCGACCTGCCCGACCGCGGCGGCCTCTTGGCGGCCACCCACACCCTGGAACAGATGCGCGAGATTATCGGCGCGGATTCGCTCGCTTTCCTGTCGATCGACGGCATGTACCGTGCCATGGGCTATCCGGGCCGCGATCCTGCCAATCCCAAATTCGCCGATCACTGCTTTACCGGCGACTATCCCACCCATCTTACCGACCAGGCCCAGGTAGAGCCGGTGCCGCGGCAGCTGTCGCTGCTGGCGGAGGCGAGCTGAACATTCGTTCTGGACCGGCGAGCGCAATCCTGGACCCGCTCGTTATTTCCACGATTTCAGGAACGGACACCCTGTTCCTTATAAGCGCCGCTGCGCACAGGTCCCCGGCCTTCCCTGGGACGACCCGATGAAGCTGTTTCGATGACCCAATCCCTCGCCTCCCGTATTGCTCTCGTCACCGGCGCCTCGCGGGGCATCGGCTATGCAACCGCGCGCGCCTTGGCCAAGGCGGGAGCCCATATCATCGCCGTCGCGCGGACCCAAGGCGGCCTCGAAGAGCTTGACGACGAGATCAAAAAGGACGGCGGCCGCGCCACGCTCGTGCCGCTCAGCCTGACCGATTTCGACGGCATCGCCCGTCTTGGCGCGGCGCTGCACGAGCGCCACGGCAAGATCGACATTCTCGTCGGCAATGCCGGTGTTCCCGGCCCCTCTTCGCCGCTCGGCCATATCGACCTGAAATCCTGGAACGACGTGATGGCGATCAACGTCACCGCAAACTTCCAGCTGATCCGCTGCATTGAGCCGCTGTTGAAGCAGTCGGACGCGGGGCGCGCGGTATTCGTCACGTCGGCCGCAGCCAACGAGGCAACCGCGTATCTCGGCCCCTACGCGGCCTCGAAGGCGGCGCTGGAGACTTTGGTGCGGGTCTGGGCCAACGAGACCGCCAGCACCAATATCCGCGTCAACCTGTTCAACCCGGGCCCGATCCGCACCCGCATGCGCGCGAGCGTCTTTCCCGGCGAGGATCCGATGACGTTGGACACGCCCGAACAGGCCGCCGAATTCATCGTCCCGATGTGCGCGCCGGACTGGACCGAGACCGGCAAGCTTTACGATTACAAAGCGCGCACGCTGATGAGCTTTCGCTCACCGGCGTAGATCAACGTGATGCCGCGCTACGCTCTGTACGCTCGTGGTTGCACCTTACAGTTTGCCCGTCATGACAACCGTTTGCGCTTATGCGCGAAGGGATTGGCCTTTTCGCGCAAGGTGATCCGCACCGGCGTGCCCGGCAATCCAAAGACATCGCGCAGAGAATTGGTGAGATAGCGCAAATAAGATTGCGGCACCGCGTCCGCGCGCGAGCAGAACAGCACGAAACTCGGCGGCCGCGCCTTGGTCTGGGTGATGTAATTCAGCTTCAGTCGCCGCCCCGAGACGGCAGGCGGAGGATTGGCCTGAACCGCCTGTTCGAACCAGCGATTGAGCGCCGAGGTCGGCACGCGCTTGTTCCAGACAGCATAGGCCTGGACGACGGCTTCCATCAGCCGGTCGATGCCCTCGCCGGTCAGGCCGGAAACCGCCACGACGGGCGCACCCGCGACCTGCGGAAGCCAGTGATCGGCATCCGCGCGCAGCTGCGAGATCTTGCCGCCCTTGCCCTCCATCAGGTCCCATTTGCTGACGGCGATCACGATCGCCCGCCCCTCGCGCTCGATCAGGTCGGCGATGCGCAGATCCTGCTCCTCGAAGCGGTGCTGCGCATCCATCAGCAGCACCACCACTTCGGCAAAGCGGACAGCGCGCAGCGCGTCCGCCACGGAAAGCTTCTCTAATTTCTCCTCGATGCGCGAACGACGCCTCAAGCCCGCAGTATCGAACACCCGAAACGCCCGGCCCTTGCAGTCGATCTCGACGGCGATGGAATCGCGCGTCGTGCCGGCTTCGGGACTCGTGAGCAGGCGCTCCTCGCCGATAAGCTGGTTGATCAGCGTGGACTTGCCGGCATTGGGACGGCCGACGATGGCAACGCGGATCGGCCGCGCCGAAGCATCGGCGCTCGCCTCGTCTTCGCCGGCGGCTTCCGCCTCCTGCGCCTGCTCCGGCATCAGCTCGCGCAGGGCGTCATAGAGCTCACCCAGCCCCTCGCCATGCTCGGCCGAGATCTGAATCGGGTCGCCAAGGCCCAACGCATAGGCCTCGAGCGCACCGGCTTCACCATGCTTGCCCTCGCTCTTGTTGGCGAGCAGCAGCACGGGCTTGTTCGCCTTACGCGCGAAATCGGCAAAGGCGCGGTCGGCGGGCGTAAGGCCTACGCGCGCGTCGATCACGAACATCAGCGCATCGGCGAGCGCGATGGCGGTTTCCGTCTGCTCCTGCATTCGCGCCGTGAGCGAGCCTCTCGGCCCTTGGTCGAGACCCGCGGTATCGATGATCCCAAAGGCGAGATCGCCGAGCTTGGCCTCGCCTTCGCGGCGATCCCGCGTCACGCCGGGTTCGTCATCCACCAGCGCGAGTTTTTGTCCGACCAGGCGGTTGAACAGCGTGGATTTCCCCACGTTCGGCCGGCCGATGATGGCGATCGTAAAAGGCATGGACGGTCCGAGCGCCGATGCAGGAACGCATCTGAATTTGACGATGAAATGATCTAGTGCGTAAAGCTGCCGCTCGGCAGGGGCGCCGGGAATGGTGCCGGCGATTGCTGTGCGGATTGCGCCGCCGGCTGTGGCGCCGGCGCGGATGCGGGCTGCGCCGGCTGCGCTGCAGCCGAATCGGTTGGCGGCTTCGTGGTGCGCTTGTGGTGGTGAGCGACCTTCTTGCGCTTGTGCTCTGGCGGCGTTGCCGACTTCGCTTCTTTCGAATCAGGTGCCGGCTGGTCCGCGGCCGCGGGCTGGCCGGCGGGCGGCTGAGCCGCGGCGGCCGCAGCCTGGGCGGCTTCCTCCTGTTGCTCCTTCTCGACCTGGCTCTTGTAAAGCTCCTTGGGCACGCCCTGCTCTAGGCCCGGCACGCCGTCCGGAAATACCGGCTCGCGTTTACCCGGCAGCTTCTTCTTGGTGTCGAGCCAGCTGAGCAGATCGCTCGGATCAAAACTGTCGAAACCGCTCGAGCAGCCCGCGAGGGCGCCGGAAAGCGCAATCAGCACGGCAGCGGCGATCAGGCGTTGCGAGCGGCGCATAGTTGGTCCCCCGTTAAGCGTCGTCGTCCTGCGCGCTCAGCTCTTGGCTACTGGCGGCAGCAGCGCCTGCAGCGCTTCCGCGCGCGAACGCAGGCCAGGCGGCGTATCGCCATCGAGCGCAATCATGTCCAGCCAATGCCGCGTCGCCGTGGCGTCCTTGGCGCGCCACGCCGACAGCGCGAGCAGCTCGCGCGCGCTATTGTGGAACGTGGCACTTGGCGCGGTATCAGCTTCGAGCCGCTGCTTCATCTCGGGATAGCCAGCGGTATCGACCAGCAGCTCGGCAGCCCGAACGCGGGCGAGTGCCTGGAGTTCGGCGCCGACGCTGCCGTCGGCCGCGATCGCGTCGAACATCTTGGCCGCGGCCTTGGGATCGCGGCTTGCTTCCTCGCCGGCGGCACGGAACCGCGCCAGCGCCCGATAGCCACCCGGAGCCTTGGCCGCGACATTGGCAAAGGCGGTCTCCGCCTCGGCGTGCTTGCCCTGCTCGGAGAGCTCGACCGCCTTGTTGAAGGCGTCGCCGGCCACCGCCGCCTTCTTGGCCTCCCAATGTTGGTAGGCGCGCCAGCCGCCCGTCGCGGCAATGATCAAAACCGCCACCGCGATGATGAGAAGCGAATACTTATCCCACAGCTTCTTGAGCTGTTCGCGACGGACTTCCTCGTCGACTTCGTTAAAGAATTCAGACACTTAGCAATTTCCCATCGCCGCGGCATTCTGGCCAAGCGGCATCGTAGGCTTTGCAAGCCCATCCCCCGCAGTCAGCGGCGCGATAGCCCATCGATATGGCGCTGGCAAGGCAAAGCTGTACGGCTTCCCGCCTCAGCGACCGCCCGTTACGGGACCCGCCTCTGTCCCCTATATCTACGCCTGCCCCAACGTCTCACGCAACTGACGCTTCAGCACTTTGCCGTTCGCGTTGCGCGGCAGCGGGTCCGCCGTCAGGACCATGGTTTCCGGCACCTTGTAGTCGGAAAGCCGCTCGGCACACCAGCTCCGCAGAATGTCCGGCGACACTTCGCCGCGCGTCACGATCACCGCATGGACGCGCTCGCCGAGCACCGGGCACGGCTTGGCGATGATGGCACTCTCGACCACGCCGGGGTGGCCGGCAAGCACCGACTCGACCTCCGCGGAGAACACCTTCAACCCGCCGCGGTTGATCATGTCCTTCTGGCGGTCGAACACGCGCACGAAATTGTCGGCATCGATCGAACCGAGATCGCCCGAATGCCAGAAGCCACCCGTAAAGCTTTCCGCGGTGGCCTTCGCATTGTTCCAATAGCCCTTGATGACCGAAGCGCCGTGGATCCAGATTTCGCCGACCTCGCCGCGCGGGACTTCGCGGCCGTTCTCGTCCATCACCGCGATGGTCGCGCCGGGACATGGCAGGCCGACACTGTCGATGTAGCGGGCCGTCAGTTCGCCGGGCATGATGGTCGATGGTGAGGTCGTCTCGGTCGCACCATAGCAGTTCATCAGCTTCAGGCCCGGGATTTTCACCGCAAGCCGCTCGATGGTTGCGATCGGTATCGGCGCGCCGCCATAACCGCCG
>Ga0134125_10009992_pt1 | contig 10665 bp, 12 predicted proteins | sample KB31751_FD_96464 | JGI IMG/M metagenome (GOLD analysis project Ga0134125, IMG submission 96464) | Terrestrial soil microbial communities with excess Nitrogen fertilizer from Kellogg Biological Station, Michigan, USA - KB3-175-1 | ecosystem: Environmental > Terrestrial > Soil > Unclassified ...
CGGCGGCGCGATCGGCTACCTGAGCTGGAACGGCGACCTCGACACGGCGATCCACATCCGCACCGTGGTGGTCAAGGACGGCCGCCTCCACGTCCAGGCCGGCGGCGGCACGGTCGCCGACGCGAAGCCGGAATACGAGTACAACGAGTCGGTCAACAAGGCCCGCGCCGTCTTCCGTGCGGTCGAGGTCGCCTGCGCCCAACCGGACTGGACCTAGAACGGCGACCCGAATCATGAACGTGCTCGTGATCGACAACTACGACTCCTTCACCTACAACCTGGTCCAGTACCTGGGCGAGCTCGGCGCCGAGCTCGAGGTCGTCCGCAACGACAAGGCCGAGGTCGGCGAGCTGCTCGAGCGCGGCGCCGACCGCCTCGTCGTCTCGCCCGGCCCCTGCACCCCCGCCGAGGCCGGGATCTCCGGCGCCGCGATCCGCGCCTTCGCCGAGGCGGGCACGCCGGTGCTCGGCGTCTGCCTCGGCCACCAGGCGATGGTCGAGGCCTTCGGCGGCAAGGTCGTCCAGGGTGAGCCGATCCACGGCAAGGATGCCGAGATCGAGCACGATGGCCGGGCGATCTACGCCGGGCTGCCCACGCCGATGGTCGCCGGCCGATATCACTCGCTGGTCGCCGACCCCGACCTCCCGGACGAGCTCGAGCTGACCGCCCACCTCGGCGACGTGGTGATGGGCGCCCGCCACAGGGAGCTGCCCGCCGAGGGCGTCCAGTTCCACCCCGAGTCGGTGCTGACGCCGCAAGGGAAACACCTGCTGGCCAACTTCCTCGGGGAGGACCGGTAGATGCCCAACGACGTCGTCAGCCGCGCGATCGACGCGGTCTGCGCCGGCGAGAACCTGACCGCCGACCACGCCTCGAGCGTCCTCTCCGAGATCATGGAAGGGCGCACCGAGCCGATCCAGACCGGCGCCTTCCTGATCGCCCTGCGGGCGAAGGGGGAGACGGTCTCCGAGCTGGTCGGGCTGGCGCGGACGATGCGCTCGCTCGCCGCCCCGGTCCGCAGCGAGCGCTCCGACCTGGTCGACACCGCGGGCACCGGCGGCGGGCCTTCGACCTTCAACGTCTCGACCACCGCCGCCCTGGTCGCCGCCGCCGCGGGCTGCCCGGTCGCCAAGCACGGCAACCGCTCCGCCACCTCCAAGTCGGGCTCGGCGGACGTGCTCGAGGCGCTCGGAGTCAACGTCGACCTCGACCCGGAGGAGGTCGGCCGCTGTATCGACGAGGTCGGCTTCGGCTTCATGTTCGCCCAGCGCCACCACTCGGCGATGGCGCACGTCGGCCCCGCCCGGGCCGGGCTCGGGGTGCGCACCGTCTTCAACTTCCTCGGCCCGCTGACCAACCCCGCCGGGGCGACCCGGCAGCTCGTCGGCGTCGCCGATCGCTTCTACCAGGAGACGATCGCCGAGGCGCTGATCGGCCTGGGCGCCGTACGGGCGCTGGTGGTGAGCGCCGAGGACGGGGTCGACGAGCTCGCCCTCTCGGCGCCGACCAGGGTGATCGAGGTCTTCGACGGTCGCACCGCGGAGTGGTTCGTCGAGCCCGGCCAGTACGGCCTGGCGCCGCTGGAGCTGGGCGAAATCGCGGGCGGGACGCCGGAGGAGAATGCCGCCGCCACCCGCGCCGTGCTGGCCGGCCGGCCGGGCCCGCATCGCGACATCGTGCTGCTGAATGCCGCCGCCGCGATCTACGTCGGCGGGCTCGCCGCCGACCTCGAGGAGGGGGTCGCCAAGGCCGCCGCGGCGGTCGATTCAGGGGCCGCCGCGGGGGTCCTGGACAAACTGATCGCGGCAACGGGCCGACGCGCCGTCTAGTCTGTCCTCTTTCAAGTGGGAATCATCGACGAGCTGATCGACGGCGCCCGGGAAGGGGTGAACGCGCGGAAGCGCGATCTGCCCGTGGCAGGGCTTGAGGCGCAGCTCTCCGCACGCGGAGAGGATCGCCCCTTTCAGGAGGCGCTGGTTCGCCCTGGGCTGTCGCTGATCGCCGAGTTCAAGCGGCGCTCGCCGAGCGCCGGCGACATCGCTCCCGGCGCCGAGGTCGGTACGCAGGTCGCCGCCTACGAGCGCGGCGGGGCGGCGGCGCTCTCGGTGCTGACCGATACGCCCCATTTCGGCGGTTCGCTCGATGATCTGCGCGCGGCCCGCGGCGCGGCGACGCTGCCGATCATCCGCAAGGACTTCATCGTCGACCCCTACCAGCTCTACGAGGCGGCGGTCTACGGCGCCGACGCGGTCCTGCTGATCGTCCGGGCGCTCTCCGACCGTGAACTGCGCGCCCTCTACGAGGAGGCGCGGGCGATCGATCTCGACTGCGTGGTCGAGGTGCACGACGCCGACGAGCTCGAGCGGGCGCTCGAAGTCGACGCCGCGGTGATCGGGATCAACAACCGCGACCTCGACGAGCAGCGGGTCGACATCCAGACCACCTTCGAGTTGATGCCGGATGTGCCGGCGGGAAAGACCGTCGTCGCCGAGAGCGGGATCTCCGGGCGGGAGGAGCTGTTCGAGCTCGACCGGGTCGGCGTCGATGCGGTGCTGATCGGCGGCGCCCTGATGACCGCCGCCGACCCGGAGCTGAAGACGCGCGAACTGACCGGCGCCGACGAAACCCGCGAACACCGGTACTAGGCAGACGCGTCTTTAGAAAACTTTTCGACTCCGTTTAAGGGCTGGTCACAGGTCTGCGAGAACCTGGCTGCCATGGACGAGAGACCGGAGAACCAGACGGGCATGGCAGGCAACGACCAGACGGGCATGCAGGGCAAGCCGGAGAAGCAGGGCTTCTTCCGCTCTTCGTTCGGGTCGGCGCTGCTGGGCGGCGCCGTCGTCGCCGTGGTCGGCGCGATCCTGCTCCTCACCGGCGCGGTCAAGTCGAGCGGTGGCGGCACGACCACGATCGAACGGCAGACCGCGGCGCCGATCGTCTCCAAGTCCGGCGAAGAAGGCGGAGAAGGCGGCAACACCGTCGACGAGATCTACAAGGCCGATGGCGACGGCGTCGCCTTCATCGAATCGGAACTGGAAGCGACGGAATCGGAAAGCTTCAACCCGTTCATCGAACCGGAATCGCAGAGCGGCGGCACCGCCACCGGCTCCGGCATCGTGATCGACGACAAAGGCCACATCCTCACCAACAACCATGTGATCGAAGGCGCCTCGAAGATCGAGGTGAAACTCGGCGAATCCGACCACCAGTACACCGCCGAAGTGGTCGGCACCGATCCCGCCTCCGACCTCGCGCTGATCAAGGTGGACGCGCCGACCAAGGAACTCGACCCGCTTACCCTGGGCGATTCCTCGGCGGTCGAAGTCGGCGACCCGGTGGTCGCGATCGGCAACCCGTTCGGCCTCGACCGGACCGTGACCAGCGGCATCGTCTCGGCGCTCCAGCGCCAGATCCAGGCGCCCAACGGCTTCTCGATCGACAACGTGATCCAGACCGACGCGGCGATCAACCCCGGCAACTCGGGCGGCCCGCTGATCAACGGCGAGGGCGAAGTGATCGGCATCAACTCGCAGATCGAGACCGGCGGCTCGGGCGCCGACGGCAACGTCGGCATCGGCTTCGCGATCCCGATCAACACCGCCAAGGGCGTGATCCACGAACTCGAAACCAAAGGCAGCGTCGAACACGCCTACCTAGGCATCGAGGGCGGCACGATCACCCCCGAACTCGCCAAGGCGGTCAACCTGCCGGTCTCCCAAGGCGTCCTGATCCAGTCGGTGGAAAAGGGCGGTCCCTCGGACAAGGCGGGGATCGAAGGCGGCACGACGCAGGCGACGATCGACGGTGCCGAAATCACCCTCGGCGGCGACATCGTCACCGAAGCCGACGGCAAGAAGATCACCGACATGGAACAGATCATCGAACTCGTCAACGCGAAGAAGCCCGGTGACGAAGTGACGCTGAAGCTGCTCCGCGGTGGCAAGGAAAAGACTGCGACCGTGACGCTGGGCACCAGGCCCGCGAAGGTCGAAGAAGCCTCGCCGCAAGGCTGAGGGAAGCACACCGCCGCCCGAGGGGAGTCCGGCCCCTCGGGCGGTTCTTTTTGGCGCTCCTTCCTTGTGTCGCCCGCTGGGCGACAAAGTCAGAAGCGGTCTCACGTAATCTGGACAGGATGCGCGTCAAGTTCTGCGGAATCACCAATCTGGACGACGCCGCCGAGGCGGTGCGCCTCGGCGCCTGGGCGATCGGTCTGATCCACCACGAGGACTCGCCGCGCCACGTCGATTCCGCCGTCGCCGCCGAGATCGCCGCCGCCTTCCGCCGCAAGGCCGAGATCGTCGGGGTGTTCGTCAACCCCAGCCTGGCCGAGGTCACCCGGGCGGTCGAGGACGAGCAGCTCGGGGTCGTGCAGCTGAACGGCGAGGAGGGGGCCTCGTTCTGCGGCGAGGTCGCCCGGCGCACCGGCGTCAAGGTGATCAAGGCGATCCACGTCGCCTCCGCCGCCGACATCCACGGCGCCGAGGCCTACCGGACCGATTTCCACCTCTTCGACCGCCGCGCCAAGGGCCTCTGGGGCGGCTCCGGGGAGAGCTTCGACTGGGAGCTCCTGCGCAACCATCGCTCCGACGTGCCGGCGATCCTGGCCGGCGGCCTGCGGCCCGGGAACGTCGCCGCGGCGATCGAGATCGTCCATCCCTTCGCCGTCGACGTCGCCAGCGGGGTCGAGGCCGAGCCGGGGCGCAAGGACCATGCCGCGATGGCCGCCTTCTTCGAGAACGCCCAGCCCGTCGTCGCCGAGTCCGGTCTGCCGCAGGCATGAGCACGGTCGAGCAGCGTTTCGGCCCGTACGGCGGGCGCTACGTCCCTGAGACGCTGATCGCGGCGCTGGACGAGCTGACCGCGGCCTGGGAAGAGGCCCGCGCCGACCCCGACTGGGGCGCCCGCCAGAACGCCCTGCGGCGCGACTTCATCGGCCGGCCGACGCCGCTCTACCTGGCCGAGCGCCTCTCCGAGCGGGTCGGCTCGCGGGTGTACCTGAAGCGCGAGGACCTCGCCCACACCGGCGCCCACAAGATCAACAACGCGCTCGGCCAGACCCTGCTGGCCCAGAGGATGGGCAAGCAGCGGATCATCGCCGAGACCGGGGCGGGCCAGCATGGCGTCGCCACCGCGACCGCCTGCGCCCTGCTCGGACTCGAGTGCGTCGTCTACATGGGCACCGAGGACATCCGCCGGCAGGCCCCCAACGTCGAGCGGATGAAGCTGCTGGGGGCCGAGGTGGCGCCGGTCGAGGCGGGTGCGCGGACGCTCAAGGAGGCCGTCTCGGCGGCGATCCGCGACTGGGTCGCGAACGTCGAGACGACCCACTACGTGATCGGCTCGGCCGTCGGCCCGGCGCCCTATCCGGCGCTGGTACGGGACCTGCAGCGGGTGATCGGCGAGGAGGCGCGGGACCAGGCGCTGGCCGCCGAGGGCGCCCTGCCGCGCCGGGTGATCGCCTGCGTCGGCGGCGGCTCCAACGCGATCGGCATCTTCGCCCCTTTCTACGACGACACCGAGGTCGACCTGATCGGGGTCGAGGCGGGCGGCGACGGGATCGAGACCGGTCGCCACGGCGCCTCGCTCGGCGCCGGCACCACCGGGGTCCTGCACGGCTCGCTCTCGGCGATCGTCGCCGACGAGGACGGCCAGATCCTCGAGGCCCACTCGGTCTCCGCCGGGCTCGACTACCCGGGGACGGGTCCCGAGCACGCCTACCTGCGCGACACCGGCCGCGCAAGCTACTTCTCGGTCACCGACACGCAGGCGCTGGCGGCCCTCCGCGAGGTCGCCCGCCTGGAGGGGATCATCCCAGCGCTGGAGTCATCTCACGCCGTGGCCTGGCTGCTGGAGAATCCGCTCGAGGGCACTGGTTTCGACGTGTTGTGTCTTTCCGGCCGCGGGGACAAGGACTTGGCGGAGTACACGCGCCGCGTGGAGGGGGAAGAGATCTCCGAGGTCGACGAGAGTCCCCGATGATCGCCGGCGAGGAGAGGATCCGCGCCGCCTTCGCGGCGGCCAAGGACGAGGGCCGCGCCGCCCTGATGCCGTACATGATGGCCGGGTTCCCCGACCGCGATTCGGCGCTCGCGGTCGCCGCCGCCTACGTCGACGTGGGCGCCGACCTGATCGAGCTCGGGGTCCCGTTCTCCGACCCGCTCGCCGACGGTCCCACGATCCATTCGGCCGACACCCAGGCACTCGCCGAGGGCGCCACCCTGCGGACCGCGTTGGAGGTCTGCGAGGCGGTCGCCGACCAGGTCCCGGTCGTCCTGATGGTCTACGTGAACATGATCCTGGCCCACGGCGGGGCCGCCGAGTTCACCCGTCTGGCGCGCGCCGCCGGCGCCGCCGGCGCGATCGTCCCCGACCTGCCCCTGGGCGAGGCCGAGGACATCCGCGAAGCGTTCACCGAGGCGGGCCTGGCGATGGTGCCGCTGATCGCCCCGACCACCTCGGCGGCGCGGCGCGGCGAGATCGCCAAGGTCGCGCGTGGGTTCATCTACCTCGTCTCGACCACGGGGACGACCGGGGAGCGCGGCGAGCTGCCCCCGGCGCTGGCCAAGCTCGTCACCGATACCAAGGCCGACGCGGGGGAGACCCCGGTCGCCGTGGGCTTCGGGATCGGCACCGCCGAGCAGGCCGCCGCGGTCGGCGAGATCGCCGACGGGGTGATCATCGGCAGCCGCCTGGTCCGCGCCGCGGGCGAGGGCGCCACCCCGGCCGAGTCGGCCGACAACGTCGCCCGGTTCCTCGCCGAGACGCGCGTCAGCCTCGCTGGATAGGATGCGCCCATGTTCTTGGCCGTCTGGACCTTCCTCGCGCTCGCCATCACCACGATCATCTACGCCTGGCTCGGCCAGGGCGGCGGCGTCGCCGCCCTGATCTTCTTCGGCGTGATGCTGATCGGCGTGATCACCAAGATGGTGCTCGGCGGGCTCAACCCCGCCGGTCCCGAGCGTCCCCGCGCCTAGCGTCGCTCGCCGCTGCCGCGCCTAGGCGCGCACGGCGACCAGCTGCAGATACTCGGGTTCGAGCACCAGCGCCTGCTCGTTCGAGTTGACCTTCTCCAGATAGGCGAGCAGGTCGGCTTCCAGGGCCGGCGCACCGTCGGGGCCGACTTTGTCGAAGGCCATCTTCATCGGGCCGAAGTAGGTGCGGAAGAAGTCGATGTAGTGCTCGGCGGAGCGGAAGGCCTGGCGGCTGGTGCGGCGCTCCACCCGCATGCCGACGATCCCGTCGCCGAACAGTCCGCGGACGTGTTCCTCGTCGCCCCAGAGCACCGGTGGCACGGTGCCCGGCGGCGGCCCGCCGGTGTGTTTCATGAGGATCAGGAAGAACTCCGTCAGCGCCCCGTCAGGGACCCAGTTCGCCATCCCGATCCGTCCACCCGGCTTCACCACCCGGAGCAGCTCCCGCGCCGTGCGCTCCTGGTCGGGGGCGAACATCGCGCCGAAGATCGACATCACGACGTCGAAGCCGGCGTCTTCGAAGGGGAGGTCCTGGGCGTCGGCCTCGACGAATTCGATCTCGAGCCGCTCCGCCGCCGCCCGTTCGCGTCCCCGCTCCAGCAGCGCCGGGACGAAGTCGACGCCGACCGAGCCGCCCCAGGAGCGCCGCGCCGCCGCGATCGCCCCGTTGCCGCTGCCGGTGGCGACGTCGAGAACGCGTTCGTCGGGCAGGATCTCGAGCGCTTCGGCAAGCCGTTCGGCGACGTTGTAGATCATCGCGCCGACCATCGAGAAGTCGCCGTCCGACCAGGTCCGCTGCTGGGTGGCGGTCGCGGCGGCGAAGTCAGGGGTCTCGGCCATGCCTGTCTAAGCTTAGCCCGGTGGCCGGGATGCGGATCGGAGTCTTGACCGGAGGCGGGGACTGTCCCGGGCTGAACGCGGTGATCCGTGCCGTCGTCCGCAAAGGCGCGGGCGCGCAGGGGCATGAGTTCGTCGGTTACCGGGACGGCTGGCGCGGGCCCTTGGAGGACGATCGGCGCCCGCTCGGGGTGCCCGAGGTGCGCGGCATCCTGCCGCGCGGTGGCACGATCCTCGGCTCCTCGCGGACCAACCCGTTCGCGACGGTCGACGGGCCGGAGCGGATCGCCGCCAACATGAAGGCCGCCGGGGTCGACGGGCTGATCGCGATCGGCGGCGAGGACACGCTCGGCGCCGCCTCGCGCCTGCACACCGAGCACGGCCTCAACGTGGTCGGGGTGCCGAAGACGATCGACAACGACCTCTCCGCCACCGACTACACCTTCGGCTTCGACACCGCGATCAACATCGCGATGGAGGCGATCGACCGCCTCCACACCACCGCCGACAGCCATCACCGGGTGCTGATCGTCGAGGTGATGGGACGCCACGCGGGCTGGATCGCGGTGCATGCCGGCCTCGCGGGGGGCGCCAACGCGATCCTGATCCCGGAGCGCGAGTTCGACGTCGACGCCGTCTGCCGGATCGTCGGCGCCCGCTTCGCCAGCCACTACGCGCCGATCATCGTCGTCGCCGAGGGAGCGCAGCCGATCGGCGGCATGCCGGAGGCCGACGACGCGAAAACCGACGCCTTCGGCCACGCCCGCCTCGGCGGGGTCGGCCACTGGCTGGAGGGCGAGATCGAGCGGATCACCGGCAAAGAGACGCGCGCCACCGTCCTCGGCCACGTCCAGCGCGGCGGCACCCCGACCGCCTTCGACCGGGTGCTGGCGACCCGGTTCGGCCTGCACGCGATCGACGCCGCGAGCGAAGGTCGCTGGGGCACGATGGCGGCGCTGCGCGGCACCGAGATCAAGCTGGTCGAGCTGACCGAGGCGACGGCGGAGCTGAAGACGGTCCCCGAGTCCCTCTACGCCGAGGCGGAGGTCTTCTTTGGCTGAGCGCGTCGCGGCGGCGCTGCTGGTCGTCGCGCTCGGCGTCGGCGTCGTCGGCTGCGGTGGGAGCGACGCCGCCGGCGCCACGGTGACGGTCTACGTCGCCGCGCCGCTCTGCGCCGCGGCCAAGGCGGATCTGGCCTCCCACGGCCCGACCGCGGGCCACTTCAAGGTCACCGCCCGCTGTCTGGCGCCGAGCGAACGACCGGGGGGAGGGGTCGACCTGGCGACCAACGGCTCCAACTCCCGCCGCGCGACCGAGGACACCAGCTCCGTCGCCACGCTCGAACGGCCCGGTCCCGGCAACGAGTTCGCCCGCGCGATCCTCGAATCCGCCGGCATCCCGTTGGTCACCTCATCATCCGGCGAGACCGGCATGACCCGCATCATCAAAGCCGTCGAAGGCGCGGGGTCATCCAACGTCCGCGAATCGGTGCAAGGAACCCTCGAACCCTCGTAGGCGATCGAAGGCCCTCCGAAGAATCCCGTCCTACCCGACCAGATTCCGCAGCGCCGCGTCGATCTCCGGGAACTTGAACGCGTAGCCGAGCTCCTCCGTGCGTCGCGGCAGCACCCGCTGTCCACCCTGGGCCACCTTGCCGAACTCGCGGCCGAATTTGACCTCCACGGCGAGGCCCGGGATCGGCAGCACGGCGGGGCGATGCACCGCCCGGCCCAGAGACTTCGACCACTCCTTGTTGGTGACCGGATTCGGCGCGGTGCCGTTGACGACGCCGTCGGCGCTCTCGGTGTCGAGCGCCCAGATCAGGATCCCGAGCTCGTCGGAGAGGTGGATCCAGGGCACCCACTGATGGCCGCCCGCCAGCGGCCCGCCCAGCCCCAGCTTGAACGGCAGCAGCAGTTCGCCGAGGATGCCGCCGCCGGTCTCCATCACCTGGCCGGTGCGGACGATCACCAGCCGCACGCCGGCTGCCTCTACCTCGCGCGCCGCCTTCTCCCAGGCGACGCAGACCGAGGAGTCGAAGCCCTCGCCGGGCGAACTCGACTCGTCGAGCGTCTCGTCGCCGCGGTTGCCGTAGTAGCCGACCGCCGACTGGCTGACCATCGCCTTCGGCTTCCTCGTCAGCCCCTCGATCGTCCCCGCCAGGTTGTGGGTGGCGACCCGTCGCGAGTCCATGATCTTCCGCTTCGCCTCGTCGGTCCAGCGCTGGTTGATCTTCTCGCCGACCAGGTTGACCACCCCGTCGACGCCCTCGAACGCCGCCTCCGCGGGCCGTTCGAGGGTCGGCTCCCAGGCGTGCCAGGTGACCTGCGGTTGGGCCTGCGCGGCCTTCTCCGGATCGCGGGTCAGGCCGACGACCTCGTCCCCCCGCGCCAGCAGTTCGTCACAGAGCGCCTTGCCGATCCGGCCGCTGGCGCCCGTGACGAGAACCTTCATCGAGCCGTCTGTACCCGCATCAGGTCGCCTCTACCGGGGAAAAGGTCCCGGTCTCTTCGTTCAGCCGGGCGATGCCGTCGCGCTTCGCCTCCTCGACCACCGCTTCGGCGACCTTCGGCGCGACTTCGCGGTTGAAGACGCTGGGGATGATGTAGTCCTCGGCGAGATCGTCCTCGGCCACCGTGGCGGCGATGCCTTTGGCGGCGGCGAGCTTCAGCGCCTCGGTGATCTGCGGCGCGCCCGCGTCAAGGGCACCTCGGAAGATGCCGGGGAAGGCGAGCACGTTGTTGATCTGGTTCGAGTAGTCGGAGCGGCCGGTGGCCATGATCCGCACGTGCGGGGCGGCGTCCTCGGGCATCACCTCGGGGGTCGGGTTGGCCATCGCGAAGACGATCGCGTC